>FWWL01001596.1_pt1 | contig 52366 bp, 36 predicted proteins | sample 2228331 | NCBI WGS metagenome assembly FWWL01 (sample SAMEA103939775, study PRJEB20133) | metagenome | reverse complement strand
CCGGCGCAGCGACCGCGGAGGACCTGAGCCCCCAGGCGATCCTCGAGAAGATGGACCAGGTGAACTATGGCTACGAGGACCAGGTCATGGATATACGCATGACAGTCGTGGATGTGGACGGGACCACCAAATCCTACGAGGTCACCATCTACCAGAAGGGCGACCAGAAGCGCTTGGTCCGCTTCACCTCGGGCGAGGTCAAGGGGATGGCCACACTCGTCGAGAGCCCAACGAGGACCTACGTGTATCTTCCGGGCTTCAAGAAGGTGAGACAGGTCGCCTCGCACGCCATGGGCCAGACCTTCGCGGGGTCGGACTTCACGATGGACGACATCTCGAACCCTACCTACGCGAGGCGCTACCAGGCGAGATTGGTCCGCGAGGATGAGGGCCACTGGTTTTTAGAGCTGACGCCGAAGCCGGGAGAGACGCCCCTCTATCCGACCGTGGAGGTGACCGTACAAAAGGGGACGTTCTTTCAGTTGGAAACCAAATATTATGATGAGAATCGTCGCCTCGTGAAGACGATGACATGCAGCGAGCCAAAGACCTACCATGGCCGCCTCCGGAACTCGGTCGTGGTTCTCAAGGACGCCCGTACCGGCCATTCCACCCGACTGGACATTTTGGATTTCCGCGTCAACCAGGGCCTGAAGGACACGATGTTCACGGTGCGCGAACTTCAGTGGAGTCGGTGACCGGACCGGGAGGTGTCCTGTGCGCCCCATCGCACCCGCGTTGCTGTGCGCGTGTTGGGCCGCTGTCTTGCCGGGGAGGACGCGGGGATCCGACTGGACGGACCGAGTCGAGTTCTCCGGCTACCTCCAGAGCGACATCCGGTACGTGATCGAGGACTACCGAGGGCCAAGGCGCGGGGACGGCTTCCGCTTCGAGATGAACCGAAACGACATCACTTTCCGCCTGAAGGTGACGCCCGACCCGCAGGCCCAGGCCGTGGTGGATGCGAGGTTCCGTTTTTATGGTTTCAACGAATCCGCGACCTTGCCGGAGCTGGTCCGCCGCGACCGGCTCGACCCTTACGATTTCCAGTTGAACGAGGCCTACCTCGCGGTGCGCGGGGCCCCCTTCGAGGAGATGGACCTGCGGGTGGGACGCGTGATCCAGTCATGGGGCACCGCGGACATGTTCAACCCGACGGACAACCTCAACGCGCGCGATTTCTCGGACCCGCTCGACTACGCGGCCAAGGTCCCCAACCAGATGGTCGAGGTGAATCTGTATCCGACGGACTGGTTGACCCTGACTGCCGTCTGGGTCCCTGTCTTCAAACCGTCTCTCCTACCGCCCTCCGCGTGGCTGGGCTTTGCGGTCGAGACGACGGAGGACGGCTGTTTTCTGCGGGCGCCGGTTCCGCCCCTGGACCCCTCGGACATCCAGAGGCTTCAGAGGCTGTTCGCCATGGGGGACCCCTGCCGCCTGTCCTTCGCCACCCCGGAGGTCCGCACTCTCAAGCCGGACACGACCCTTGCGAACTCGCAGGCCGCGGCCCGCGCCCGCTTCCAGGCCGACCTCGGGGAGCGCGGAGGCGCCCTCGACTTCTCGCTGTCGTACTTCTACGGGCGCTTCACCTTTCCTGTGGCCTACACCGCGGTCGCGGAGGTCGGCGCGGCTTCGGGCGATCCCAACGCGGTCGGGGTCCGCTATGTGGCGGAGGTGATGTATCCCCGGATGCACGTGGCCGGGGCCGATTTCGCGTACTCCCCCCCCGTGGAGTGGCTACCGGGCCTGTTCGGGGAGGTCGCGGTCATCTTCCCGGAGCGGGTCACCTTCGGCCTCGCCGTGGTCCAACAGGGCCGCAACCAACCCTCCCTGCTGATGTCCGCGGTCAATGTCCCGTCCACCCCCTTTGTCAAGGCGACCATGGGGATGGACTACACACTCACGTCCTGGCTTTACATGAACGTCCAGTACGTCCGCGGCTTCTTCGACGAATTCAACGACCGCTACGGCCTGCACAACTACCTGGCCCCGGCGGTGGAGATGAAGTTCGCGAACGACGCGGTGAAGGTCCGGGCCGCGGGCGCCTGGAACCTGGATGACCTGTCCGCCGCGGTCTTCCCCGAGGTGACATGGGTCGTGGTCCCGTCGGTCGAGGTGACTGGCGGCGTCTGGGCCTACCTCGGGGACACGAAGCCGCTCGACCCCGAGAGGTACGGGGGAAGGTCCAAGTTCGGTCAGAAGGCGGCAGGTCGAAGCGTGGCCTACCTGAAGGCCCGGGTGACGTGGTAGGCACGGGGGTGGGGCGATGAGAAGGGCCTTGTGGTGGTTCGCACCGTGGGTGGTGGCGGCGTGTGGTCAGTGGGAATCCTCCGGTCCGGAGCGCCTGCGCGATGCCTTTCCGACCTCGTGCGGGGGCGAGGATTTGGGCCCGCCCGCGCCGGACGGGACCCTCCTGGTCGCCCCCTCGGACCGCCTGGCCGGGACCTGGGCCGCGCGCGTCATCCAGCATGGGCGCATGGCCATCCCGACCGTGTGCGACGATTGCCTCCTCACATTGACGGACCTCGCCCTCGTCGTGGTCGCCTCGGACGGCAGGTCCGTGCTCTGGCGCTTCTGCGACCAGCCCATGGAGATAGACACCACGCCAGACAACCCAAACGACCCTTTGGACCCAGACGCCCCGCACTCGACGGTCCCGGAGGCGCTCTTTCGGGCTGGGGTCACCGCGGCGGCCACGTTCTCGAAGCCGGCCACGGACCGCCTCCCCGCGCATCGCGTTGTGTGGCTGTGGGGGGTGCGCGACCTTTCGGACCCCGTGCATGACCCGCTCCCGGACTCGGCGGATTCGCCGGGAGTCTTCGACCAGGATCAGGACGGCAAGCCCGGCGTCACGGTCCGCGTGGACCGGCCTCTCGAGGGCGAGCGCTACATGGTCCGGCGGGCAGTCTGGGACCTTGCGGAGGCGCCGCTGTCCGAAGACGGGCTGTGGGCGACCGGCTCGCTCACCTTCTTCATCGAGGAGAAGGCCATCGGCGCGGACAACCCCCTCCTGACCATCCTGGCCCCCATCACACCGGAGGAGGCTGGGAACACCTATCTCCTCCGCCGGGTCCCGACGGACTTCACGTGCGAGGACCTGCGGGGGCGGGCCTCGTCGCTGTTCCAAAATGCGCCAGCGCCCGCGCACTAGGGCTGGCGGGGGCAAAAGGACCAGGTAGCGGCGATGACGACGGCTCGACCATTTTGGGAGCGCTACGGAGACCTGGCTCGACGACAGGGTGTCCCGTTCCTTGTGACCACGGTCTTGCTCTCGGTCCTCGCCGCAATCGAGGCCCCGACCATCGAGACGTCCGCGGACCCCACGGCCTACCTCCCACGCGACCGCCCGGAGGTCGCTTCGTGGCTCGACCTCAACGCGCGCTTCGGCGCGCTTGACCTTCTGTTGGTTGGCCTTGAGGAGCCCGGGCAGGGCCTGTCGGACGCCGGGCTCGAGGCCCTTCAGGAGATCACGCGACGACTGGAGGACCTGAAGGCCCAGGGCGTCCTGTCGGTTCGCAGCCTGATGAACGTGGAGACCGTGACCCCGGACGAGACAGGAACCCTTCACGCGGACCGCCTGGTCCCTTCGCTCCCACAAAGCCCAGCCGAGCGCTCGGCCCTGGCGCAGCGCATCCTCTCGGACGCACTGGTCCCGGGTTCCCTCGTGAGCCGCGACCTGCGCGCCTACGCAATCCTCGTCCGCCCCGACCCCCGTAAGGACCTGCGCACGGTCGCGCGCCTTGTCGAGGAGGCCGTGCTCGCAAGCCGGGGTCCCCTCACCACCCACTTCTTCGGCGGGCCTTTCATTGCGAACCTTGTCACTCGGAAGGTCTATGACCGGCTTCCCTGGCTCATGCCCCTGTTCGCCGGTGTCCTGTTGGTCGTACTCGGGCTCGGGACCCGGAAGCCTTGGGCGAGTCCTCGCACACGCGCGGCCCTTCTCGTGGTGGTCCTCGCGGGCGCCGGTCTCTCGCTCGTGTGGTGGCTTGGGTTGTTGAGCATCCTCGGCCTGTCGCTGACCATGAGCGACGTGAATGGGTTGCTCCTCGTCCTGATTGCGGCGGCCCTGTTTTATGGCCGTCTCGCGGACTCCCGCATGAGGGGAGACCGCCACCCGCCCCCAGGCCTCGTCGCCTTTGCCCTGGCTTGCGCGGCGGCTCTGGTCCTTTTCGATGCGCTGGGCCCCCTCCTGCCCGTACCCCTGCCCTACCTCGGGCGTCTGGGCAGCCTGCTCGCCGCGGGTCTCCTGGCGGTCGTGTGCCTCGGGCTACTCGGGGTGTGGCCCGTCCTCGCCCGCATCCACGAGTCCTCGGGGCCCGCGCGTCCTCCTGACCGGAGCCCTCGGTCCGGGGTCCGCGTAGGCCTCATCGCACTGCTTGCCGTGGCCTCCCTTGCCGCGTTCCAGGTCCGCTTTGTCTCTGGGCTTCGCGACTTGTTCAGCGACTCCGACGAGGTCGGGACCACGCTCGCCTTCTTCGACCGGCACTTCGGCGGGTCGGACTTCCTCCAGGTCTCGGCCCAAGGCGACCTTCGAGAACCTGGAAACCTCGCGCGCATTCACCGCCTGACCGACCTCCTTGAGGGAAGCGGCATCTTCGCGGATGTCCGGTCCATCACGCAGGTGATCGGGTTCCTCGCCCAGAACTTCAGCGGGGCGTACCGCGTGCCCGACGACCGCGACTCCCTCAACACCCTGTGGTTCTTTTTGGACGGCAACGAGGACGTGCGGGCGCTCGTCACCCCGGCCCGCGATGAGGCCATGCTCGCCCTGCGCGTCCCTCCGGACCGCGACCCTCTCGTAGCCCAGACCGTGGTGGAACAGGCCATCTTGGACTCGCTGGACACAGGCCCGACTGGCGCGATACGCCGCCTAGAGGCCGTGGCGCGGGCCTACGGGGTAGACCTGCCCCCCGGACGTTCCGCCGCCGTGGTGGCCCAGGTGACCTCCGCAGCCCGGGGCCCGCTTCATGACGAGGCCCTTGCCGCGCTCCGCCAAGAGCTCGAGTCGCCCGAGTTCCCCTTTGTCCCGACCCCGGACGAGTGGACAGGGCTGGCGGGTGTCCTGCGCGACTTTGGCGGGGGGCGCATGGACATTGTCGCCATCGAGCGCGCAATCGCTTCCCTCCCGTCGTTCCAGGCCCTTGGCGCCCCTGCGGACTGGGCCCGCCGCGTCGCGGAGATGATCGGGGAGCGCCTTGTGGCCCTGGACGTTCAGGCCCGTTCCGAGGACGCGGTCGAGCGATGGCTGTCCGGGCTTCCACCGGACCGTCGCCCGGCCCCCCTGATGAGGCGGGCCATCGGCGTGCTCCAGGATTTGCTCCGCCAGGCCCCGCAGGCTTCGCCGGGTGACCTGTCGTTTCTCGTTACGGGTTACCCCGTGGTCCTCCCGGTCATCGAGCGCGACCTGCGCAGCGGTTTGTTTCGTGCCATTGCCGGTGTCGTGCTCGCCTTCTTCCTCGCGGGATGGGTCTGCTCTGGTCGCGCCCGACCCCCGCTCGGACTCCTCGCCGGGCTTGCGCTGGCAGGGATGGCCCCCCTCGGGGTGCTGTGGCTCACCGGCCTCCACGTGGACTCCGGGTCGGCTGCGATGGTCCTGGCCGGCCCGCTCGCGGTCGGCTTCTTGCGGGGGGCATCGGACAGGCCAGACGCTCGAACGTCCCGAGCGCTGGCACTGGCTTTGGCAGGGGCCGCGGCAAGCCTCGCGGTCACCGGGGTCCTGCCCGTGGTCCGTATCGGGGTCGTGCTCGGTCTCGCCCTTCTGAGTGCGTGGCTCTTAGCGCTTTCGTCACTTGCCGCCGTCAGGACTGGTGCAGGGGCGAGTGGGCAGGCAACTCGATGAGGGGAGAGAATCCGTGAGCCGGGCGTCCAGGATGGAGCGTCTCGCCTCCGCGCTCGCGCGTCATCCGCGACGTACCATCGCGGCGGCGCTCGCGCTCACCGCGGTCGCTGCCTGGGCCACATGGCACCTGCCGATCCACACCTCGCGCAACGCCTTGTTCCCCAAGGACGAGCCTGTCCTCAAGCGGCTCGACGCCTTCCTGAAACGGTTCGGGGCCGCCTCGGACCTCATGGTGGTCGTGGACGGGGCGCCCAGGGAGGTCCTTGAGGAGTTTGCCACCGCGCTTGCGACCCGCCTGCGCGCATGCCCCGAGGTCCGCGATGCCTCGGAGCGGCTGGACACTGACTTCTTTTTTGCGCGCTCGTACTTGATGGTCCCTGATTCGGCGCTGCGTCAATTGTCCCGGCTCCTGGACCGAGTCCTCGCCCAGGATGTCCCCGCGCAGACCGAGCCCGTGACGCTCCCAGACGCCCTCGACGCCGTGGAACGCTGGCTCGAGGACCCTCCGGCCCTGTCCGAGGGGGACATCGGGCTCGATGTCGCGGTTGAGGCATTGAGCGTCGTGGAGACGGTCCTCGATGAATGGCTCCGCTTCGTCCGAGCGGACAAGGCGCCCGACGACCTCGCGTGGGAGAGGCTGTCGCGCCACCCGGAGGCCCGCCGCTTCCTGTCGGGACGCGGGTTCTTTGCCACGCACGACGGTCGCGCCCTGGTCGTGTTTGTCAGCCGCAAGGACCAGTCGTCCGAGTTCAAGGTCCTGGCACCGTTCATCCGCGCGGTCCGAACAGAAGTCGAGGGATTGCGCTCCGAGTACCAGGCGCAAGGAAGGCCTGTCCCGACCGTGGGCCTGACCGGGCTGCCCGCCACCGAGTACGAGGAGTACGTAGCGATCCAGGCCGACATCGTCATGGTTGTGAGCACCGCAGCGGTCCTCATCCTCCTCCTGGTCTTTGTGTGGATGCGCTCTTTCCGCAGGGCGCTCGTCATCTTCATCCCGATGGGGCTCGGCACGGTCTGGAACATGGGCTTGACCCTGTTCACAGTCGGCCACCTCACCCTGCTTACAGCGGCCTTCACCGCGATCCTTTTTGGGCTCGGCGTGGACTACGGCATCTTTCTCACGAGCCGCATCCTCGAGGAACTCGAGCCGGGGGCCGCGTCAGATGACCGGCGGGACTCGCTCCGCGGGATGGCGCAAGAGAGGCTCGCGCAGGCGATCGGTCGCGGGACCGCTGCCTCCGCTCGGGGGGTCATGACCGCCGGCGGCACCACGGTCCTCATTTTCCTCTCGCTGACACTAGTCCCATTTCGCGGATTCGCGGAACTTGGGGTTGTGGCCGCGACCGGGGTGGCCCTCGTGCTGCTGGCCACCTTCCTTGTGAGCCCCGCCCTCTTCGCCCTGCTACGCCCTCCCCTGCCCCACTCGCCCGCCGCAAACGCGCTCTCGGCCGCAAGCCCTCGCGCGCGGCTCGTGCTGTCGCGGCGCGCGTCGTTCGCAACCATGGTCCTCGCGGCCCTCGCCGCGGCGGTGGGCCTCGGCCTCGGTCTCCGCATCCCCTTCGATTACGACGTTCTCAACCTGTTGCCCGCAGGCTCGGAGGCAGCACGCTACCAGAAACGGCTCGTGGCGGAGTCCGACTTCCAGCCAGAGGTCCTTCTGGTGGCCGCGCAAGACCTCGCCGAGGCCCGGCGTCTGACCGAGGCCCTCCAAAATCTTTGGGCCCTCTCCAGCGTCCAAAGCGTCGTGGACCTGTTCCCGCCAGATGCAGAGGACAAGGCCGCGGTGGCCAGGAAAGTGGGGGACTTGGTGGCGAGGTCACGCGTGGATGAGGCCCTAACCCGGCAAGGCGACATCCGGCTGACCGTGGAGGACGCGCGTCGCCTGTCCACGATCGCTTCCCTCGCACTCGAGTTCGTAGAGGACATCCAGGACCAGGCCTTCTCCGCGGGCCACGCGCGGGTCGTCGAGGTTCTCGAGCGCGTCCGCAACCGGATCAGCGCGCTGGCAGAGGCATTGCGCGAGGGCTCGGAGGTCTCGAGGGCCAGGACCGAAGCATTTTTCAATAGGCTTCTCGACGCCGCTCGCAAGGCAGCCCAAGTCCTGGCCGGCTGGCGCGAGGCCCGGCCCCTGCTCCCCCAGGACCTCCCCACGTCCTTGCGCGACCGCTTCTTCGCCGCGGACGGGAGCGTGGCCCTGTACGCCTACCCACGCTTCTCGGTCTATCAGCCGGCCCTGCTCGACCTTATGATGGAGCAGGTCCTGGCCGTGGCCCCACAGGCGACCGGTTTCCCAGCCACCCACCAGGTCCTATCGCGCATGGCCGTCCACAGTTTCTGGCTCGGGTCTGCCGTGGCCCTGGCCGCCGCACTCCTTGTGATCCTGGTGGCGGTCCGCTCGGCGCAGGGGTTTTTGACCGCTTCCCTCCCCCTCGTGGTCGGAGCCGGCTGGATGCTCGGGCTCATGGTCGCCCTCGACTTGCCGTTCAACTACGCCAACATCGTGGGTGTCCCGATCGTGATGGCCCTCGCGGTGGACTACGGGGTCTGGTTCACCCACCGTCGCAGGGAACTCGTTCATCGGACAGCCTGGGAGGCCGCCACGGTCGCCTCGCAGGCGATCCTCCTGGCCGCGGGGACCACGCTCGCCGGGCTCGGGGCGATCCTCCTCGCGCGCTACCGGGGCGTGGCCTCGATGGGGGCGTGCGTGATCCTCGGACTCATGTCCTGCGTGCTCGCGGCGCGTGTGGTCTCTCCGGCAGTCGCGCAGGTCCTGGAGGGCCGCGCGCGCCAAGGTGCCGGACAAGGGGGTGGCTCATCAGACGGAGGACAATTATGACTAGGATGTTCATCGCAGTCGCATTCGTTTGCGCAAATGCTTTGCTCACGCGCCATGCGCTCGCGGATTCTGGCTCGCGGCCCATCCTCATTTGTTACACCACCGGCAGCGTTTCCTCCCGCCAGGCGAAGCCCGCCATAGAGACCATGATTCGGGTCATCGAGCGTCTCGGGGGTTGGCCGCAAGGGACGTTTTTGGGGCGCTTCACGGACGACCCCCGCGAGTGCGAACGCATCGCCTCGTCCGAGCAGCCCCACTTCGTGATCCCCTCGCTCGGGTTCTACTTGAGGCACCGCAAGGACCAGGCACTCCTGCCCGTGGCCCAGCCGCGTGTCCGCGGCCAGGACCGCGAGGTCCTGCGCGTCCTGGTCCGGAGGGGGACCTTCGCGTCCCTCGACGCCTTGAAGGGGCGCACCCTCGGCGGGACCCTGCTCGACGACCCCGACTTTTTGGGCCGGGTCGTGTTCAAGGGCCGCATCGCCCCCGCGACCTTCTTCGTCTTGAAACCGTCACGGGTCGCGCTGCGCCCCTTGAGGGACCTCGCAGCGGGGAAGATGGACGCGGTCCTCGTCAATGACCAGCAGTTTCGCGCACTTGCGGGACTTCCGTTCGCGGGCGACCTCGAGGCCGTGTTCGAGTCCGACCCCATCCCCCTCCCCGGGGTCTTCGCAGTCGGGGCCAGGGTGTCGGAGGAGGAGCGCAGGCGTCTCGCCCACGCGCTTCAGTCCTTTTGCTCGCACGCGGACGGACGGTCCTTCTGCGAACTCTTCGGGATTGACGGCTTCGTCCCGGTCGAGGCCTCGGTGTACGATGGGGTCCGGGCGCTGTGGGAGGCGCGTTGAGCCCGCTGTCTTGCGGTTGGACCGTTCGCTGTGGGTTCCCCGTCCTGTTCGTCCTCCTGGTCGTCTCGTGCTCGCTCACCCTGCCGGACAACGTCGCCCCTTTGCGCCACCAGGCCGCGTGCTCGGAGTGGACCCTGTCGGATGCCTTGCGGGTCGGCAGAGGTGTGGACCGGCGCACCCCGATTCAGGACCTCGAGTGCGTGCTGTCCTCTCTTCGTCAGGAGTGGCTCCAGGGCCCACAGCAGGCGGCCATCGCGAGCCGGGTCTGCTTCTTTTTGGCCGATGTGGAGCCCGATGCGGACCGCCGGCGCCTCCTGGGCGCGGAGGGTGCACGTTTCGCCGAGATCGCCGAGAGCCTTGGGGCCGTGTCGGATCCCGCCACACTTTACTACCACGCGATGAACCTCGGGCTTGCGGTGCGCGATAACGTCGTGGTGGCCCTCAAGAACCTGGCCCGCATCGAGGCCCTCCTGACCCGGGCCGCAGTCCTCGACGCCTCGGTGGACCAGGGGGGGCCGGTGCGCGTCCTCGGGATGCTCTATGTCCAGGCCCCGGCGTGGCCGCAGGGGGTCGGGGACCCGGACCGTGGACTGGGCCTCTTGCGCTACGCGGCCCACCACTTCCCTGGCCATCCCCTGAATCACCTTCTCCTGGCGCAGGCGTTGTGGGAGATCGAGGGGGAGGATGCCCTCCCGAAGGTCGCGCAAAGCGTTTGTCGGGCCTTGCGACTCGCGCAATCCCCGGAATGGGGCCTTGCTGGAGAAAACTGGCAGCGCCAGGCCCGGGCGCTCGCGGACGAGACCGGTGCCCGCTGTCCGTGAAACCACGTCGGGCCGACGGGGCGGTCAGGGGGTCACCCTTCCCGGATGAACTCCTCCGGGTCGAGTTCCTCGGTGACGGGACCGTCCTCGCCCACTGCGATCAGGACCTCGAGCCGGGCCTGGGCCTCATCCAGGGTCCGCCGGGCCTGCTGCAACAACTCCACGCCCCTCGTATAGAGCGCGATGGAATCCTGGAGCGGGAGGTTTCCCTTCTCGAGCCTCTCCACCACCCGCGTCAGTTCCGCGAGCAGTTCTTCAAAGCCCTTCTCGTTGGCCTGGGACGCGGGCGTTTCTTCCGGCATTGCGTCCTCCTCGTTTTGCCTGATTGTCCGCCTGCTTCCGGTCGGGTGTCAACCCGTATCCTACGGCGAAGGTTTCTGCGCTATCCTTTTTCCATGGACCCGACCCCCTTCGAGGTCTTCTGCGCGTACTACCTCGGGCTGGACCGGGAGTTTCGCTACCGGTTCTTCCATCTCAACGCGATGGCCGAGCACTTCGGGGTGGACCCTCTCCGTCTGAAGGCCCTGATGGACGAGTGGCATCTTGCGCCCGAGGACACGAGGCACGTGGACTACAACCTTGCGCGGGCCCATGCAACCGCGCAAGAGATCGCGGCGACGGGCCGGCGGGGCGACGTCGAGGCGTTCGCCCGGCGGACCTGGGAGGAGTTCCTCCAGGCCCGGGAGCGCTACGAGCCGCGCCGAGACTTCGAGAACGTGGACTATGACCACATCCTCCCGGGAAGCGGCAAAGACCCCGGAGACCCTGGAGATTGACGACCTCTGTGTCGTCCTCCCGTCGCCGACGGGGCCCCTGATCGCGCTCGACCACGTGTCCCTGCGTGTGGGGCCCGGGGAGTGCCTGGCCGTGATCGGGCCGTCCGGCTCGGGCAAGAGCACCCTGGTCAGGGTGTGTTTGGGCCTCTTGCCTGAAGGGGCCAGGGTCAGCGGGCGCGTGCTGTTCGAAGGTTTGGACTTGCTCGGGCGTCCCGAGCGCGTCTTGCGTCGCCTGCGTGGCCGGCGCATCGGATTCGTGGGCCAGGACTCGTACGCCGCGTTCGACCCCCTCTTCCCGGTCGGGGGGCAGTTAATCGAGGCCCTTGCCGCCCACGCGAGGCGGGATGCGGACCCTGGCCGTCTTCACGGTGCGCTCGCCATGGTCGGCCTCGATCCAAGCGTCATGAAAAAGTATCCCCACGAGATGTCCGGCGGCATGCTCCAGAGGGCCCAGGTCGCGGCGGCCTTGCTGCATGGCCCATCGCTCGTGATCGCGGACGAGCCAACCTCCGCGCTCGACCCAGTACGCAGGGCAGACCTCGTGGGCCTTCTGATGACCACAAGGCAGCGCACAGGGGCCGCGATGCTGATTGCGACGCACGACCTCGCACTGGCCGCGCGGGTCGCTGACCGGGTCGCAGTCTTGCACCAGGGACGCTGCGTGGAAACCGGCGAGGTCGCTGACGTACTCCGCGACCCCAAGGACCCGATGACCCGGCGTCTGGTCTGCGCGGCCATAAACGTCTCGTCGAGCGCGGGAGGGTGAAGAGGCATGGGCGGTCTGGACATCGAGGTCCGAGGCGCGACCCTGCCGGTCGGCGGGGACCCCACTCCCTTCGAGTGGACGGTTCGCGCGGGGACCTGCCATGCGTTGGTGGGCGAGAGCGGATCGGGGAAGACGACCCTGATCCGAGCGGTCCTGGGCCAGGTCCCCCTGCGTCGAGGCACCATCCGGGTCGGCCCCTTCGCCCCGCCCTTGCGGGAGCGCAGGGAGCGCCTTGCCTTCTCTCGCGCGGTCGTCGAGGTCCCGCAGGATGCGACCGGCTCCCTCGACCCCTTGTGGCCGGCGTGGCGCCTCGTGACCGAGCCCTTGGTCATCCATGGTGTTTTGCGCGGGCGGACTCGGCTTCGCGAGCGGGCGCTTTCGCTTTTGCGCGAAGTGGGACTTGGCCCGGAACACCTGGACCGGCGTCCCCGCCAGTTGTCCGGCGGGCAGTGTCAGCGGGTGTGCATCGCGCGCGCGCTCGCCATCTCGCCCGGCCTCGTGCTCGCCGATGAGCCGGTCTCGGCCCTCGACCCGGTGCTCCAGGCCGAGGTCCTCCGGCTCCTTGCGTGGCTTCGCGAGCGTACCGGAGCGACCCTTGTCCTTGTGTCGCATTCGCTCTCACTTGTGCGAGCCGCGGCGGACTACGTCACGGTCATGGCCGAGGGGCGCGCGGTCGAGTCCGGCCCGACCTCGGAGGTGCTCTCGGCGCCAAGGCACCCGGCTACCCGCGCCCTCCTCGACGCCGAATCCGGGCTCTTGCTATCGTGCAGGCCGCGCAGCGTCCTGCCAGACGAGCATCGTCTCTCCTGTTGAGGAGAGGCCTGGCCTTTCCGGCGGCGGACCTCGGGTCACGGGACTTTGCGGCCTTGGATTCGGGCCAGGGCCTGGGTGGCCGCCTCGCGCAGAACCGGGGGGTCGTAGCGCGCCAGGTCCTGGAGCACCCGCTCCGACCAGGTCCCCCCAATCGCCCCGAGGGCGCGCACGGCCAGCACTTGAAGGTCCAGGGACATGCGGCGGCGCAGGCCGAGGCGGGTCATTAGCCTCGACACCAGCGAGGGACGCTTGACGAGGTTGCACAGGACGGCCTCGACCTCGGGGACGGCAACGAGGAGGTCTGGGCCGTAGCGGGAAAGGGCGGAAAGGACCGCGGAGGCCGTGGCCTCGCCGCTGGCCCCCCGACGTTCCGCGTGGGTGGGCGTGGCCTCGGGAATCGGTCGCGGGGTCAACATCGCGAGGAGCCGCCGGACAAAGGCGGGGTCGGAATACCGGATCGCCCCGGCGTGGTGAATGGCCCGGCGCACGATGTGCGGCTCCGGGTCGTCGAGGAACAGGGTGATGTACGGTCCCGCAGCAGGACCCTGGATGCGGGCCAGGGCCTCCAGACACGCCTCGCGGACCTGGGTACGCGGGTGGTCTCGATACTCCGCGATGGCCTGGGTCGCCGAGTCGTCTCGCGGCTCGGCCACACTCCCCAGCAAGCCCACGAGGTTGCGTACCACGTACCATGCGTGGCGATGCGCCCTAAGTTCCGCGACGATGAACGGTACTGCAGGGGCCCCGACCTGCTCGAGCATGGCCAAGGCTGCCTTTCGCACCGAGGCGTCCTCGCTGCGCACTAGGTAAAAGATGGCTGCTGGGACGATCGCCTCGCGGAACAGGATCAGGCCCTGGACAAGCCCCCCACGCCCCTCCTTCGATGTCTTCACCGCCATCTCGACGATGCGGTCAATGTGTCCGGCCTCCTCAAAGTGACGCAAGAGGTCGCGGGCCATGTCTTGCCGGGCGGGAAACGACGGATGGGGTTCGTGAAGGTGACGATGCAGGATGGCGAGGATGGCGGTCACGGCTCGCACCTCAGACCGCCGGATGACCTCCGGGAGGATCGCCTTGACCACGGCCAAGCAGCGCCGGTACGCGGCCGGATTGGGCGCATTCGCGAAGTCCCGATAGAAAGACGCCGGGTCTTGAAGGAACCAGTCCGTCAGTTCGCTTGCTCGGATGCGGGTCTGGAGGGATTCCGGGAGGGATGCCAGGTCAATCAAACCGGCCCCGTAGGCCTCCTGGAGCAACCCGTAAGCCTCGGAGAAGTCCGCCTCGGCCAGGCGCACGAAGACCTTGCGCGTGACGCGGTCGAGGGTGGCACGGTATTCCTCGAAGTCCCAGCCAGGGATGTCCTTGACCAGCAAGCCTTGGTCGTGAAGGCGCGCCAACATCTCGCTCAAGAGCGGAGCGGCCTTGTGAACCATCTCGACCCGAAGGGTCTGGACCATCCCGTCCTCGATGGCGGTCGGGGACATCAGGTCCTGCCCCTCCGCAACGAGATCCGCGTTCAACAAGAGGTCCACGACCAGCTGGGGGCGGGAGATGGGCCTCATCACGTCCTCGATCACCTGGATTTTCAGGCGGGCGAGCGTGGCCTCGTCGGCGTGCCGCAGGATAGGAAGACGGCGCAGGTCCTTGCGCAGGCGGCCCAGGGCGATCTTGACCGGCCACGGCAGGTGGCGCCTCGCTCCCGGGACCTCGTCGAGTCCGACCACCGTGACCCCGAGTATCCCGGCCACGGTCAGTTCATCCGACATGAGCGCGTGGCCGGATTTGGCCTGGGCGGTCTTCGAGGCCCAGGTCACCCACAGGGCGATGAACCGCTTGAACTCATCCTCGGTGATGTGCCGCTTGATGGTGAAGGACGCAATCTGATTCCGGACAAAGTATTCGTGAAACTTCGCCACGAAATGGTCACCCAGGATGCCGCGGAGGGCCTTGGCGACCTCGATGGGCTCCGGCAAAAGCCCGTCAATCATCACGCCGCGCTCGTCCACGGTCGAGACAAGTACATACGACAGGTCGCGCTCACCCTCGGTCAGGGCTTGAAACTGCCGGTACAGGTCCTCGGTCGCGGCTCGGGCCAGCGAGTGCTCCGGAGAATACCAGCCTGTCTGGAGGAGCGCCTTGACGAGATTGAGCGTGAACTCGCCCGCCTGGTTCCTGACCGCACGGCCCGTGAGATCGTCAATCCGGAAACTCCCGGATTCCATCGCGACTCCTCGGGTTCCATGCAGGATTCTAAAGCGCTACCGTCACCCAGTCAACGAGGAGGGTACGGGAACAGACCGGGTCTCTTCTTGAAAGGCCCGATGCGCGTTGTTGACTGAATCCGCCGAATCGACTACAAGCGGGCCGTGTTCGCACGTCTCTTCGGGGTCCTCCCACCGCGGTCCCGGAGGAAAGGAGGTTGAATGATTGCCCTGATTGTGCTGGTCGCCATCCTGGTTGTCCTCGCCATCGTGCTCGTCAGCATTTACAACCGCCTGGTCACCTATCGGAACCAGTTCAGGAACGCCTTTGCCCAGATTGATGTGCAGTTGAAGAGGCGCTACGACCTGATTCCCAACCTGGTGGAGACCGCGAAGGGCTATCTCAAGCACGAGCGCGAGGCCCTCGAGACCGTGTCCAAGGCCCGCTACGAGGCGATGAGCGCGGCCAGGGCCGCGGCCGCGAACCCCGGAAACCCCGAGGCCATGGCCAACCTGGCCCAGGCCGAAGCGATGCTGACCGGCGCACTGGGACGGCTGCTCGCCGTGGTCGAGAACTACCCTGACCTGAAGGCCAACCAGACGATGATGGCCCTGATGGAGGAACTGACCTCGACCGAAAACAAGGTTGCCTTTGCCCGCCAGGCGTTCAACGACGGGGTCACGGCGTACAACATCGCGCGCGAGAAGTTCCCGGCCAACCTGGTCGCAGGGATTTTCGGGTTCGGTCCGGCTGAGTTGCTCCAGTCCACCGAGTCCGCCGAGGAACGGAAGGCGCCGAAGGTGCAGTTCTGATGCCCGCGAGTTTCTTCGAGCACCAAGAGCGGGCGCGAAAACGCACCATGTGGCTTGTGCTGCTGTTCGCGCTCGCCGTGGCTGGCATCGGAGCCACGATCTACCTGGTCCTGGCCTTCGTCCTGACCGGAGGGGAGCCGGGAGGGCGCTTGTGGGACCCGGAACTGTTCTTGTGGGTCATGGCCCTGACCATCGGGTTCATCGGGCTCGCGAGCCTGTTTCGTGTCCTGTCGCTCCGCTCGGGCGGGGGGGCCGTTGCCCGGATGCTCGGGGGTCGTCTGGTCTCGCGCGACACAAAGGACTTGGCCGAGCGGCGTCTCTTGAACGTCGTGGATGAGATGGCGATTGCGTCGGGGATCCCCGTGCCGGAGGTCTATGTCCTCGACGAGGAGGCCGGGATCAACGCGTTTGCGGCGGGCTACTCGGTCGAGAACGCGGCGGTGGCCGTGACCCGGGGGGCACTCAAGATCCTGAACCGCGACGAACTCCAGGGGGTCATCGCGCACGAGTTCAGCCACATCCTGAACGGGGACATGAGACTGAACCTGCGGCTCATCGGGGTCCTGTTCGGCATCTTCGCCATCGCGATTGTCGGGCGCCTCATCCTGTACTCGGTGCGGTCCTCGGCGTTCCGGCGGAGCAAGGCGCTGGCCGGGGTATTCCTGGTCGGCCTGACCCTGATGTTGGTCGGCTATATCGGGGAGTTCGTGGGTCGGCTCATCCAGGCCGCAGTGAGCCGCCAGCGCGAGTTTTTGGCGGACGCCTCGGCGGTGCAGTTCACGAGGAACCCAGCAGGGATAGGGGGTGCGCTTTTGAAGATCGCGAGGCTCGAACGGGGGTCTGCCATCGAGGCCCCGAGGGCCTCCGAGGCCGCGCACCTCTTCTTCGGAGAGGGTGTGCGCTCGATGTTCGGGCTGCTCGCCACGCACCCGCCTATCGAGGAGCGGATCCGCCGCATTGACCCGAGCCTGCTCGCGGGGCTTCGAGCCGGCGAGGCGAGGGGTGACGAGGCAGCCCCTGCGGCGGCCCAGGAGGCGAGCCTTGTGCGGTGGACCGACGAAGGGAGTGTGAGCGCTGACCGTGGGGAGCAGGAAGCCCCTGCGGCGGCCCTGGAGGCGGGCCTTGTCCGGTGGACCGACGAAGGGAGTGTGAGCGCTGACCATGGGGAGCAGGAAGCCCCTGCGGCGGCCCTGGAGGTGAGCCTTGTGCGCTGGACCGACAGACGGAGTGTGAGCGCTGACCGTGGGAAGCAGGCAGCCCCTGCGGCGGCCCTGGAGGTGAGCCTTGTGGAGCGGACCGGCGAGCGGGTGGTGCGCGCGGACCCAGAGGAGATGATGGGGCGCATCGGGACCCTGGACCCGACTGCGGCCGCGTTCGCCTCTGACTTGATCGCGGTGGTTTCGGCCCGCGTGAGCCAGGCCCTCCAGACCCCAGACGAGGCGGGCCGCGTTGTATACGCGCTCTTGCTCGACGCTGACCCGGCAATCCGGCAGGTCCAGTTCGAGGTCCTGACCCAGAGGGGGGAGGATTGCCGCGGGGTCGAGGCGCTCGCCAAGGAGGTCTGGGAGAAGGGCCGCGTCTCCGCCCTGCCGCTCGTGGAACTGGCGGTGCCCGCGCTTCGACAATGGCCGCGGGAGCGCCAAGCGGGTTTCCTGGGCACGGTAGAGGCACTCATCCGGGCGGACCGGCGCGTGAGCCTGTTCGAGTTCGGATTGCACTGGCTCGTGACGAGGCGTCTGTCCAGGCCGGAGGGGCCGTCTCGCGCAGTGGTCCGGAGCATCGAGAAGGTAGCCTGGGAGGCCGCGCAGGTGCTCGCAGCAGTGGCGCGTGCCGGGCATCCGGGCGACGAGGCTCAAGCGATGGCCGCGTTTAGGCTGGGGCTGTCGCACCTGGGTGGGGGGCCAGCGGATGCCCTCATGCGCGAGTTCCAGGCAGGACGCCTCGGGGACCTCTGGGAGGTCGGGAAGGCTTTGGACCGCTTGGTCTTGGCGAGCCTGGCCGTGCGGCGACGGGTCGTGGAGGCCGTGGCCCACTGCGCGCTTGCGGACCGCGAGGTGACGGAGGACGAGGCCGAGGTCTTGAGGCTTGTTGCCGGCGCCTTGGCGCTGCCCCTCCCCCCGCGGGTGGAAACCGGCACCGGTACCCTACTGACGCAGTAGGCCCTCATGCCCTCGGGGGCGTTGGACAGTGGCGACGAGGGGCCGCGCTGCGGAAGTGAACAACGGTCTGCCATGGGAGCGAGTCCACCCCCGGGGGCTGGTCCAGCGGGCGCTCGTGATGATGCACATGGGAGGGATATCTATGGTGCGCACCACGCACACCGACCCGTTCGGGTTCAAGGTGCGAGACGGGGACGTGGACGCAGACGCCTGGCTGATGGACCCGGAGGGGACGTTCAACGCGGACTTCTTCGGGACCCGAATTCTTGGATTTCGTCGTCTCGAACACCTACGTTACGGTCGAGGAGGACCTCGGGTTGGGATGCGACCCAGCGGGCCAGGCTGTGGACATTGCCCGAGGCCCCTGATATCGTAGCTGCCGGTACCCGGTGGATGACTCGGGGACGAGAAGGGGGAGGCAACCGCCATGAATGAAGTCTTGCATCCTGACCATGGTGGTCGGGGACATCAGGTCCTGCCCCTCCGCAACGAGATCCGCGTTCAACAAGAGGTCCACGACCAGCTGGGGGCGGGAGATGGGCCTCATCACGTCCTCGATCACCTGGATTTTCAGGCGGGCGAGCGTGGCCTCGTCGGCGTGCCGCAGGATAGGAAGACGGCGCAGGTCCTTGCGCAGGCGGCCCAGGGCGATCTTGACCGGCCACGGCAGGTGGCGCCTCGCTCCCGGGACCTCGTCGAGTCCGACCACCGTGACCCCGAGTATCCCGGCCACGGTCAGTTCATCCGACATGAGCGCGTGGCCGGATTTGGCCTGGGCGGTCTTCGAGGCCCAGGTCACCCACAGGGCGATGAACCGCTTGAACTCATCCTCGGTGATGTGCCGCTTGATGGTGAAGGACGCAATCTGATTCCGGACAAAGTATTCGTGAAACTTCGCCACGAAATGGTCACCCAGGATGCCGCGGAGGGCCTTGGCGACCTCGATGGGCTCCGGCAAAAGCCCGTCAATCATCACGCCGCGCTCGTCCACGGTCGAGACAAGTACATACGACAGGTCGCGCTCACCCTCGGTCAGGGCTTGAAACTGCCGGTACAGGTCCTCGGTCGCGGCTCGGGCCAGCGAGTGCTCCGGAGAATACCAGCCTGTCTGGAGGAGCGCCTTGACGAGATTGAGCGTGAACTCGCCCGCCTGGTTCCTGACCGCACGGCCCGTGAGATCGTCAATCCGGAAACTCCCGGATTCCATCGCGACTCCTCGGGTTCCATGCAGGATTCTAAAGCGCTACCGTCACCCAGTCAACGAGGAGGGTACGGGAACAGACCGGGTCTCTTCTTGAAAGGCCCGATGCGCGTTGTTGACTGAATCCGCCGAATCGACTACAAGCGGGCCGTGTTCGCACGTCTCTTCGGGGTCCTCCCACCGCGGTCCCGGAGGAAAGGAGGTTGAATGATTGCCCTGATTGTGCTGGTCGCCATCCTGGTTGTCCTCGCCATCGTGCTCGTCAGCATTTACAACCGCCTGGTCACCTATCGGAACCAGTTCAGGAACGCCTTTGCCCAGATTGATGTGCAGTTGAAGAGGCGCTACGACCTGATTCCCAACCTGGTGGAGACCGCGAAGGGCTATCTCAAGCACGAGCGCGAGGCCCTCGAGACCGTGTCCAAGGCCCGCTACGAGGCGATGAGCGCGGCCAGGGCCGCGGCCGCGAACCCCGGAAACCCCGAGGCCATGGCCAACCTGGCCCAGGCCGAAGCGATGCTGACCGGCGCACTGGGACGGCTGCTCGCCGTGGTCGAGAACTACCCTGACCTGAAGGCCAACCAGACGATGATGGCCCTGATGGAGGAACTGACCTCGACCGAAAACAAGGTTGCCTTTGCCCGCCAGGCGTTCAACGACGGGGTCACGGCGTACAACATCGCGCGCGAGAAGTTCCCGGCCAACCTGGTCGCAGGGATTTTCGGGTTCGGTCCGGCTGAGTTGCTCCAGTCCACCGAGTCCGCCGAGGAACGGAAGGCGCCGAAGGTGCAGTTCTGATGCCCGCGAGTTTCTTCGAGCACCAAGAGCGGGCGCGAAAACGCACCATGTGGCTTGTGCTGCTGTTCGCGCTCGCCGTGGCTGGCATCGGAGCCACGATCTACCTGGTCCTGGCCTTCGTCCTGACCGGAGGGGAGCCGGGAGGGCGCTTGTGGGACCCGGAACTGTTCTTGTGGGTCATGGCCCTGACCATCGGGTTCATCGGGCTCGCGAGCCTGTTTCGTGTCCTGTCGCTCCGCTCGGGCGGGGGGGCCGTTGCCCGGATGCTCGGGGGTCGTCTGGTCTCGCGCGACACAAAGGACTTGGCCGAGCGGCGTCTCTTGAACGTCGTGGATGAGATGGCGATTGCGTCGGGGATCCCCGTGCCGGAGGTCTATGTCCTCGACGAGGAGGCCGGGATCAACGCGTTTGCGGCGGGCTACTCGGTCGAGAACGCGGCGGTGGCCGTGACCCGGGGGGCACTCAAGATCCTGAACCGCGACGAACTCCAGGGGGTCATCGCGCACGAGTTCAGCCACATCCTGAACGGGGACATGAGACTGAACCTGCGGCTCATCGGGGTCCTGTTCGGCATCTTCGCCATCGCGATTGTCGGGCGCCTCATCCTGTACTCGGTGCGGTCCTCGGCGTTCCGGCGGAGCAAGGCGCTGGCCGGGGTATTCCTGGTCGGCCTGACCCTGATGTTGGTCGGCTATATCGGGGAGTTCGTGGGTCGGCTCATCCAGGCCGCAGTGAGCCGCCAGCGCGAGTTTTTGGCGGACGCCTCGGCGGTGCAGTTCACGAGGAACCCAGCAGGGATAGGGGGTGCGCTTTTGAAGATCGCGAGGCTCGAACGGGGGTCTGCCATCGAGGCCCCGAGGGCCTCCGAGGCCGCGCACCTCTTCTTCGGAGAGGGTGTGCGCTCGATGTTCGGGCTGCTCGCCACGCACCCGCCTATCGAGGAGCGGATCCGCCGCATTGACCCGAGCCTGCTCGCGGGGCTTCGAGCCGGCGAGGCGAGGGGTGACGAGGCAGCCCCTGCGGCGGCCCAGGAGGCGAGCCTTGTGCGGTGGACCGACGAAGGGAGTGTGAGCGCTGACCGTGGGGAGCAGGAAGCCCCTGCGGCGGCCCTGGAGGCGGGCCTTGTCCGGTGGACCGACGAAGGGAGTGTGAGCGCTGACCATGGGGAGCAGGAAGCCCCTGCGGCGGCCCTGGAGGTGAGCCTTGTGCGCTGGACCGACAGACGGAGTGTGAGCGCTGACCGTGGGAAGCAGGCAGCCCCTGCGGCGGCCCTGGAGGTGAGCCTTGTGGAGCGGACCGGCGAGCGGGTGGTGCGCGCGGACCCAGAGGAGATGATGGGGCGCATCGGGACCCTGGACCCGACTGCGGCCGCGTTCGCCTCTGACTTGATCGCGGTGGTTTCGGCCCGCGTGAGCCAGGCCCTCCAGACCCCAGACGAGGCGGGCCGCGTTGTATACGCGCTCTTGCTCGACGCTGACCCGGCAATCCGGCAGGTCCAGTTCGAGGTCCTGACCCAGAGGGGGGAGGATTGCCGCGGGGTCGAGGCGCTCGCCAAGGAGGTCTGGGAGAAGGGCCGCGTCTCCGCCCTGCCGCTCGTGGAACTGGCGGTGCCCGCGCTTCGACAATGGCCGCGGGAGCGCCAAGCGGGTTTCCTGGGCACGGTAGAGGCACTCATCCGGGCGGACCGGCGCGTGAGCCTGTTCGAGTTCGGATTGCACTGGCTCGTGACGAGGCGTCTGTCCAGGCCGGAGGGGCCGTCTCGCGCAGTGGTCCGGAGCATCGAGAAGGTAGCCTGGGAGGCCGCGCAGGTGCTCGCAGCAGTGGCGCGTGCCGGGCATCCGGGCGACGAGGCTCAAGCGATGGCCGCGTTTAGGCTGGGGCTGTCGCACCTGGGTGGGGGGCCAGCGGATGCCCTCATGCGCGAGTTCCAGGCAGGACGCCTCGGGGACCTCTGGGAGGTCGGGAAGGCTTTGGACCGCTTGGTCTTGGCGAGCCTGGCCGTGCGGCGACGGGTCGTGGAGGCCGTGGCCCACTGCGCGCTTGCGGACCGCGAGGTGACGGAGGACGAGGCCGAGGTCTTGAGGCTTGTTGCCGGCGCCTTGGCGCTGCCCCTCCCCCCGCGGGTGGAAACCGGCACCGGTACCCTACTGACGCAGTAGGCCCTCATGCCCTCGGGGGCGTTGGACAGTGGCGACGAGGGGCCGCGCTGCGGAAGTGAACAACGGTCTGCCATGGGAGCGAGTCCACCCCCGGGGGCTGGTCCAGCGGGCGCTCGTGATGATGCACATGGGAGGGATATCTATGGTGCGCACCACGCACACCGACCCGTTCGGGTTCAAGGTGCGAGACGGGGACGTGGACGCAGACGCCTGGCTGATGGACCCGGAGGGGACGTTCAACGCGGACTTCTTCGGGACCCGAATTCTTGGATTTCGTCGTCTCGAACACCTACGGTACGGTCGAGGAGGACCTCGGGTTGGGATGCGACCCAGCGGGCCAGGGGGTGGACATCGCCCGAGGCCCCTGATATTGTAGCCGCCGGTACCTGGTGGATGACTCGGGGACGAGAAGGAGGAGGCAACCGTCATGAAGAAATCTTGCATCCTGACCGCGGTGGGGCTCGTTTTAGCCGAGGACATCGCGATGGCCCAGAAGGCGACGCGTCGGGTGACGGCCGACTCCGCGGTCATCGAGACCCTGCTCGAGGACCAGGACGCCTTGAACACGCTCACGACCGCCCACACCCGGCAGATCAAGGACTTGGAAGAGCGCGTGGCCGACCTTGAAAGACGCCTCGAACAGATGAAGGGCCCGGTCGAGGAGGTGGCGAAGGTGCGCGAGGAGCTCGCGGCCATCCGCGCCGAGATCGAGGCCCTCAAAGAGGAGGAGGCAGGGCTCCGCGCACGCCACAGGACCGAGGACGGGACCGCGGACCAGGCATGGTTTCAACCCCGCTTGGAGTTGCGCATCCGGCCGGAATACCAGAACAACAAGACGGACATGAGGGGCGGCGCGGACGACGACGATGTGTACTACCTCCAGCGCCTGCGGCTCGGGGCCGTGCTCAAGCCGACGAAGGACATCCGGGCTGTGGCCGTGATCCAGGACTCGCGCATGTGGGGCGAGGAGGCGAGCACGACCTCGAACGAAAAGAACCTGGACCTGCACGAGGGGTACGTCGAGGTCCGGGACATCCTGGTCGAAGGGCTTGGGTTCCAGGCCGGGCGCATGGAGTTGAAGTACGGGGCGGAGCGCCAGGTGGGGCCGCTCGGCTGGAGCAACGTGGGCCGGGCTTTCGACGGCGCACGCCTCTTCTATCACCGTCCCAGACTGATCCAGGTGGACGCGTTCGCGACCATCGTCAAGGACCAGGGCCGCAAGGGAGGGGCCAACACGGACTTCTTCGGACTGTATGCTCGGTCGGACTACCTGTCGTTTTTGGACATCGAGGCGTACGGGTTTTTCCTCTACAACGACATGCCGGGCGCGGTCGAGAAGGTCGCGACCATGGGGGCCCGGGTCGTGGCCCGGCCCGTCGAGGGGCTCACGCTCGAGGGGGAGGCCGCGCTCCAGTTGGGCCGTTCGCGCCAGGCCGGCCAGATGCGGCCAGGCACGAACGAGCACATCGCGACCGCGTACTTCGCGGAGGCATTGTACCGAATAGACGTGCCGGCTTCCCCGACGCTTGGGGTGTTCTTCTATAGCGCCTCGGGGGACGCGGACCCGACCGACGGGCGCAACGTGGCTTACAAGGTTTTGTTCCCTACGGGACACGCCATGCTCGGGTATATGGACCTGTTCCAGTGGACCGGGAACCTCGATCTGGGACCGACTATCCGCCTTGCGCCGCTCGACAACCTCTCGCTTCGGCTGGACTATCACCTCTTCTTCCTGTCGTCCAACGGAGGCGTCCTGGCAAACACCCTGGGCGGCACGGCCGAGTTCCCTGCGAACGAGGGGAGGTTCTTGGGTCACGAGATGGACCTGGTCGTGCGATTCAAGGCGGTTGAACCGCTGACCCTGGAGGCAGGGTACTCGTTCTTCAAGCCTGGAAAGGTCATGGGCAAGGGCCGAGTGGTTCGTGAGGACGGCCGGATTGTCCCCCTGGGGAAGGACCTCGCTCATTGGGCCTATTTCCAGGGGACTTTGGCGTTTTGAGACGAGGCCCCGATGCAGGGCTCGACGCGACCGCCCACGTCCGGGGTGGCTCCCGCTGGACCTCCTTCGCGCCCGCTGTCCGTGCGAGTCGAGTACGCGAGCCGCACGGATGTCGGGCGCGTGCGCACCCGCAACGAGGACAACCTCGCCATCGCCCCGGACCTGAACCTCTTCATCGTGGCCGATGGGATGGGGGGGCACAAGGGGGGTGACGAGGCCTCCCGCCAGGCGTGCCTGGCCATCGAGGACTACATCCGGGCGCGGGCGCCCATCGTGCGCGGGTACGATGCGGACCCGAGGCCCGTGCGCAGGCGGGAGGTGATCCGGTTGCTCCAGGACGCGATCCGCTCGGCCAGCGAGCGGATCGTGATGGAGGCAGAGGTCCACCCGGAGCGGCAGGGCATGGCCACCACGGTGGTCGTGGCGCTCTTGGTCGGCGGAAGGGCCTTCGTGGCCCACGTGGGGGACTCGCGGGCGTATCTGTTGCGCAACGGGGCTGCGGAGCTCCTCACGGAGGACCACTCCCTGTTCTTCGAACTGGTGCGGCAAGGGAGGGTGTCGCTGGCGTCGGCCTCGTCCTTCCCTTACCGGAACGTGGTGACGCGCGCGCTGGGAATCCGCGGGGCTGCATCCGCCGACGTGGTGGACTTTGATGTGTGGCCAGGGGACCGGCTGCTCCTGTGCACAGATGGGCTTCACTCGTACGTGGACGAGGCGACCCTGGTCCGCGTGGTCGGGGAAGCGCCACCACAGGCGAGGTCCCTTTCTGGCGCGGTCCGACGCCTGGTGGACCTCGCGAACGAGGCCGGGGGGAGCGATAACATCACCGTGGTCCTGGTCGGGGTGCTTGAGGTCCTCGGGGACGTGGCGACCTTGCGCGAACGGGCGAGGGTGGTCGCGTCCCTGCCGATCCTGTCGGCGCTACCGCTCGCGGACAGGCTGCGGGTTGTGTCCCTGTGCGAACCGCGCCTTTTGGACGACGGGGAGGTCTTGTTCCGGGAGGGGGACGCGGCGGATGGCCTGTACGCGGTCGTCGAGGGCGAGGTCGAGGTCCGTCGTGGGGGTGAGAGGCTCGCGACCTTCGGTCCTGGCCAGGAACTGGGCGAGATGAGCCTGCTCGAGAGGCAGCCGCGCCTGGTCACGGGCGTCGCGCATGGGCGCAGCGAGGTTTTGTTTCTGTCGAGGATGACCTTCGAAGGGATGATCCGGAGGTCCCCGATCCTGGCGTCCAGGCTCCTCGGGAACCTGCTCCGGATCTTGGCGCACCGCCTGAGGGACGCGCACGACGAACTGGCGGTCCTGCGCGCGCACTACGCAAACGATGGACGAAAGCCCCCGGTCCTGATCCCGTCCGAACTGGTCGAGGAGGAGTCGGGATGAGCAGGGCGGTGGTGGGGATCGCGGCGCTCATCATGCTCGGTCTGGTGGGGTGCAAGTCCTCGCGCAAGCATCGGCCTGTGGCGGCCCGGGAGGGTCTTGAGGGCGGGGTCCTGGTCTTCGAGGACGATTTCGAGCGGAATGCCCTTGGGGATCGGTGGCTGAATCGCTCGGGCAAGTGGACGATCCGGGATGGGCGTCTGGCCGTGCGCGGCGATAGGAACGAGGGGGTATGGTTGGACTTCCCCTTGCCGGACCGGGTACGGATCGAGTTCGACGCCCGCGCGCTGAGCGACGAGGGGGACCTCAAATGCGAGGTGTTCGCCTCGGAGCCGCGCCATCAGGCCGGGTACGTGGTCATCCTGGGCGGCTGGCACAACACGGTGAGCGTGATCGCCAGGCTGGACGAGCACGGTCAGGACCGGCTGGAATCTTCCGCGCGCGCCGAGAAGGGCCGCTGGCATCACTTCGTTCTGGTGCGCGTCTCCGACTCCCTGCGCTGGTACCTCGACGGGGAACTCGTCCTGGACTACCACGACGAGGACCCGTTGTCAGGAAGGTACTTTGGTTTCAACGACTGGAACGCGCCCGTCGAGTTCGACAATCTAAAGATTTACCAGTTGTGACGGACGCGACTCAAAAGTTCATCTGCGCTGCGATGCCGTCCTCACCCTTGGCACCTGGGTTGCCGAGAGAGGCCCCGCCGAGACCTCCCCGTCCGCCCTGGCCGCTTCCGATGAAGACGAGCGAGGCGGTCTTGTACGCGGCCAAAAGCGACTGGGGTGCCCCGTGCGCGAACAGCCCATAGGCTGGTCCGCCGCAGCCCCCACCTCCTCCGCCCCCATGACCACCTGCGCCCCCATTGCCGCCGTGGCCCCCGCCCGAGGTGCAGAAGGTTGCGGTGGGCCCCTGGGCATCCGGTCCGCCCGCAGCACCTGCGCCACCCTTGCCTCCGACACCACCGTTGCCCCCGTTGCCGCCATCGCCCCCCCGGCCAGGGACGATCACGAGGTCCGCAAGGACTGGAAGGGACGCGGGCTGCGCGGTGAACACCATGAAGACCGCGAACGAACCTCCCCCTGAGCGGCCCCCCTGACCGCCCGTGGCCCCGCACCCGCCAGACCCGCCTCCGCCCCCGCTCCCGCCGATGTCCGTGTATAGCGAGTCGGACCAGGTGCACCCGACGGTCTCGACGCCGCCCGCGGCCCCTCCACCGCCTCCGCCGCCTCCATGACCCCCATTCCCGCCGTCCCCGCCTGTGCCGGGCACCCAAGTATCCCCCACGACACCCCCAGAAGACGTAGTGCAGGGAAGCCCCGCCGGTCCGTTCACGCCGGGCGTCCCAGGCAGGCCGTTCGCCCCTTGCATCGAGCCCTCCGGCACCAGGCACTGACCGCAAGACCCGAAGAGGCTGCACGAGGGGTTGATCAGCGCGTCGAGCCCGGCCAGTCCACCGGTCCCCTGGCCTGGGAGGTTGTTCTGGCCCGGCTGACCGTTCTCGGCAGGTTTGCGAGTCTGGTTGAAGTTGCAGGCCCCGGCCTCGTCAAAGTCCGGGCACATCGCCCGCCCGCCATCGCCCCCGCTCGTGTTCACGGTCCCACAGGTCTTCTTTCCGCCGGGCCCGCCTGGGTTCTCCTTGGCGGACGTGCAGTTGTTTTGTCCGATATCGTAGGCCGCAAGCCCTGGCCCGCCCGGTGTCCCGTCCTCGCCGGCGCTGCCGGGCGCCCCTGGCAGCCCGTTCCCGGCGTCGCCCCCGACAACCCGCAGGTCCCACAATCGCAGGGACTGGTCGCAGTCCTTCAGGAAGACCCCGACACTGTTTCCGCCGGGTTCGCGGTTGTTGTACGCGTACACGAGGAACCCGGCGAAGGTCGTCGTCCCTGGGGCCTGCCCGATGATCGAGACCGCCTGCACTGCCCCGCGTACGGTCTGCGTGAGGGGACCCCCGAGCACGACGGTCTCGTACGCGAGCGGCTCGCGCACGCGAAAGTCCGCGGAGTAGCCCCCATAGACCGAGACACCCGGCTTCAGCACCACCGGGTCCGTGTACACCCCGGTGGCCACGTACACCTCGCGCTTGCCGCTCGAGGCGGCGCGGTCAATCCCGTGCTGGATGGTCAGGAGCGGGGCCTCCAGGGTCCCGGGGTTGGCGTCGGAGCCCCACTTCGCCACGAAGACCCCGTTCCCCACCTCACCGTCGATCCCATCGCAGTTCGCATCGGAACAGTCGCCGACCAGGCACCCTGCCGGCTCGTCTCCGGGAAGGTCTGTCGCCCCGAGGTATTGGCACTCGCACCCGTTTTTGGGGTTGCCGTCCACGTTGAAGAAGCCGGCGTCGCACTCCACCACGCAGTCCGGTACCGCCTTGCTCGCATCGCAGCGCCCATGCCCATGGACCACCGGCATGGCCTTGCAGTTGTTGCCGCAGACCCCGCAGTTCTCGTCGCCTGTATACTTCCCGGTCGCCGGGTCCACGAAGCCCTCGTCCGTGACCCCGTCGCAGTCCTGGTCCTGGCCATCGCAGGCCTCCTCGGGCAGTTCGCAAGGGCCCCAGCCATCCGCGAGGCAGCGCTGCACCCCTCGGCAGGTATAGACCGGGGCGGAGGGGTCGTTCGGGTCGGACCACGTCACCTCGCAAACCCTCGACAGGTTGGGGTCCTCTCCGGTGCACTGGCACGTCCCTGTCTCGGGCACGCACTGGTCCGGTCCGCCCAAGAAGGGTTGACACGCGTACCCAGGCGGGCAGTCCGAGGCAGAGGCGCACTTCTGGCCGCAGTACTTTCCGTCTTCCAAAGCCAGGCAACGGGCGTCGGGGAACAGGCAATCCACGTCTTCCACGCACGACTGGCACAGTGTCGAAGCCGCGGGGATGCACTGGTAGTCGTTCAGTTTGATGTACCCCGATTCACATGACACGACCACGCAACGCGGCACCTCCAGGGACGTGTCGCATCCGACCGTTGCGTGCGGGAAGATGCCCAGGCACGACTTGAAGCAGGCCCCGCAGTGCTCCAGGCTCGCATACTTCCCCCCGACCTTGAAGTCCTCGTCCGTCTGGCCATCGCAGTCGTTGTCAAGCCCGTCACAGGCCTCTGGCGCAGGGTCTGGGGCCGTGCAGGACCAGCCCTTTGGCCCCAGACACACCTTGATCCCGCCGCAGGTCCCGTGCTCATTCGAGACCTCGCACGCCTGACCTTCCAAAAGCCCGTCATCCGGCACACCGTTACAGTCATCGTCCACCCCGTTGCATTCCTCCGGGGCAGGGGTCCGGGCATCGCAACCCACGAACCCCGCCTCCGGGTCGCACGTCTCGTACCCGAAGCAGGTCCCGAACTCGTTCGTCACCTCGCAGAACCGCTTGACACCCGCGTCCGCGGGCCGGCATTCGCACGTCCCGCTCGGCGGGAGGCAGTACCGTTCATTGCCAAGGGTCCGGCACTGATACGGCTTCGCGCAGTCCTCGTCCGCCTCGCAAGGGACCGAGCACGCCCGCCCATCCGGCAGCGCGATGCACTGCCCCCCTGCGCACTGGGAATCCGTGGTGCAGGGGGCGCAGATGCGGCCGAACTTCGGCAGACAGACAAACACGATGTCGGGGTAGGTGTTCACGGTCCCCACGCACACAAAGTCCGGGGGGCAGTCGCCTGGGGCCAGGCAGGTCTTCGTGCACACAGGGCCCTCCGGACCCTCCACGCAGAAGCCGCTTAGGCAGTCCTCGTTCGTCACGCACGGGGCGAGGAACCCGCCTGGCAAGACCTCGTACCACTCCCAAAAGCCCGCCTCGTCCTGGACGGTGTCCTCCTGCCCGCCCGGATCTATGGGGACTTCGTGGTCCGTCCGGCCCTCTTGGCCATGGAGGTCCAACCCAGGGACGTCAGGGCCGCTCGAGACGCCACCACCCGCACACGACGCGAAGACGACCAGCGAGCACATGGCCTCCAGGAGCGACCCGGACATCCAACGCATCGCGAACCCCCTTCAAGTACCCGACTAAAGAGTACCCGCTTGCCCCAGCGGATCGCAACCATCCGGACACGAACAAGCCTGGGCACGAGCCCGATCCAGCAAACCGCCGTTTGATTCCCGCCGCAAGGGTATCACCTCCTTGTGGCTTTGAATGGCAAGTAACTATTGACAAAGATGGTCGAGCAGGGGCAGCCATCGCTCCGGGTGCCGCGTGCAGATGGCATCCGCGAAAGGGAGCAGGGCCGCGAATCGAGCGATGGCCTCCGCAGGGGCACCCTGGAGTTCCGGGGAAACGAGGCACACCCGAAACCCTTCCGAGGCCTCGCGGACCATTTCGGCGGGCAGCGGTTCTCCATCAAAGCAGTCTACCCACAGCCACTGCGCGAGCCCCCGGAAACAGCGGACCGCCTCCGGCGGCTCGTAACGCGACAGGCGGACTGCAAATCTCCGCTCCCCGCGGTACACGGTCCACCGGACCAGGGTTGGGACCTGCGAGTCGAGGAAGAAAAACGATTCGATGCCTCGCTGTCGCACGAGGTCGAGCGCAAGCCCCTCGATCCCGTCCTCCTTGACGTTGAGCACCAAGGGGCCCCGCAAGCCCCTGGCCGCGTACGCATCGAGCCACAGGGTGAAATCGTCCCCCTCTTCGTCCAGGTCGTGCGCAAGCCGGATCTCCCCGGGACGGACCCCCAGGCGCAGGTCGCACTCCGCGCCCTGGGACGGGTCCACCAGGGCGATGTCCGCAACGCGATTGACTCGATGTCGGACCAGAATGGGGCGGTTTGGTCGCGTCATCGAGAAGACTCCGCTGGACCCACGACCCGATAGAACCCGATGACGACCGGGTCTGTCCGCCCACCGAAGCGGGCCTGGCCATACCTCTCGGGAAAGGCGATGACCCTCGTAGCGATCGGCTCGAGACGGAAGGCGCGGCGCACGGCGAGGCACGCCTCATGCATCGGCTCGTCCGTCACCCGCTCGGACGCGGCCAGAAAGCAGCCCGGACCCTCGTACACGAGGAGGTCCTTGGACGAGAGGTCTGGCTCCTCGCCACGCGCCCAGCGCTCTGTCTCGACAATGCGGATCAGTTTCTCGTTGCGCCACACCAACTCGCGCGGGAAAGGGGCGTGCACCGCGGGGGCGAGGAGGGTGACGCCCGGACCTTCCGGCAGGAGCGGGACCGTGTGGCGCACAAAGTCTGCGATCTCCTCGTCCGGGGTCGCGGTCGAGATGAAGGCGACCCTTTCCGCCGCTCCCCCCGCCACCACCAAAGCCAACAGGGCAGCGATGGTCCGGGCCGCAATCCGATGACCGTACGCCAATCTCAGCAAAAACTCGCCCCCACCCGCCGCGAGCAGGACGAAATAGGGGATGGCCGCGGTCTGGGCGCGCAGCATGTAGGTCGGAGAGCCATGAAAGAAGACGAGCCCTGAGTACACAGTCACCTCCGCCGCGAGCAGGAGCCAGCCGGGGAGCGGGTCGCGTGACTGGGTGGCGACCCATAGTGCCACGATGCACAGGACAGGCAGAAACACGGGCGTGACATCCGGGTCCAGCCACAACTGGGGCCAGGGTGGGTGAAGAAGGTCCACGTCCCGCACGAGGCCCTCTGCCATGCTGGGAACCAACGCCCGCTGCATGACCATCGCGCCGATGAAGGCCCCTAGGGCCACCCACGTCGCGGGCCGCATCAGGGCCCTGTGCCAGCCCAAGCGGAAGCCGGCGAGGGCCAGGAGCCCGAGGAAACCCACGGTGAGGATGCCTTCCGGCCTGGACTGGGCTGCCAAGAACATCGCCGCCGCTGAGAGTGCGAGGGCCATGCGGGACCCGGACCGAAAGTAGTGCGCGCCCCAGGCCAGGGCGCTGACCGCAAACAGGACCATCGGAACGAAAAGATCCTCGCTCCCGGACACCCGGAGGTGGTGGGGAAGGAACGCGAGGATGAGGGCCGAGAAGAGGGCCCGGGGCCATGACCTGAACAGGCGGTAGTCCAGGAGGGCCAAGCAGGCGACCGTAAGCGTTGCGAGGACAGCGTTTGTCCCGAACACGGACTTCTCCTCGTCGCCCGACACAAGCCAGGCCAGCCGGTAAAACGCAGGACCCACTTCACCATGGCTGTCGAGGAGGTCTCCGAACAGATAGTTCTCGATGGTGGTTCCGAAATGAAAATACTCGTGAAGAAATCCATGTTCGGACACGAACATACGCAACGCGCCCGCGACCACGACGATGGCGCCCAGGATGGGGGGGACGTAGCGGGGCGTGTCCGGAGCGAAGACCTCACGGGTGAGGGCCCAGAGGGTCGCGCAAAGCACGACGAGACCGAGCGCGACCAGGATCCAACGGTACGCGGCATTGCGGGGGCCGTGATCGATCATCACACCCCGATCGTTTAGGCCGGCGCGCACGCACACTGCGCGCAAGAGGTCCTTTGGCACCTCAGTCGGGGCCAGGGTGCGACCGGTCTCGGTGTCGCGAAAGATCAGGCAATAGTTCCGGGTCCGGCAGGCGCACGACGAGGCCTGTTCGGTCCGCCACGCCAGGACGTCCAGGCGCTTCCCTCGTGTCTCCTCCTGCACCCGGAATACGGACGTACCACAATGCTGCGCGAGGATGCTGACCTCGGATAGGACAAAGGGACCGTGAAGGGTCTCGCCGGGCCCGATGCCGAGGAGGTGCCTTGCGGCCTCGAGGGGGTCCGAGCACCGCGGATCCCACCCTGGGAAAGCCGCCTCAGTCGAAACCGCGACGAGCAGGACCACGACTGCGACACCCAAGCACCAAGCGCTGCCTGCTGCCGACTTTGTCGCCCGCTGCGCCTCGTTGAGTTGGCACGCCACGACGACCCCCGCCTATCCAGGCGCGTCTTTTCGGTTGCGCGGACCGCCTTGCCTTGCGAGCCGTCGCTTGAGCGACACGCTGTACGCAACCGTCCGCCGGATGAACCTCCAGCGCGAGCGCAGCCCGAAGTTCCACGACGAGTGGCCGTGGACGCGCTCCGGGAACCTGACCGGAAACCGGATCACCTGGAGCCCCTGACGCCGGGCCATGTAGAAGGCGTACAGGTCCAGGGAAAAGTCATGCGGAGGGTCTTCCCACGACTCGTAGAAAGAGCGGTGGAACAGGTTCGGCTGGGCATTGATGTCCCGAAGCCATGCCCCGAGGTACAGGGTCTCGAAAACACTCATACCGGCAGTGAAGATTCCGGCCGACAGGGGCCGCCCCTTGCGCCGCCCCTTCACGAACGCGCGGGTCGGGTCCGGGGCCGCCTCGGCCAGGCCCAGGGCGACCAAAGCGTCCGCAGGGTCGGTCTGGAGGTCCGCGTGGGTCCACGCGAGGAACTCGCCGCGGGCGGCCTGCAACCCCTGGAGGATCCCGAAGCCGTATCCCTGGTTCACGTCCACGCGCACCGAGCGTGCGAACGGATAGCGCGGGAGGAGGTCTCGCAGGACGTCAGGGGTCCGGTCCGTCGAGCCGTTGTCCACGAGGACCATCTCCACATCCTGGCGGTCGAGCGCGGCGCCGAAGCGCTCGAGCAGGAGCGGAATGTTCTTCTCCTCGTTGAAGCAAGGGACCACCAAAGAAAGCCTCATGGCGTCCTCGTGCGAAAAACCCAAAATTTCTGGCCAAAAAAATTCAGAATCGTCGAACAGGCCGTCGCGACTAAGAAGGCGGGGACGGTCGCCCATGCTCCGGGCGGACTCGTACCGCTCGACACCAGGCGAGAGAGGGCCAGCACCCCATGGTTGACCCCCACGTTCACGCAGAAGGCGGTGCCGTACAGCACACTGAATCGGGTCGCCTCGGCCACCGAGCGACCTGGGGTACGAAAGGTCATGAACTTGTTGATTACATATGCCACGAGGGTCCCCACCAGGAACGAGACGGCCTTTGAGGGGTCGTGCCCGAGAGAAAGGCTGTGAACCAGAACGAAATACACGAATGCGTCAGCCCCGGTCGCGCAGACACCCGCGATGACGAACCAGACGACCTGTCTCCGGGTGGTCCGGTCCAGCGCCACAAGCCGTCTCACGGCAAGGACTGCCCCTCGTCGGGCGCGACCCAACCGCCTTCGCCGGCCCACAGCCGCCGAAAGCAGTCCTCCCAGTACTCGTAAGTCCTAAGGTCCTCCGGTGTGCCCCACGCGATGTAGCGGTCCACCTCGAAGACCCGGACGTCGAGCCCCTGCTCGATCAAAACATTCATGGTCACATCCACGTAGAACTCCCGGTTCACGCGGAGGTCTCGGGCCACTTGCTCCCTCACGCCGTCGAAGAACAAGGAGGCCCGGCGAAACCAGAAGGTCCCCACGATCGCATGGTCCCGCAAGGGCCGCTCGCTCAACGGGACCTTGCAGGAGACCCCGAGGGCGCGTCCATCCTGATCCACGCGGACCCAGCCGTACGCGGTCGGGCTTCGGACCACGGTCGGGTTGCCGCGGAAGGTGAAGATGAGCGCATCCACCCTAGGGTCGGCCCACAGCCGTTCCAACCGCGCACGGTCCCACAACATGCCGTTGTCGCAGGCGCCGATGCACAAGGGCTCCTCGGGGTCCACGGCGGGCTCGGCCAGGGCGCAGGTGCACGCCTGCCCCTCGGTCATGTGGTCAATCGCGATCACGCGACACCCAGGGAAGTGCCGTTCCAGCACCCGGTCCAGGCCGTACTCCTGAAGGTGTTGGCGCAGGCAGACAAAGACCCACCGGTCACCGTGGGGGAGCGCCCGCGCCGCCCGGACAGCCATCGGCAGCCCCGAGACAGGAATGAGGGGCTTGGGCAGGTCGTACCCTTCCCTCGCGAACCGCTCGCCCGCCCCAGCCATGGGGACGAGGTTGACCATGACGACCTCCGCTTGGGACCAACCCTCGTTCGACCCGGCCCCTCCGCCCGGACCGCGCCAGGCCCGATTCTAACTCCAAACGCGATCCGTCGCGTCGTGTGGGTCTTTGGCCAAAGACGACCTTGGACCATCGTCTTTGCGCGCCGTCCGCACGCAATTGACCTTTGATGTTGACGCCACTGAAACCCGCTCGCTACGATGCGTCGGTTCTTTTCGGGGCGGACGATGATCGAGATCCGGCTTCACGGGCGAGGAGGCCAGGGCGCGGTGACGAGCGCCGAGATGCTGGCCGTCGCCTCCATCGAGGAGGGGCGCTACGCGCAGGCGATCCCGAGTTTCGGACCGGAGCGGCGAGGGGCGCCCGTGGCGGCCTTCGCGCGCATCGCGGACGAGCCCATCCGGCTGCGCACGAACATCTACCACCCGGACATCGTGTTGGTCCTGGACCCCTCCTTGCTCGGACTCCCCGCGGTGCGGGCCGGGCTCAAGGCCTCGGGGATGATCGTGGCGAACACCCCGGCGGGCGAGGAAGAGGCGAGGAAGATACTGGGTGGATACCAGGGTCGGCTCGCCCTGGTGGATGCCACGGCCATCGCCTACCGCATCCTCAGACTCCCCATCACCAACACGGCGATGCTCGGGGCCCTGGTCCGGGTGACCGGGTTTCCAAGGCTCGAGTCGTTCATCGAGCCCCTGCGGGAACGGTTCGGCAAGGTGGCAGACCGCAACATCGAGGCATTGAAGGCAGCCTATGAGGAAACGAGTATCTTTGAAGGAACAGGCGTCGGCCTTCCGGCAGGCGCATGAGATCGGCTGGCGCGACTTCGAGCCAGGGTTTGTCCTGACCGAGGTCGCGACCTCGCGGCTCTACCACACGGGGGACTGGCGGTCGAAGCGCCCCGTGTGGGACCAGTCGCGCTGCATCCAGTGCGGGGTCTGCTGGATCTACTGCCCGGACATGGCGGTGCGCAGGCGGCCAGACGGCTACTTTGAGGCCAACTACGACTACTGCAAGGGCTGCGGGATCTGCGCCCGCGAGTGCGTCACCCAGTGCATCGAGATGAAGGACGAACGATGAGCCAGACCGCAAACAGGACCGGGTCGGTGCCTCCCGGCCACCGGCGCGTCGGGATCGAGAACTCCCATGCCGCGGCGCTCGCGGTGAAGCAATGCAACGTGGACGTGATCGCGGCCTATCCCATTACGCCACAGACCCACATCGTCGAGAGGCTGGCCGAGATGGTCGCGAACGGGGAACTCGACGCCGAGTTCGTCCCGGTTGAGAGCGAGCACTCGGCCATGAGCGTGTGCGTGGGGGCCGAGGCCGCCGGGGCACGCACCTTCACCTGCACCTCCGCGCAAGGCCTGATCCTGATGAGCGAGATCGTGTACATCGCTAGCGCCATGCGCCTGCCGTGCGTCATGATCCTCGCGAATCGCTCCCTGTCCGGCCCCCTGTCCATCTGGTGCGACCACTCGGACGTCATGAGCATCCGCGACTGCGGCTGGATCCAGACCTTCGCCGAGACGGGACAGGAGGTGTATGACCTCGTTTTCCATGCGTACCGGGTCGCGGAGATGCCCGAGGTTTTGACCCCGGTCATCGTCAACGTGGACGGATTCTACCTGACGCACGTGGTCGAGAGCGTCCTCGTGGCGGACCAGGAGGTGGTGGACCGCTACCTGCCACCGTATCGCCCGAGGCACGTTTTGCACCCGGACAGGCCTGTCACCATGGGTGCCTACGGGGTGCCCGAGCTCTTCACCGAGGCGAAGAAGGCCCAGGACGAGGCCTTGCGCGCGACGTACCCCTACATCTTGAGAGGCTGGAAGGAGTGGGGCGACCTGACCGGGCGCTCCTATCGGCCTGTCGAGACGTACCGGACCGAGGGGGCTCGGGTGCTTTTGTTCACGATGGGGAGCATCGGTCAGACCGCCATGGTCGCGGTGGATGCCATGAGGGAGCAGGGGCTGCCGGTGGGGCTCGTGAAACTGCGCCTTTGGCGACCCTTCCCGCACGACGAGTTGCGCCGCGCCGTGGCCGGGGCCGAGCACCTGGTGGTCCTGGACCGAGCCGTCTCGTTCGGGGGGCCGGGCGGACCCGTGGCCTCGGAAATCCGGTCCGCGTTGTACGGGCTTGATGGGGCTCCCGCAGTGCACGACTTCATCGTGGGGCTCGCCGGCCGCGATGTGGCAGTTTCTGACTTTGAGGCGATGGTTCGCGAGGTCCTGGCTCGCAGGGCCGCGCCCCGCCACGAGCACTACGTGATCTACGGGGCGAGGGAGTGACGCGATGGAACAACGGAAAGAGACTTACGGACTGCCGAGCGGCTGGCCCCTTCCTCCGACCGAGCCGCTCCCGGTTCACGTGAACGTGTACCTGCCCAACTTGGTGCCCAAGGAGGAGTACTTCGCCCCGGGGCACCGCGCATGCCAGGGGTGCGGGCTCGCCCTCGCGGTGAGGCTCGCGCTGAAGGTCGCCGGCCCGGATGTCATCGTCGTGACTGCGACTGGATGCCTCGAGATCATTACCACACCGCTGCCTTTCACGGCCTGGGCCGTGCCGTGGATCCACGTCGCCTTCGAGAACACGGCGGCGACCGCGTCTGGGATCGAGGCGGCCTTGAAGGTCCTGCAACGGAAACGCCGTATCCCGGACCGCAAGGTGCGGGTGCTCGCCTTCGCCGGGGACGGGGGGACTGCGGACATCGGGCTCCAGGCCTTGTCTGGGATGCTCGAGCGCGGGCACGACGTGACCTACATCTGCCTCGACAACGAGGCCTACATGAACACCGGAGTGCAGCGCAGCGGGACCACGCCGTTTGGCGCAAGCACGACCACGTCACCGGCGGGGAAGCGGAGCATCGGCCAGCAGACCTGGAAGAAGCCGATGCCCGCTATCGCAGCGGCCCACAACATCCCCTACGTGGCCACCGCCAATCCGTCTTATCCATATGATTTTATGCAGAAGGTTCGCCGCGCCCTGGAGACCGAGGGACCGGCTTACATCCATGCGTACTCGGCGTGCCCGACGGGGTGGCGCAGCGCCACGGACCTCTCGATTCATCTCGGGAGGCTCGCGACAGAGACCGGGGTCTTCCCCCTGTACGAGGTCGTGAACGGGCGTCACATCCTGAACTACGACCCACCGGTCTTGCAGCCGCTCAAGGAGTACCTGCGTTTGCAACCCCGCTTCCGCCACTTGACCGATGACGACATCTCGCGCATCGAGGCCCGGGTGCGGCGTGAGTACGAGGCCCTCAAGCGGCGCGCGGAATTCGATGCGAGGGAAGAGAAACGGCTCCGACGCGAGGAGGCTAAAGCCAGGCGCGCTCTGCGAGCCCGGCAGAAGGGGACGGATGAGCGATAGGGGAGAGGTCCGATGGAGACGATGAGCCCGGGGGGACCCTCCGGATGTCTGTGCGAGGTCGTGGACCCGATCTTGGACCGGTACGGGCGGGATAGGGGCTTGCTCGTGTCCATCCTCCAGGACATCCAGGAGAAGTACCGCTACCTGCCGAAGGAGGCCCTTCAGCGTGTCTCCGACGCCCTGGGAGTACCCATGGCGCAGGTATACGCGGTGGCCACCTTCTTCAAGGCCTTCAGCCTGAAGCCGCGAGGGCGGCACGTGTTCCAGGTCTGCATGGGAACTGCCTGCCATGTGCGCGGTGCGCCCTTGATCCGGGACAAGCTGGAGCGGGACCTCGGGGTCCGCAACGGCGAGACCGCGCCGGACCTGTCCGTCACGCTCGAGAGCGTGAACTGCGTCGGGGCCTGCGCGCTCGGGCCAGTGGTCGTGCTCGATGACGAAATCCAGGGCCATGTGACGATGACCAAAGTGGATGCCCTGGTCAAGAAGGTGAAGTCATGAGTGGCGGGAACGTTTGGGTCGGTGGCGAGCGGATGGAGCCTGTGACGACCCCGCTGATCCGGTCCCCGGCGGAGCTCGAGGAGGCCCGCAAGCGCTATCGCGAGGCCTACGACTCGGCGAGACGATACATCTCGGTGTGCGGCGGGACCGGGTGCAGGGGCTCCGGGTGCCTGGCCGTGGCCCAGGCCATCCGAGACGTCGTGAGGGATGAGGGGCTGGAAAATATCCTCCCCGTGCGCCTGACAGGCTGTCACGGTTTCTGCGAGCGCGGGCCGCTGGTCGTAATTTATCCACAGAAGATTTTTTATCAACAGGTCAAGCCGGTCCACGCGCGCCGCATTGTGACACGGTCCGCAGTCGGAGGCGAGGTCCTCGAGGACCTGCTGTACAAGACACCCGACACCCAGCAAGCGATCCCCCACGAGGAGGACATCCCGTTCTACCGCAAGCAGATGCGCCTGGTCTTCGGGCAGAACGGGGCGATTGACCCCGAGGACATCCGGGACTACATCGCGCTCGGGGGGTACTCCGCGCTCGTCAAGGCGCTGTTCCACATGGAGCCCGACCAGATCATCGAGGAGGTGAAGCGCTCGGGGCTGCGCGGGCGAGGGGGCGGCGGGTTCCCTACGGGCCGCAAGTGGGCCTCCGTCAAGAAGGCACAGTCGCCGGACGGGCGGCGGTTCGTGATCTGCAACGCGGACGAGGGCGACCCGGGCGCCTTCATGGACCGCTCCCTTATCGAGGGCAACCCCCACAGCGTGATCGAGGGCATGATCATCGGTGCCTACGCGATGGGGGCCACCGCAGGGTACGTCTATATCCGGCGGGAGTACCCGCTTGCGCTACAGACCCTGACCACGGCTTTGCGCCAGGCGCGCGAGTACGGCTTTTTGGGGAGGGACATCCTCGGCAGCGGCTTCTCGTTCGACATCGGGATCAACCGGGGCGGTGGGGCCTTTGTGTGCGGCGAGTCCTCGGCCCTGATGGCCTCGATGGAGGGCAAGGTCGGGGAGCCGCGGCCTAAATACGTCCACATGTCCGAGAAGGGCCTGTGGGGGCGTCCCACCTGCCTGAACAACGTCGAGACCTGGGCCAACGTGCCGCTGATCATCAATCGCGGAGCGGACTGGTACGCGAGCATCGGGACCGAGAAGAGCAAGGGGACCAAGATCTTCAGCCTCGTGGGCAAGGTCAACAACACGGGCCTCATCGAGGTCCCGATGGGCATCACCCTGCGCGAGGTCATCTTCGAGATTGGTGGGGGGATCCAGAAGGGACGAAAGTTCAAGGCGGTGCAGACCGGCGGGCCCTCGGGCGGCGTGATCCCCGAGTCCCTGCTGGATTTGCCCGTGGACTTCGACCGCCTGACCGAGGTCGGCTCGATGATGGGCTCCGGCGGCATGATCGTCATGGACGACCGGACCTGCATGGTCGACGTGGCCCGCTATTTCTTGCAGTTCTTGACCGAGGAGTCGTGCGGCAAGTGCGTGCCGTGCCGCGAGGGCGTCCGGCGCGTGAAGGAGATCGTAGATCGCATTTGCCAGGGCAGCGGACGACCTGGAGACATCCGTTTGATCGAAGAAATGGCGCCCGCGATCGCGGACGGGAGCCTGTGCGGGCTCGGGCAGTCCGCACCCAACCCGGTCATCACGAGCATCCGTTACTTCCGCGAAGAGTGGGAGGCCCACGTCCGCCACCGCAAGTGCCCCGCGGGTGTCTGCAAGGACCTCATCACATACTCGATTGACCCCGTGCGCTGCACCGGGTGCCTCGCGTGCATCAAGCCGTGCCCAGAGCAGTGCATCACGGGCGAACGCAAGAAGCCGCACGTGCTGGATGCGAGCCGCTGCATCAAGTGCGGGGCATGCTACGAGGTCTGCAAGTACGATGCGGTGCTCAGGCAATAGGGAGTGTGAAGTGGACGAGCCCATCACCATCACACTGAACGGCGAGCGGGTCGAGACCACCGAGGGGCGATACCTCCTGGAGGTTTGCCGCGAGCACGGCGTGGACATCCCGACTTTGTGCCAGCACGAGTCCGTGTCCCCCGCAGGGGCGTGCCGGCTGTGCTCGGTCGAGGTCCAGGACGGCAAGGGGTGGAGCCGAGTGGTCGTATCCTGCATCTACCCGTGCTGGGACGGGATGATCGTGCTGACGGACAGCCCGCGAGCGATTGCGGTGCGCCGCCTGGTGCTCGAGACGCTCCTCGCTCGATGCCCCAAGGTGCCCGTCGTGCGGGATCTCGCGCGCCGCTACGGGATCCGCCGGCCGCGTTTCCCGCTTGAGAACCACGAGTGCATCCTGTGCGGGTTGTGCGTGCGCGTGTGCTCGGAGGTCGTCGGGGTCCACGCCCTGTCCATGCAAGGCCGTGGGGCGGAGAAGGAATGCGGGACCCCGTATTTGTCGGGGGAAAGTACCTGCGTTGGGTGCGGGGCCTGCGTGTACATCTGCCCCACCGAGTGCATCCACATGGTGGACCGGGACGGCGTGCGCACCATCTGGCACGAGGAGGCCGGGATCAAGACCTCCGTACGCCAGTTTTCATTGAAATATTGCAAGGTCTGCGGGACCGTGATCGGCCCCGACGAGCAGTTGCAATATATCCGTAGGAAGGTCGGCCTCCCCGACGACTTCCACGACATCTGCCAGGGATGTCGCGCGACGGGGAGGCGCCCCGTGGCGGCGGGTTCCCCAGTCCCTGTCCCCTCCGACTAGTCCTGGACCGCCCGAACCGAAGCCACCCTGGGCCGCCCCTGGCGACCCCCCAATCAGGGGACATCGAGTTTCCGCGTTCACCGAGGCTTGCGGCCCGCAACGAGCCCGCCGAGGAAGGCCCAGAAGCGCGCGTCGAGGAACTCGTCCATGGCCCAGTCGTCCCCCGTCTCTTTCGGGTCCGTGACCCTGCCGCCTCTCCACTGGCTTGCCATGGCTTGCATGTGCATGGCATTCGCGTCGATTCGCGAGCCATCGAGCCTCGCGTAGGCCGTCACGAGAGCTACGCGCCGCTGTAAGTCTTCGCCCGACACCTTCGGTTCGAGGTCGTGCGCAGGGACACCGGGCCGGTCCACGTAGAGGAAGGCGTGGGTGAAGTCGAAGTACTTTCGGCTGACCTCCAGGGTATCGAGCACGTCCTCGTCGCGCTCCGAGGGGAAACCAATAAGGATCTGGTTCATGACCCGGATATCCGGGGCCAGACGGTGCATTCGCTCCACGCATCGAAGGACCCGGTCCACCCGGTAGCGACGGTTCATCGCATCGAGGAGGCGCTGCGAGGCGGTCTGGATCGGAACGTTGATCGTGTGGATCGCCCCCGAGGCCACGAGGGGTTCCAGGCGCTTGAAGCAGGCCACGAGCCTGCCGGGATAGACGTAGTGCAGGGCGAACCGCGCCTGCGGGGCCAGATGGTGGAGGGACTCGATCAACGTCACATAGTCCGTTCCGATGTCCATCCCATACGACCCTAGGTCATCCGATAAGAGCACGAACTTTCGATGCCCTCGCTTCACCCCCTCCTCGAACTGCAGCCGGATTTGGTCCAGTGGCGTGCTGCACAGTGGCTTCTGTGCTTTACGAATATAACAATACGTACATTGATTGGCGCATCCCCTCGAGACCAAAAGGAAAAAGTCACCGTTCTCTCCCACGGAGGACAAGAGCGTAGAACTCGATGTGTCGAGGTACTGTGGGGCAATCTCGTTCGTGTGGACCTCGCGCAAGGGGTGCTCCGCCCTGATCAGGGTGTCAATCACCTCGGCCTCTTTCAAGGGCACGAGCGCGAATCGCCCGTCCACCCGTTCGCGCAGGTCCAGCATCGCAGGCAGGCACCCCGTCACGAGCACCCGTTGGTCCGCCCGGATCGCGCCACGGAGCAATCGAATGATGTGTAATGTCTTTTCCGTGGTCAGATAATCGAAGCCACATGTGGTCAGCACCACGAGGTCCGACTCCGCCGCCCGCGGGACGACCGTGTGGCCGTTCAGCCGGAAGTACCGGTCCAGCCGAGTGGAAAAGTGCGCGTTCAGTTCGCAGTGGTGGTTCGTCGGCAAAATACTGACGGTCATGATGGCCCCTCCTCCCACGGGCCTCTCTCGATGCCACCCGACCCCACGGACGCTGCAATCAACGCGCGGTCCTTTGCCACCTTCTCCAGGTAGCGGTTTATAAGACGTGCCAAGGCCTTGAGTCCCTCCACCTCAGCCGGGCCTGCGAGAGGCGTGTCCGGCGAATAAGAGAGGGTCACGAGTGGTAGCGCTACGAGCCCTGACACCCGCCCGTCCGTGGGGGACAGGCGCAGGGCGATCTGCCGGTCCCCACGTGCAAGGACCGCATCCAGCACCGTCCCGACCTCGGACAATGCCGGGGTCAGCGAAACCAGCCGAAACCCCGGCAGCGGAGACCGAGGGTGCGTCTCGAGCGCCCGAAGAACGCGTTCCACGACCGGGATACCTTGCTCAAGTACATTGGGCGTCGTGCGCCCTTCCTGCGCTTCGTTGGGTTGAACCGAAGGGTCTTTCGGCGCCCAGGCGGCCGCCTCCGGGGCCCCGGCCGACACCGCAAACAGCCGCTGTTGCAAGCGCGAGCGCACTCGGGCCTCGAGGTCTTCCGGTTGCCCGAGGGGAGGCCGTGCCTCGCACAGGGCCTCGGCCACCCGAGCGAGCCTCGAAGACCCCGGAAGGTCGCGCACGACTCGCTCCCCAGCCGCCTCGTCCGGGTCGTGCGTCGGGGTCGCTTGGGCCGAGGCGGTGCCGGAGGCGGCGCCCCTTAGAAAATGGTAGAGCCGGGCCACTTCGGGGTCGCGAAAGGACCACGGAGGCGGCGGGATCCGCCATGCCGCCGGGGTCGTGCCATCGCCGGGCGGGTCCAGGTCCGCGAGGATCCCCCATTGTAGGTACCGCTCGAGGTCCTCCCCTGTTAGCCCCGAGCGCTCGAGGACCGCGGCAAGGACCTCGAAGACCTCGTCCGCTGTGTTCCACGGGCGAAACAAGGCCGGGCCCAGGCCCCGCAAAACGAAAGAAGATGGCCACGCCCGAACGAGTGCGGCCAGCCGGCGATGCGCCGAGACCTCTCCTTCCTGAAGGGCTCCGATCCCGGCGAGCTGCTCGCCAAAATCGCACGGCCCCACCCCCACCCGACGCAGGACCACCCTGGCCCCCGACCTCGCCATCAGGGGCACAAGCCGCTCGACAAGGTCGCAACAGGTGACAAGTCCCCGCGAGTCCAGCGAGAGGCGCCATGTGCGTGGGCGCGGATCGTGTTCGATAGCGCGCAGCCAACGCCCCTCCAAGGATTCGAGCGCCTCGGGGCTGAACCACTCCTCGCTGCCGACATCATAGGCGGGCACGACCACCTGCCGGAAGGCGACCAACTCGACCCGGGTCGCGCCCACATCCGCCCAGGGGAACAGGCGCCGGATGTGCCTTCCCATTCCGACAGGGTCCACACCGGGCCAGGTTTCCGGCCTCTGTGGAGTCTCCGCGCCCGGGCGCAACAGGAGGACCTCGCGGGGATTGAGGGGTATGAGGAAGGGCAGGGCCTGCGCCACCTCCTCCGGCCCTCCCCCATTCACCAAGAAGTTTCCGGTGATCCCGTATACCTGTAGTGACCTCACCGCCCGCGCGATTTCGCGCAGCGTGGTCCCATCGGCCAAAATCCCGGGGATGCGCGATGCCCCACGCTCCCTCGGCCCGCGCGAAGGCGGGACCAGTTCGAGCGGCACAATCACAGAGCGGACAACCCCGGTCTCGAGCAGCCCTGCGCTAGCCAGCGAGGCGAGGCGGCGCGGGTCGTCCACCACCGTCGCGGCCCGGCCTCTCGCGGCTAGGGCGTCCACGACGCAAGACGCCGCTGGATGGTCCGCGAGGCTCCTGCCAGTCAAATAAACGTGGTGCTCTGTTCGCACAACCTCCTCAAGGTCGCGGAGGACGTCGTCCGTCGGACGTTCAGCACGGCTGCGGACATTGGCCCATGCGGGGACCCCGCCCAGGTCCACATAGTTCCGGTTCGGCAGGTAGCGACGTTCGGGGAGCCCATCTGGGACGATCTCGAAGGCCCGCTGGTCGGACATGGGACAGCCTGGCTGGTCGAAGTACCGCGCCCACCCGCAGGACAGGTAGTCCCACTGCGAGCGGCGCAAGAGACTCGTCAAAGGTTCCTCGCGAATGTTTCCGAGGACCAGCGGGATGTTGGGGCAGGGCAGGACCTCGCCGAACGGGCCCACGAACAGGTACCCCTTGTAAACCGCTTGACAGTTGATGGTCGTGGACCCGGTGGTATAGTTGGTGAACTGGCCGTCCAGGTAGGAGTCTGCCTCTCGCTTCTCCTCTGGGCTCAAGAGTTCGCTTGAACGGCCAGCCCAGGCGCCGGTCGCCATCGGATAGAGCACGCGCAGGCCCTCTGCGCCGACCTCGTGCATCAGGGCGATGAGGCGTTTTAGCCCCCCATCGCGGACCATGGGTCGCGTGATCACCGTCGAGCCCTTCACAGGGAGCCCGACCGCAATGCAGGTCCGGATGGCGTCGAGGGCCTGTCGAAATGTGTCCGACCCTGCCACGGCCCGGTGGCCCTCCTCATCGGCCCCGAGGACCGAGACGTAGACCCGACTCAACCCAGCCGCCTTTAGGCGCAGGGCCAGGGCTGTGTCCAAACGGCGCCCGTTCGTATCCAGTTCCACGGTGGGGATGTGCGGGACGAGGACGCGCACGATCTCGGGCAGGTCCTCTCGCAAGGTGGGTTCCCCACCGTACAGGCCAAGGGACCACGCACCGAGCGCACGACACTCCCGGCCCACGCGCTCAATCTCTTCGAGCGAGAGTTCGCGGCCCCGCAATCCACGCTGGGGGCGATTGCAACAATGCACGCACTCTTGGTTGCAGCGGTTCGTCACGCCGAGGTCGATTCGCTCGAGGCGGTCCACGAACGAAAATCCCTTTCGGGTCGTGCCGAGGACGGTCTGGACCCCGCCCCCTTCCCAACGCGGCCTGGCCGCATCCCCCTTGGGCAACAAGGGTTTGGACCCCTGGGCCTGAATGGACCCATCTGTGGCCCTCTCGCGACAAGGCCAGTACTGGTTGCGGTAGAGGTCGGTCCGGTCCGCGGAGCGCGCGCGCGAGTAGTTCAGAAACTTGTGCATCGAGTTCGCAAGGGACATGAACTGGTAGAGGTTCATGCCGCCCAGGTTCTCGTATTCGAGCGCGTACACACGCAAATCCCTCCGGAGGTCCGCCGTGACGCGCATCCCGAACGACTCGGGGTCGCGCAGCAAGGGAGATTCCCGCACCAAGACGAAGCGCTGGAGGATCGTGTCGTCCACACGCGGTAACCCCTCCACCACCGTCCGGAGAGACGTGGTGAACTCCTCTGGGGTCTGGTAGGGCAGGCCCATCATGAAGGCGAGGATCCGGATATCAGTCCCCTCGAAGGCGTCGAGGCACTGGTGGACGGTCCTCATCGAGAAGCCCTTGCGGAGCCTGCGGAGGTCATTGTCCGAGGTGGATTCAAGCCCGATCTTCAGTTCGCGGCAGCCGGAATCGTCCATGGTCCGGCAGGTCCGCTTCGAGATTGGCACGAATCGCATGAACGAGAACCACTCGATAGATAGGTTCCTTTTCAAAAGCGTCTCCGCGAACTGGTGGAGCATCCCAGGGGGGACAGTAGTGTCCGCGTGGTTGAACCGGTACTGCCCGTATAGGCGGGCGCATCCGCGGATGTGCTCGACCATCCGGTCCAGGTAGGAGGCCGGGAAAACGTCCGATCGGCCCGAATGGAAGCCGGCCAACCTCGCCACCGAGTCACAGGTGTCGTTGCAAAAGATGCAGCGGCCCCAGTAGCATCCCCGAAAGAGCCGCAGCGTCAGTTTGCGGTCGAAGTACAGCGCCATCGGAAGGCCATCGTAGGTTGGGAACTCGAGGTCAAACAGGGGCAGCGGGGGCTCTACGGGATTCTCGATGACGACCCCTTTCTTTCTGTGAACGAGATTCGGCGCTGAATCGGGGTCGGCTGAGGAGCGAAGCGCCCCGAGGTACTCGGCCAGCGGACGCTCGCCTTCGTACAGGACTACACCATCCACGTCCTCGAACAGTTCCGGAATCGTAGGGAACAGGCGGCGAGCCATCCCACACCAAGGCCCCCCAAACACGACGCGGACACGGGGATCCATACGCTTCGCGACGCGCGCCAGGACCAAGGAGGGCGCCACTTGGCTCATCGCGTAGATCGAGCATCCCAAGACCTTGGCGCCTCCTCGGGGCCAGACGTCCTCTAGTTTCTTTTCGAAAAAGGTCTCGAAGACACCCGCGCGATGGGAGACGAACTTTAGAACGTCCTCCATGCGGTAGGACCGGGGGGTCAGCCAGACCTCCTGGAGGCCTTCCAGGAAATCCACGAAGAAGTTTGCGTAGTTTTTCGAAAGGTGCTGGACCGCCCGCACGAGGTCGTCCGGCGAAGAAGACCACGAACCGCCATCCGCGGGTCGCATCGGACCATCCGGCCATGCCGTGTCCAGGCGGCGGCGGACCTCCACGTCCGGGAGCCCATGGCACAACGAGTATTTCGCCCGGTTGATGGCCAAGAACTCGGAAAAGTCCTCGGTAGGCTCCCCATTGTAGGCTTTGCTCTTGTGCGCCACGCCCCGCGCGAAGAGGAGGTCCAGAAACATCCTGGGGCTTCGTGCTGCCTCCACGGGCAGAAAGACGTCACCCGCCATGGAAGCGAGGACGGCCCTCAAGTTGTCCGGCTGCAGCAAGTAGTCGGCCAAGAACTCGATGTTCCAGTCGTGCTGCTCGACTGCGAACCCTTTGGCCCGTAGGTTCGCGGTCAGTTCAGGCATCCCGAGTTCCGGCGAGCCATGGCTGATGGAGATCGGGGGGAATATTAGGACTAAGTCCAGCCGAGTTTGACCACCTGTTTGCACCAAAGCCTCGCGCCCCAAGCCCCGGTTCCACGAGAGCAGTTGAACCTTAACTGGACGACGCGGGCATGTCAATGTCGGGGGCGCTCGGGGCGTGACGGTTCGGCATCCCGACCGATCATCGTCTATCCTTTACTCGAGTCATGCCCCGGGGTCGGGATTTGAGGTGGTTCTGCTCAAGACGTTGGGCCAGTGTGGTCATCGCGGTCGGCATCGGCGCCATCGCTGGATACCTTTTGGCCGAGTATCGGGGACGGTCGCCAGGGCATCCCGCGTTCCGAGCCGATGCCGCGGACCCGGACCCAACGACCCTCGTTGTGGCCTTTAGCCTCACAGGTCGCACCGCGCTCGTGGGACGGGAACTCGCCGCGATGTTCGGGGCGCGATTCCTCCAGGTCCGCTTGGAACTCCCACCGCCTGATGGGACCCCCGAGCAATCGCGGCCACAGGGTGCGCCGAAAAGCCTTGGCAAAGGCGCAAAGCGCATCTTCCTGGGATTCCCAATCTGGAACGGCCAGCCTCCCGCTTCCGTCCTAAACTGGGTGTCGGAGATGGACCTCGCGGGACGCGCCGTCATGCCCTTCTTTACCTACCTCCACGCCTTCCGTGCAGGCTCCCTTGACCGGCTGAAGTCCCAGGTGCTCGACCGAGGCGGGCTCTTTCTCGAACCCATCGGCCTTATGCTCGAGCCCGGCATGACCCCGGCGGCAGTGTTGCGGGCTCTCCATCGCGCCGTCAAGAATCGGACCGACCTCTGGCCCTCTGAGACCCCTGGTCCTCCATCGTGTCGTCCGGACGAGTCGGGCCGGGAAGTTTGCCGTGTCACGGGCGGTCCGGTCTGGCTAGGGGACTTTGGTACCGGCTCCGCCCCGGACGACTACCCGGCCCCACGGCTTGTGTCGGTCGCTCCTTTCGAGATGGACCGAACGGAGGTCACAGTATCCGACTACGAACGATGCATCGAGGCAGGCGCCTGCTCGCACCTTGAACGGCTCCAAGTTTCTTTCTGCCGGGCGTTGGTCGGGGCTGGCAGCGGCGTACCCATCCCCTGCGTCTCGTTCGAGGCAGCCAAAGCCTATTGCCGCTGGCGAGGGATGCGCCTTCCCACAGAAGCGGAGTGGGTTCGCGCGGCCCGTGGCGCGACGGCCCGCTCCTTTCCGTGGGGGGACGAGTCGCCTCGGTCAAACCAGCCTCCTCGCGGCAACTTCGGGGAGAAGCCTGGCTCGGGCTACCCGGAATACTCGATAGTCCCGGAGTCCGCTGACTGGCCATCCGACGGCACTCCGGGACTCGCACCGCCTTGCAGTTTCCCCCACGATGGCAGGCCATGGGGGCTGTGCGACCTCGCGGGCAACCTCGCAGAGTGGGTCACCTTGGGTCGCTCGGACTCTGGGCCACCCGTGCTCAAGGGTGGCTCATGGCTCTCTGGCGAGGCGTGGTCCTTGGCGGTCGGGGCGCGCATCGCGCTCTCCTTCGAAGACTCCAAAGCGACGTTTGGGTTCTACATGACGGGGTTTCGCTGCGTCCGAACGCTCGATGGACGCCCGCTGGGGGACACTAGGCAATAGGCGGTTATAATGGAAGAGGGTGCCCATGGCGGGCAGGGGCGCCCACAGGGACCATTTGGGGGCTTTTCCGGGGTTTTGAAAATGGACGAAGCCGCGCCCGGAGCCCTTGCGCGCCCGTCCCGGGCGGTGCGTCGCGCCGAGTGGCACGACATCCTGGAACCGGCCTTCGTGCGCCCGATCCCACCGGACGCGGTCTTCCGGATGGCGACCCTGTGGAACAGGGCCTCTGGTGAAGCCATGGACCCGCGCCTCGTCCGGCTGGTCGAGGTGCTAAACGAACGCTTCCGTACCGACGTCGCGCGGTACTCGGGCGTGTTCGAGCCGTCCTTCTCCTTCGATGGCTACGCCTGGCGCTGCGTACGTTTCTCATACGCCTTCCCGGACTTCTGGGACGAGCCGGACCGGGTCTGCCGCACGGTCCTCGACAGCGCGAGGCCCTTTGGGCCGCGGACGACGTCCCATGTCGCGCGTCTCCTGCGCTGGTCCTTCCAGCCCTTCATCGAACAGCCGATCGTCGGTCTCGCCTACGATGGCCCGGAGTCGTGGACCTTCAAGTTTTATTACCAAGTGGACCTGCGGTTCCATGAGCAGGCCATCCAGTGGTTGGCACGGCTCGTCCCTTGGGGGTCGCTTCGATGGCTTTTGGGTGGGGGCGCCCTCCCCCTGCACCTGGTCGGTTTGGACCTCGGCCCTTCCGGAATTCGGTGCGTGAAACTCTACCTCCTCCACCAGGGCGTGGCCACGCACGCGCTTGCCGGTGTCCTTTGGCCACAAGGGCTCACGGATTTCTTGGTGCGGCGAGGGGTCGTTCGCCTCTCTAACCTCCTTACCATCCATCGTCTCCGCTCCCCGGACGACCCTGCGATCCGCCAGGTCTCAGAGGCGGACTTCCCCCTGGTCGAAAACGGGTTGCACGACGTCCTCCTCTTCGGGGATACGGGTTTGGTCTCGACGGCCTTTCCGAACATCTCCCTGCCCCCTGGATGCTCCGAGCGCCTTCCCCGATTTTTGTGTCCCTCGGACCTTCCGGACACGCTCCTGCGCGTCGTCCGCCTCACCGTATCCGTGTCGTCCGCGCCAAAACTGAACCTGTACCTCCATGTCGTCCAAGGGGCAGCGGATGGGTAAGCGCGTCGTCTTCATCAATCCGCCCGTTCTGGCCGCAGACCGAATCCAGGTGGACCTGTACGCGGAGGCCCTCCCATTCGGCCTGCTTCAGGTCGCGACCCTGCACGCTCAAGCCGGCGACGAGGTCCGTTTCCTCGACATGATGGAGTACCTCGACGAGGACGGGTTCGACGGTGCGCTTCGCCCAGAGCGGCTGTGGGCCATGAAACCCACCGGCGACATCCACTGCCGAGGGCGGCGTGGCCTCTACCGGCTGGGCAAGCCGCTGTCGTGGCTCCAGGAGCGCCTATCAGAAGGCCCCGCACCCGACGAGGTCGCGGTGACCTCCTGCATCTCGTTCAACTACGAGACGACATACGCGGTCGTGCGCACCTGCCGCGAGATGTTCCCCAAGGCGCGCATCCGGCTCGGGGGGTTCTATCCCTCGGCCTACCCGGAGCATGCGGCCCGATCTGGTGCGGACGAGGTGTTCGTGGGGCGACATCGCGAGGCGGACGAGGTCTTCCCAGCGCTCGACCTCTTGTCGACAAAACCCAAGGTCTGGCTCTTCCGGCTCGTCCGCGGTTGCCGGTATCGCTGCTCGTTCTGCATGAATCGGGTCGAGCGGACCGAGGACGTGGCCGACCCGGCGCGCGTCGTAGACGACCTCATCGAGGTCGCCCGCCGCCATGGGGTCCGCACCTTCTCGAACTGGGACCCGAACGTGATGCTCGGAGTCCCTGTGCTCGAGCGCTTCTTGGACACTGTCATCGAGCGGGGTCTCGATGCCGAACTGAAGTTCGAAATGGGGGTCCAACCCGACCGGTTGACCCCGGCCATCGCGCTCAAGATGAAGCGCGCCGGTGTCACGGCCATGACCATCCCGTTCGAGTCGTCAGAGCCCGAGATGCGCAAGCGCTTCGGCAAACCCTACTCCATCCGCCAGGCCATGGACGCGGTCGCGATGTGCCGCGACATGGGTTTCGATACGGCCAAGCGCTTTCACTGCACGTACGTGATCGGGATCAGGGGCGAGAGCCTCCGGCATGTATTTCGTACGTACTTTGCGATCCTGAAGGCGGGCGGGCGGCCCACCCCGTTCCCCTTGAGCCCGGCCCCAGGCACGCGGGAGTACCGCCTGCACGAGAGATGGCTGCGCGGCAAGGACCTGTCCGAACTCAACGGCCACCTCTGGCCCACCCTCGAATCCGACGACAAGGTCGCGCTCTACGACCGGATCTTGCGGATCGTCGCCGAGCCGGAGGCGCATCGGGCCGCGGCCATGGCCTCCGACCTCCCCTCGGAGGTCCGAGACGAGTTCGAACGCCACATGGCGTGGTACCTTCAGGGCCCTCACCGGATCGGGGACCCAGTCTAGCCCGCCCGCAGGAGCCGACCGAACCGTCTTGTGGCTTCCTCGATGTACGCGTCGTCCAGCATCCCCCCCTCGGCCTCGTAGGGCAAGTCGAAAAAGTCGAGCCACACCTCCTGACCGCTCGCGAGCGGCCGGATCCCGAGCCGCTCCGGGTGGTCGTAAGAAATGCAGTTCCGATTCAACAGGAACCGTTGGACGATGGGGACCTGGATGTACTGTCGGAACCGCAGGCAGAAGCGCAGTGTCTCCTCGAAATCTTGCCGCGTCTGGCCCGGATAGACGAGGAGGTACAGGGCGACCCCGATCCCGGCCTCGTGGCACCTGGCCATGATGGCCGGGACATCCTCGATCCGGATCCCTTTCCGGAAACGCCGCAATGCCTCTGGGTCCGATGTCTCGAGCCCGAAGAAGACCATCCGGCAGCCGGACCTGGCGAGGAGCCGACAGTACTCGGCGTCCAAGAACTCCTCCTCGAACCGGGCCTGCATGACCCACTCAATACGTACCCTGCGGGCCAACAGCGCCTGCGCCAGTTCCCGCATGTAGGCCCCGCTCACGGCATTGTCGATGAAAGAGAACCGGTGGATGCCCGTGGCGCGCCAGTGCCTCTCGACCCGAGCCGCGACCACGGCCGGGGGCAGGGCCTCGCCCGCGCGGTCCGGGTGGTTGTGCCAGCAGAACACGCACCGCCGCCAGTAGCACAGGGATGCCCGCTCCACGGGCACGTAGGCGTCCGGATAGAGACCCCACTCGATCCCCTCGAAGTCGGGGTCGGGCAGGACGGCCAAGGAGAGCGCCCGGGCCGCGCGAGTGGCCACCGGGACCCCGTCCTGACGGAACACAAGATTGGGAATCCGCTTCAAATCCGAACCGCGGGCCATGCGCACCAGGTCGAGGAGCGGTTCCTCGCCATCCCCGGTCACGATGACGTCGAAGAAGTCGAACAAAAACCCGTAGCGAGAATCCGGCAACAGGTCGCGCCCGAGTTTCGCCCAAGGCCCACCGACCACGATCCGCGCGTGCGGCCATAGGGTGCGCGCGAGCCGGGCCACACAGACCGCCTGGGGGACCTGCTGGGGCGAGATCACGGATAGGCCCACGAGCCGCGGGGTCACTTCTCTCGCGAGGCTTGCCAGTCTGTGGTCCAGAAACTGCTTCCATAGAGGGGCTGGCGAGGCCAGCACGCGCTCGAGCGTCTCGCGGTCCAGCCGCCTCCACCGCGTCCGCTCGAACACGAACAGGAAAATTTCCCTGCGATTATCGTACACATATCTTTTTAAGTCATTCCTTGAATTGCCCCGCCCGCCCACATTCATTGAGTTGCCCCGCCCGCCC
>FWWL01001595.1_pt1 | contig 52369 bp, 34 predicted proteins | sample 2228331 | NCBI WGS metagenome assembly FWWL01 (sample SAMEA103939775, study PRJEB20133) | metagenome | reverse complement strand
CCATATCGTGGAACCCACGCGTCGTCCCCCCGCCCGGGCAGCCACACCACACCACCAACCCGACCATCCCCACGGCCCACACAAAACCGCGCAACGCCTTCATGGCCAAACCTCCCAACGCCGCGGCCCCGCCTCCCAAACTGAGCCGCCCGACCTGCGTGCCGGAATCACAATCTGTCTCTTGCCAAGAAAGCACCATGCGTGTCAAGGGACATGCGTGGTGCAAATCCCCTATCAACTTTCGCAAGTCGGCGGATACTCGGGGGAACCTGCTTCGGCTCATTTCACCACGTTGAAGCCGCGAACCCCGCCGCATCAAATCGGCAATCCGTCATCGCGCATCCTACCCGGCTTCCCACAGCGTCAGGATGTCTGGGGGGCCGCTGTCCGTGATGGCGAGGGTGTGCTCGAAGTGCGCCGCTGGGCTCCCGTCCACGGTCACCACGGTCCAGCCGTCGTCGAGCACGCGGATGCGCGGGCTTCCGAGCGTCACCATGGGCTCGATGGCGAGCGTCATGCCTGGCCTCAGGATCGGTCCGGACCCGGGGTTCCCGTAGTTCGGGACTGGCGGGTCCTCGTGGAGGCTGCGGCCCACCCCATGGCCGCAGAACTCGCGGACCACGCCGTATCCCGCGGCCTGCACGGTTGCCTGGACCGCGGCGGAGACATCGTGGAGGTGCCGGCCCGCGCGTGCCGCCTCGATTCCGGCCATGAGGGCCCTGCGGGTCACTTCCACGAGCGCCTCCACTTCCGGCGACCCACGGCCTGCGATGACCGACACCGCGGAGTCTGCGATCATCCCATCCAGAGTCACCCCGCAGTCAATGCTGACAAGGTCTCCCTCCCGGATCCGGCGACTTGACGGGATCCCGTGGATGACCTGCTCGTTGATCGAGATGCATGTGGCCGCAGGATAGGGAGGGGCGCGGTCCGTTAGGCCGGGCTGTCCGCGAAAGGTCGCGATCGCCCCGGCCTCCCGGATGATCCGGTCCGCCTCCTCGTCCATCTCGCGGGTCGTCACTCCAGGGCGCACCATCGAGCACAAATGCTGAAGGACGCGGGCTAGGATGGCGCCGGCCCGCCTCATCTGCTCGATTTCTTTTCGGGATTTCAAAGTGATCACGCTCGCCCTCTCCGCATCGCCAGCCCGCAAGGGTACACTATCAGCGCACCTGCTTTGACGCAAGGCGGGTGTTTTGGAGGCCATGATGACCGAGTCCTTGGCCCTGTTCGCGGAGCCGTCCGGCGGCGGGAGGGTGCGCTGCCTTCTGTGTCCCCGCGAGTGCAACATCCCCGAGGGCAAGCCGGGGTTCTGCATGGTGCGCCGCAACGTGGGCGGCAGGCTCGTTCTTCAAGCCTGGGGCCGGCCTGCATCCCTTCACGTGGACCCCATCGAGAAGAAGCCCCTCTTCCACTACGTGCCTGGGAGCACGAGCCTGTCGCTTGGGACCATCGGGTGCAGCCTTGGATGCCGGTTCTGCCAGAATTGGACCCTCTCGCGCGCGAGGGAGTTCGAGGCGGATGGCGAGCCGCTGTTGCCGCCAGAGCGCCTGGTGGCCCTGGCCCGCCGCCACGGGAGTCCGTCCATCTCGTTTACCTATAACGAGCCCACCATCCTCGCGGAGTACATCCTGGACACCGCCCCCATCGCCCACGCAAGCGGGGTCGGCATCGTGATGGTCACGAACGGCTACATCACGCGAGAGGCCGCGCGAGTCCTCTACCCGCACGTGGATGCCGCAAACGTGGACCTCAAGGCGTTTTCAGATGATTTTTATCGAAAGCAGTGCTCCGGGCGCCTGAAGCCCGTCCTTGACGCCCTGGTCGAGGCACGGGCCGCCGGCGTGCACATCGAGGTGACGACCCTGCTGATCCCAGGCCTGAATACCGACGAGGCCGAGGTCCGGGCCGAGGCCCAGTGGATCCGCGACAACCTGGGAGCGGACACCCCCCTGCACTTTTCGGCCTTCCACCCGGATTACCGGATGCTCGATAGGCCCCGCACGCCACCCGAGACCCTCCGGTTCGCGCGGACCGTGGCGCTCGAAGCGGGGCTACGCTTTGTGTACGAGGGGAACGTCGCGTCCGATGGCTCCCACACCTACTGCCCTTCTTGCGGGCGGTGGCTCATCCGGAGGTCGTGGTTCGAGGTGACCGCGGATCGCCTCGGACCAGAGGGGCGGTGCGCCTGCGGGGAGTCACTGCCGGTGGTTCGGACCCCCGTGATTCAGCGCTCTCCGGGGGCTCCGTCCGCTTGAAGGTTAGCGGCTCGGGTCATCGCCTGCCGGGGACGAGGCGGCGCCGGACCACGGCCAAGAGGTCTCGCAACTCCTGGCACCCGATGGCCCGGGCCGCGAGCCCGTATGTCAGGATGCCCACGGCGACCACAGGAAAGAGACGGGCTCCCAGGGCAGCCCCCCGCAACCCGTCCAAAAACCCGGACCAAGCCGCGGCCCCGACCACGAGGGACATAAGGACCGTGGCGACCACGGTCTTCCCGAGGGAGCGCAACATAGCCCGGCCGCCCAGGGGGCCGAGCCGCCTCTGAAGAAGGCAGAGCAGGACGCCTACGTTCACCGCGGCGGCGAGAGAGCCTGCCGCGGCCACCCCGCCGTGCCGCAAGGGGACGGCAAGCCCATAACAAAGGCCGATGTGAAGGACCATCACGAGCGCGGCCACGAGGGTCGGGGTCTTGAGGTCCTTTTGGGCGTAGAAGACCTGGACGACGTTTCGATAGAGCGCGATGAAGAAGATCCCGCCCGCGTGGAACAGGAGCGCCCAGGTGGTCATCCGGGTGGACTCCTCGTCGAACTGCCCGTATTGAAACAGAAGGCGCACGATGGGCTCCCCGAGCACGATGAGACCCGCCGTGGCGGGCAGGGTGACGAATCCTAGCAGACCGACGGAGCCCCGCAGGGTCGCCTTGATGGCCACGATGTCCCCGTGGTGGGCCTGTTCGGACATCGCGGGGAGGATGACGGTCGCCACCGAGACCGCGAACACACCCAAGACGAGTTCCTGCAACCGCAGCGAGAACTGGAGCGACGCGACCGACCCCTGGTCGAGGGAGGCCGCGATGACCTGCGACACGGTGACGTTGATCTGATAGATGCCCGCCGACAGGATGCCCGGAAGAAAGATGACCGCGACCTCGCGGACCGCCGGGTCGCGGATCCCCGCGAGCGTAGGCCGAAACTTGAGGCCAGTGCGCCAGACAAAGGGGACCTGAAAGGCCATTTGGAGGAAGCCTCCGACCAAGAACCCTGCGGTCAGGGCCCAGGCCGCGTTCTCGAACCAGTCCACGAGCAAGACCACCACGAGGATGTTCGCCCCGTTCAAGAGCACCGGGGTGAAGGCCGAAGGGGCGAAGATGCGAAAGGAGTTCAGGGCTGCCTGGAGGATAGCCGCGATGGACACGAGGAACAGGTAGGGAAACATCGCCTGCGTGAGCGCGATGGTGAGGGGGACCTTGCCGGGGACCTCGCCGAAACGACCCGCAAACACGTGCGTTACGAGCGGGGCCGAGACGAGGACCCCCAGGAGCGTCACTGCGGCCATGAGCAGGATGAACAGGGTCATGAAGGCCGAGAAGAACCGGTCCAGGCGCCGAGGGTCCGCTTGGGCCCGCAGCCCAGTAAAGACAGGGACAAAGGCCGCGGTCATGGCCCCCTCCGCGAACAGGCGGCGCAGCATGTTGGGGATGGTCGAGGCGATGGCGAAGGCGTCGGACTCCATTCCTGTCCCGACGTAGTAGCCGCGGACCACCTCCCGCGCGAGCCCGACGATGCGCGACAGGATGGTCATCAGGCTCATGGCGAGGGTCGAGCGCAAAAGGGAGCGGCGGTCGTCGGGGTCTTGGGCTGCGGGCGCTTGGTTCACGACCTGGGGTCCGATGCGGCCTTGGCCTCCTCCCACAGGGCATCCAAGGTCGGCAAGGGGGTCTGGGCCACCTCGCGCCCCTCCCGCGCCAGGGCGGCCTCGATGTGCGCAAAACGCCTGCGGAAACGCTCGATCATCCGTCGGAGCGCCATCTCGGGGTCCAAACCCTTCATGCGCGCTACGTTCGCCACCGCGAACAACACGTCGCCGACCTCCTCCTCGATGGCCTCCGCATCATCCGAGGCCAGGGCGGACTTCAGTTCCGCGACCTCCTCGTCCAGTTTCGCGACGACCCCCGACAGGTCTGGCCAATCGAACCCCACGCGCGCTGCCTTCTCAGACACGCGCAGGGCCATCAGGAGCGCAGGGAGATGCCTCGGCACCCCGTCCAGGACCCCCTTGCCCTCGGCCCGCTTGTATCCCTCCCAGCGTTGGAGGACCTCCGAGGCGTCCCTCGCCTTCTCATCGCCGAACACATGGGGGTGGCGGGCAATTAGTTTGCGCACCGCGGCGCGGCACACCTCCCTGATATCGAAGTGACCCTTGTCCTCGGCGAGCCCCGCCTGGAATACGACCTGCATCAGGAGGTCCCCGAGTTCCTCGCGCAGGGCCGCCATGTCGCGGTCCTCGATGGCCTGCACGACCTCGTACGCCTCCTCGATCACGTACGTGCGCAGTGTCTCGAGCGTCTGCTCGCGGTCCCAGGGGCAGCCGTCCGGGGCCCGCAGTCGCCGCATCACCTCGACAAGCGCCTCGAAGGCATCGCCCAAGTCGGTCCGGCCCTTGGGGGGTGGTTTCACGGGGCCTTTCTCACCGTCGTCTGAGCCGGAGTCTGCGTGGTCTGACCCGGAGTCTGGACCTTGCGGAGCGTGTCGGCCCGCCCTGGGACCCCGGGATTCAATGCGGGGGCGACGCGTCCGGGCTGCACCTTCAGGAGCGGGGCAACCGCGGCGGGCGAGATCCCTGTCCCAGCCTGTGGCGATGCCTCGAACCGGATCAGCCCTGCCTTGGAAAGGTCGTGAAAGTCCCCCGCGGCGGGCGAGAAAGCCTGGGCCCCCGCCACCTTCCCGTCGCGCGCCTCAATCCGGAAGAAGTTCGCCCGCAGGGTCGCGCTCGGCTCTGGCGGGGCCTTCATCCCTGGCAGGTCCCCAAAGGGGATGGCGATCTCCACGTCGTAACCAGAATCCTCATCGCCAGCCTGATTCAAGGTCCCAGTGACCTGGACCGCGCTCTTGACGCCCTTTGGATTGAACGAGCGCGCCTGCGGCCAGTCTGGCGTGCGGTGCGACTCGAACAGGGCATCGAAGACCACGTTGGCGGGCGAGACCTGGAGCTCCACGTAGTCCTTTCCGTCTGCGCCCGGGTCCAGGAAGACCTCGACGACGTCGCCGTTCCACAACTCGTCATCCCGGTTCCTGTAAGGCGACTCGATGGCCGGGTCGCGGACCGTGAAGGCAAGATACAGCGTCGTGTCGTCGTAGGCCGCCATCACCACGGTCGCCAGGTCCGGCTGTGCCTCGCTGCCGTCCGCATTGCGGAGAGGGTTCGAGCGCTGGGCAGACTTCCAAGCTGCCTCGTCAAGCCGCCCGTCCACCGCGATGGCGCCCTCAACCCGGCGCGCCACGAGGACAGGCGTACTGGATGTGGTGGCCTCACCACCTGCGACCACGGTGAACCGGGCCGCGCGCACGCGGTTGTCCCCGTCGTTCGGGACCTGGTCCTTGTTGCGGATCTCCATGCGGTCACCGCCGCCCTGCTCGCGATAGATCGCCTCGTTGAAGAGGCCTGCCCATAGCGTGGCGAGTCCAGGCTTCGCATCCGCAGGCACGGTAAAGCGCTGCACGTCCCGGATCATCTCGCCCTTCTTCCAGTTGGCGATGGGGTAGAGTTCGCCGACCGGGTGGTGGTCCAGGATCATGCGTCTGCCCCCGGGCAGTTCCAGGTGCACAAAGACCTTCCACTCGCCCGGAGTCTCGCGCAGGCACTCCCAGTAGTACGTCGCAGTCAAGGTCTCACCGGGCCGCACTCGCTCCGCCGACAGGTCCACCCCGATCAGCCGGATGTTGTCCCCGAAGTTGGCATTGAGGACAACCTTTGGGGTCGGGGCTTCTGAAAGGATGTTCTCCTGGATGCGGGCCCTCTGGTCCTTGGTCAGCACGAGTTTCGCCGGTTTCCGGCACCCTGGGGCGACGAGCGCCACGGATAACACGACCAAGAGCAAACGATGCATCTCGACCTCCCGGGTCACATCGCACGCGCGAACCATACTCGAAGACTCGCGCGTCCGCAAACGCCTAATGCTCCACGTCCGGGTACTCAAACTCCTGATGCCGGAAGTTGCGCAAAATGACGCGGTTCCCCTCCCGACGGACCACGTACTCTGGGAGCAGCGGGATCTTGCCTCCGCCCCCGGGCGCATCCACCACGAGGTAGGGGACGGCGAGCCCGCTCGTCCAGCCGCGCAGGGCCTCCATGATCTCGAGTCCCTTCGCGATGCTCGTGCGGAAGTGAGAGATCCCCTGCGCCATGTCGCACATGTAAATGTAGTACGGCTTCACCCGCATCATCAGGAGGCGATGGTTCAATGCCTTCACGACCTCCGGGTCGTCGTTCACACCTCGGAGGAGCACCATCTGGTTGCCGATGGGGAACCCCGCGTCCGCCAGCAACGAGCAGGCCAGATACGCCTCGCGGGTGCACTCGCGGGGGTGGTTGAAGTGGGTGTTGACGTACAGGGGCTGGTAACGCCGAAGCCGCTCCACGAGGGCCGGCGTGATGCGCTGGGGCAGCGTCACCGGGACGCGCGTCCCCAGACGCAGGATCTCCACGTGCGGTACCTCGCGCAGTCGCGCCACGATGCGCTCCACGCGGTCATCGTCGAGGGTCAGCGGGTCCCCCCCCGAGATCACGACGTCCCGGACCTCGGGATGGGCGCGGATGTAGGCGATGCCCTTCTCGATCTCGGCGTCCGTCACCGCGGTGTCGGGCCGCGAGACCTTGCGCTTGCGCGTGCAGTGTCGGCAGTACATCGCGCACGTCGGGCTCACGTAGAAGAGGACGCGGTCCGGGTAGCGGTGGGTGACACCGGGGGCGCGCATGTCCCGCTCCTCGGCGAGCGGGTCCTTCATCTCGCCCGGATACACGGCGAGCTCCCCGACCCCCGGGACCGCCTGCTTGCGGATTGGGCATGTGGGGTCGTCCGGGTCCACCAGGGCCGCGTAGTAGGGCGTCACCGCCAGCCGAAACTCCCCTTCGCTCTCGCGGATGGCGCGCACCTCGTCCTCGCTTAGGCGGACGACCCGCGACAGCGCCTCTGCGGTCTTGATCCGGTGCCGGAATTGCCAGCGCCAGTCGTTCCAGTCCTCGTCCGGCACATCGGCCCACGGTCCGCGAGGGGCTGGAGGGAACCACTTCAAGATGGGCGAATCCTGGGACTGCATCGTGCTAACCTCTCGTGACCTCATGGCGTCGTCTTGGTGGGCTCGCCTGGGAAACGCCGCTTCCGGTAGCGTTCAGGGTCTTCCTGGATGATTCTTCTGTACCACTCCTCCGGGTACGGCGGGTGCTGGACCTGCCCCTTCTCGTCACGGACATTCCCGTCCAGATATTTTACCAACAACTCTGACCACAGCCGTCTCCAGCGTCCCACGACGCGCTCTGCCTGTTCCGAGGCGTAACGCGTCAAGTAGTCTCGGGCCAGGTCCGGGGCCTGACGATACAGCGAGAGCGCCGCGGCCTCCACCTCGCCCTGGCGGGCCAGAAACTCCCCCTCGAAGGCATCTTGCACTACGCGGATGTCGCGTGCAATGTCCCGGTAGCGGGTGTACGCCCAGTTCGCGACCGCGTTGAACACCCAGAACGCGGAGTCCCAGGTGAACTCCTGAAATGACCCTGTTCCCACCGCGAACGGACGAGGGGCCTGCCGGAGCCCTGCGTACATGGGCACGTACACGGTCGTGGCCGCATCGTCCACGCCGAACCACAAGACCCCGCCGATCGGGTCCGGCAAAGCGGAGCGCACCTGCGCCACGAATGAGAACCCCGTCTGCTGCGTGGCGGTCGAGCGGTCATTCAGATATTCGACCCCGTCCACCTTCCAAATCAAGGGCCGCCAGCGGTAGGGAAGCGCAAAGGGACCTGCGCCCACGCCGACCGACAGGTCCAGGGGCGTCCCCTCGAAGTGGTCGCGCATCGCCTCCATGAGGTCGCGGGTGGTCAGTTTGCGGTCCGGCTTGACCCACAGGGGCAGTGGGACCGGCTCTCCGCGGCGGACCACGCCCTTCTCGATGTCCCACTCCAGCCCGAGGGACGGCGCCACCCGCCGAAAGAACGCCCACACCCGCGCCTCGCAGATGCGGGCGTCGGCCCAGGTCAAGGGGTGGTAGGCGTCTGAAAACGAGAACTCCTCGTCTGGGCCATCGTACCACCCCTTCTTCCGGGCGAACGAGATGACGTCCGGTGAGTACAGGCAGTTCTTGGGGTCGTCCAACGGAAACTGCCTGATTCTCGGGTGGTTCGCGTGCGCGCTGACGTACCCGTCCGGCACGCGCAAGGCCACCCAGACCGCGCCCTTCTCCCCCTGGCCCTTGCCGATCATGGCGAGGAGCCATGCCTCGCGCGGGTCCGCGATGGAGAAGGTCTCGCCCGTGCTTGCGTATCCGTATTCCGCGACGAGGCTCGTCATGACCTCGATGGCCTCGCGCGCAGTCCCCGCGCGTTCGAGCGCGATGAACATCAGGCTCCCGTAGTCGAGGATGCCCGCGGGACCTTTCAGTTCCTCGCGGCCGCCAAAGGTCGTCTCGGCGATGACCACCTGCCGCTCGTTCATGAAGCCCACGTAGCCGTAGGTACGCGCCACCTCGGGGATTCGTCCCAAGAACTTCCCCGTGTCCCAGTCGTAGATGGCGCGCTCCTCGCCGGGCCGGTGCTGGCGCGCCTGGGCGAAGTAGAGCTCTCCGTAGAGGGTGTGCGAGTCCGCCGCGTAGGTGACGAAGCAAGACCCGTCCGCACTCGCCCCTGGCGTCACCAGAAAGTTCGTGCATCCCCGCGCATCCCCCGGGTGGGCCAGAATCCCGACCCCCAAGACCCAGGCCGCCACGAACCACCTCATCGGCCCGCCTCCGCCAAATCCCTGCGACCGCGCATCACGGCCTCTTGTACGGGACGCGGCCCGCGGCCCAGTATCCAGCCAGTTTGTAGCCATCGTCCTCCCCGTCCCCGTCCGTATCGCACCCGAGGGGGACCTCGAGGCCCTGCACGAATCCGCCGAAGTTGGTCCAGATCGCGGACCCCTTCGGCAAGAGGACCTGGCCCGAGGCATACCCACAGTTCCGGTTGCAGTACGAGGCCTCGCACGGCTTGGGGTCTTGCACGCCAGGGTCCGGCTCCCTGTTCCACTCCTTGTAGTCCGGGGCCAGGATGAACGAGCAGATCTGGCAGGCAGCCGCCCCGGCGATGCACCCATCGAGGCGCCCAGCCGTGATCATGGTGCACGAGTCATTGAACTTCCCCTTGGCGACGAGTTTCTCGACGGGGATCGTGTCCACGGGGAGCCCGATGCTCGGGTCCCCCGCCGAGCAGACAAGCGCATGGTCCAGCGGCCCGGGGTGGAACCACAGGTCCGCGGGGCCGACGGTCTCGAACGTGCAGTCGGTGTCCACCTTGACCTCGAAGGTCGTCGTGAACCCCTCGACGAACTCGAACCACGATGGCCTGTTCTCGTGCTCGACCGGCAGGACCTGCTCGATGGTCAAGTCGTGCCACGCGGCCCCTGCGGTCACCTTCAGCGTCACGCCCCCGTCGCGCCTGGCGAGCACCTCGTCAACACAGAAAAGCATGTTCAGACGATACGCGGCAATGTCCGGCCCCCAGATGTTGTTCAAAAACTCGGGGAGCCCCTCCGGCTCCGAGGGTTCCGTCACCTTGACCTCCTGAAATCGGAAGCACATCCCCGGCGTGAGGCACCTCTGACACGCAGACAAAGGCAGCCACTCGCCGCTGCCCCCGTCGGGCGTCACCACGTCACCAGGCGAGGGACCGGATGCGACCTCCGCGGCGTCGGGCACCGGCTGACACTGCCCAGGTCCCGGGCAGTCCCCGGTCTTCTCGCACGAGGCAAAACCGAGCACCAGGGTCAACGTCGCCGATGCCAATGCTCGTCCGCTCATGGCGTCCTCCGGAGGTGAAGGCGCGCGGATGATAGCCGAATTCGCTTGAAGCAACCAGTTGATTGTCCCATTGCCCTCGTGCTAGCGTCCCCTCCACCTGGCCGAGGTGCTCACCGGCGCATGGAGGGTGACATGGGCTTTTGTCGCGGGATTGACGCGAAAGTGTGGGCCTGGAAGGCGGTTGCGGGGGTGACGTGCCTTGTCGTGCTGGCCTCGGGCGAGGCGAAGGCCGCGGGATTCGAGTACGGGCCACAGGGGTTTCACGCGGTGGGTCGAGGGGGGGCCTTCACGGTCCTTGCGGACGACCCCTCGGCCATGTACTGGAACCCGTCCAGACTCTCCCTTCTGCGGGGGACGCGCTTGCATTACAGCCACAACTTCGTCCAGGAGACCCTGACCTTCTGCCGCGCCTCGGACTGGCCCGTGAACTGGAAGGGGGACCCTACCGGGGCCCCAGTCACCTTCCAGCCGGCGTCCGAGGCGCTCGGATTCTTCCCCTTGAACGCCTCGTTCGCGGTTACGTCCGACCTAGGCCTCGAGGATTTCACCTTCGCGCTCGGCATGCTCGGTCCATCGGCCGTGGGCAAGGCCCGCTTCGAGGACCCACAAAACGAGGGTGCCACTCGCTACTCCTTCCTCGGCATGGACATCGGCATGCTGTTTTGGACTGTGTCCGCGGCGTGGCGGTACCGGACCGGGGACCGCGACTGGTTCGGCCTGGGTCTAAGCCTCCAGTACGGCATGATCCCGTGGATGAAGTACTCGCTGATGCTCGTGGCGCCCACCGGGCCCACGAACCAAAACGGGGTCGCAAGCACCCGCAGCGACATGCGGGCCGACCTGGACATGAAGGACTTGAGCGGGTTCACGGCTATCGCAGGCGCCTTCGTGCGGCCCCTGCCCCACCTCGAGATCGCCGTCTCGTCCAGGCTCATCCCGATCCGGTACAACCCGACCGGTACGATCCGCGTGTCCGGCGCCCAGGGCCAGGGGATGATCTTCCAAAACATGGAGCCATTCACGATTCCGGCGACCCTCTCCTTCACCTATCCGATGACGGCCCAGGTGGGGGCACGGTGGTTCTTCGAACGCGGCGGACGCGAGGTCGGGGACATCGAGCTCGATTTCGTATGGGAGAACTGGTCGCAATTGAAATCTTTTGACATATCGTTCAAGGAAACGAAAGTGGAGAAACTCGGGTATCAGATGACCTTCAAGAGACTGGTCCTGGAGCGCAACTACCAGGATACGTTCAGCCTGAGGCTCGGGGGCCAGTGGAACGCGATCCCCAAGGGGGCGGGCCGGTCGTGGCTGACGGTTCGCGCAGGTGGTTGGTGGGAATCCCCAGCCCACCGGGTCGCCTACACGATGGTGGACTTCCCCTCCTTCAACCGCTTCGGACTCGCCGCCGGCCTGTCGTCCGAGTGGCGTGGCATCGAGTTCGGGATCGCGTACGCCCACGTCTTCCAGCAGGAGCGGACAGTCTGTCTGACAGAGGCCCGCATCTATCAGCAGGTCATGCAACCGGATGGCTCCATGCTGGTCCACGACGGCACCGCGCCCGACCCCTACCCGGTCAACGCGGGCCGTTATCGGGGTTCCTTCGACATCATCACCATTGGGCTCAACGTCCATTTCGATAACTTGATTCGGGGTGAGTAGCGAGACCTAAAACGGCGTACATCCGGGTCCACGACCGTTTCCCGACCGGTCTCGAACGCCCCGCCCGTCACCGAGTCCCGGTGACGGGTGACCTGGAGTGCGGTGGCTTGACACCGCCTTCCCCGAACAAGGCGCCGACGAGCCGGCGCCCGGCAAGGCTCGCTTCGCTCGCCCGGGCCGCCCGTACGCCCCCACTAGCGCGGTTTCCTCGCTTTGATTCCTGTTACAGTCGCCAAGACGGGCCATGCTATCATCGCGTCGCCGCGGGCCGTCGGTCACCTGGACCCGCCTGCGCATGGGTGGAGGGTCGCCTGGTGCTGCGCCTTCTCGTCTTTTTCGCCTTTGTTTCCGGGATGTGCGGGATCTCCTACGAGGTCCTGTTTAGCCGCCTCTTGACCACGTATCTCGGGGACATGTTCCATGTCTCTGCTGCCATCCTGGCCACGTTTCTCTTGGGGATTGGGGTGGGTGCCCTCGTGGCCCATCGGTTCCTCGGGTACCTCTGGCTCGTGGAGGGATTGATTGGGCTGTACGCCGCCCTTCTTGCCACGCTCGCCTGGGCGTTTTCGCCAGTGCTCCTCAAGACCATCCATCCTTGGACCTCGGGGCATGCCTTCGCGGTCGTGATGGTCGTGTTCGCGGCGCTATCGGTCCCCTCCGCCCTGATCGGCTTCAGCGTGCCCTTGTTTTCTGCGTATTTGAAATACCACGCGCGCGAAACAGGGATCCGGCTTTCATTCGACAAAGTGTACTTCTTCTACAACCTGGGTGCTGCTGCATGCGTTCTTGCTATCGAATATTATATGTTGAGACATCTCGGCGTCCGGGACTCCCTGTACGTGGTCGCCAGCGTGAACCTTTTCACGGCCACGACCTTGAAGGTGCTGGTGCCTCCGCCCCCGCCAACCAACGAGGAGCCACTGCACGGTGCCTTCCGGCGCTTTTCGGACGGGCCGGTGCGCGCCTTGTTCGCGGCGAGCCTCATCAGCGGGGTGTACCAGTTGTTCTTCCTCAAACTCGCTGGTTCTTTCTTTGGCCCCTATCACGAGAACTTCGCCCTGGTGGTCGCCCTGGGGCTCGCCGGGATATCGCTTGGCACGTGGTGGGCCCGCGTGCACCGTGTCTCCTTCCGGGGGGTCCTGATCGGGGGGGCAGGGCTGGTTGCGGTGGCCTTTCTCTTGACATACCCGGTCCTCTTCGTGCGCGCCGCCGTGGGCGGACTCTTGAGCGGCTTTGAGGTTCCCCTGGCCCTTGTGAAGGTCGCGGCTCTTGTATTGATCGGGGGTGTGCCCTACATGGTGTTCGGAGCGACCGTGCCCGCCCTCGTGGCGCAAAGCCCTCCAGACAGGCGCGTCGTGGGCCACCTGCTCTTTGTTTCGAGTCTCGGGAACTCCGCGGGGTACCTCCTAGCGGTTCTCGTCTTGTTTGGATACCTATCCAACCGGGCGCTGGCCATCCTGATCCCGGCGGGTCTCCTCGTGTCAGGACTGGCCTGGACAAGGGCCCGTGGGCCCGCGTGGCGTTCGCTTGCTTTTCCGGTCACGGCATTGGGCCTGCTGGGCTTTTTGTGGGTGGACCGCTTGACCCACTTGGATTACCTCTCCTTCGCGAGCCTCAAGGACTTGCGGAAGGCCCTCAGCGAGGTGCGCGAGGTCGAGGTCTATAAGCGTTACGACAGTCAGGTGAGCCTGATTCAAACCCAGGACGGTCGGGAGATCTTGGCAATCGATGGCTACCGGAGCCTCACGAGCACAAAAGGCCAGACAATTCCTACCGAGATTATCTATGGGCTGACCCCTTCCATATACGCCCCGGCCCGTGAACACGCACTCGTTCTTGGGATCGGCAAGGGGATCACTGCGGGCACGGTCGGTCTGACCTTTCGCGAAACCGTGGCCGTTGACGTCAACCCTGCGATCTTCGATCTTCAGGAGCGCTTTGCCGAGCACAACTTTCATCTGACAACCTTGCCCGGCGTGACCTTGGTCCTCGACGATGGCTTGAGTTATCTCGCGCGGGAGGAGAAACAGTACGACGCCATTGTCAACACGGTGACCACACCGCTATTCTTCGCGTCGAGCAAATTGTACACAAAGGATTTTTTGGAACTGGTCAAGAGCCGCCTCCGGCCCGGCGGCGTGTACGCCATGTGGTTCGATTCGCGCGTGACCGAATACGGGGCGCGCGTCATCTTCGACACCATCCGGAACACCTTTGCCCACTGCGTCTTGATGTACCTCAAGGAGGCGTACAACCAGGTCCTTTGCAGTGACAGTCCCCTTGTGCCGAGATTGCCCGAGGAGGGACATTGGCCGGCCCCAATCCGAGAGAAACTGTATTCACGGGGTCTTGAACCCATCAACGCGGTCCTAGAGGCTCTGATTCTCCCAAAACACCGGTTGTTCGAGACCTCCTTTGGGACCCCGGAAAACACCTTCGATCGGCCTGTGCTCGAGTTCACCATGGCATCGAGCTCGCTGGCGGGTAACACCGCGAAGTGGAGCCCCTACGACCTGATCGGGGTGGACCCACGGGCTTCCATCGCCGAAGACGGTCCCATGGATGACGAACGGATGAGTCGTCGCTGCTACTACATGGCGGTCCTCAATCTCCGCACGCAGCCTTGGTGCGAACGGGTCCTCGTGCAAGACAGAGGGCATTTGCCCCTGTCCTATATTCGAGCCCTCGTCCGTTTCCTGAGGGGAGACCACTCGTCGCGAGCCATTCGAGTCGTGTTGATTCAGGCACTCGCGGCCCAGGGAGCGTTCGACGAGGCCCTAAGCGAACTCGATCTTTTGGCCAAGGAGGACCCTCGCCTCGAGCACAATCTGGACTACCGGCTTACTCGGAGCTTGGTTGTGTTTCAGCGAGACTTGGACGTTCCGGACGATGATCTGATGGATATGTACAGGTTGGCCCCGACCGACCCAGAACTCCGCAGGCTTTTGGCGAGGGTCTCTGCCAGGCGCGGGATGAAACAGGAGGCCATGGCGCACGTTCGCATCTTGCGTCTCGAAGGGCTCATGACACCGGCTGACGAGGCGTTCGAGCGCTCGCTACAACAGGGGGCCGCAGAATGAGCCTCGGCGCGAGCCTGTGGATTCTCGTCACGGCGACCAGCCTCTCTGGTGCCGCGGCCCTCTTTCACGAAACACTTTGGGCGCGTTCCTTCTCGATCATCTTTGGCTCGACCATCCATGCTGCCGCGGCGACCTTTGCCGCCATGTTGTTCGGGCTTGCGCTTGGGGCTCGGCTTGCCGGGGGGCTTGTCCGAGGGACGAGGCGCGTGGTCGAGGCCTACGCGCTAGTCGAGCTGGCCATTGCCGTGTCTGCGGGGTTGGCGGGCCATTTATTGTTTGAATATCGCAACACCCTCCCGCTCTTCGTGGGCGAGGGAGACGGTTTGGGTCGCATGGTTCGGGCGTTTGCCATGACCCTCGGGATGCTTGTGGCTCCAACCGTCGCGATGGGCGCCACCTTCCCACTCGTCCTGGAGGTCTCGCGTTCGCTTGGCGGCCCCGCCCGCACGAGCGTCAGTCGTCTCTACGCCTTCAATACGTTCGGGGCTGCAATCGGGGCGCTTGCCTGTGGGTTCTTCGCCCTGCCCTCTGTCGGGGTCAGGGCATCTATCGCCATCGCGGTCTCGATGAATCTCGTCTCCGGCCTCTTGGTTCTGGTGCTTCGGCAGAAGGTGGGCAGGGTTGACCAAGGACCGGTCGAGCCCGTCGCCGAGACAATCGTCCTGTCACGAGTGCCCGGCGAGAAGACCCTCTTGGTGCTCGCGGTTTTGAGCGGGGCTGCGGTCTTGTCGCTCGAGGTCGTTTGGACTCGATTCGCGAGTTACGTGCTCGGCAATCGCACATTCGCCTTCACCACGCTCCTCGCGTGGGTCTTGGTCCTTTTGGCGGCTGGCTCGGCCCTTTCCTCGAGGCTCCTCGCGCGCTTCGGCTCGAACACGGAGCGGTTGCTCCGATGGGTGCTCGTGGCCTGCGTGGCTTCGGTCTTGGTGTCGGGTCCTGCGGTGAACTGGTGGATTCGCCAGCAGTTCCTCCTGGACGCGTTGTTTTCCGAGCACTCCGCGCTCCTCGTGGTCTTGAGGGTGATGATGAGCGGGCTCTTGATGGCGCCCCTCTTCGTCACCTTCGGGCTTCTGTTCCCCTTGAGCCTGACCTGTTCCCGACATTGTGAGCAACGAGTGGGCCACACTGCGGGGCGATTTTACTTATGGAACACGGTCGGCTCTGTGGCCGGGTCCTTGCTGACCGGGTTCGTGGCCATCGCCTGGGTGGGTGCTTACGGGTGTCTCTTGCTCGTGGCTGGCATCGCGGCCATGGTCTCTCTTGTCCTTGGCCTCCTGCACTGGCGAAGAACTCGGAGCCCTGGCACCCTCGCCTTTGTCGGCGTGTGTGCGCTGCTCCTGACGTTCGGTCCCTTCGTGATCCCGGAGCGCTTGATGCTCCTCAAGCCCGGTGAGGTCCCGATTGCGCGCACCGAGGACGAGCACGGGGTCTTTCTCGTGACTCGGCTTCCAAACGGGCATCTCAAGGTCACAAACAACCGCACTGAACTCGTGTACCACCTGGGAGCGGCTTCAACATCCTACGTGCAGCAAATGCAGGGTCACTTGGCGATGTTCTACGTTCCCGAGGCGAAGACGGCCCTGGTCTTGGGCAGTGGATATGGGATCACGGCTGGGGCGTTGGCCGCGTACCCTAGTCTCGAACGGATAGACGCCGTCGAGATCATCCCGGCCATGGTCGAGGCCGCGGACCGATTCGAGCCGTTCAACCTTGGCTACCACAGGGACCCGCGCGTGCGCCTCTTTGTGGACGACGGACGCCACTTCCTTGCCCGTAGCCGAGAGAAGTGGGACATCATTTCAATCAATGTTTCCGACCCGCATCTACCGGGGGCTTCCTCGTTGTTTCATACGGACTTCTACGACTTGGTGAAGGAGCATCTGACCCCCCGCGGCGTGGTCATCCAGCACGCCTTCGGGACCGACGTGAAGGTGGTTCTGTCCACCCTCCAGCACTCGTTCCGCCACCTGGCCCTGTACGCCGCCTATCGGAACGGATTCAATGTGGTCGCATCGGACCATGAACTCGTTTACGACGAAGAGCGCGTAACCCGTCTTATCGAGACGCCTTCCGTGCGCGAGGCGCTCCGCTCCATCGGGCATTTCCCGCCCCTCGACCCCGTGCGGGTTTATGCCCGTCCACTGAAGCCCAGGGACCTCGCGCACCTCTTCGATGAGACCCTCATCGCCACGGATGACCGTCCGTTGTTGGAGTTCTCCACCCGCGGGGACCCTTCGCTCGTCTTTTTCAGTAATGAATAGTTGAACCCGTCTGAGACCCCGGGGCCTACCACGGGTCAGACTCCCACGGACCGTGTGGCTCGATGTCGGGGAATCCAGTTTGCCGGTGCCCACCGCGAAGCGCCGTGGCGTGGCCACGTGGTCCAGAGGTGCCGGCCGATGAAGGGCATCCGGGAAGACCAGGGTCGGCCCCGCTTCCCACCGGGTCGTGATCTCGCCTGCCACCCGTTTCGGGACCGCCTCAACCGGGAAGGTCACCTTTCGGGAAACCTTGTTCCCGATTTTCACCCGTGGTAGAAATTGATTTTGCTCGGGTTGCGGGCCGCGGTTTCCGGGCGTCCCGGACACGACGCCACTGGAGGGGTGGTCCCATGGTGTTTGCGTGTCTTCAGTGTGCAGCGCGCTTCCGCGTGGATGACGCCCGCCTCGCGGGCAAGGTGCTCCGGTTCACCTGCCCGAAGTGCGGTCAGGTTCACCTGCTCCGGGACCCGGCGACCCACGCGCGGCCGGTGGAGGCCGCTTCCCCGTCCATTGCAGGGTCGCAACCCTCCGGCCCGGCGAGGCATCCCACAATCTCCGAGGTCCGTCTGACCCAAAGCGCGCCCACGTTGGGCCCGTCGCCGGTCGGGCGCGCGACGACTCAGACGAGTGCGCCGCGCGCAGTCCCGACCGCGAAGCCCCCCGAGGCCGAGTCGTGGTTTGCGATCCGACGGGGCCAGCGCATCGGGCCGTTCACCCGCTCGCAACTGCTCGAGGCCCTCCGGGACGGCACGCTGCACGAGCGCTCCTTCCTGTGGCGCCCCACCATGGAGGCATGGACCCGCCTGAACCAGATCCCCGAACTCAAAGACGTCCTCGATGCCTTGGTCGGCTCGCGGCCCCCGAGTCCCGCTCCGGTTTCCGCGCCGGTTCCTCCCCCGCTCCCCCAGGAGTCCACCCCCGAGGCCCCGCCGCCGCTGCCCGCCCACCGGGAGAGCCCCCGAGCCCGCACAGAGCCGGTGGATACCCTATTCTCGGACATCTCGCGGCCCGCGATTGACCTGCGCAAGGCGTACGAGGTCCAGCCGGAGGAGCCGGAGATCCCGGACGCGCCGCCACCCCGCCCACCCGTCGCCACCGAGCGCCCCGTGGTCGAAAGCGCTCCCCCTGCGAGCAGTGAGGTTTCTCCGACGGGTCTCGCGACCTCGTCCGCAGAGAAGCGCTTTTTCACCAGGGCCTTTGTGCTGCCTCAAGCGGAATGGCCCGCCGCGCCATCGGCCGAGCCCGAGCCAGCCCCGGAGCCGGCTCGCAAAGGCCCATCGAAGGAGCCCCAACCGCGCCTGCGGGATTTCAGCGTGATGTTCCGCCTTACGCGCCGGAGCAGGCGCCGGACCTTGGCCATCTTCGGGTCCCTGGGCCTCGTGGTGGTCGCAGTCATCGGGCTCGTGCTGTACTGGTCGTTCAGCGCGGGGCCCGCCGAACTCGGGATCGCCCTCAAGGAGGAGGGCTCAGGCCCGACATTCCGACAGACGCTCTACACGGTCCCGAGGAAGGAGCGCCAAGACGACAGCGTCTCGGAGGGACCCAGCAAGCCGCAGCAGAAGCGCCGGACGATCAGTCGGCCTTCTGGCAATGCCGCCTCGTCTGCCGCTCGCACCGCCATCCCCGAGGCGACCCTCGCCAAGGCGCCCGAGGTGGACCCCGCCCTTGATGCGGAGTTCCAAAGATACGCGGGGATCCTCAGCAGCGGGAACGGCGCTCGCACCGAGGCCGTGGTGGACGTGAAACCCAGGACCCTGACCGAGATGCCCAAGCACCGCTTCGATGAGAGCGGGATGGACGCCTTTCTAGCCTCAAAAATGAAGAAATTCGCGGACTGTAAGGCCCGGATGAGGCGCAAGACCGACCTGCCGGTCAAGGTGGTCTTGGGTTTCACCGTGGGGCTCGACGGGAAGGTCCACGACATCGTCGTGGAACAGGCCGCGGGGCCCAGGGACGACGCACTGGACGACTGTATTCGGCGGGTCGTCAGCGGCTGGGCCTTCCCTCCGCCTGAGGAAGAGGCGACCGTGAGGACCACGTTGCTGTTGTGAGCACCGGAGGAGGGGGATGAGACGATGAACCGCGATACGGGGACCCGAGGGACGGCGGGAGTGCTCTTCGTCACGGTGGTCGCGGCAGTTGCCTCAGCTCCGCTGGCAGCGGTGGCGGGCCACGACACGGTCCGTACCATCGAGTTCTGCGGGTTCACCGCGGACGGCAAGCAGTACCTGCTTCTGGTGCGTGACGAGCAGATGGGAACGTTTCTGTCGTTGCGCGCGTTCGACACCGGAAAGCAGGTCAAGGGCTACCCCATCGAGTCCCCGGCAGAGGAGAAGCGGCTGCGAGAGGAGGTCGTCAAGAAGCACAAGGTCGTGGACCCTGGCGTCGAGTCGCAGTCCTCGCCCGACGGCACCTACACGATCCTCGGCGTGCCGAGGGGGACCCGTTTCGACCTTGCGGTGATGCGCGGCAACCGGACGGCGAAACTTCACACCTTCCGGGTGGAGCAAGGGGCATCCGGGCCTGCTAGGGTCACGCTCAAGACCGTGTTCTGGTCCAAGGACGGACGGAGGCTGGTGGCCATCCTCCACAAGGTCCTCAAGGACGAAAACGGCATTGATGCGGACGAGGCCCATCCGTTCGCCTTCTTTCCGAGCAGCCTGTCGTTTCAGTAACTGGGCCTGGTGAACGCCGTGCGCAGGGGCCGCCGTCTGATCCGCGACACCCCTCCCTCGAACCGCGCCCTCCTCGTCCGCGTCGTGCTCTACACCATTGCCCTGATCGCGGTGCTGGTGTTTCAGGACGCGCTCGGCCGTGCCGGCTCCGGGTGCCTGGCCTTGTTTCAGTAGCGGGTAGTCGGGTTGTTTGCGCGTCACTCCGTGGCACGCTCTTTCCTCTGCCGCGTTGTAACCCCTTTCCGTGTTACGTTATCATTGCACGGGCGCGGAAGCGGGGGCAGCATGAGGCGCATCCGAACCGTCCTCGGCCCGGTCATGGTCGCGGGCTTTTTGGGTTGCGGAGGAGGTGGAAGTAAACAGCAGTTGTTGGAGTCACCCGTCATCGCCATCTTCCCGCCGGAGCGGGATGTCCTCGTGCCGATGACCCTCGCGCCCGGGGAGACCTGGACCTACAACCTGTGCATCAGGAACATCGTAGACGGGTCGGTCCTCAAGGTGGAACCCCCCACACTCGAAGCCTCCTTGTGCCCGGGCGACCCCGAGGGCGTCTTCGCGCTGACCTGGGAGCCTGACGGGCTCTTCCCGGCCGCGATCGTGGGTCATGGCGATGGTCAGGCCACCGGCAAGCCCGAAGACGTGTGCGTGAAGGTCTCGTACACCAAGCCGGACACGCTCTGTGTCCGCAGCGCCACCGTTCACATCCGCTCGAACACGCGGGACGCGCACGAGCAGGACCTGACCGTCCGGTTCACCGCGCAGGTTCCGACTCCCCACATCGTGGCCTCCCCGCCGCTCGTGGACCTCGGGCTGGTTGAGGAGGGCCAGACCGCCGAGTCGTATCTCACGCTGCGCAACACTGGGCTCGGGGACCTCGTGGTGCACGAGGTTCGCCACAAGGGAAGCCCGGGATTCTGGTTCACCTGGCGCTGCGCATGGAAAGGCGAGGACACCACGGAGCCCGCGGAGAAGTGGGTCCCGATTCCGGAGTCAGGGACCCCAGGGATCGTTGACGCTGCGACCTGCCTGCAACCCCTGACCATCCCGGCGAATGGCGAGTACCGGGTCCGGGTCAAGTACGGGGCGACGCACGCGGACCCGGCTAAGGCCTTCGTCACCTTCCTGTCCAACGACCCGCAGTACGACGCCTCGGCGGGCAAGGGGGTCGAGGTCGAGTTCTGGGCCAACGTGAGCGGCCCCTGCCTGCGCGCCAACCCGGAAGCCGTCGAGTTCGGGACCGTGATCAAGGGCTCGTTCCACGCCGAGGCCGTGGAGTTATTCTCGTGCGGGGACAAGACCGTGGAGGTGACGGCGCTCGAACTCGAGGGCGGCAACCAGAGCGCATTTCGCCTGGACTTGCAGGGGATGGCTGCGCCCTCCCAGGCCAAGCCCCTCGTGCTGAATCCGGGGGACCGCAAGACCATTATGGTGACCTACCTTCCCGAGGCCGTCAAGCGCGGCCCGGATGGGACGGTGCTGGCCGACCAGGACTACATCCGAGTCGCGAACTCGTCGCCAAGACCAGAGATCCGCGTGCCGGTCAGTGGCATGGCCGTCGAGGGGACGAAGCCGGTCTGCGAGTTCAAGATTACCTCGCCCAAGGCGGGCGAGGTCCCGGATGGCGGGTCGGTCTTGGTCCTGGACCGGCTGTCTTTCTTCGACCAGTCTTACGACCCGATGCCAGGTGGGGGAATCGTGGCTTGGGAGTGGAGCGCGACCACCCCGCCCGGCTCGGCGGATGTCTTTCAGCCCTCCCCCACGTTTCCGACCCCGACCTTTGAGGTCAACGTGGTCGGCAATTACCTCTTCTGTTTGAAAGTGTTCAATACACTCGGTATCGCTTCCGACCAATGCTGCAAGGCCGTCGCGGTCAAGGCCGGCGAGGGCTGCGTGATCGAACTGACCTGGGAGACCCCGAACGACCCGGACCCGACGGACCAGTGCGCCCCGGACAAGAACTGCGGCTCCGACATGGACCTGCACGTGGTGCATCGCTATGCCGGGGGGCCGGACATTGACAAGGACGGGAAGCCCGACGGGTTTTTCGACAAGAAGTGGGATTGCTTCTGGTTTAACCCGCGCCCCATCTGGGTCGAGGGCGGAGACCCCATCCTGGACCAGCCGCGCCTGGACCGAGACGACACGGACGGCGCCGGGCCCGAGAACTTCCACTACGACCGCCCGCCCCCGGGCGAGTGCTACAAGGTCGGAATCCACTACTGGGATGACCACACCTTCGGGGCGTCTTACCCGACCATCCGGATGTACCTGGATGGGGACCTGAGGTACGAGAAGAAGGGCCCCAAGATGAGGATGCAGGACATGTGGGAGGTCGGGGAGGCGTGCTGCGGCAATCCCGAGAAGCCGTTCATCGAGTATCAGGTGGGTGGGGCCCCGGTCGTCGTGCCCCAGTACGTGAACCCCGAGTTCAACTTCAACCCGTGAGAAGCCGTCACTGGCTTTCCGCATGACGTGACTGTGGACGTCTGCGAAGGACATCGAGCGGTTGGTGGACGACGGCGGGGGGTGCACGTCCAAGTCCTGCGTCGCCTTCGACCACTCGAAGGTCGAGAGCGACGTCCAAGGCGGCAAGACCTACTTCGTGGTCGTGGACGCGGTCGAAAACAAAACGGCTTTTTATTCATTGACCCTCGACTGCTCGTGGGCCAGGGACACGAGACTTCCGTGACCGGGCGTTTTGTTTGGCGGACCGCCCCTGTGACGCTATAATCCATTGAGGAATCGGAAAGCCCTGGAGGCAACGGAGGGCAAGATGGTGGCCACAAGGTGGTGGGCCCTCTCGGTCATGGGCGTGCTCGGCTGCGCTTCGTCCCCGGCACCCGGCCCCGTGACCCCACGACCCGCGCAAGCGAGCGAGGAGGCTTCCCTGAAGCAGCGCTTCGAGGCTGCGTACTTCGAGATCGCCTGCATGGCCAATCGCGGAGTGGACCCCCTGATGACCATCCAGCCTCTGCGCAAGCCAGCCGACTACCTGGACGGTCTGGTCGAGCGCCAGGACCCCGACCTCGCGGCGGTGATGAGGGTCCTTCAACGAAACGGATTCTCCTCGGTGGAATCCTTCCGGGCAGTGGAGATGCGCCTGCGTGCAGACCGCGCCTACTGGAACCAGGTGGATGCGCGATTCGTGGACGAACTGCTCAAGTGTCGTTGACGTGAACAGACCGAGGAAGAACGGATGGACATCCGGGAGGGCACCGCAACGAGCGCGGACGGGACACGGGTCGCCACCTACCTGGCGGGCCCACCCGGCGGGCCCACCATCGTCCTTGCCAACGGGCTCGGCGGCAACGTCACGGCCTGGCGGCACCTGATTCGCCACTTTGCCGACCGCATGCGGCTCGTCACGTGGGATTACCGTGGCCTGTACCGCTCTTCCAGGCCGGCCCACGCCTCCGCGGAGGCCTACACCATCCCCCGGCACTGCGAGGACCTCGATGCGGTCCTTGCGGCAGAGCGGGTCGAGCGCGCTGTGTTCGTGGGATGGAGCATGGGGGTGCAGGTGCTGCTCGAGGCCTACCGGCGGCGACCGGAGCGGTTCGCGGGGTTGATCCTGATCAATGGGACCTATGGCCGCCCGTTCGAGACGGCATTTCGCGCCCCCTGGATGCGGACGGCAGGGCCTTGGTTCCTCGAGGTCCTGCCGCACCTCGCACCGCTGATGAGCCGGTCGGAGCCCCTGGTGACGCGCACCAGGGTCTTCGTGGCTCTGGCCAAGGCCCTTGGTCTGACGAGCCCCACCTTGGACGAGGAGGTCTTCTTCGACCTCGCCCATGACTGGCTGAACCTCGACTTCGAGGCGTACTCGGCCATCTTCCGGGGGCTCGCGCAGCACGACGCCCACGACGTCCTCCCTCGGATCCAGGTGCCTACGCTGATCATCACGGGCGAGAGGGACCTCTTCACCCCGCGCGAGTTGTCAGAGCGGATGGTCCAGGAGATCCCGGGCGCCGAGCTCTTGGTCATCGAGGGCGGGACCCACTACACACCCATCGAGTACCCGATGACCGTGAACCGGCGCATCCAGAGGTTCCTCGAGGAGCGGGTCCGCTTCGAGAGCGAGACTCAGACCGCGCCCCGGAAGCGGAGCGTCACGGGCAAGCAGGCGCGGCGTGGCGCGAAGCCCACCAGGCGGCGACTTGGGCCGCGACAGCCTCGGGGGTAAAGCCGAACTCCCTGGCGAGGACCTCGGCTGGCGCCGAGGCACCGAAGCGATTGAGCCCGATCGCGAGCCCACCCCGCCCCGTGTAGCGATGCCACCCGAGCGTAGAGCCCGCCTCGAGTGTGACCACGGGCAATGACGGGGGCAAAACCAGGTCCCGGTACGCTTGTGGCTGGGCCTCGAAGTGCTCGAGGCACGGCATGGACACGACTCGGGCGCGAACTCCGCGGTCCGCGAGGAGCGCCGCTGCCCGGACAGCAGTCGGGACCTCGGAACCGGTTGCGACGAGCGTCAGGTGGGCCGAAGGCTCCGGTTGGAAGAGGACGTAGCCCCCACGAAGGACCTCGGCAGGTCTGAAGTCATCGCGCCTCGCAAACGGGGGGACAGGCTGGCGCGTGAGCACGATGGCCACTGGGCCGCGCTCGCGCGAGAGGGCATCCGCCCAGGCCGCGGCGACCTCGACGGCGTCCGCTGGCCGCCACACGGTTAGCCCCGGGATCGAGCGGAGCATCCACAGGTGCTCCACGGGCTGGTGCGTGGGTCCGTCCTCCCCCACGGCGTACGAGTCGTGCGTGAACACGAAGACCGAGGGGGCCTGCATCATGGCTGCAAGCCGCATGGCCGGCTTCATGTAGTCCGAGAACACGAGGAAGGTCCCGCCGTAAGGCCGGAACCCGCCGTTCAGCGCGAGGGCGTTCACCACCGCTGCCATCGCGTGCTCCCGCACCCCGAAATGAAGGTTCACGCCCGAAAACCGGTCCGGGCCGGCGGAAGGGACCACGTGCGCGGCCCCCTTGAGCTCGGTCTGGTTCGATGGCCCAAGGTCCGCGGAACCCCCTACGAGCCCCACCACGACCCGCGAGGCCTCCTGAAGCACGAGCCCTGACATGACGCGCGTGGCCTTGCCCTGCCCGGACAGGGCCGCAGGCACCAGGCGCTCGAGCAGGTAGTCCCGCGCGGGGCGCGAGAATCGAGCGTCCCACTCGGCGGCGAGGTCAGGATGCCGCGCTCGCCACGCTGCGAAGGCCTCCTGCCACGCCAGGCGCTCCTCGCGGCAGCGAGTAGCCAGGCCCTCGAACCACGAACGGACCTCGGTCGGGACGTAAAAGGGCGGATCCAGGGGCCAGCCCTGCGCCTCCTTCATGGCGCGGACTTCATGGGGCCCGAGGGGAGCGCCGTGCGCGTGATGGGAGCCGTGCAGGGTTGGCGCGCCGCATGCGATCTCGGTGTGCGCGATCACCAGGCCCGGTCGCTCGCCGTCCGAGAGGGCGGCCTCAATCGCGGCTGCGACCGCCTCGTGGTCGTGTCCATCCACCTCGGAGACACCCCAGCCCACGGCCTGAAAACGCAGACGAACGTCGTCCGAGAACGCAAGGTCCGTCGGGCCCTCGATGGTGATCCGGTTCGAGTCGTACAGGACGACCAGGTTGCCGAGACCCAAATGCCCTGCGAGGGATGCGGCCTCGTACGAGACGCCCTCCATGAGGTCCCCGTCCCCAACCAGGACAAAGACCCGGTGGGAGATGGGGACGTTCGATCCGTCGTCGTAGCGGGCACGAAGCATCCGCCCCGCCAAGGCGAGACCCACCGCGTGTGCGAACCCCTGGCCCAACGGTCCTGTCGTGACCTCGACGCCAGGGCAGAGGCCCCGCTCGGGGTGCCCAGCGGTCAGGCTCCCCCACTGACGGAAACGACGGACCTCCTCGAGCGGGAGGTCATATCCCGAGAGGTGCAAGAGGGCGTACAGGAGCGCCGATGCGTGCCCCGCGGACAGCACGAATCGGTCGCGGTCCGGCCAGTCCGGCGCCGTGGGGTCGAACCTCAAGAAGCGAGACCACAAGACAAAGGCCATGTCCGCCATCCCGAGCGGAGCACCAGGGTGGCCTGAGCGGGCGGCCTCAACCGCGTCCACGGCCAACATTCGGATCGTTTGCACGCACAGGGCCGCGAGCCCAGGGGGCGGCGCGGGCCGAGGCGCCGGCGGGTACCTTCCAAGCGCGTTCACGGGCGACTCTCCGAATTGATCTCGGTCAAAAACACGTTGTCAATGAGCCTTGTCGAGCCCAGACGGACCGCTGCGGCTGCAAGGCACGGGGCGTCCAGGGAGGTCGCGGGGTCAAGGGTGGCGGCATCCACGATCTCAAGGTACTCCACCCGGAAGCCGCTCTGCTCGAGGCGGGCTCGGCCCAGGGCCTCGAGCCGACGCAGGTCTCGCTCTCCGCGTAAGACGCGGTCGCGCAAGTCGCAAAGCGTGGCGTACAGTTCCGGCGCGGTGCGCCTCTCCTCGGGGCTTAGGTAGGCGTTGCGCGAGGACATCGCGAGTCCGTCTGGCTCCCGTACCGTTGGATGGCGATAAATGCGCACATCCAGGTCGAGGTCCCGGACCATGCGCTCGATGACCAGGACCTGCTGGTAGTCCTTCATCCCGAAGACCGCAAGCGTTGGACGGCACAGGTGAAACAGTTTCAGCACGACGGTCGCAACGCCAGCGAAATGCCCTGGGCGGGACAGTCCGCACAAATGTTCCGGTAGACGCTCCAGGACCACGCGGGTCTCGAAGCCCTCCGGGTACATGTCTTGGGCCTCGGGTGCAAAGACATGCGTAACGCCGAGGGGTTGAAGGAGGCGCAGGTCCCGTTCAAGGTCACGCGGGTAGCGGGCGAAGTCCTCCTGAGGGCCAAACTGGATGGGGTTCACGAAGATGCTCACGAGGACGACGGGCGACTGCTCGTCGCCCCCGCCGTACCCTTCTGCGTGCGCGCGGGCGGCCCGGACAAGGGCAAGGTGTCCCTCGTGCAGGGCACCCATGGTCGGGACCAGGGCCACCACAGCGCCCCGGCGCCTCCACTCTGCGGAGACCTCGCTCATACGGTCCCGGGTCCGGATCACGTCCATGGCCGCGCTCCATCCTTCAGAAACTGTGCTCGTCGTCCGGGAAAAGACCGGCCCTCACCTCGTCGCGGAAGCGGGCGACCGCTTCGCGGATACGGCCCGCCAGGTGGTCGTATTTTTTCAAAAACTTTGGATTGAAATCGTCATCCATCCCAAGGAGGTCGTAGAGGACCAGGACCTGCCCGTCGCAGTGGACAGACGCCCCGATCCCAATGGTGGGGATCGGGACGCGAGAGGTGATCTCTCGAGCGAGCGACGCCGGGATTCCCTCGAGTACGAGCGCGTACGCGCCCGCCTCTGCGACAGCCACCGCGTCATCCAGTAATCTGCGCGCCGCCTCCTCGCCCCGACCCTGCACGCGGTAGCCTCCGAACTGGTGCACCGACTGCGGGGTCAGACCCACGTGACCCATGACCGGGATCCCGGCCTCCACGATCCGTTGGATTGCCGGTGCGCTGCGGACGCCGCCCTCCAGTTTGACAGCGTGGGCCCCACCCTCCTGGACCAGGCGCCCTGCGTTGCGCAAGGCCTCCTCGGGAGAGACCTGGTACGTCAGGAAGGGCATGTCCGCGATGAGGTGCGTGCGCGACAGACCCGCGGCCACGCATCTCGTGTGGTACAGGACGTGCTCGAGTGTGACCCCAAGCGTGTCCCGCCGCCCCTGGATCACCATGCCCAGAGAATCGCCGACCAGGACGGCATCCACACCTGCCGCCTCCACGAGGCGGGCAAAAGTCGCGTCGTAGGCGGTCACCACGACAAGTTTCTCGCCCCCCTTCCTTGCCCGGAACTCCGGGGCGGTCAGACCGGCTGTTCTCACCGAGAAGCCCCTGCAACAAACGCCGTGCGAAGGGTACTACACGCCCCCTCGTCGGTCCATAGGTCCAAAACGAGTAAACCGGCGGTCCGTGGGGCGTTCAGGCGGCATGGGGGAGCAGAGCGAGCCCCCCCAGTGCGCCGGGTCGTCGGCGCCTTGTTCGGGGAAGGCGGTGTCAAGCCACCGCACTGAAGAGGGCGCCTGCTGGCCTCAGACCCGCGCGAACCGGCCTGCGCAAGGTTCGCGGGTAGCGGTGTTGAAGTGGGCTAAAGCGGATTCCCCGAGTACTTGCCGATCTCCAAAAGTTGACGGGGGCTGGTTGTCCACGACTCCTCGGGCCTGCCGGACGCCGGGACCGAGGTCTCGGTCTTGCTCGCACATGGAAGCAGGGGCATTCGCGGCTGAGTGCCCCGAGGTCCCTTTGGTTGTCCGTGACCTGAACGGGGCCCAGGTCGGGACGTTCCCCCTCCTGGCCCACGCTTCGCGGTCGAGGCGACCCTCCAGGCGGGGGCGCCGCCGGATTTGCACGGGGTCAACCTGGATGGCGAGGTGTCGAGCCGGTCTTTGATCGAGGTCGTGGTCGCGGTGACGGCGGGGGGCATTGACGAGGAAGGGATCACGGCCATGCTCAAGGACTTCTATGGCCCGGACCCTGCGCTTCCGCTGCCAAAGGTGTTGCCGTTTCGCACCGACTTCCGTCCGGTCCGGCTGGACAAGCGAGGATGAACCGGCTAGAAGAGACCGTCGCTTGTCCCTTTCATCGGAGGTATTGGACATGTCCAGGCGGGTGATCAACTTCTACGCAGGACCGGCTGCCTTGCCCCTCCCGGCGCTCGAACGCGCGCGGGACGAGATGCTCGACTTCGAGGGCACCGGGATGTCGGTCATGGAGATCTCGCACCGGGCCAAGGAATACGACGCCGTGCACCACGAGGCTATCGCGCTCGTACGGGAACTCCTGTCGGTTCCGGAGCACTTCAAGGTCCTATTGTTGCAAGGAGGGGGCAACCTCCAGTTCGCCATGCTGCCCATGAACCTCCTGCACGATGGTCGCAAGGCCGACTACATCGTCACCGGTACGTGGGCCAAGCGGGCGCTCAAGGAGGCCGTGGCCTGGGCCGGACCCGAGAACGCCCGCTGCATCGCCAGCACCGAGGCGGAAGGATTCACGCGCCTGCCCTGGCCAAATGAGATCAAGGTCAACCCAGACGCGGCCTACGTCCATTTCACCTCGAACAACACCGTCGAGGGCACGCAGTTTCACGAGTGGCCGGACACGGGCGGCATCCCGCTCGCGTGCGACATGTCCTCGGACATGATGTGGAGACCATTTGACGTCAGTCCCTTCGGGCTCATCTACGCGGGGGCGCAGAAGAACCTGGGGCCATCTGGGCTCGTCGTGGTCCTGATCCGGGAGGACTTCCTCGCGCAGTGCAGCGACCGCCTGCCGGCCATCCTGCAGTACAAGGTCCACGCGGACAAGGACAGCCTTTACAACACGCCGCCGTGCTTCTCGATCTACATGCTGCGAAACGTCCTGGCCTACTTCAAGGCGGAAGGGGGCCTTGCGGTCATCGAGCGCCAGAACCGCGCCAAGGCGGACTTGCTATACGGGTGTCTGGACCGCCACTCGGACTTCTACCGGCCCCTCGTGACGGTCAAGGAGCACCGCTCGGTGATGAACGTCACCTTCCGCCTGCCGACCGAGGACCTGGACGCAAGGTTCGTGGCCGAGGCGAAGAAGCACGGGATGGTGGGTGTCAAAGGGTATCGGACCATGGGCGGAATCCGCGTCTCGATCTATAACGCGAATGGCCTGGATGCGGTCCGCACCCTCGTGGACTTCATGGAGGAGTTCCTCCGGACCCACGGCTGATGCGATCCGCGTCACCCTCAAAGGCAAAACCATCTTGACAACCCGGAAAGCCGGGGCGTAGGTTCCGGCCCGGCGACGACGGAGAGGACGATGGAGACGCTTCGCAACTACTGGGCGACCACGATGGGGAAGAAGGTGGTGATGGCCGTGACAGGCATCATCCTTTTCCTCTATGTGTTCGTGCACATGCTCGGTAACCTCCAGTTCTACGCGGGTCCCGCGCTCATCAACGAGTACGCACGCTTCTTGCACTCGTCGCGCGCCGCGCCGCTTCTGTGGAGCGCGCGCGTGGTGCTGCTTGTCTCCGTGGGGCTCCACATCGTGGCCGCGGCCCAGTTGTGGTGGCGCAACCGCCAGGCCAGGCCCGTCCGCTACGCCCGCCGGGCATACCGCGAGGCCGACCTCGCAGCCCGCACCATGGTCTGGTCCGGTCCTGTCATCGCGCTGTTTGTGGTCTACCACATCCTGCACCTGACCACGCACCACGTGCAGCCCGCACCGGTCGTCAAAGACAACCTGTACGCGACCATGGTCGCGGGATTCCAGGTCCCGTACGTGGCCGCGCTCTACGTGGTGGCCATGGTGTTCCTGGGATTCCACCTGTGGCACGCGCTGTGGTCGTGGCTGCAGACCCTCGGGCTCACGCGCCCGCACTACGACCGCTCCCTCCGCACCCTGGCGAGGGTCTTGACGCTGGTCGTCGTGCTCGGGGATATCTCGTTCCCGTTGTCGGTCCAGTTGGGCTTCGTCACAGCGCGTTGACAAGGGGGAACTGGAAAGGAGTCAATCGAATGAATCTCGACCCCAAGGTCCCTGGCGGACCGCTCGAATCGCGGTGGACCCGCAAGAAAAACGAGGTCAAACTCGTCAGCCCCGCGAACAAGCGCAAGTACTCGATCATCGTGGTCGGGACCGGGCTTGCCGGGGCCTCTGCCGCGGCTACGCTCGCGGAACTCGGCTACCGGGTGCGCGCCTTCTGCTACCAGGACAGCGCGCGGCGCGCCCACAGTGTCGCGGCCCAGGGGGGCATCAACGCGGCCAAGAACTACCAGAACGACGGCGACAGCACGTACCGCCTCTTCTTCGAGACCATCAAGGGCGGGGACTTCCGCTCGCGCGAGTCCAATGTCTACCGCCTGGCCGAGGTCAGCGCAGCCATCATTGACCAGTGCGTGGCCCAGGGCGTGCCCTTCGCCCGCGAGTACGGCGGGCTGCTCGCGAACCGCTCCTTTGGCGGGGCGCTTGTGTCGCGGACCTTCTATGCGCGCGGCCAAACCGGCCAGCAGTTGCTTCTGGGCGCGTACTCGGCCCTGTGCAAGGAGGTCGGGCGCGGGAATGTGGAGATGCACCCCCGCTGTGAGATGCACGACCTCGTGGTCGTGGACGGCAAGGCCCGGGGCATCGTCACGCGGGACATGGTGACCGGCGAGATCCGGGCGTGGGCGGCGGACGCCGTGCTCCTGTGCACCGGCGGGTACTCGAACGTGTACTACCTGTCCACGAACGCCAAGGGCTGCAACGTCACTGCCGTATGGCGCTCGTACCGGCGGGGTGCGGGCTTTGCGAACCCCTGCTTTACTCAGATCCACCCGACCTGCATCCCGCAGTCCGGCGACTACCAAAGCAAACTGACCCTCATGAGCGAGTCGTTGCGAAACGACGGCCGCGTGTGGGTCCCGAAGAAGGCCGGCGACAAGCGCCCGCCCAACGAGATCCCGGAGTCCGAGCGCGACTATTTTCTCGAGCGCCTCTATCCTAGTTATGGCAACCTCTCGCCGCGGGACATCTCGTCAAGGGCAGCCAAGCGCGTGTGCGACGAGGGGCGTGGCGTGGGTCCGGGTGGCCGCGGGGTGTACCTGGACTTCGCGGACGCGATCAAGCGCCTCGGGGTGGACGTGATCCGCGACCGCTACGGCAACCTGTTCGAGATGTACGAGCGCATCACGGGCGAGGACCCCTATCAGGTCCCGATGCGCATCTACCCGGCCCCCCACTACACCATGGGTGGCTTGTGGGTGGACTACAACCTCATGAGCACGATTCCTGGCCTGTTCGTTTTGGGCGAGGCAAACTTCTCGGACCACGGGGCGAACCGGCTGGGGGCAAGCGCCCTGATGCAGGGCCTTGCGGATGGCTACTTCGTGATCCCCTACACCCTTGGCGAGTACCTCGCCGGGACCTCGCTGTCACCGGTATCGGTCGAGTCCGGGGACTTCAAGGACGTGGTGGGCGAGGTCCGGGCCCGGATCGAGCGCCTGCTCAAGGTCAAGGGGTCCCGGTCCGTAGACTGGTACCACCGGGAACTGGGCCGAATCATGTTCGACTACTGCGGGATGTCGAGGAATGAACAGGGCCTGAAGGAGGCCATCGTGAAGATCCGCGCCCTGCGCGAGGCCTACTGGCAGGACGTGCGCGTGCCTGGCGACGGTGCCGAACTGAACCAGGAACTCGAGAAGGCCGTGCGGGTGGCCGACTTCCTGGAACTGGGCGAGTTGATGTGCTTGGACGCGCTCGAGCGGCGCGAGTCCTGCGGGGGCCACTTCCGCGAGGAGTTCCAGACCGAGGAAGGCGAGGCAAAGCGCAACGATGCAGAGTTCGCGCACGTGGCCGTGTGGGAGTTCCGGGGGGACGACAAGCCGCCACTGCGGCACGTGGAGCCCCTGACCTTCGAGAGCGTGAAACTCGCGACAAGGAGTTACAAATGAGACTCACGCTTCGCATTTGGCGGCAGAAGAACCGCGAAGACCCGGGCGGATTCAGGACGTACACGCTCGACGACGCGAACGAGCACATGTCCTTCCTCGAGATGCTCGATGTCCTCAACCAGCACCTCATCGAGAAGGGCGAGGAGCCCGTGGCCTTCGAGCACGACTGCCGCGAGGGGATTTGCGGGTGCTGCTCCCTGGTCATCAACGGGGTCCCGCATGGGCCGTGGACGAAGACCACGGTGTGCCAGTTGCACATGCGGGCGTTCAAGGATGGAGACACGATCACGATCGAGCCGTGGCGCTCCAGGGCCTTCCCGGTCTTGCGCGACCTCATCGTCGACCGCTCGGCCTTCGACCGGATCATGGCCGCAGGGGGCTTCATTGACGTGCGCACGGGCTCGGCGCCAGAGGCGAACTCGATCCCGATCCCCAAGCATGTGGCGGACCTCGCGATGGACGCCGCGGAGTGCATCGGGTGCGGGGCGTGCGTGGCGGCATGTCCGAATGGCTCCGCCATGCTCTTTGTCGCGGCGAAGGTGTCCCATCTGGGCCTGCTACCCCAGGGCCAACCGGAACGCTACCGCCGCGCCCGGGCCATGGTCGCGCAGATGGAGAAGGAGGGCTTCGGAGGCTGCACGAACTTTCGCGAGTGCGAGGCCGTCTGCCCCAAGGGGATCAGTGTCTCGTTCATCGCCCGCCTGAACCGCGACTTTTTGCGCGCCTCGCTCTGCCCCGAGGACACCACCGGCAAGCGCGCGGCCTGAACGCGGAAAGACCTTTCGCGTTTTCGGGAGCCTTTTCTCTTCTGTTTCTGGTCGGCCTGCGCAGGAGTCCTTCCCGTGTAACTCCTTGTTTTTGCCAACGCTTACACCGACCGTGGGGAAGGTCCACGCGCGGAAGGCTTGACCAGGTGCCGCGCCAGGACTCATCATTGCGCTGTCTCGATCCATGAGGTTCGAGATGTCCTCGTCGCGCCTTGTCGGGGCTTGCTTGCTAGGGGCCGGTCTCCTTGCAGGTCCTTCCCCGGCCACAGCCAAGGAGTTCGCGCTTGGGGCCGTGTTCGGGGACCCGACCGGAATCAGCCTGCGCGGGCAGGTGACACCGCGCGCCCACATCCAGTCGGTGCTTGGCTACGCCTTCTTCCCGGGCGGCGGTCCGGCCGCCACCGTGGACGTGCGCTTCGATTTACACGACTTCTTGCGGCGAAACGCAGACCTCGCGCTTTGGTTCAACCTAGGACCAGGCTTCAGTTTCCACTGGTTTGCCCAGAAGTACTTTGTCTATGGCCGCAAGAAGTCTGGTGAACCGGACCGTTTTGGCTTCGGCCTGCATGCCTTGTTTGGCCTGCGCCTCGCGTGGCGGGGCGAACCCTTCGAGATCGTGTTCGATTTCTCCCCCTTTGGTCTGGTTGCGACCACCCACTCCGAGGTCTTCTACGACTTCGAGATGTGCTTTGGGTTTCGCTACCGGTTCTGAATCGGCTCGATGCAGGCGGGCTCGTCGCGGGTCGCCAGGTTGACGAGGGGCGAAACCTGATAGCCTTCCAGGAGGTCGTCCGGGCACGGGACCAGCAGCCGGGCGAGCGCACGGGTGTCCACTGGTGCAGGGTCGAGCCAGGTGTCGTAGGCCTCGCGCGCCAGGATCACCGGCATCCGGTCGTGAACCGGCGCCACCACCGCGTTCGCACCGGTCGTGATGATCGCGAAGGTGCGCAGTTCGCTCCCCTCCGGCGACCGCCACGTCTCCCACAGCCCTGCGAAGGCGAAGACCCGGCGGTCGCGCCGGCGAAAGCGGAACGGCACGCGCAATCTCCCCTCCTTTCGCCATTCGTAGAAGCCATCCGCGAGGACCAGACACCGCCTGCGCCGAAAGGCATCGCGGAACGCCGGTTTCTCTTGCAGGGTCTCTGCCCGAGCGTTGATGAGGCGCGACGCAATGCTCGGGTCTTGGGCCCACGACGGGATCAACCCGAACCGAAACCAAGCGACCTGGCGCGGCAGGCGGTTCGGGACCACCGGAGCGGCCTGCGTGGGTGCGATGTTGTAGCGCGGCTGAAGGTCCGGTGGAAGGGACTTCAGCCCAAAGTCCTCGGGGTCCCAGGGTTCGCAAAGGGTGTAGCGGCCGCACACGCTCGCACCTCCGTTCGTCGGGTCAGGTCCCCAGCGCTTATGTTACGATACACCCGTGGCCCCGTCCGGAGGCAACCCGATGCAGAGCCAAGACCTCGCAAGGCCCACCCGGGTCTTTGTCGAGGCCATGTTCGCCATCCCCATGGCAGCCGCGACCACCCACGCGGACGACTGGTCCCCGGCAGGCCGCTGCGACATCGAGGTGATTGATGCACGCAGCCCCCGGAAGGCGCTGGCGTTTCAAGGCGCCCCTCCTTCGAGCGCAACAAGCGAGAGCGAGCCATCACGAGAGGGTGTGCCCAGCCGAACGGTCACACGGGGACCGCATGACGATCCGACCTGTCCACGCTAGGGACCGCGACTCCCTGGAGCGGCTGCTCCGCCGCATCGAGAACTTCAACCCAGATGAGGTTTCGGTTGCATTAGAGTTGATTGACCTCGCGATCCGCGACCCGCGCGGGAGCGGCTACGAGGTCCTTGTGGCGACCCAAGACGATGGCGCCCTCCTCGGCTATGTCTGCTACGGACCTACGCCCATGACGGACGGCACCTTTGACCTCTACTGGATCGCGGTGGACCCGGCTGCCAGGGGACGGGGCGTTGGTCGCGGCCTCCACGACGCCATGCTCGCGGACCTGCGCGCCCGTGGGGCCCGCCTGGTGCGGCTCGAGACCTCGTCCCAGGACTCCTACGACGGGACCATGCGCTTCTACGAGGCCTTGGGCTACGAGGTCATCTCGCGCGTGCGAGACTTCTACCGCCCTGGTGATGACCTGTTCACCCTCTTCTTGAGGCTGTGAGACCCCCGATCCGCACGAAGGGTGTGCGCTGACCCGCGATCACGACCGGGCGAGTCGACTCGCTTCGGCCCCTCTGGATGCGACGCGCCATCGCCGGGATGGTTTGTCAGCCCATGCCGCCGTCAAACGATTCTCCTCGGGGTCACTGCGTCAGTTCTCGGACGATGCGGGGGAGGTGGTACACCTTGTTCAGGGCCTCGAGGATGGCTGGGGTCGCCACGGCCACGGCGCGGTTTGTGGTCTCCTCGAACCAAAACGCCCCGCCCAGGGACTGGATGTTGCCATCAAAGATGAGGCCCACCACCTCTCCTGCGCGGTTGATGACCGGGCTGCCAGAGTTCCCGCCCACGATGTCGCAGGTGCTCGCGAAGTTCATGGGCGTGTCCATGTCCAGGCGGTCCCTCGCGCGCTCCCACGAGGGCGGAAGCGCGTAGGGGTCCTTCCCGGTGGCGCGCTCGTATAGGCCCCTGAAAAAGGTGATGGGATGGATGGTGCGCCCTGACTCCTCGTAGCCCGCGACCGTCCCGTAGGTGATGCGCAGGGTGAAGGTCGCATCCGGGTAGGTGTCGGTCCCGAGCACGCGGAACCGCGCCTGCGCGAGGACCTCGGACTCGCGGTCCTCGACGGATTCCACCTCGTCCTCGTAGGTCTTGCGGGCTGCGCGGGCCTGCGCGTCCAGGCGCCTCGCAAACTCGATCATCGGGTCCTCTGTCCCCAAAATCCCTTCCTCGAACCATTTCTTCCGGAATCCCGCATCGAAAAGGCGCGTATTCCTGACCAGATGCCTGGCCAGGTCCTCGGGCGAGTCACGCCGCAACACAAGCCTCGTCACCGGGTGGTCCGGGCCGAGGTGCTCGCGGAGCTTGGACAGCCAGAACGCGACCTTGACTTCCTCGAGGTCCGCCTCGATCGGGGCGGGCGAAAAGAGCGCCTGCGTCAGGCTTGGCAGGGCCGATTCCCGGAACTCGCGCAGGCGTTCCTCGTTCGGCTTGCCCCGCTCCTCCTCCCAGCGCACCAAGGTTCTCGCGGCCTGGAACAGCCTCGAGTACCCAGAACCGCGGCCCTCGAGGAACCAGTACTCCGGCAAGATAGCGCGCAGTCGCTCTTGGGCCTCCGCAATGCGGTCAAAGGCCTTGAGGGCCTCGCGACCATCCGGGTCTTTGGCCAGGGCTTCGCGTAGCGCCTTTTCCTCGACGCGCTTGTGTTCCATGAAGGCGCGGTCGAGGAGGGTCCGGTGCATCCCGTTGTACGCCTTGAAGGCGTTCTCCAGGTAGAAGAGGTCGTTGCGCGCGATCCTGGCGCGCTCGGCGCCCTCCCGCGAGAACTGGGTCAGGATGCCGCGCAACTCCGCGAAGACCTTCAGGTACATCGGATACAGGACGTCCCGCAGAAACTCGATCTGGGCCACGGTCAGCAGGCGCATGGTCCGGCCCGGGTGCCCGGTGACGAAGACCACCTCGCCTTCGCGTGGGCCCTCCGCCGAGAACTTGAAGTACTCCTTCACGCGCGCGGGTTTTTCGTTCTCGTACACGCGGACAAAGGCCACGTCGAGGTCGTAGCGCGGGAAAGTGAAGTTGTCCGGGTCTCCTCCGAAAAAGGCGATCTTGTCCTCGGGTGCGAACACCAGTCGCACGTCTTGATAGCGTTTGTAGCGATAGAGGTCGTAGCGCCCTCCGTGATAGAGGTTCACCACGTCGCACCGCCACCGGGACGGGTCCCCGGATGCCTTCACGCACTCGGACTCGATGCGGCTCATCTCGGCGCGCAGGGCCTTGCCGAACTGTGCGCCAGAAAGTCCCTGGGTCGCCTTGCGGATACGCCCGGTGACCTCGCGGATCTCCACGAGCACGTTGACCTCGAGTTCCGGACAGGCCCGCTCCTCCTCGATCCTCTCCGCGCGAAATCCATTCGCCATCAAATCATTCTCTGATGACGATATTTGTTGAATACACGGAGCCGCGCAATGGTGGTTGGTCATCACGAGGCCATCGGGCGAGACGAAAGACCCGGAGCACCCCTGGGCCAGGCGCACGGACGCGAGCCTCGCGCGGTCGAGCCACTTCTGGGAGGGCGGATCCCCGTGGCGTTGCCGAAACCTCTCGAACGGAAAGTCATTGAGGGTCCACATCCCCTCGTCCGCCAGCGCGGTCGTTGCCACCAACAGGACCATCCCGAGTAACAACGTCTGCCACATCGCAAGCCCTCCTTCTTCGCGCAAATGCCTCCGCGCACCGGCGCGGATCATTCCACAAAATAGGGCGAGAGGCACCGGTCAAACCAGACCCGGGCGGATTTGGAAGCAGCAGAATCTGTTGTCGGGTTTCGGAGGTCTCGTCTATCATCGCGTCGCTCGCAAGGGGGCGTCGCTTGGGAGGGTCGTGTCATGAAGAGGAGTTGCGAGTGTCAGGGTCCAGCGTGATTGCGGCCTGCCCGGGGTGCGGAAAACCCCTCGTCCGGGCCGAGGTAGGGGTCCAGGACGTCCGGTGCGCCCTGTGCCTTGGGACGTATCGGGTCTTCCGAGGGAGGCTCTTGCGTCGCTTCTCGCGGGTGGTCACGCACAGAGAGCCCTTTCTCTTGATGCCCGGACAACACCACCGCGAGGAGGAACTCCGCCTCGAGGTGGGGGCGCAGGAGCCCTTGACCGTCGCGTTCCGGACGCCAGGGCAGTGGGACGCGCTCCCCCTCCAGGATGACGACGACGCAGTGGTCGTAGGCGCGCTCGACCGGAAAGGTCGGTTCGAGGTTGGCTGGGTCGCGGAGGCGCGAAGTGGCGCCGCGACTCGGGTTCGCGACCTGCGTCGGGACCCCGCCGGGACGGCCCCGGTCGCTGGATTGCTGCTGGCCCTGCCGGTCCTGGCCGTTGTCTGGTGGGCCGCGGACTTTGGCTGGGGCGCAATGGCCGGGGCCCTCGCCTGGCTCTTGGGCACGCTGTTTGTCGCGGTCGTCACGCGCGAGGAGCGACGGCGGGCCCTCGCGGACCCCGAGACCCAGGGCCGGGCCCGTGAGCAGGAGACCCTGGCCGAGTCCCTCTCTCGGAACGAGCAACGGCTCTTGGGTCCGCGAGCCTGACCTGGCGAGCAGGTTGCTTGCGAAAGCGGGCCCAGTGGCGCGCATCCGGTTGCGCCCTGGGCCCTGCCTGGATGATCAGCGGGTACCCACGTACAGAGTGACGATACCGCCGCTGAGCGGCCGATATCGCACCTCACGGCAGCCTGCGGCCCGCATGATGTTTGCGAACTCCTGTGCGCAAGGAAAGGCGAGCACGGACTGGGCGAGGTACGAGTAGGCGCTCCCGCGCGAGAAAAGCGCGGCCACGCGCGGTAGGACCTTGCACAAGTAGGTCCGATAGACCGCCCCAAAGACCCTCGAGCGTGGGCGCGAGAACTCCAAGACCACGACGCGACCTCCGGGCCGGACCACGCGGCACATCTCTGAAAGGCTCGCGAACCGGTCCTCGACGTTGCGGATTCCGAAGGCGATGGTCGCAGAATCGAAGACCCCGTCACGAAAAGGGAGGGACTCGCACGAGGCCTCGGCCAAGGCCAAAAGGTCGCCTTGGCCCGACCGCATGGCCTTTGCCAGGCCGATTCGCATCATCTCGGGACAGATGTCCACGCCGACCACGCGCGCCTTTCGCGCCTTGGCGCGCAGGACCTCGAGTGCCACGTCTCCAGTTCCCGTTGCGGCGTCGAGAAATAGACCATCCCTTCCCGGCCCCAGCTCGGCCACCGCAGCCCGACGCCAGTGCCGATCGCGTCCGAGCGAAAGGAGGCGGTTGAGGAAGTCGTATCTGCCGGCGATGGACGAAAACATCTCGCGGATTGTCCGCATCCTGCTGTCGGGCCCCCGTGCAGGCGGCGGTCTTGTAGCCTTCCCCGTGGTCACGAATCGAGAGGCCTCGCGCGTCACCAAGGTTCTCCCTCGCGCGACCGGCGGATTCTCTCCGGTCGTCCGGAGCGGGTCAAAGGGTGGTTGCAATTCCACAATCTCCGTCACGGTGGGGGCAGCCCCACAAAACTCACTGAACTCGCGCTATTTTGGGAAAAGCGCGGGGCTGCCTGCATCCTGCATCTCCACCCACCCCGCCCACGCACAAGTTGCAGCACCCGCCCCGGCCCAAGTCCAGTGGCGATGGTCGGCCGGTTACGGATGTCCCGTCCTCCGAAAAGATTCTTTCATGAGGCAACGAAGGAGACGAGGGGAAGCACGTTGCCGGAAGTCAATACAGGGTGTTCACCATCATGCCCCCCGCGTACCCGTACGAGACGTACTGGTCCCAGCCATAGACCACGATCCCGACCTTCTGCGGGGACGAGACGCGGTGGACGCCCTCGGTGACGGGTAGCCGGGCCACCTTGAACTGGCCGCTCGGGAACGGGCTGAACTGCGACTCCGGGATTGGGGCGTCGTCCAGGGTCACGCTGGCGGAGACCGGGGCCAGGACGTTCAGGTAGTTCTTCGCGTACTTGTTGGGGACCAGAAAGCGGTAATCCTTGCGGAACTGCTCCGTGGGCACGGCCACGATCATCGCCGGGTCCCCGATCCCGGCGACTCCGGGACAGCAATCCTCATCGGTGTCGCAGGACTTGCCGAAGGGATTGCCGTCGCACTTTTTGCCGAAGATGAAGGCGTCGTCGCAGGTTTCGTTGCACCCGGTCGGCGCAGTCTGGCTCGCCAGGAACTGGGCAGCCAGGAATGGCTGGTCGGACGACAACTCGATGTCCTCCATGACCTCGAACTCGTGGACCTGGCCCGCAGACAGGACCGGGATGGTCACGGACGCCCCCGACACCGTGACCACGGTCCCGTCCACGCCGGCGAGTACCCGGATCGTGTCCGGGGCCTGCCCCCGGGGCCACGTGCGGCCCATGAGATAGCGCTTCCCCCACGCCTTCAGCGGGAAGACCTGGTCCTCGAGGTGGTCGCAGCAGCAGTATTGGCCCCCGCAGGACCCGCCAGCCGGGACGTTCGCGCACTCGTGCCCGCCCATCACGGCCACGGGGCGGCTCGCCTCGATCAGGGTCCCGGTCAGGTCCGCGCACGCCTGCGAGGTCTTGACATGCAGGGTCTGGAAGCGCTCTAGGGTCACGACCGCCTCGCCGCCTGCGGGGAGCGCCGGCAGCCCCGGCCCCTCCTGGGTGGGGGCCGTCACGCGCAGGCGCACCTCGGTCGTCCCTTCCTCGACCGCGACCACCGTGAAGTAAGACGCGAGGTCGGCGTCGCGCGCCCTCCACGTGAGGACCCGGTATTGCTTGCTCAGGGCGTTCGTGGGCAGGAGCATCGAGGCGTCGTTGCTGTAGACCCCGACGTTCTCGAGCGGGTTGAACTGGTAGGCCACGATCGGGACCGTGCTCTTCAGGCGCCGGCCGAACGTGCCCACCCCGGGCTCCGACACGTTGAACGGGTCCAGTAGGATGATCGCGAGGCCGCTCTTGGGGAGCAGGACCTCCTTCTCGATGCCGGTCGCCTTCTCGACGCGCACCGTCGCGTCGTACTGGTCGGAGGTATTGCTCACGATCACGGCGAACTGCATGTTCTCGGCCTCGTACTCGTAGTTCTGGTCGAGGTCCAGCGGCCAGTACTCGCACCCCTCGTTCGTCCGCTCGCCCGCGACCTTGTCGCATAGCGACACACACGTCCCGCCCTGGCACACGAGGCCCGCCTGGGTCGGGTCGCAGTGCTCCACGAACTCCCACCCGGAGCCATCCGGGGCGCAGCGCATCGCGTCGTTGCCCAGGCACGAGGACATCCCCGGCGTACAGGCCAGGCACTCCCCGTCCACGCAGACCTGCTCGCCGCAGTCCCGAGTCTCGTACGACAGCCCGTCCGCGGCGCACTCGAGACGGACGTTGCCTTCGCAGCGCTTCTTCCCAGGGACGCAGGGGCCGCACGCCCCGTCCAGACATGGCTGTCCCTTTGCCGCGCAGTCCTCGCTCGTGGTCGAGGTGCCCGTCGCGTCGCAGACCTGGAGGACAGACCCGAAGCACACCCGGGACCCCGGCTCGCACAGTCGCTCGACGCAGGCGTTGGCGACGCACACGCGGTCCGCGGCCAGGCAGTTCGCGGTCGTCAGGCACTCGACGCACCGCCCCTCCGGGAGCAGGCAGAATGGGCGCGTGGCCGGGCAGTCGTCGGGGCCTGAACAGAACTCGGACCCCGAGGGGGTTTCGGTGATGTCCAGGTCCTTGCCCTGGGGGACATCGTCCGCGTCCCCGCCCCCCGTCGTCTCGGGCGTGGGCCCCCCATCCTCTCCGCCGCCGATGACCACGTTCTCGTGAGGGGGCGGGCCCGCGTCCCCACGTCCCGCCGACCCGGAACAGGCGAAAGGCCCCGACCACAAGACCACGAGCATCCAGGGACCGAGGTGGCAACGCATCGTCCATCCCGACCAACCCAAGGGAATTTAGACGGAACTAGGCCGGTCTTGTCAAAATCGCGTCGGACTGGAAGGCGCTAGCGCGACACCACGCTCGCCCTGCCTGCCGGGGTACGGAGCCGGCGAGGCCCAGAAGAACTTTCATTCACGAGACGGACTTCCGAGCCGCTTTTTTCCAGGGGCCGGGACCATGTCAGCTCGTTTCTCTGATGAGCAAACCGCGCTGTTGGGTGGGCGCATAGGCGGCCCGGGCGAGCGAAGTGAACCTTCCAAGTGCGCCGGGTCGTCGCCTCCTTGTTCGGGGAAGGCGGTCTCCAGCCACCGCACTCCAGGGGCGCCTGCCGGCGCCAAACAGCCGCGAAACGGCTTCCCCAAAGCCCGAAATCCAACCATGCCCCGCAATCCCGCGTCGCACCAGCGAATTATTGCCGAATCTATTCTTTCAGAAAGCGTTGGGGTGAAAATCAGCATTCCGACGGTTTGGCCGCTCCTTGGACCGCTTCAGACCGTCTCTTCCTGGGGTAAAAGTTCCAAACCCCATCGCTTTCGAGCCTCCAGAGCGGACTTCCTAACAACGCGGTTTGCTCCGACGCACCGCCACACCTCGGCTGCCGCATCGCGAGCCCTCCTTCTTCGCGCGGGGCATCCGCGGACCGACGTGGCCATTTCCCAAAGTGGGCTGAGGCCACCGTGCTCGATCAGAGGGTCACGGGCACGCGCCCGCGGTGTACGTGACCGCCGCGCATTTCTGGGCGAAGCACGAGTTGGGATACGTCACGCCGTCCGAGCCGCAGACCGGGGCGATGGGGTCCTTGGGGTTGTCCGGGGTGCCGCAGATGACCGCGCAACCGGAGCAGACCCCCGCGTAGGCCACACTCGCGCCCTTGCAAGTGGCAAAGCAGGCGTTGGGGAAGGTCTTGGGGAAGCCCTGGAGATAGGCGCAGACCGGGTCGAAGGTCCGTGCGCACTGGGGGCATTCCGAGGCGCACTCGCCTTCGTACAAGAGCGCGACACCCGCGCAATCGAGCCAGCAGCGGTTCGTGTAGGTCTTGCCGTCCGCGCCGCACACGGGCGGGCCGTTCAGGTCGCAGTTGCACGTACACGGACCATCGTACTTCTTCGCAATCCCCCGGCACACGAGCGTGCACTCGTTCGGATAGGTCTGGAAGTCCACGCCGCAAACCGGGATGGTCGGGAGGCCCTCGCACTCGACGCAGCAGCGTCCCTCGTGGGCGATGGCGACACCCGCGCACTGCTCCGCCGCGCACGCGTTCGCATAAGTCCTTCCATCCGCGCCACAGACCGCGGCCTTGGGCAGGGTCATGCACTGTGGGCAGTAGTCGAGGTTCAGGCAGGCACCTGGGTAGATGAGGCGCACGCTAGGGTTCTTGGGACAGTGGACGAGCGAGCAGTAGTTCCGGTACGTGAGGCCGTCCGACCCGCACACGGGGTCGTCTTTGTGGTCGCCGCACACAGGGCAGGGCGGTTCCTGGCAAAGGCTCCCGACCCCGACCATGCTCGGGTCCTGATAGTGGCGGCAGTGGCCGTCTTCACCGCAGACATCGGCCGTGCAGGGGTCCAGGTCGTCGCAGTCCTCGTCCGAGCGGCAGCAGCCTGGGATGGCCTGGTGCAGGCAGGCCGCGACCACGCAGGTGTCCGCGGTGCAGGGGTTGCCGTCGTCGCACGCCGAGTGGCTCGAGCATGTGCCGCACGAGGGGTCCTGGACATGGGTACAGCGGTTCTCAACGCAGAGGTCAAAGGTGCACGAGTCGGCGTCGTCGCAGTCCGTTGCGGCCAAACAGCAGTTCGACACAAGGCTGTTCGTGCAGGTCCCGTGGACGCACCGGTCGTCCGTGCAGGGGTTGTTGTCGTTGCACTGGGTGGCTGACCAGCACTCCGAGCACCAGGGGTTGAAGGTGTGGACGCACTGGTGGTCGCGGCATTCATCCAAGGTGCAGTCGTTGCCATCGTCGCAATCCTCGCCCTCGACGCAGCAGTCATCCAGGCTCGTGTAAAAGCAGACGAACTGCGCGCACTGCCCGAGGGTGCAGGGGTCCTGGTCGTCGCAATCCGCATCCGTCGAGCACAGACCACACGCCGGATTCCCCGCGTGGGAGCAGAAGTTCAACAGGCACATGTCCACGGTGCATGCGTCCGCATCGGCGCAGTCTGCGTCGTTGATGCAGCATCCGGCGACCGGGGAGTGCAGGCACTTGGCGGCCTCGCACCGGTCGGAGGTGCAGGGGCTCCCGTCGTCGCAGTCCACATCCTTGCTGCAGGCGCCAGAAATGGGCGCGTGCTGACACGAATGATTCGTACACTTGTCAGATGTCGTGAAATCCCCGTCGTCGCAGTCCGCGTCCGTCACGCAGCAGCCCGGGTTCTTCTTGGACACGCAGTAGCCGAGGACGCAGAGGTCATTCGTGCAGAGGTCGGCATCCGCGCACTCCGCGTCCTCGGTGCACTCGATGCAGTCGTTCATGTGACCGCAGAAGCCATACGCGCAGTAGTCCGAGGTGCAGGGATCGCCATCGTCGCAGTCCGCCTTGGTCTTGCAACACCCCGAAAGCGGCACGTGCCGACAGGTCCCGTCCAGGCAAGAATCCGAGGTGCAGGGGTCGTCATCGTCGCAGTCGGCCTCGGCCAGGCAGCACCCTGGGGTCCACGGGTGGACGCAGCGGTTGTCCACGCACGCATCCGTCGTGCAAAAGACCCCGTCGTGGCACTGGTAGTCCGCGAAGCAGCACGCGGGCACCTGGCTCCTGCGGCACGACGAGTCCACGCACTGGTCCAGCGTGCAGGGGTTTTGGTCCTCGCAATCGGCATCGGAGGCGCAACAGCCGGGGGTCGGCGTGTTTCGGCACCTGCCCGCGGCGCAGATGTCGCCGGTGCAAGGGTTGTGGTCGTCGCAATCCACGTCCGCGGTGCAGCACCCGGGCACGACCTGCCGCACGCAGGCCATTACAACGCAGTGGTCCAGAGTGCAGGGGTTTCCGTCCTCGCAGTCGGCGTCGGACGCGCACATCTTGCACTCAGGGTTCGTTCCATGAAGACATTGATGGTCCAGACATATATCATACGTACACGAGTCACCATCCTCGCACTCCGAGTCCGCTAGGCAACATCCCAACACCGGTACGCGCGTGCAGGCGTTGTTCACGCAGCGGTCCGAGGTGCACGGATTGGAGTCGTCGCAGTCTGGGTCCGAGGCGCAAAAGGAGCACGCCGGGTCCCAAGCATAGATGCACCGCCCCCCTTCGCAGGCGTCCAGGGTGCAGACCTTCCCGTCGTTGCAGTCCGAAGCGGCCACGCAGCAGTCCGTGACCTCCATCTGCAGGCACATCCCCTCGACGCAGCGCTCCGTGGTGCACGGGTCCGAGTCCGCGCAGTCCGCGTCCGTCTTGCATCCGCCACACTGGACCTGCACGTGCGCGCAGTGGTGGAACTGGCAGGCATCCACGGTGCACGGGTCCTCGTCGTCGCACTCGAAGTCGTTGATGCAGCAGGTCAGGTCCGCCTCGTACAGGCACAACCCACTCTCGCACTGGTCCACGGTACAGGGGTTCCCGTCGTCACAGTCCCCAGGGTCCTGGCAGGCCCCGCAAGAGGGGATGTGCACGCAGGCCTGTCCCTCACAGCGGTCGTCGGTGCATGGGTCCGCATCCGCGCACTCCTCGTCCTCCACGCAGCAGCCCGGGTTCTGCTTGCGCACGCAGGTCCCCATCACGCAGAGGTCGGAGGTGCAGGGGTTCGAGTCCGCGCAGTCGGCGTCTGACGCGCACTTCCCGCACAAATCCGCGTGGCCGCAGGTCCCGAACTGGCAGAGATCCCAGGTGCAGGGGTCGGAGTCGTCGCAGTCCTCCGCGCTCTTGCAGCAGTTCGCAATCGCCAAGTGGCTGCACTGCCCCCCGAGGCAGGCATCCTCCGTGCACGGGTCCCCGTCGTCGCAGTGGTACGACGCCTCGCAGCAACCCTCGACCACCTGGTAGGAGCAGCCTTGCGGGGTGCAGAGGTCTATCGTGCAAGGGTCCCAGTCGTGGCAATCCCTGTCCAGGGCGCAGCAACCTGGGATGGGCTCGTGCTGGCAGACACTGTCCACGCAAGTGTCTTTCGTGCAGGGATAGCCATCGTCACAATGACTGTCCGAGGCGCAGCACCCCTGTTTCCACGTGAACAGACACTTTTTGTTCAAACATGCCGATGCGACCTCGCAGGGGCTCGGGGGTGTGCAGTCCGCCACGCCCTCGCAGCACCCGGGCGCAAGGGAGTAGGAACATCGAAACGCCTCGCAACGGTCCGCGGTGCAAACTTCACCGTCGTCGCAGTCCGAGTCCTCGCCGCAGCATCCGGGCAACGAGGGGTCCGGATGGTACACGCAGACCCCGTCGTCGCACTCCTCGAGCGAGCACTCGTTGTGGTCATCGCAGTCCGCGGGCTCCAGGCACTCGCAGGCCGGATCCAAGGCGTACTGGCAGGTGTTCCACACGCACGAGGTGAGCATGCACGCCCCCGCCGCCGGGCAGTCTTCCTCGTCGTGGCAGCACCCCGGCACGGCCTTACGGTCGCAGAGGTTGTCCACGCACGTCTCCAAGGTGCAGGGGTCGAGGTCGTCGCAATCCGCATCCGCATGGCAGCACTGCGGGACCTCCACGCTCGCGCACTCCCCATCCCGGCAGAAGACCTCGGTGCAGACGTCCTCGCCGTAGCCTGGACAGTCCTGCGGCTTGTTGCAGCACCCCTCGATCCACTCGTGGACGCACCCCATGTCCCGGCAGGCATCCTTGGTGCAATCGTTTTCGTCGTTGCACTGCGCATCATCCTCGCAGCAATCCTCGATGGCCTCGCGCACGCAAAGGTTGTCCACGCAGGCCACGGACTCGCAGGGGGTCGGCGGAAGGCAATCATCCACAGTCTTGCAGCAGTCGGGCAGCGGCTCGTGGCGACAGGTGTTGCCCTCGCAGAGATCTCCTGTGCACGGGTCCTCGTCGTTACACTCCGCGTCATCCTCGCAGCAGCCTTCCCGGTTCACGCGCACGCAGACCCCCTCCTCGCACCTCGCCTCCTCGCAGGGCCCGAGGTCGGAAAACCGTCCCTCGCAGTCCTCGTCAGCGAGGCACTCTGGGGTATCTCCTTCCGGCCTGTCCCCACCCTGATCGGACCCCGGCCCCGGATCCGGTCTCGAATCCGCTCCCCAGTCCGCCCCCGGGCCGGGCTCCGTCGTGCCATCGCTTCCAGGTTCTAGAAGGTCCCTGGGCCAGGAGGGCGGCTCCTTCTTCCCCGACCCCTGCGAACACGATGCGACCACGGTCAAGCCCACTGCGACCCCGATGAGGATGCCACGCCTCATGGCGTTTCCTCCGACCGATGATGAGGGATGATACTCAATTTGTAGCGCCGTCGCGGTGATCACCTCGTGGCGAGACTCGACCTCGTCTCGCGTGAACGTGGTGGTTGACGGGGACACGGACGACGTGCAACCTCCCGAACTTGTTTGCATAGGTCCACGATCACATGCGCATGGGAGGGCCGTCGCGTCGCGGATGGACCGACCGGATGACCCGTTGACATCCGCGGGCCAGATCGCGGAAGGTTGCGCCAGTCGCGCGCGTGCGCCAGACCTGGCCACGGGAGGTCGGTCGTGAGGTCGCCGCACTGGTCGGGATTCGTGGGACTCCTCGGGGCGCTGGGATGCATCGGGCCGGAACCCTCTGGCCTCCGTCCGACCCCCGAGGGATCAGGGCCGCGCATTGTCTATGACCTGACCGAGAAGCCCCTCCCGGAGGTCCCGCTGCCGAGCGACACCGCTACCCGCCTGGACCCGACCTCACCGACGGGTCGCCGACTGAACTTGAGCCTCCACGCCAGTACCGATGCGGAAGCGCGGCTGCGCGAGCGCGCCAATCGGCTCGACGGCTTCGGGGTGTTCGCCCCAATCGTCGTTTCCTTCGATGCGCCCCTGGACCTCGAAAACATCCGGGACCGTCATGCGCGCAACTTTGACTTCCGAGACGACGCAATTCTGCTCCTCAACGTGGACCCCACCTCGCCTGGCTTCGGCGAGGCCGTGCCCCTCGACGCGGGCCAGGGGAACTACCCCTTGGCTTTGGAGTGGCCGTGGCAGTACTGGGACCAGGACGAGCACGCCGACTCCTTGAACCTCCTGTTCGAAACGCACGACGAGGACGTGAACGCGAACGGGGTGCTCGACCCTTACGAGGACGTGGACTTCGATGGGGTCCTGGATCGGCCCAACACGTGGAGCGGCAGACCCCCGCCCCTCATCACCCCGAGCAACGTCCACGAGTGGCTCGCGCGGCCAGACCGCCCTGCGGATGACCTCATTACTTTTTACGAGAAAGAGACCAATACCCTGATCCTGTGGCCAGTGGCCCCGCTTCGACAGGCGACACGGTACGCCGTGGTCCTCACTCGCCACCTCGTTGGGGAAAATGGAGAACCCGTGCGCTCCCCGTTCCCGTGGATCAACCCGGCGGACCAGACCCCGGATTTGGCCGTGCTCCCGCAGGTGCTCGCGCGCCCCGAGATCGCGATGACCCTGGACGACGTCGCGTTTGCATGGACCTTCACGACCCAGACGGTGACGAAGGAGCTCGAGGCGATCCGCGCGGGGCTGTACGGACACGGGTCGCTCGCATGGCTCAAGGACCAGTTCCCGCCGGACCTTGCCCCCAAGTTGGTGCGGGACCCCCTCGAGGACGGCTCCCTGCCGGACCATCCGTACCTCCTGCCAACCTCTGCAGCGCTACCCATCTTCGATTTGGCCGGACCGCTCCTCGGCTTTCCCGACGAGGTGGTTCGGGCACTCTCCACGGACACGAGCCACACGGACTACTGGGTGCTGGGCTCGTTCACGTCCCCCTCGTTCCTCGTGGACCGGGACGGGATCGCGACCCCGATGTACCCTGCGGACGACAACGAGGCATTCGATGTGGACCCGCTGACCGGCCGGGCGGTCGTGGGGCCGACGCGCGTGACCTTCATCTGCTCCATCCCGAAGACCACTGAGCAGCACAGGCCGCCCTTCCCCGTGATGATCTACGCGCACGGCTTCTCGGGGGCGCCGTTCGAGGTCTTCGGGTTCGCGGGCCGGGCGGCCCAATTCGGCTTCGCCATGTGCGGGCTGGACTCGGTGGGACACGGACTCGCCCTCCCCGCGGACGAGGGCATCCCCTATGACCAGATCGTGCCGGCGGCGCTTTCGGTTCTTGGACTCGGGGCCTTCTACCGGGGGTTCGCGGGCGGGCGCATCCGTGACCTCGACAATGACGGGAAGATCACCTCCTTCGACAACGGCGGGGACTTCTGGAGTTACGACATCTTTCATCTGGCCGACAATGTCCGGCAGGCCGTGGTGGACCACATGCGTTTCATCCAGGTCTTGAGGTCGCTCGGCACCGCGCGGTGGGACGCGGACACGAATGGAAATGGGCTCCAGGACGACCTGATGGGGGACTGGAACGGTGATGGGGTCGTGGACATCGGAGGTCCCGACAACAAGTCCTACCCGACCTGGGGCCAGTCCATGGGCGCAATCACCTCGCAGGTGCTCGTTGCGGTGGAGCCCATGGTGCGAGCCTCGACCCCAGTTTCCGGGGGCGGTGGGCTCCTCCACATCGGGCTTCGCTCGACCAACCCAGGCGTGCCCGAGGGGACCTTGATGCCGCTGATGGGGCCATTCGTGGTCTTCTCGCCGCTCGGGGACCGCGACGACACCGTCGAGGTTGCCTGGATGATCAATGACCTGCACCGCGAGTACCGCGACGGGCCGCGCGGCTGGCCGCACTACTACCCCTTCGCCAGGACCACGGCCATCCGGCCAGGGGACCGCGTGGTGGTGCGCAACCTCCGAAACGGCCACGAGGTGCGCGCCTTCCGGCACCCAGATGGGCGTGGCTTCCGGGTGTCCCTGCCAGCAGACGCGCCGAGCGCGGTCGAGAAGCGTCCCCTCCTGGGGCTGAAAGACGGCGACACAGAGCCTGTCCCCGTGACGTGCGCTCCGGGGACGTGGGCCGTGCCGGTCGATGCGGAGGGCAAGCCCACAGGCCCAGCGGACTGTCCGGAACACATCTTGGAACGTTCGCTCTTGTTCGGGGACCCGGTGCGCATCGAGGTGCAGGATGGTTGGGATGGCCCGGTCAAGCAGGTCATCGACCGCTTTGAGATTTCCGTCACGTTCCAGGGGGCGATCTACCCGGCCGGAGCCCCTCTTGTCGCGATTGCGACCGGCCTGGGTCGGGCGCGCAACACCCCGGAGTTTCGCCGCTTAATGGGCGTCGCGGCCCACGCTGTCACACGCGGGGACCCCATCGCGTACGCGCGCCACTGGCGCCGCGAGGAGCGGCTCGACTTCTCGTACGACCCGGACGCAGCCCCGCAGGCCAACGTTGTCATCTACCACTCGGTCGGTGACCCCAATGTCCCGGCGAGCACGAGCATGGCCCTGGCCCGGGCCGCCGGCATCCTGCCCTACCTGCCCGGAGAGGACGGGGCGTTGCCCGCTAACGAACGCCTGAACGCGGCCTTTGTCGGGGAGGTGGTCGAGGGGTTCTTCCGGCACCTCAGTTCGAAATACACGGTCCGGGACTGGGCACGGTCTGCGTGTTACCGGAAACTCGTGGATTTCCGCTGGCCGAACGAATTCGATGCCTTCCAAGACGTGGAGCCCCCCGTCCCCCTGCCCGTTCACGCGGACCCGGACGACCTCGATGCCGGTGTCAATGAGTATGGAGAGGGCGGATTCTCGCCGCCCGTGCGGGCCACACTCCCCACGCCGGACGGGGTCCTCGCGCTCCGCTTCCCGTACACGAGCCCCCTCGGGGCCCACGGGGTCGAACCGTCCAATCCTTCCAGGATGTTCAATATCAATAACTTTTTTGAAAATCAAATCATGATCTACATGACCACGGACGGCGTGGTCCTGTCCGACGACCCCTGCCTGGCGGATTCGCGCTGTCCCCAGGACAGGCCAGACAGTGTCTGCTGCATATACCTGCCGCAAAGCGTGATCGAGGCCGGCGAGACCCGCAAGCCTCCGATTCCGTCCTGCCCTTGATGTTCAGGGACCAGGCAAGACCTTGTCCGGGTTCAGGATGCCCAAGGGGTCAAAGAGGGCCTTGAGCCCCCGCATGTACGAGAGGCCCACCGGATGCTCGCACGCGAGGAGGTCGCGGTTTCCGAGGCCGACCCCGTGCTCGCCGGAGGCGGAGCCGCCCTCCTGGACCGCCGCGAGGCCCAGACGCCGCTTCTCGGCGAGGGCGTCCTCGCGGCTCCAGGCCCCTGGGCCGCACAGGGGCATCAGCACGTGCAGGATACCGAGGCCCACGTGCCCGAAGACGTGCAGGGTCCTGCCCTGGCTCGCCGCGCGGGCCTTGGCCTTTGAGACGAAGTCCGCAAGCCGCCGCAAGGGGACGGCGCAGTCCGTGCGCACCACACCGAGCGGGCGCGCGGATTCCCGGATGACCCCTGTGGTGCGATGTCGCATCTCCCAGGGGTCGGGTAGGTCCTCGGGCATCGGCCGTCCACGATGGCTTTGGGCGACCACAGTCGCGGCGGAAAGCCCCGCCTCGCAGTCCTGCGCGCGCCCGTGGACCTCGACGAACAGGGCGTGTCCGGCGGGCAGAAGGGTGTAGGCCGGCAGCGCGCGCAGAAGGCCGAGCGTCTCGGCGTCGCACAACTCCAGCGCGGCCATCTCCGGGATGAAGGCGGCCATCTCCGCGGCAGCACCGCACGCATCGTGAAGGTCGTCGAACAGAAAGCCGGCCTTGCGCGCATCGGGCGGCAGGGGGGCCAGGCGCAGCGTCACCGATGTGATGAGGCCGAGGGTCCCCTCCGCGCCCACGAACAGGTCCTTGAGGTCGTACCCGACCGAGGTCTTGGGCACCAGGCTCCCCACGCGCATGGCCTCGCCCCGCCCGGTGACGACCTCCAGAGCCTGCACCCACCGCCGAGTCCCCCCGTAGCGCAGCGCGTAGATCCCGCTCGCATCGGTCGAGACCATACCGCCCACGGTGGCCACGTCCGCGGACCCGCCGGGCGAGGGCGGAAAGAACAGACCGTGTGGCTTGACCAGGCGGTTGAGCCGCTCGTACACCATGCCGGGGCCGACGGTCACGCGCTGCTCCTCCGGGACGAGGTCTGTCACCTGGTCCAGGGCCGAGAAGTCCACCACGACCGCCCCGGGGCTTGGGATGGACGACCCCTCGAGGCTCGTGCCTGCGCCTCGCGCAGTGAGGGGGACCCCATGCGCCAGCGCGAACCTCACGACCTCCACGACCTCCTGGGCCTCTCGCGGCCTCACGACCGCGAGCGGCTCCACGGGCTCCATGTCGGACTCGTCCCTGGACGCGGCGCTTGCCTCCGGGCCGCTCGTAAACACGCGATCCGGGCCGAGGAGGCCCCTGAGAGCCGCGACCATCCTTTGCGACCGGTCTTCCTCCATCGCCTCCCCTGAACCTCCGAGAATGGACCCGCCTCCGCCACAAGGCCAGGCGCGGCTAGCGGAGTGTACGACCCGGACCCCCGAGCGGGCAAGGGGTGTGCCGCCGCCCTTGCTTTTGTGCGCCATCAATGAGATATACGCACCCGGTGTTTCGGGAAGGAGGAACAAAGATGAGGCCCGTGCTGACCGCAACGCTCGCGGTTGTTCTGGGCACCCCCGGCGCAGCGACGGCGGAGGACCTGAGCCCCCAGGCGATCCTCGAGAAGATGGACCAGGTGAACTATGGCTACGAGGACCAGGTCATGGATATACGCATGACCGTCGTGGATGTGGACGGGACCACCAAATCCTACGAGGTCACCATCTACCAGAAGGGCGACCAGAAGCGCTTGGTCCGCTTCACCTCGG
>FWWL01001594.1_pt1 | contig 52409 bp, 35 predicted proteins | sample 2228331 | NCBI WGS metagenome assembly FWWL01 (sample SAMEA103939775, study PRJEB20133) | metagenome | reverse complement strand
CAACTTTACGTTAGAGGTGAATGACAGTTGTGGGAACAAGTTAAACATTACATACGGAAGCTTTATTACCACAGGTGCAGGTTATCAATGTACGGTAGGCATATCTCCTTGGTCGCAACTGCAATACGATTCGATGCACTACGGCTATAATGAGCTTTCATCCAACGTACCTAGTAACAGTGCGATAAACTGGTCTGCTACGTTAGATGGAGTCATACTATCACAGCCATTAGTCTATGGCGGTAAGGTCTTTGTTTCTACCGGCTCGAGTAGCAGTGACCAGAAAATAGTTGTTCTGAACGAAGTCACAGGAGAGCTTGAAATCTATATTCCAATTCAGAACTCGGAGATAAAATCTCCATTAGCCATAGGCGATGACTACATATATGTTGGATATAACGATTACCAGGGACTAGTAAGAAAGATTGGAAAATACAGTGCGGTTGATTATATACCAGTTGGAAGTTCTGATGTAGGTCTGATTACAGACGCAAATGTTAGTTGGTCTTTAGCTTACGTTCCTGCCAACCTGCTTTATTCTGAATTGGCAGGAGGCGCAAACGCTGCTTCTGAAGTAAGAAAACTAAGCACTTCGCTCCAAACGCATTGGTCTTACTCACAAAATCAGCCAAATAGGTACTCTTCGCGTTCTATGAGCGCTAACAATACTGTTGTAGCAGTTGCTTGGAACAACGGAACGATTAACTGCTTACCCTACTGTGAGGTTTTGATCAGGTTAATATCAGATAATGGTCAGCTGTTAAGGACGATTAGCACAGGATTGAAGAACTATAGTATCGAAGGACCAGTAATAATAGATGGGAATACCGCTGTGCTTGCAGTCAGACCATTTGGCCAAGAAAAATACACAGTTGTTGCATATAACCTGCTTACAGGGAGTCAAATATGGAATTACACAAGACCTTAGCCAGCAAGGAATTGTTTAAAGTTTTAAAGTTCGATATACTTTTGATGAGGATCAATGCGATATCTCTGTTACTTTTTTTGCTTTTCTTAGGATTTGTTCATGCTGAAATCAGAACTGTTAATTATCCTTTGCAGGTTTCTGATCAAATAACTTATCTTGGATCGCTCTATCTTGTTAAGGTAAATGTTTCACAAGTGTCTTCTATTGATTTTGGTTCTGTTGAACCTGCCGGTCTCTCAATAGGAAACTTCACTAACACAGGTTTGGATTTAGTTATCTCTTTAAAAAACGGTACTCTGCTTTTGCTGAGGCAGAACGGTTTCGGAAAATACAATATTAGCAGTTTCTATACTAGTCCATCATACGCTAGAGCCATCACCTCAGGAGACTTTGATAACGATGGTCACCTAGACATTGCAGCCATAAACGATACATACGTGTTTTTTCTCAAGGGCAATGGTGCAGGTTCATTTACTCTTCAAGGCAATAAGCTTTCTCTCTCATATGATTCGCCAGGTTGCGGTATAACTTCTGCGGACTTCGACAACAACGGTATTCTCGACATTGCTATAGGTCATGGTGGCTACGTCTCCCACTATAGAGGCCAAGGTTCATTTAGTTTTTCACTAATACAAGACAAGTTTTTAACCCTCAACAATCCATGTGGTATGGCATCTGGAGACATTGATGAAGATGGTTACGTTGATCTAGTAGTTGGAGATGCAAATGGACAGGTGTGGATGTTTCCTAACAGCAACGGCTTGATAAACAACATAGGCCAGAGGCCACAGACTCCTCCAGGTGCACAGAACGCTTACTATCTCTCAGTAGGAAACATTTTCAAAACCAATGACAGTCATTTTCCTGCAGATCTTGGTGTTTTAGTCGGAGATGGTACGAAAAATATAACCTATTTTGCTCATGAATTCTATCTTCCGCCAGGTAATCCTACTCCTCTTAGGGGTGCAGAAGTACTGATCTCTCAAGACGAAGAAATACGCGGGATTGCGTTGGGAGATTTTGATAGAAATAGAGCTCAAGATTTGGCTCTTCTGACGAAAAAACACCTTTATATATATTACAACATGCCAAACATAACCAAAAAGACCTGGGTTGAGTCTAACGTAGATTATGCACAAAATATAAGCACTTACGAAATAACTTTTTCTCATCAGTGGCATGTGCCCATTCAAGATATTGATCTGATAGAAAATATTCCAAGCACACACAGCTTTTATCAAGGAGTAAATGTTTCAGTTTATTCTGGTTCTTCATTGGTTGCTTCAGGAAGTTTTGCACCAACCATTAGTGGAACTGTATTGAACGTTTCAGGAGTTTTGAACAGGTTGGGACTAAGCTCATTAAACTCTTCTCAGAGAGTCGTTATGAGGTACAAGTTGCAAAAGACATCTAGCGCAGCATATGATACCTATCAGACAAATCTTACTTACAAAGACCCTGGCTTGACTACTTACCCTTCAGATAAGCTACTTTCGCATCATGTTTCTAATCCTGCTACAGGAATACAGAATATAATCAATCCTGGGAGTTCCTGGAGCAGGAATGATAGCTACACAGGTGTTTTGTTAGGCCCTGAGCTCTTACTGGTTGATCAGAGAGCATACTATCTTGCTTGTAGCTTTTATCAGCAGTATTATGTGCCTGTTGAAACAAATACAAAACTTGTACCAAATAGGTCCATGAAGGTCATCGCAACAGTGAACAACACAGGAAATGTATCTACTTATACAAACGTTGAGTTCTATCTAAATGCAGGTCTGAATCAAACTAAATACGTCAATATCTCTGCAGGTGGAAGAACAGATGTAGAGTTCTATTTCACACCTGGTATTGTTGGTGCTTACACTTACAACAACTACGTTAATAAAGACAGAGTAGTAGATGAGTGGAATACCTCAAACAACAATCTCATTTCTGATGGTTCATTTTTTGTTTATCAGTTGCCTAACATTGTCGCAATAAATCTTACTAACATTACTGTTACACGAGAGGGTTCAGCAGTAACTCTTGAAGCAACTGTAAACTTTACTTCATCGCCAGAGGTTGTTCCAATTTATTACAGATATGCTTTTACATGGCAGGGAGGTATATACTGCGACGGAACAGATTACATAAATGCAACTGGGCTCAAAACAGTTAGGTCTACATGCTATCTGCCACTCAATTACACTGGAAATAAGCAAGTTAACTTTACGATAACATATGTTTGTCCAGGAGAAACTACCGCTTCTGATAATAACGCATCTGCAAACATATTTGTTCTCAGTTCACCTCCGGATTTGACTGTTCGTGGTTCTTCTTCTGGATTTCCTTATGGTGATGATTATTTTGGTTCCTCTAGCTTCAAGTATAAGGAGATAGATTCAAACACCATTCAGTTTGAAGCAGTTATAGAGAACAATGGAGGTCAAGACGCAAACAATTTCAATGTTTCGATAATAGGAAACGTTAGCGGTTTTATAAATTCTACTATTATGAGCCTTAGCAAGTACTCTTCACAACTAATATACCTTAACTGGTCTCATGGACCAATTACGCAAGACGAGAGAATTACCATTTACGTTGATTACACTAACGTTGTAGCCGAATCAAACGAGAATAACAATAACGCTTCTTTGGTCATTAGGCCGAAGAGCATAGATGTAGTACCTGTAAGAATTTCTCTTTCAAATGATTATCCAAATATCGGTGAAGAAGTTATTGCTTATGCAAGAATCGCAAATAAGGGCAATGCTTCTGCCACAAATTTCAATGTTTATTTCTATCTTGATGGGGCGCTCATAAAAAATGAGACAATAGATTTTGTTCCTCCAAATGCATATTCCAGATTTATATATACTAACTTTACTGTGACAAAAGGAGTGCACAACCTGAGCGTCGTTGTGAATCCTTCGCCTCATTCGTTGATTGAATCTAACTACACTAACAACTATTTCTACAGGTTGGTTCACGCACGAAACTGGTCTGTTACGCTACTCAGCGTTAGCAACCTGAAGCACAATGACTTTGCAAATGCTACGGTAAGAGTAAATAACAGCGCAAGAATGCCTCTACTTATTTCAGCAATAGAGTTAATGCTTTGGAATTCATCGAGAAATACAACTGTTCATGCCGTTGTAGCTGATCAGTATCTCAAGAACTACAAAGGAATAATGATACATCCATCTAAGAAGCTGTTTGAAAAAGCGAAAGCTGAAGCACAAGCAAAATCAAGTTGCTATACCGGTTGTTCAACTCCTAATGCTTCAAATGCAATTGATGGCGATGAGAACACTTTTATCTATCCTGGGAGTTATTTAATAGATGTACTGATTGATCTGAACGAAAGTAAATCTATAGACGAGGTCCATGTTAAGAAAGGTTCTAATGTAAGTCAAATTAGCATAGAAGTTGGAACCAAGCCAAATCAGTATACATCATGCCAAGGAGCTTCATATACCTCGGTTTATTATGCAAATTTGGATCCTGAAGAGGAAGGGCTCGTTACGGCTAAGTTTGCTCCTGTAAATGCTGAGTGTGTCAGGATAAGTGGTTCATTTACTTCTTCCAAAAAGATAAGCGAAGTGTATATTTATGAGACCAACGTTAATGATTCTTCTTATGACTTCAACATAACTTTTTACGTGCCGCTCTTCAATGCAACACGAGTCTATGCTTTTGCAGATGCTGTTTATACGGTTGGAGGTATCTGGGAACGTGTGAGAGGTTACAGGCAAAACCTAATACTCAATCCCAGCTTTGAGTATGGAGTTGTCAATTGGAGTTATCCTAGCGTATCTGGCCTCAAAGTTAATACTACAACGAGCTATTTTGTCGATGGTATCAGTTCCCTCATAATAAATGCTACTTCACCAGGTGTTTACAAAGTCAATTCTACTAAAATAAATGCTTTAGTTTCTGGTAGGAACTATACCGTTTCTGGTTATTTGTATGCACTTACTCTGAATGGCGGTGCATGGATAGAGATTAACGAATTGAACTCTTCTGGGGTAGTTAGAAGTGTTGCTTCGACCGTAATCAGCAGCACTACTGCTAACTTCATCAGGCTGAACTTTACTTATACTGCAGTATCAGATGTGGCTGTTGTTTCACTTGTCCTACAGGGTTCAGGAGTAATTTTTTTTGATGCAATTCTTATGGAGGAAGGAAATGATGTAAATGATTTCTTTTTGTTTACTGAAAAATACACTAGGACTTTCGATGAGGTTAATTCAACATATACATTTGATTACGATATGCATCACGGAAGAAAGGATTACTGCAATGTAGATTTTGGCTTAACATACAGTGTTTGCTACTATCCTTCAACACAATACTGGGGTTCAGGTTATCAGTCAGACGGTTTTGAAAGCGGTTTTCCGCGCTTGCAGGGTCATCACTACTACAAAAGAAAGCTGTTCTTGCCTTCTGATGCATATGCTTTGGAGTTTAACCTTGAGAATATTTGCTATAACAGAGGGCATTTAGAGCAATCGGAATTTTGGGTCAATAATTTTTCGCTTTTTAATTTTACCATGAGCAACCAGGTTACTCCGCTTTCTGTTTCTGAATACAGAACTTTTCTGTTAAGCAACTCTAGTTTTACTATCGGAAACAACTATTTGGTAGTTAAAACGACCTATCCTCTTGGATGTGTGAACTGCAATGTGGACTCTCAGGGAGATGTGCTGAACTGGATAAGGATATATCAGAGAAAAGGCGATTACAAGACAGTCGTTACAGATTCAGTTCCAAAGCAGTGGTTTGACTACAACGTTTCTGCACAGAATCTGAAAAAAGGTCAATACGCAAAGGTTTATCTCAACATATCAAACAAATTGGATTATGAGCTGAAAATAGCTGAAATAAGGTTTTATACAAACAACGGTATTCTCTATACTGATATAGAACCAATTAAGCTGTTGCCGAATGGAGTGGTTAGATTAAACTATTCAGTTTATGTTCCAAATACTTCTTTAGGAGATCTAAAGGTTGCGGTTTTCGCCAATCCAAGCTTTAATAGCTGGTGGAAAGTAGGTAACGTCGATTCTTCAGATGATAGGACAAAGTGGTTGATAGATTCGGTTTCCAGAGCATACTGCTTGCGTATCACAAATAATATTCAGCATAACTATTCCTATTACAGGCCTGCCTATCAGCCTCTAAATACTTCTTTCTACCTAGTTGCTCTAAAAGCTAATTTCTCTAACGGTTCTTTGTATTTAAATGATACCTATCTATATACTCCAGTTTGGAAGAATTATCTTCTTTGGGAACCCAGTATAAGAGTGGTTTCATCAGGCTACTCTAATCTCAGCGCAATAGCACACATCTACCTGAAAAATACTTCACTTTATACTTCGTATGTTTTGCTGAATAAGAGCGTAGGTACTCCTGCGTCTTATTCTCAACCGGTTTCGGTTTTGGTGTCTGCTCCGTCATCAGTGAGAAAAGATGAGCCATTCAACGTTACTGTAAACATAAGCTCTGCGGATGACAGATTTTATGCAACTGCTGTTAGAATAGAACTCAGGAATGCAACGCATACCATTCCTCTTGCGACAAGGCACTACATGTTTAGAAATCCGACTCCATATGGTCAGAGAATTTATTCTAATTTGATAAATAACGGTGATTTCGAACAAGATTTTTCTAATGAAAATTGGGTTTCTTTCGGCTTCACCAGAAATTCGTATATTAAGTATTCAGGCACTTATTCTTCGGACCTTGTGGCTGGCTCTACCCAGAAAGCGGGTTCCCTTGAGCAAAACGTTACTCTGAGATTTGGCAGGGTCTATTTGTTGCGTGGCTGGGGATACGTCACTAACGGAGTGGTTAATTTTTCGTTGTTACCGAATGGACTTAATTCGTTTGCTTATCAAAAGTGGGGGGACTGTGGATTAACCTCTACAGCCGGATGGCAAATGTTTGAGTGCTATTTATTAGTAAATTTTGTTCCTGAAAAAACTAATAACTCTAGGTTGGCAGTCAACGCAACAGCTAATGCCAATTCTGCAGTTTATCTTGATAACATTTCTCTAATCGAGTATCCTGATTTACCTGCTAATCTAACTTTTACTGTAAAGGCACCAGTAACTGGAAGCTATAATGTGGTTGCTTACGTTGAGAAGTTTTACATGCCAAACAAGTTCTGGTTGTTTTCAGATACCGTTAGTGCTTCTCAGGCAACTCTTCCTAATATAAATCATTTATTATTGCCAACAGATAATGGAGATTTTTATTCTGGTGAAATTTTCCAGAGAAACCTATATAGAAATGATCTTTTGTTGCCTGACGGACATACTGTTGTTCAGCTAAGGGCACCCCATCTACCTGGGTGTAGTTATAGTTCTTCAGGGGTTCCAGATTGTATGGTCGTGATGTACCAGAATGGCTCTGTAGCGTACTACAGCAATAATAATAGCTATCCTTGGAAGTTCTATGAATCTTTCAACAACACCAATATAACGATGGATGCAAAGGCATTAGAAGGAGACCAGATACCTCATTTCATGCGTGTTTATGAGAGAATTTCCAGTAGTATTCCTGTTACTGTGAATGCTCCTGGATCATTGAACTTGAATGTATCGATAAATGGTAGATTATATGATGGTCAAACGAATAACATAACACTCGTTTTCAATAATACGCTTGGAAAAGCAGTTAATGTTTATGGAGTTAGACTCGATGTTCACAACTCAACTTCGTTTGTTACCACTATTGCGATGTACCTACTGGATATTAGCATACCAAACGGTAGTGTTAAAGAAGTCAATCTAACACTTACCATTCCTTATGGATTAAGAAATAATTTCTTGGTTGCAAAGGCATATCTTTTAGAGGAAGATTATTTAGATGGGTGGAGGTATTACGACAGCATGACAGGAAACTTCTCTAAAGCGCCGTTTGTTTCTGGAGTTTATGGCTGGGATGCTTATGCAATGTATTCTCAAGGGGCCTATGGTAGCTATTATGGTTATCAAGGAGACGGAGAAAGCAGTTCTTCGTCAGATAACTACTATCACTTCACAGATAAGCACGTTAGTACTATTTATTCTTCTCATGAAATTAGGGTACATAACTCAACGGCAATGAGCGTGTGGAGAAACAATAACCAATTATACAATACAACCGGAAGCACTAATGCATATACCAAATGGACCTATTTCAACGATACAGGTATTTTCAACATCACAGTAAAAAGCCCTGTATCTGAGTTGACTGAATTCTATTTCGATAAAAACAAGCTAAATGTAATGTACAATCCCTATTATGGGAATTATATTAGGTATTACTCAGTGTATTCTGGAAATACTTCTATATTTAATGGAACAGATATACCAATTGCTCTTCACATAGTAACGAATAAGCTTAAGACAGGTTATTATAATCCAGTCGGTGTTTATCTATTTAATAAGCCAAAGACTTATTCATTGGTCAAGGGCATAGCGCTTGAGCTGTGGAATGATACTTCCCCAGTTACGACCCTTTATATGGACGGGAAAACAAAAAAGCTTCCAATAGTGGATGTGATTGCCACAGCAGAGTCGTCATATGGAAGTGCAAGACAGGTAATAGATGGGAAACTTGATCTGAATTGGGGCAAAAATCAGTTCAGCACGGTTACAGGAGATGAAATTCCGTATCCCTTTTGGGAGGCAACGGAATCTACTTCACAGAGTGATTATGAAGGCGCACCACCAAGCCAAAACAGATATTCCAAAGCAAACATCTACTTTGACTTAGGATACGTCAATGTCATAGATAAATTCATCCTTTACAACGTCAGGCCTGAAAAAGAAATAGGATGCGATTACTACGAGCTGTATGCTACTACTGAAGAAGATGGTTGGATAAGCCAGATGTTTAAGGAAAAGGCATTAGGAAAAAGAAAAACAGTCGATCCATCGCAAGACACTACCGAGTGGACTCTGATAAAAGGTACTGAGTTACCAGATGTTACTGCAAGTACTTATTTCCAGAATTCAACTCATTCGTTTGAGCCTAGATATGGGGTTGATGGACAAGTATCAACACAGTGGAGGGCTGCAGTAGGTGCAAATTCTGGGAATCCACAATGGCTTAGGATTGATATGAATGAACCAAGAGATTTTGACAAGGTAATGGTTTTGTTTGGAGGTAGTAACTCTCAGGTCAAAGTTAGTATTCAGATACAGATTTCTAATGACACTACGAACTATCAAACTGTTTCTAGCGTTGATCAGCAGTTAGTTAGCACTATCCAGTACTACAACTTTTCGTTTGCAACGAAAAAAGCACGCTACATAAGGATTTTCATTACTAGTTTTACTACACAGATAGGCGAGAATATCTTGCCTGCGGTAAATGAGACAAAGATAATGCTTGGAGAAGATTATGTGTTACCGAAGCCTGCGGTTTCTACTGGATTCCTCTATAACCAAACAGTAATTGACATGAATAAAACTCTTGCGAGATACATAAAGCTTACCTGCGAAGCGCAGAGCGGATTTGCAGGGCTGGCAGAGGTTGAAGCTGTTGCTTCAAATGTACTCTCTGCAAATGCAAGCTCGGTTGATCCTAGCTATCCAACAGCAAACGCATTCGATGGTGATTTGACAACCCAGTTCATTTCTCAGAGCGTTCCTTCAAATTCAAATCCAGTTGTTTTGTTGATTGATCACGGAAGAGCAGTGTGGTTTAACGGCCTGATGCTAATAACAGGCAACACAGGTGTCGTGAGCAACTATACTATCTCTGTTTCAAACGACACTACAATGTGGTATGATGTATACGCAAATTCAAATGATGTCATAAAGCTTAAGTATATCCAGTTTTCGCAAAATATGTCTGCAAGATACTTAAGAATATCGATTACAGGTACCAGCGATGGCAATAAGGCGAGCATAAATGAGACTGGAGTGATGTGGGACAACTCAACATATAATTCTATCTCCTTAGTTAGATACCAGCCATTTGTTGCTAATAGTTTGCCCCAGAAGCCAGAAGATCTTACGTTATTGGTTAAAACAGATATTTATTACTTAGTTGACAACGTTTTTCTGGTTAAGCCGGGAGTAGGCAGTAGTGCAATAACTCTGCAGAATGACCTTGACTGGGTAGTTGATGTAGGTGATCATTACAACTTCAGTGAGTATTACAGAAAAAATATCTACATTCCTACTAATGCTTTCGCGTTTGAGATACATACTTACACCAGCGGAGCAAGTGCAGGTACTTACGAGTATGCAAATGGTAATTTATATGTGACTCCCTCAAGCATAGGAATCCCTTACAGAACTGTAGCTCATTACCTTAAGGGAATGAACAATGTTTATGTAGTCAATGCTACGCTAAATGTCTTCTATCATAGATTCATGGATCAAATAGCACGAGTATACTTCAGGATTAATAGGACTGTTCCAAACATAGGTTACTCTTCTCTTTCTCCAGGTACATATGTTAATTATGTATATGATTCTATGTCGCCAGGCGAAAATAAAATAGTAAAAGTCAATATCTTTAACGATAACGAAGAGATGGAAGAGACACATTACGTAGAGATTTCCCTACAAAGTGGTCAAAACCTGTTCATGAAAATAGGAAATTTCACAGTTGTTAATCCACCAAAGAGCAAAGTCGTAAGATCGTTTTCCTACGTGGTTCCTTATGAAGGTGCATACTCAAATGGGTATTTAACAAAAGTTAGCGGAAACGAACAAAGTTGGATACAGTTTTGTAATGATCCTTCATACAATAAAGTGCTATATGCCAACGGCTCACAGAGTATTGTTTGGAATTCAAGTTCACTTCCAAGCGGGTATCAGGATTTTGACTATGCATACTTCTATGTATTGGGTTTGGTTACGAAGAATACTTCATCTAATTTCAACGTAAATGTTAATGGAAATTTGATCGGTACATACACAGGTGCTTTAGATAACTCTAGTTGGAATGATGGCTCAATAAGGTTTGTAAAGTTTTGCGATAAGGTTCAGAGTATTGGCAACAGTGTGGAAAACTATACGCTAGGTCTATTCGTTTTTAGGGTACCTAGCTCAGTGATATCATCCCAGAATGGTGTCCAGTTCACCATTTCAGGCACTTTAGGTAGAAATGTCACTGGGATATTCAACGTAACTAATGCTTGTCAGTATGCAGGAATTAGTTGTCCACAAACTTTTTCACTGGCAAGCGCGCAGTACAACCTGCAAGCATATAAGAATTATACCATAGCTGACTGGGATAGTTGGTATGTCAAGTATTTCGAGAATGCCAGCAATGTCAGCAGTGCCAATGCACACAGGGCAAGCTATAATGATCAAGAATGGTTGATAGACGAGATAAGACCCGCGGGATACTGGCGCAAGCAGGATACTTCGTGGAGCTACGTTTACAAATCATATGCTGAAGGTTCAAATACGATATATCCATATTCTGGTACTTTTAACAGGAGGCATTTTGTTTATGATGAGTACATGAATGAGAAGTTTAATGTTACCTACTATGGATATTCTTCATTCAGCGTAGATGGAACGAACAACAGGAGCTGGCAGTATAATGACCTCGGTTTTCCAGGAGCAGGAAAATCCAGCGTAGATTTCAAAGATTATCTAAGGAGAAGTGTAGATACTTCGTTTGCTCTCGCGGGGTTTGTAGATAGTAATCCGTTCGTTTCCGGTAGGTCTCCTGTTCTCGTCATAGATCTAGTCCCAGTTTCACTAAATGTGAATACAAGTACTGCGTGTGAGAATACAAAAGTCAATATAAGCATCAAGATTAAGAACATTGGACAGATCGAATCAGGAAACTTTACTGTCAGCTTATACATTAATCATCGAGAGAATGTTATAAAAACTTTCTATAATGTGTCTTTGCTACCGCAGAGCGAAACAATCCTTAACTTTACTTGGGATTCAACTATGTATGGTGGATTTAACACAATCGGAGTGCTTATCGATGCAGAAAACGTCGTTGCAGAAGTAAATGAAAAGAACAACGATTTTTGGTCTCTTTACTATCTCTGTCCTGCATGTAGCGTTGCAGAGCTAGTTGTAACTCCTGCTCTTATTTCAGTAAGTGATCTCGAAACAGGTCAGACACAGTATGCAAACATAACTGTTCAGAATACAGGAGATATTTCTGCAACCAATGTGAATGTGAGTTCGTATCTAAATGATGTGCTCGTTGATAGTAGAGTGATACCTGAAATAAATAGATCTTCTAATGCTACGTTCACATTAACGCTTGGACCGCTCTCTTCTGGTTATTACAGACTAAGGGTAGAAGTGGATCCAGGAAATACGATTTCTGAATGCAATGATCTAGATTATTGCTCTCTAAATGCAAGTGATGTCGTATATGAGAACAACAACGCCACTAGGGGCTTTGCCGTTTATACCGATTCTGGACCTGATCTTGTAGTCGAAGACATATATGTAATGAAAAATTTCACTACTTCTAAGGCAGAAGGAATCATTTCACTTGGTGCAATGATAAGCAACATAGGTTCTTCAACAGATAGTTCATTCACAGTTAGTTTTTACGATGAAAAATACAATGTCGATATAGGAGACGTTATTGTACTTGGTGGGATTAATCAGAGAGACAAAGTATATCTGTCTATTAGTAAGAGCTATCCACAAGAAATGATCGGAAACAACAGGATAAAAGTAACTGTTGATAAATACGATTCAATCACAGAGGTAAATGAATCAAACAACGAATTCACAAAAGAGATGTATATCGATAATCCATGTTCTGATTGCGAGGTAGTAGTTTACTCGCCGTTAAATGCAACCTACACAATCACACAAATACCGATAAATTACACATGGCGCATAGGTTCTGCTGCAGGCACAAAGGATGCAAGCTGGTACTACAACACTACACACAATGTTACCTATTCGGGACCTGTAGTTGTTGGACTTTCAGAAGGTTTCTATAACTTCTTTTTTTATGTCAACACAACCACAGGATTGACGTGCAATTCCAGCGTTTCGTTTACTGTAAATACATCAGTACAGCCATTAAAAGAGTACTATTTATCTTACAATCCCGTCAGAAAGATAGTTTACATCCCAGCAGGCAATATGCTGGTTGCAATAAATATAACTACAGGAAATGTTCTTTGGAACTATACTTCTGATGGAAATGTTTCTCAGGTATCTATAGCTGGAAATGATGCAGTAGCCTTTGGTGATACGAGCGGGAATGTATATGTTTTAAATGGTCTGAACGGTAATCTTTTGTGGAGCACCAATGTCGGCTATAGAGTTAATTACGTTGTAATTGCAGACGAAAACGTGTTTGTTGCAACTAATGATAGGATGTTCGCTTTCTGCAGGGGCTCATAGCTTATCAGCGTAAGCATAAGCTACCTTATCATTTCCATTTATATTTGCTTGTTGTGTGGGTAGGTATTTTTTAAGAAGGTCTTGTGCCTTTCCAGATGCAGAAGTTGAGAAAAAGTCTTTCTTGTTTGTTATTACTACATCTGCTTTCTTCGCTATGAAAATTCCAAGAATTTTTTGTAGTTCTTCTTTATCTAAGTCTACTTCCAAATATTCTTTTTTCTGTGCTATTGCTTCCTGAGCTATTCTAGAATATAGGTATTGTATTGTCTTTTCTTTCTTTTTCCATTCTTCAAAGAATCTCTTGCAGGTTGATACTACTTGTTCCATAGGAATAGAAAAGACATTTGCGGACTCTTTCAGAGTAGATTCTAGTTCTTGAATGTATTCAAGAGCAGATTCTCCGCATCTGAAAGTAATTCTTTCTAGATTGTCTTGTACAGACTCTCTCTTTACTATCTTGAATACTCCTATTTCACCAGTTGATTTTACATGGGTACCTCCGCATGCTTCTACATCGACGTTTATTTCATTATTTCCTATTTCGATTATGTTGAGATACTTTCCTGGGACATAACCACCTTGGTAAAGTGTCATACCATAGAGCATCTCTGCCTCAGTTCTTTGCAGTACTTTTCTCTTTACAGGCAAGTTCTCTCTTATCCATTGATTGACTAAGGTTTCAATCTTTTTGAGTTCTTCATCAGTGATTCTTTTATAGTGGCTTAAATCTAAATGTGCCTTAATATCGTCCTTTCCACTGCCGTTTTGCCACACATGCTTTCCTAATACAATTACTGCTGCTCCGTGCAAGAGATGTGCTCCAGTATGGTTCCTCTTTATCCTCTCCCTTCTATGCTTATCTACTTTAACTTTTACTATTTGGTTTATACTGAAGTTAGGAACGCTTTCCATTACGTGGACGACTACGTTGGCATCTTTTTTTGTGTCTATCACGCGTATGTTTTCTATGTAACCACTGTCACCGCATTGACCGCCTCCTTCTGGATAAAATGGCGACGCATCTAGTATTACCAGATTTTTTTCAATGCCCACTACAGTGGAAGTAGTTTCGTATATTTCATCATAACAGAGTTGTTTTGTAGGCGGATAAATATTCTCCAAAAGTGATTTTTCTACTTCCTTCTTTTCTTCTTCGCCTTTTATCATTGAATAGAAGTTTTCAGGTATCGATACATCTACGTTTTGGTGAAGCATGAATTCTCTTACTGTTTCAGGAGGAATTCCGTAGCTTTGGTAGAGTAGTTTAAGGTCTTCTAATGAAATAATTTTTTTTTCTTTTTTGACTTGATTTGCCAGAGTAATGAGTTTTCCTTTAGATGCTTCCTTTGTTTTTTTGTATTTTTTCTTTTCTTCTTCTATTGCTTCAGTTGCGCTTTCAGGCAAAAACTCAAGAGAAGGGAACAGTTTTATCAGGTTTTTCACATGCAGTTCAAAGAGCTTATGATAGTTTATTTCTACAGAGTATTGTTCTTCGAATCCGAAGCATCTCCTCGCAACAAGCCGTAGGTTGTAACCTCCTCCGGAATTTGAGGGGAGCATGCCGTCTGATATGGTAAAGAGAAGAGTTTGTGTGTGATCTGCAATAGCATAAGAGGCAAACCTCGGTTCTAGGAAGTTTTTGAGCTCTCTTGGTTCCATCTTCATTTTTTTTGCGATGCTTTCTAATGTGTTAATCGTATTGTTTTCTTCGATGTTTATCATTCCAGCGAGTTTGCTGTATTCCATAAATAGTGTTTCATCAGAGGTTGCGTTGAAAAGCGACTTTAGATATCTTATTGGTTCAGGGAAGACAAGCTCGTAGCTGGTTGCTAATGGATTGGTTATCCAGCATAGTCTTGAAAGGCCTGCACCCATGTCTATTACTCTGGTCTTCAGTTCTCTGTAGCTTCCTTCAGGAGTAATCTCATATTGCTGAAAAACGCAGTTTCCGAGTTCTAGACCTCTACAAAAGTACTCTAAGCTTGGGCCGAAGTTTCCTCCACCTAGCCACATGTCTTCCTTGAATGTTATTTCATCAACAGGCAGGCCTAACTCTCCAAGGTAGTTGATATCGTGGTATATGGCTTCTTCTTTCCAATAAAATAGGCCTGTCTTTTCATTATTGAAGGCGTGCTGACCAACCATCACAAAGTTCGTGTAGTGCCTTCCAGTGACACCTACGTTAGAGATGTCGCCAAATCTGATGCAGGTCTGTGGAACTATTAATGGATTTGCAGGTGGTTCTATCTCTCCGCTTACCACATATGGTTGAAAATTGCTTATACTAGCTATGTTGAAATAAAGGTCTTTTCGCCATCTCGCAACGGTTGGATATGGTTTTATGCTGGCATGGCCATTCCTTACAAAGTAATTCTCTATCTTTTTCCAGGTTTCTACATAATCTAGTTTACTCTTAACTGGTGAATTTCCGATGAATCTGTAACCTACACACTCAGAATCTTCACAGTATTCTCTTTCTAAAGTACTCCAAAAATGAGAGTTGCAGGCTCTACATGTGTATCTTTTAAAACCATATTCCTCAAGTGTTTTTAGTTTATAGTGCTTTTCCCATTCTTTTGAAAACTCTTCCTTAAGCTTTTTTTTATCCATAGAATCACATTACACAGAAAGAATCAAAAAAGAAAACTGTTTAAAACGATGCTTTGTTTAATATTTAAAACTAAAAATAAAAAATCAATTTATGTCAAACATGATAGGTTCATATGTTTCAAATGTGCATTTCATTTTTTCTGAGCTAAAGAGAGTATTTACTGGTTACTTAGATGCAACATCTTTCATTTTTTTTAGTTCTTTTTTTATCAGCTTCACTTTACTGTTATTGTTCTTAGCCGTATTGTACTGGGTTTTTTCTGAGCAAGGGCAGGTGTCATTAGCCTTGAAAGTGATTTCCTTACTTGGAGTCTCTGTTTTTTCTTTTCTTGCAGTAATTTACCTAGACCACTTTTATAAGGGATTTATCGGAATATACTTAGAAAATAAGAAGAAAGATCAAAATGTCTCAGTATACAGTATAATACCTATTCTGCTTAAGAATTCAGTAAAGATAGTTTTTTATATAATGGCAAGATTGTTGATACAAGTTGCAATTACTTTATTACTTTTTTTTGCGTTGTTTATCTTAGGTCTACCAATTGGTCTCACAGTAGATTTATTTCCTTTCTTGATTGAATTTATTAAATATTTAGATATTCTGTTTCAATTTTTTTTGCAGGTTTTTTATATTACCATCCATACGCTTTTTTCAGTAGGGTTCGTCAAAATGATACTGAAAAATACGGGTGTCAGAGAAGGCATCAATTTTGGTTTTTCTTTGATTCGATTCTGGAAAGAAATAGGGAGTATCTATATGATATTTCTAATTTTAAACTTTCTATTCTTACTACTCATAATATCTGCTATAACAATGTTTCTCTCTAATAACGAAGGTTTAGATGAGAGAGGATTAGATAACCTATTTTTTATTTTGAATATGAACTACATTTTTATTCCCAGTTCTTTGAAAATATCTCTCATAGTAGTAATTTTTTTGATTAGTGTATGGTTCTCTCTACACACGTGTTTGGATTCTGTTCTAATATTTTGTTTGTACTTGCTTGCAACAAAATCAGAGGATAGAAGTAAGGCAGAGTCCTATTAAATATCCTATTATCGCAGTAGCTATTCCTATCCCAGCCAGTTGCAATCCTGACTTGAATGGATTTCCAATGGTTATCTTTGCCTTGTAGTAACCTATCAAAAAAAGAAATGTAGCTGAAAAAATTATAGTAAACAGCGCTTTATTGAATTGAGTCAGAAGAACAAAGAAAGGCAAAAGAAGCGGTAGGACTGGGATTAAAGAACCTATTAGAGCAGAAGTTCCAACAATGAGAGCTTTCTTAATTTCAGCGTCGTTAGCTGGTTCTTGCAAGTTTAGTTCTTCTTTCATCATGAAATTTAGCATCCTTTTTTTAGAAGAGGTATAGTGTTTAACAATATCATTTAACAGTTTTCCCCTGAAGCCTTTGCGCCAATATACTTCGTAGACCTCTTTTTCTTCGTTTTTAGGTTCTCTATTGAGTTCGGATTCTTCTTTTTTTAATTGGCTGAAATAGTATTCTTTGTATGCTTTTGCAGACGTGTATGCCACGGCAGCCATCGAGACCGTTTCGGCAAGTCCTCCTGCCAAAGCTCCTATTAGTACTATCTTTATTTCGTTTGCTGCCGCCAATAGAGCAAGAACTATGCCAAGCACGTTTACGGTGCCGTCTTGGACGCCTAAGATTATATCACTAAATAAAGAGCCTATTCCACTGTGCTCTTTTTTTAAATGATCATCCAAATCGTAATATTTCCAGTTTTTTTTCATTTCGCTTTCATATTTTGGAGCAATATATTAAAATACTCTCGGATAATAGGAATTTTTAACAATTTTTAAGAAGGGCCCGTGGTCTAATGGCTAAGACGCCAGCCTTACACGCTGGAGATTCCAGGTTCGATTCCTGGCGGGCCCATACTACTTTGGCATGAATGGGATTTGAGCATAGACAAGCATGATGGCTATAAGGGTAGTTATCACAACTATTGGGATACTATACTTTAGCCAACTTAAGAAACTTACTTTGAACTTTCGGTTCTGTTTCTCCATTAGGGATATTGCTACTATATTCGCAGTGCTTCCTACTGTTGTTAGGTTTCCGAAAAATGTTCCTCCAAAGAGGAGCGCCCACCAGAGGTATTCTCCTGCTACGGTAGATGTCTGGAGGGCTTCTATTATGGGCAAGAAAATCGCAACTGCGAGCACGTTGTCAAGAACTGCACTGAGCAAACCTGAGGTGAGAGTTATGCCCAGGAGGCTTACCAGTTTGCTGTCTCCGAAAATCTTGATAAGGCCAGAGGATATTAATTCTATTATTCCTGTGTCTTCGAGAGCACCTACTGCAGAGAACAGCAAGATGAAAAATAATAGAGTCCACCAATCGACTTTGTGCTCAACAAAACGTCTTGCGTTATCAGCTTCGAGTATGAGTACTATACCCCCTGCAAAAAGTGCAGTTCCGAGTAGCATAGCATTTTTTTCTATTCCCAAAATTTCTTCAGTCTGGTGGTGAAATATTAGCGAGAGCATCACTATCGAAAAAAAGATCATTTCACCAAGCATATTCTTGCCGTTGAGTTGTTCAGATAGGATTTCGTTTATCTGTATCTCTCGAGTTTTTTTTGCGAATTCTTCTACTTCTTTCTTGAACAGGACTGTGCATAGACTTATGCAGGCAAGAAGAGCTGTAAAAGATATGGGCGTAGCCCATCTGGCAAAGTCGGTGAAGCTTAATTTTGCCTGCAAAGCAATCATTACTCCGACTGGATTTCCCACTGCAGTAGCGCTGCTTCCGATGTTGGTTGCAAATATTATCATGATGATGAATGGCACTGGATTTACATTAATTTTAGAAGTGACGAGTAGAATCAGAGTTGTCATGAATATGATAGATGTAACTTCGTCTACCAGAGCTGCAAAAAAAGCAGATGCGATCATGAGAGCTACAAAAAGCTTTCTTCCTCCGCCTATGATTAATATAAGCTTTGCAATTAAGTATTCAAAGAAGTGCTTTCTTTCTAGGTAAGCGACAAATATCATCATTCCGGCTAGGAACGCTATAATGTTTAAGAGAGAGTACTTTACGAAATTTTCAATGCTCAAAAGATTAGATGATATGAGTATTGCTATTCCGATTAGCGCAAAGGCCAATCTTATTTCCCAAAATAGCACAGTACCGAAAATTATCCCTAGAATTATTAGTGCTGCAATTATTTGATGAGGTTCTAGGTGTAATATTAACAACGTGATGAACGCAGAAATGATTAAGGATATGTATATGAAGAGACTTTTAGCGACATTTTTTGATTCAAAACCCATGACGATCTACCTTTTATTTGTTGCTGTAAGTGAATAATGATTTGGCACAATAAAAAAACATTACCTTTTTTATTCTTCTAATAACTTATTATAAAAATAATGATGAGATGTTGGTTTACTGACCAGTGATGAAAACCTGGAGCGCTGATAAATATGAGAAAAATTGTTTTTGTATTGCTTTTTTTGCTGTATGTTGGATTTAGTTTTTCTGAATATAGGGAAAACGTAACTGTGCAGGTACTAAGCAAAGACAAGTACATTGTAAAGGGCGCTGAAGTAATTTTTGTGAACGAGCTTAATTCTGTCGCAGGGAAAATTACTTCCAGACCCTATATTACAGGCGATGATGGTACAGTGACACACTTGCTTTACAACAATGAATTCGACGAAGCAAAGACTAATACTAAGTTTTCTGTGATAGTTCGCTACGGCAACGTTATGAGAGAATTCGAGTTCGATTTAAAAAAAATGGTCCCTGTTTTACAGGTTGAACTACCTCTGGAAGCATGTTATATCTATGTTTATAACGAATATGGTCAGCTGGTAAATGATGCAATTATTCAGGCAAACGGCATGACATTTACGTCTACAGGTGGCATGGGTTACTATTTCTTACTCTTGCCTGTGGGAAAACAGAACATCACTGTAACATATAATGAACTTGTAAGAACTATTAACGCAGATGTTAGAAGCGGAGCAGTGTATAACGTAAAGATGTTTGCCTACAAAGCTAAAATACAATTGGTTGATAGTTTCGAGAAGCCGTTAGAGGGAATACTTTATATTGGTAATAAAGTCTATGAAATACCTAAAGAAGGAAGAGTTATTTCTTTTGGCGAAACCGCGAATCCGACAGTTATAGTTAATTACGCAGGGAAAGAAAAAACCATGTTGCTAAGTTTGGGTACAGAGACAGAAGATCTAATAATTCCTTTTGATATAGACAAGCCAATGATTGACAAAAACGTCTACTTTGAGCTGAAGGATGAAGGACTCACCGTTAAGGTTAGGATAGAAGATCCGGGTAAATATAAATCAGGTCTTTCAAACGTCTTATTTTACTATCGCACGAACTATGAGGAGGGAGTAGTTCCTTTTTACGTGGAAGACTTTGGCATATTTGTTGGAGTTGTAAAGTTCCGTGAAAAGCCAAGTACCTTTGATTACACCATAGAAGCAAGCGATAAGGAAGGGAATGTAAACTACTTGACTGGCAGATATGAAATAACTGCAGTTCCAAAGAACGAGGAGTTAAATGAAACCCCAAAAGAAGTTAAAAACGATTCGCAAGTAGTTAAAAAACCGCAAGAAAATAATGAGCAAAACATTTTGGTTTACATTGGTGGAGCCATACTGGTCATAATCATTGTGTACCTTATTTATTCAAAGGTCGTTAAGAAGGATTAGTCGGAGAATATATCATGGGAAAGAAGTTAGTTGCAGATATTCATCTTCATTCTAAATACTCGATGGCTACGAGCCAGAAAATGAACCCTATCGATATGGCCAAGGAGGCCAAAAAGAAAGGCATAGACATACTTGCAACAGGCGACATAACACATCCAAAGTATGTGGAAGAGCTGAAGGCAGTTCTAGAGGATAACGAAAACGGGCTTTACGATTGCAAAGGAGTAAGCTTTATGCTCTGCGGTGAGATAAGCAATGTTTTCAGCGACGGCAAGAACATCTACAAGATTCATCAGTGTTTTGCATTTAAGTCTTTTGATGAAGTAGAACAGTTTCAGGATGTGATATCCAAACACGGTGAGCTGGGCAGTGATGGCAGACCAGTTTTGGATATGTCTGCTGCCGAGACGGTTGAAATCGCGAAATCGATTGCAGAAGATTGTTTTGTTTTTCCGGCACACATATGGACACCTTGGTTTTCTCTCTACGGTTCGAAATCTGGTTTTAATTCAATAAAGGACTGCTATCAGGATATGGTGAAGCACATAAAGTGCGCCGAAACAGGGTTGAGCTCTGACCCTAAGATGAACTGGAGAGTGGAGGAGCTAGATAGGATTAATCTCATATCAAATAGTGATAGTCATTCATTGGAGAAGATGGGTAGAGAAGCAAACGTTGTGGAACTAGAGGATCTCTCTTACAAAGAGCTCATAAGAGCGTTAGAGACTGGGGAGCACTTCGTTGAGACAATTGAATTCTATCCAGAAGAAGGAAAGTACCATTTCGATGGCCATAGGAAGTGCGGGGTTTCGCTCCATCCTGCCCAAACTAGAAAATACAGAAACATATGTCCTGTTTGCAAAAGACCATTGACTGTGGGAGTACTAAACAGGGTAGAGCAACTTGCCACGAGAGAGGAAGGTTATATTAAGCCAAATGCAATTCCGTTCAGGTCAATAGTTCCTTTAAGGGAGATAGTCTCTCAATACCTTGGCGTCGTTGCTACCTCTACTAAGGTTTCTAATCTAGTTGAAAAGATGCTCTCTCTTATTGGAACGGAGTTTTATATATTGCTCGACTGCCCTTACGAAGTAATAGAAAAAAGTTTTGATTCCAAGCTAGCTTCAATGATCTACGGTGCAAGGATAGGCAATATAAAACTTACCCCTGGTTATGATGGTGTCTATGGAAGGGTAGAAGTTATTCCTGCTTCGCCTACTTCTAATCAAAACGTTAGTTATGCTTGGGACTTTAGCGATACCAAGCAGCACACTCTAAAAGATTTTTTTTAGATCTCTTTTGAGACCGAATGCTTTAAATCAATTAAATCTGAGATAGTAGATTAATGCTACCAGAAGCAAAGCACGTTATCAATGAGATTACAGTAAGAAAGCTGACTCTTTCTGATGAGCTCATGAGCAGAAAGGCTTTGATTCGTTGGTTGGCTCTGTCGTTGGGTCTAATAAGTGAAAGAGAAAGCCGTACTCTAATACTTCCCATACTTGAGAAGTCGCTGGAGCTGTCAGAGAAGAACGATAAATTTACTTCCAAAGAACTGATTGATGCAGTGAAGGGCATGTCCCCAGAATATAAGGAGAAAGCAATAAGATATCACATATCACAGTTAAAGAAAAAAGGGATACTTTTTGAGCTTAACAGAGAATATTACCTTGGTGATCCCTCAAAGGGCAAAAGCCCTGAAGAAAGACTCAGGAGTTTTTACATAGAAGAAGTTAAGCAAGTTTTTGAAAGTATTGAACATGTTTTCAAGAAGCTGAGGCTGCTGAGCTAGTCGTGCAGGTTTTGAAATGATAATTAAGCTTCCAAATGCTCTTCAGGAAGATTACGTGCCAGAACTGGTATCCCACAGAGAAAAGGAGATTGGCGAGATCGTGGCTATGCTTAGGACTTTTTTTGTGCGCGGAATACCCCAGAACGTTTTCATATATGGTCCCACAGGAGTGGGAAAAACACTTTGCTCAAGGTATTTATGTACAAAAGCCTACGAAGAGCTTAGTGGAGTAGATTACATTTTTATAAACTGCTGGGAGAATTCCACCAGAATAAGTATTCTTACAAAGATTGCAGACCATTTCAAACTTTTACTTCCTAGGCGGGGCATAGCAGTAGATGAGGTCTTTGTCAGGATTGAAGAAACCATAAACAAAAAAAAGAAGAAGTTTGTTGTTGTACTAGACGAAGTAGACAGGCTAATAGCTTCTAAGTACTCTAAGGATTCTGCTTTGTATGACTTGATAAAGCTGGGAAAAAGTAACATGATGCTCATCATGATATCAAATCTAGAAAAGCTTCCTTACATGATCGATGAGCGTATAAAGAGCGTTCTGGCACTTAAGTACATACAGTTTCAGAGATATAACGTTTTTCAGCTCAAAGAAATTGTCAGAGAAAGAGCAGATATAGCTCTCTTTCCAAATACTTATGATGCTGAGGTTGTTGGCCTCATAGGTGCAATTGCTTCTGGCAGAGGCGATGCCAGAGTTGCAATCTCTCTTCTGAGAGAAGCTGCGCTTGAGGCAGAGAGAAGGGATTCGCGACAGATAACTGTAGATGATGTCTATGCAGCTAAGGACAGGCTTATAGAGTTCAAGCATAGGGATTACCAAAACATGGAACGGGAGATAATCAATGTTCTAATGGAAAGAGGTACTGTTTCGGCAGGAGAGCTTTATATGATTTTGGCTGGTTATGAACAACGTACAATCAGGAACTGGCTCCGCTTGCTTTGCAAAACAGGTCTGGTCAAAGCAAGCAGGCAGAAAAAAGGAAAGGGTTGGACCACTTATTATGAGTTGGATAAAGAAAGAATTTAGCTTTGTGCTTTACTTGTGGAGGAAGATAAAGTTCATTTTGCTATTGGAGATAGTATCAAGTGTGCAGTAGCCGAAACGCTCGAATTGCACAATATCTCTGGGTTTTAGGTTTCTTACGTAGTTTTCTGCTACACCTTGGTGGACTATGAGACTTTCAGGATTGAATTCTTCGTTGCTCTTAAGAGGAGGCAGTGGCTCTAGTATTTCTATCTGCAAGTTGCTTTTGTTGGATACCCATTGGATCTTCTTTTTTGGCATCTCTTCAGTTTCGACTACTCTTGCTGTGATTCCATTTTCAGATATCTTCATTATTTCTATACTGCAAAGGTCTTTGAGTCTCAAGATTTCTCCTTGCTCCAGCTGAATTGCGTCTGTCTTTGATATATAGAGATTTTTTGAATAACTTACCACGCGCTTTCCGAGATTATTTGTGGGATGCAAGGAGATCTCTTTTGTGCTGTCTTCAAGGTTTTCTACATATAATTCAACAGGGTTGGTTACCATGAATAATCTTATTGTCTGGTCATTCAGCAATTTGACATTTTCTGCATAGAGTTTATCTATTTCGGCAATGCTGTTTACTTTAGAAAAACCAAACTGGAGAACGAATTCTTTTATTGCTTCAGGCATGATGCCTCTGCGTCTCAGGGCTTTCAACGTGAGCAGCCGAGGGTCGTCAAAACCCCATAGGCGTTTTTCTTCGATGAGTTTTTGCAAGATCCTCTTACTCAGAGGATAGCCGGGAATTTCAAGCCTTGAAATCGAAACTATTGTCGGTTTTGCATAGCCGAGGCTTTCGAGTATGTAATAGTAGCACTCGTCTCTTAGTTCGTATTCTTTTGATCTTATTGCGTGAGTCACCCCGTTGTAGTGGTCCATCAGTGGTGCCTGGAGGTCGTAAGTAGGCCACACGTAATATTTGTTTCCTTGGCGATAGTGTGTGTGATCTACGATCCGTGCGAGCGTTGGATCCCGCATTGCTGTGTTAGGTGAATTCATATGTGCCTTAAGCCTAAGTATAGCTTCGCCTCTTTTGAATTCGCGTTTGATCATTGCTCTCCAGAGAACGAGATTTTCGTTTGTATTTCTCTCCCTACAGGAACAGCCAAGCCCTTTGCTTCTTAGCTCATTTATTTTGTTGTTTTCGCACTGGCATACATATGCTTTGTCGAGCATGATGAGCTTTTCTATTTCTCCATAAATGTAATCTATGTAATCAGAGGAATAGTAGAGGAGATAGTCAGTAATCCCCAGCCAATTTAGGTCTTCAAGTATGGCATCAACATATTCCTGTTTTTCTTTTTCTGGATTTGTGTCATCAAATCTTACCACAAAAGTTCCAGAGTGGTTTTTCGCAGATACATAGCCGAGGAACGCAGCTTTTGCGTGCCCGAGATGGAGATAACCATTTGGTTCTGGAGGAAACCTAGTGACTATTTTTTCAAACTTGTCTGATTGCGGAAGCATGAGCTCTCGCTCATCATCGCGCTTCTTTTCGATGAACGTTACATTGCTCAAGAAGGCAGTTCTCTCATTCTGAGTCATTGAGTTTGCTTTCTTGCATGCTTCTCCTACTGCTCTCGCAACACTTTGTATGTCTTTTCTTAACTCTGGATTTTCTGCAAAGATTTTACCCATGACTGCTTTTTCAGAAGCAGAGCCGTAGTCATAGGCATTTTTAACAGCGTATTTTAATGCAATGGAATATATATAGTTGTAGTCCACATCAACACCCTGAAATATATCTATCTATAGTAATAGCTCTTTGGTTGTAGGCCGGCTACTTCTAGTAGATCTTTTAGCGGAGGATATATCATTAATTTGCATCTCTTTAGAAAGCTAACATCTGTCGAAGATGTGAGCAACATAGCTATCTTTAGTTGCTCCAGCATTTGGAGGTAAGTGCTTTCTAGAGTTTTATCCAAGAGCGCCTGTATGAATTTTCTTGCAACAGCACAGTAATCTGCACCCAGGGAAATTGCCTTTGCGCAGGTTATTCCATCATATATACCGCCGCTTGCGATTATCTTGGTCTTTGTCTCTCTTAGGGAATTTGCCACTGTGGCTACCAGGAATGCAGAAGGAATTCCCCAATCTTCAAAACCAGTAGCACGGTTTGTTTTTCGTAAGTATTCTACTCTGCTCCAGCTGGTGCCACCGCTACCTGATACATCTATGTAATCAACTCCTAGCTTAGATAGTTCCTTTGCCCTAAACTCGTTTATGCCTGCTCCAGTTTCTTTTACTATTATGGGTGTGCTCAGTTCTTTTCGTAGATCAGCGATGCCTGCAAGGCATCCATTAAATTCGGTGTCTCCTTCTTTCTGGACTATCTCTTGGAGAGGGTTAAGATGGACTGCAAAACCATCTAATTCTAGCTGATTTGATAGATCAACGAGCTTTTTAATGTTGTTTTTATCCCGGAGCTGAGCCATGCCTATATTGCCGAATAGAGGCACTGAAGGGGCAATCTTTCTCACGTCAAAGGTATCAAAAGAATTAGAGTTTTTTTCGAGCAAAGGTCTCATGCTTCCAATACCTAGCGCCAGCTTGTGTTTTTCGGCAAAAGAAGCCAGTTGATTGTTTATCTCATGAGCCTTTGCAGTTCCGCCGGTCATCGAGTTTATGATGATGGGCGAGCTTATCTCTTTTCCTAGAAAAGTGGTTCTAGTATCTATGTCAGAGTAATTTATCTCCGGAAGGCAATCATGAACTAATGAGACGTACTCGAACAAGGTAGTAGTAGAATAGTTTACTGGTTGGCTTACGCAGATATCTATGTGGTTGTCTTTTCTATTTTCAATCGTCATGTATATGCTTATAAAATCGGAGGTTATAAAAGGGCAGTGGCTAAGGAAACTTTTGCTTGCGTTTCAAACGTTGGATTCGTTCTCTCTTTGCTTGATAAATGGCTAGGTTAGTTTTAGTTCAGATATTCAAATCGGTTTGGAAGAGCAGAAGTAGATCATCAGATACTTTTTTAAACGGAACAGCAAACATTAATACTGGAAATGCTCTTTTTTGGTTAGAGTATATATTATAAATGAGAATTTACAATAGTGTACTATTAATGGTTTGAATGGTGTTACCCTAATGGAAGAGTATGCGTATGTGTTGGATTATCTTCCCTATGGGAAGAGTACTGATAGGATGAGGACTCCGTTAGCATACTTAATTGGTGAGATGAACTTTACGCTACTTGAGGTAATACCAAAGAAAAATGTGGTGCTTGAGGTTGATGAGAGAGTTTTTGTAGGCAAAGGAGAAAGGGAGAAGATTGAGAAGATAAAAAGACGTGTCGATTATGAAGAGCTTACAACTGTTGCAAAGGAAAATTTGCTTAATGTAGTCAAGAAACTGGTTAAGAGCAGAGAGCAGGAGATGGTCAGATTTTTCAATAATGTCAAGCCATTAAACATAAGGATACATCAGTTAGAGTTGCTACCAGGAATAGGAAAAAAACACATGGAGGATTTCTTGGCAGAGAGACAGAAGAAGCCGTTTGAATCATTTGAAGAGATAAAGAAGAGGATACCTCTTTTTCCAGATCCTGTACATATATTGGCACAACGCATTATGCAGGAGCTCAGTACTAAAGGGATGAGATATTATCTTTTTGTTAGACCTATGCTCAAGGATAACAATGTTTCTTCATCAAGACAGTTTCCCTAAGCAAAGGTATTTCAATGCAAAAGAGGCGCCTGAGCCAGGTTTTTCTCGTAGATGAAGGAGTTTTGAAAAGAGAAGCACAGATAATAGACCCGAGAGGAAAAACTGTTTTGGAGATAGGCGGTGGCAACGGCAGTCTGAGCAGAGAGCTGTATTTGCTTGAGCCAGAAAGACTCTTTATAGTTGAGTATGATGAATACTGGGCTAGAAAACTGAATGTCATTTTTGATGATGCACAGCGCGTAAAAGTTATATGCGCAGATTTTCTCGATCTAGAGCAGAATGGTGAGTTGAAACATATAGACATAATTTGTGGTAACATCCCGTACCACATAAGTTCTGATATTCTCTTTAAGCTTCTGGATTGGAAGTTTGAGAAAGCATACATAATGTTGCAGAAGGATTTAGTAGAGAGAATTGTCGATGAGTATGATTTGGGCTTGTATTCACGTATTAATATAATGGTCAATTATTATTTTGAGGTCGAGAAATCTTTTATGGTGAATAAACACTGCTTTTCACCTGTGCCTAAGGTCGATTCGCAGCTGCTGATAATCAAGAGAAGAAACAACAAACGTGATCTAAAATTTGATTATTTTGTCAGAAACATTTTTTCGCACAAGAAAAAGAGCTTGAGAAATGCGTTAATTGATGCACGCTTTTCATGGAAGATACAGTCCAAGGAAGAAATTAGAAGAGTAGCAGATGCCCTTGAGTTCAGGCAGGAAAAGGTGTTTACGCTCAATCCAGCCAAGCTCATCATTACTTATAATGAGCTGAAAAAGTATGGCTTAGTGTAAAAACTCTTATAAACTTCTGTGTTCTTTTTTTTAACAGATGCAGGAAATCATGAAAGAGATGCTAGATAAGATAGATACAGTTCCGTGGGAAAGAATAATAGATATGGGCAGTGCCATAGATTTTAAGATTAAAGCAGATAAAGAAAACCTAATAAAAGTCAGGAAGGAGCTAAACACCATGAAGATTGTTCTTTCTGAAAGGATTAAGTACTCAAGTGGCGTTGGAAGCTTTGATCCCAAACTTATAATGGATATACTATCTCTGCTTGAGAGAGTTGATTCTCTTGCTAGAGAATACGAACTCGACTTGGAACACTTCAGGTTCTTTTTGCTCATCGTTTTGGAAAAACTCAAGCATGAGCGTTTCGCAGCGAGAAAAACCAGTAAGCTAGATTTCCATTCAAAAACCATTCTTGACGAAGACAAGATATGAGTGATTGTATGAACGAATTCCTAGAACAGAAGAAAATTGCACAGGAACTCAATGATACATTTATGATGCTCGAAAGCGAGTTTGCTGCCGATCCTATCAGAGTTGCTCTCTCTTATGGTGGCAAGAAGTTTATTCCAGAAGTAAGAACTTTTGAGGAGCTTAAGTGTGTTTTGATTGAACCAGAAAAAGTAAGGCAGGATATGAAGCATGCTTATTACATGTATCGCGGCGTAGAACAGAAGGGTCTTATAAGATATGATATAACGATAATTCCTTTTGCCAGAATAGGTAAGGAGTACAACAAAACGCTTGGGCATTACCATCCACTTGCAGATCATGAAAAAAAACTATCTTATCCAGAAGTGTATCAGGTCCTGCACGGGAACGCCAGCTACATACTACAGGAGCTTGATTATGATAGCAAGGAGGTTAAGCAGGTAATCATAATAGAGGCAAAGGCAGGAGACATTGTATATATCCCTCCGAATCACGGCCACGTTACTGTAAATCCAAAAGCAGAGCTTCTGGTTATGGCAAATCTTGTTGATTGCACTTTTTCATCTGATTACAAGCCGTTTGTAGAAAAGAAGGGCGCTGCATATTACATCACGCAGGACGGAATAATAAAAAATACAAACTATTCAGATGGTATCCCACTTAAAAAGCTCAAAGCAAACCAGCATGAAAACCACAAGATGAAAAAGATATTTAGGGAAAACGATATTCTTCATACATTGCTCTATGATAGCGAAAAGCTTGGTTTTCTTTCTTTTTCTCAGGGTTGAAAACTCATGAAGAGTTTTGACATTCTTAAGTTCGTAGCCAAAGTTGGTACGAATCAGAAGAAATTGAGCATAGCTACATTGATTGCAGTGGTTATACTCGTTGTGGTATCTGCAGTTCTGATATCCATGCCGCTCTTCAGAGGCCTAGGACTACTAGGGCTTTTCATCATATCTTTTTTGGGCTCTGCTACAATAATTTTACCCGGACCTGGATTTGTTTTGTCTACACTACTGGTCTATATGTCCGATGATTGGTGGGTTATTTCCTGTGTTGTTGCCGGTTTGGGTTCAGCGTTTGGAGAAATGACTGGTTATCTTCTGGGGCTTTCGCTAAAGAACATTTCTTCTCTAACTAAGCTGAAGGAGATAGATAATTTTATATCGAGTAAGAAGGTAATTATGAAATTGAAGGACTTCATATTTCCGATAACATTAATTTTTGCGCTTCTTCCCAACCCATTTTTTGATTTTGTTGGTCTGCTTGCAGGATACTTAAAAGCAGATCTCAAGCTATTTTTTGTCATCACGTTTGTTGGCAAAACACTCAGGTATTTTATAGTTCTTTGGCTGATAGCAGTTTATGGTGATGTACCTTTGTTTCCAGAACATCTTTGAGGTCAGTGGTATGTTTTTCTCTTCAAAAAACATTAAGTTTTTATTTTTATTATATGGTGCACTGCTTTTATTGACAGGCTGCTTTTCGAATTCCTCTTCAAATAATACCTATGCAAAAGAGGTATCTGTCGATGAGCTCCTTCAAAATGCTATACTGCTATATGGAAAAGAAGATGCAAAAGTCAAGGTAGTAATATTTAGCGATTATTTGTGCCCATATTGCAAGAAGCTTGCGGAAGAAAATTACGATTTTTTCAAAAACACGGAAGGTATTGCGGTTTATCATAGAGACTTAGTGGTGCATACTAAATCTTTGCCACTTTCACTTGCAGTTAGATGCGCAGGAGAATACGGCAAAGCAAACGAGATGCATTCGATAGTTTTTGCGAATGTCAATGCTGGAGATAATCTGCAGAGATATTCTGAAGATCTAATTGAAGCAAAAGCAAGAGAGTACGCCATGTTTTTGGGGATTAATCCAAATGCTTTTTCAGATTGTATTAAGCAAAAGAAATACTTCAGCTCAGTAGAGTGGAGCACTAACAACGGATATGCTATGGGCCTCAAAGGCACGCCGAGTATTTTCGTCAATAAGAGGTTGATTGCAGGATATGTAAAGAGTGATGAGTTAAAGAAGATAATCAATGAAGAATTAAGCTCTGTTAACTGATCAGATAGATGTCTTTAGCAACAAGGCAGTCATTTGATGTTTCTTGTGAGTCATTGGTAATCGGTTTGATGGCAACTTTTTTTCCTAGGAGTTTGTTCTTTGAGATCTCTAAAAGAGTTTCGCTTGTTATGTCCTGGTTTATATTTCTTCCAAATATCTTCATTAATAAGTTACGGGGTAGGATGTATTTTTTTGAGAGTATATAGAGTATGATATCGTTATCGTGTACAAGGGCTTCGACTTTTCCGAGTACTATGTCTTTCCCAAGTAACCTAAGCTTGATAATTCTGCTGTTCCAGTTTGCATGGAACTCATTGTTTCTTAAAGTTACACCTTCAATTCTTACCATATCTCCTTCTGTCAGCTTGTCTACCCTTTCTGGGTTGTCCCATACAACTACCCTGTAGGTTGCATTTCCAATGGCTATTCTAAAAGATTTCATAATGGCTTCTCTACCGTTTTTTAAGTAGTGGTATGGTGGTTCAATCTCTATCACACTGCCCTGGACGAGGATTTTTTTATTATCCTGTTTTTTCTGTTCTGAAGGATCAAACGGTAGTATTTTTTCGCATATCTCATAGCTGGAGTATTTGCTATAGGTAAGATAACCAGAGCTTAAGTATAGGTTTTTGAAGAGAATGGTGTCTCCTATTGAGAAGTTGTTTAGTAAGTCTATGCTCTCATCCCAAAAACTTAGTCTACAGCGTTCGCTTTCTTCTTCCAGTATCAGTTCCCGCATTCTGTAAACGTTTCCGTTTTTCATGATTACCCGTGTCGGAAGAAAAGTAGAAATGGTTGCTTTTATAGATACGTTAAAGTGCTTTGCTCCTTCGTGCAGTAGCTTTTTTACTTCTGCTATGCTTAAGAATTTTTCTTTTCTGGAAGGTAAAAGGTTGTGTTCACGAGCGAGTATCTCAATTGCAATCTCACGACTTATTAGATAGTTGAACTTTTTGAGCTTTGCCTCTATGACATCTTCTAAGCCACTGCCTAATCTGCTTTTGAGCAACTCTTCTAATTCGCTTATGTTGTACTCTGCCTGCATGGCATTATGATATGCTAAAAACAGCTTTAAATGTATTATTTACACTGTGTGGGCCCGCCCGGATTCGAACCGGGGATCTCCAGCGTGTGAGGCTGGCGTCTTAACCACTAGACTACAGGCCCAATGAAATTTGAATATTACTAAAATAATTTAAATCCAATAAATCTGGGCATGAGCAATTCCTGCTACGTTAATAATTCCGCTTTCTTTTAAGATTCCTTTTTTTCTCGCGAGAGCTACGATTCTGTTCCCTACGAGGTTTATTGAATAGACGTTTTCTTGAAAAAGAGGTAATACTTCTTCCTCTGTCTCAAAGAGCTTTCCTTTGTAAAAATAAGAATATGTTTTTAGGTCCAGGGATATTTCTTTTTCAGCAAAGACATTGCCTAAGAGCTCTGCATCACAGATAGCTATTATCAGTCCTTTTTCTGTTTGATGCACCTTTGCCCAAAACATAGATATCACGAAAAGAAGCCTTTAATGTAGCCTGTTTCAGTACGTATCTTATCGTCAAGTGTCTGAATAGGTATTTCGAGCCAGTAGATGTATCCCTGCCCGATAATGCCACCACAATCTTTTCCAGTGATGTCTATTTCTAAAGTGAGTGTGTTAGTCCCTGTTATGTAATCAGTAAGTTCACCGTCTATTTGAACCCTTTGATTCCTAGCGTTGCGAAGCTCGATTGATATAATATCGCAAACTAAGTTGTTTCTTTTTACTTGCAAGTTCCAGGTTCCTTGGTCCTTGATCTTTATTCTGTAAGGTTTGAGCAATTTAGAGCCTACTTCTACATTGATCTTCGCTACGTTTTTCTGATAAACTATTGCGTTCCAGTTAACTACATCTATCATACTGAATCCCCCTGTTTCAGGAACTAGCACCTTGTCGCCTACACCAGGAGCAGGTTTCAAGACGTAAAAATTGAATATCAATAGGCCTATCCCTACGAGTATGAGAAAAGTGCTGTACACTAGTGCGTCTTTAATATTCATTGAGCTTCCCTTGTCTCAATGACTTAATAGTTTTCCATTTCGTTCTTATAATACCTATCGCGTTTGTGTAGTTGTTTTTGATAAAATCTCTGGTTTTTCTGTCAGATGGATAACCAGAGCCGAAGTCTTTTCCGATCTGCTTTTTCAGCTCAGAGACTAGTTGATCTCGTTTTACTTTTGCAAAAATCGATGCAAGAGAGGCTATTTTATATCTTCTGTCTGCATTATGCTCCAATATTACACAGAGCGAAAATTCTTTTGATAGAGCATTACTTAGCTCTTTACAGTTTCTAAATGGTGAATCTACATAAACCTTGCGGATGTTTAAATGAAGGTTGTCCTTTATTAGCTGTTTTATTCCGTTTAGCTCCAGCTCATTTAGGTTTTTTTCATCGATTGTTTTTGGTTCAACGATAAAGAACTGGTAGATAACCTTTTTCTTATACTTCGAAAAAATAATTTCTCTCTTTTTAGGACTCAACTCTTTGGAATCTCGAACTTCTTTGTCTCTGGACAAGATTCTTGAGTTGCAAGCTACCAATGCCATTACCAAAGGGCCGATAACGCAGCCTCTGCCTGCTTCGTCTATGCCTGCAAGCATGTTTATTCTCTAAGCTTTTGCTCTAGTTCTTCAATCAGAGATTTGTTGCCAAGGTATAAAGGAGTTTTCTGGTATACGCTCTTTGGTTCGATTTCCAAAATATTGATGTAGCCATTGCTTCCTTTTCCATTAGCATTTTCGATTATGTGGCTCATCGGTATGCCTTCATAAAACAGCCTCAGCTTTCCTTCTGGTTTACCTATTAGCTCTGGATATGCAAATATGCCTCCATAGTGAAGCACTTGGGAAAAGTCGCCTACGAGCGCGCCGCAATAGCGCATCTTTAGCTTTTTGTTTTTCGCTAGGTCTTTTACAAAAGCATAGAACTTTGGTACGTAGCTAGTTATCGAGCCACCTATGCCAAATACTGTTCCTGGTTCAGGGAGTGTTATGTCTGATTTTACGAGCCTGAATTCTTCTCTAGGAGACACCTGCTTTACAAATTCGTGAGTTCCTTTTCCCCAAGTTATTACCATTGTGGTAATGGGACCATAGAGGGCATAAAATGAGCAGAGGACGTTTCTGCCTTTGCAAGGTAGCTCTTTGTCGTAAATAGATACTATTGTTCCGAAAGGGTTGTTTGATACTATGTTTGAAGATCCATCCAAAGGATCAAGCGTAACGTAAAACTTTCCGCTTTCATTGAGAAGCACGGGTTCGTCGCCTTCTTCAGAGTAAAGGATTTTTACGAGCTGTGAGTCTCTGCATTTCTCGATGAAAAAGGTATTTGTCCACTCATCGAGTTCTTTTGTGCTCTCGCCAAACTTGTTTTCTTTGATTGCATTTGTGTCAAGCTTGTCTGGAAATGCTGCTTCTACTTTGGGTATTGAGTTTACCAATAAGTTCAGCAGTTCTATAAGTTCAGCGTCCTTGAGCTCCTGCGAAAATTCTGAAAATGTTTCGCCGAGCATTTAATCGTCACCAAATACCACTTTCTTTAGTTCGTTGATAAACTGATATGGGTCTTCCCTTTGCCATACGTTTCTGCCAATTGCAAAGCCTTTTGCACCTACACTCATTATGTCTCTAGCTTCTGCCAGGAATTCCTCATCTGTTTTTTTGCTTCCGCCTGCGGAAATAACGTGTGTCTTCTGTGCTGCGCTTACGACTTCTTTGAATGTTTCTTTCGAACCAGTGTAGTTGACTTTTACTACGTCCGCACCAAGCTCAAGAGCTACTCTTGCTGCATAGCTTACGTATTTAACTGATTTTTCCTGTTCTTTGGGCATGGTCCCTCTGGGATAAGCCCACATTATTACAGGAATACCGTAATCGCGTGCTTCTTCTTCAATGTTAGCAAAATCGTTGAACATCTGTGCCTCGTACTTTGAACCAACGTAAACGGTGTAGCCTATTGCGTCCGCACCCATGGCAACGGCATCTTTTACACTGCAGACCGGTGCAGAATAGGCCTCTTCTCTCGGAAGTATGTTGGTCTTTCCGTTTACTTTTACTATCAGAGGAACTCTACCTGCGTAGTTCTCAAAATATTTGAGTGCTACTCCTTTCTGAAGAATCATGCCGGTAAAACCGCCTCTGCATGCTATCTCCAAAACCCAGTCAGGGTTTATGTTCTTCTCGTTGAAATCCTCAGGACCGTGTTCTATCCCCTGGTCCATGGCCAAGAGTAAGAACTTGCCGTTCTTGCTTATCCTACCCAACCTAGTTTTTTTACCAATCTGACTCGTCATCTGAACCCCCTCATCTTTATTTTAATTGAATTCTAAATGTTTTTTAAACCAGCAAGGATGAAAAGACTTTTTTGGTCCAGGATCAAAAAAAAATATAATTCTTACGTGCGAAAGGGTAAATGGTGAGTTTTATGCCTCAGGCACAAGTTTCTAAAGGTGGTAACCAAGTTGAAAACCCAAATCTAAGTGCTGTTCCAATTCCGCAGCATAAACAAAGGGAAGATATTAAGAAAGAGATCATTCGAAGTGCTGAGAAGGCGCTATCTGGTGTTAGTCAGTATGGAATTGATAGATCTATAAAGAATAGCTATGGAACTTTCAGGTTGAAGATAAACTATGAAGGGGCGTTGATAATCAACCTGAAAAAAGAACAATATGAGGCATTGAAAAAAGGAGTAGAAAAAGCAGTACGCGAAAGCTATAATAATTTGAGAGGGAACCTTAGAGAAAAACAAATTGAAGAACTGGTGGAAAGTGAAACGCAGAGATTAATGAACAAGCTTGTTAGCATAGTCCATGGTAAAGGATCACAAACATACCACTTGCTTCTAAACGGCCACATAGCAGAGATTGGTTGCATAGGTAGGAGCGGTTTTATCGAGTTCAAAGCCACTAGAGAAGGAATGATGCTTGCTAAATTCTTTGGTTTGACCAACTCTCGAAAAGAACCTTCTCGATTTATGTTTTTTTCGCTTACCGATGCTACAAAAAACAACATAGCTAAATATCTATATGCTAAAAATTTAAGGCCCGAGGTATTCGGTCTTAATAATGATGAATTTGGCGAGGCACGGGCAAGAAATTTAAGGCATGAAAAAGAAAGAGTTGCGGGAAAATTAACCAAATTGCACAACGATTTAGTTACGCAGGTAGATAAAAATTATGTGGCTAATTTAAAGAGCGTTTATAATATTGATGATATCAAAAACCCGACCGTCCAATTATACAACAAACTGAAGTTTCTACTTTCCAGAATGGCTGAAGAGGCAAGGAAGAGGTCTAGAAATGGAGAAGATCTAAGTGCTCTTAAGGAAGATTACGAAAAGTTGAATAAGGCATTAAATATCCCTGATAGCCGAAGAACACTAATTAAGGTGATAATAGAGCTTTCAAAGAAATATCCAGCACCAGTTGTAATAAAAGAACCTTAAAACTGACTTCTGCACTTTTTGTTATTTGCGAACAAAAACAAATAAAACCCTAATCCTATTACCAAATCCTTATGCCTAAGTTTATCGCTGTTGTTGGTTCTATAATGTCCGGGCTTGGAAAAGGAATAGTAACTGCTTCTATAGCCAGATTGCTAAGTTCTCAAGGGTTGAAAGTAGTTCCTATCAAGTTTGACGGTTATCTCAATGTTGACTGCGGTACGATGAATCCGTTCAGGCACGGAGAAGTATTTGTATTGGAGGACGGCACAGAATGCGACATGGACTTCGGTACCTATGAAAGGTTTCTAAACATCTCGCTTACAGGAGAGTCAAGCATAACAGGGGGTAAGCTGTTTCAGAGGATAATAACAAAAGAAAGAAAAGGCGACTATCTTGGTCATGATGTGCAGTTTATCCCGCATGTTACTAAAGAGATACAGGAATGGATAATGCAGGTCGGCGAGACACAGAAAGCCGATGTTGTGATAATAGAAGTGGGAGGTACAGTAGGCGATATAGAAAATGGATATTTCTTGGAAGCTTTGAGACAACTGTCTGTTAAGGTGAAGGACTTTGTTTTTATCCAATTAACTTACATACCTGAGCTTCACAGTGGAGAGCAGAAAACTAAGCCTACTCAGCACGCAAATAGGATATTAGCATCTATGGGTATAACCCCTTCTTTGATAATCTGCAGGACCAAAAGGCCTCTTGACAAGGAATCGAGAGAAAAGATAGCACTATTCTGCAACTTAGAACATGAGGACATATTCGACGATCCAGACCTCGAAACTATCTACGAGCTACCGTTAATCTTGCAGAAACAAGGTTTTGTAGATAGAATAATGAAAAAGCTGGGTCTTGAGCAAAAAGAAAGGGATATGAGTCAGTGGAAGAAGCTGGTAAACAGAATAAAAAATCCTGAGAGAGAAGTAAGGATTGCGCTTGTAGGAAAGTATACAAAGATAAGAGACGCTTACGTTAGCATAACTGAGTCATTTAAACACGTGCTTGCGAATACAGGCATTGCATCTAGAGTGGATTGGATAGAAAGTAGCGAGATTGAAGATGGAAAGTACGATGTGGCTAATCTTAGAGAATACGACGGTATAATCGTCCCTGGCGGCTTTGGGAAGCGAGGTATAGAAGGAAAGATAGAAGCCATACGCTTTGCCAGAGAGAACAGAATACCCTATCTTGGTCTTTGTCTGGGACTCCAGTTGATGGTTGTAGAACACGCCAGAAACGTTTGTGATCTCTCAGGGGCACATTCTACTGAGTTTGATCCGAATACGAAACATCCAGTTGTTACCCTTCTGCCGGAGCAGAAAGACATAAAGTTTAAGGGAGCTACGATGCGCTTAGGCAATTATGAGTGCATACTTAGAGATGGCACATTGGCATACGGAGCTTACGGCACAAACAGGATTGTAGAAAGACACAGGCACAGATACGAGGTTAATCCTGAGTATGTTGGAGAGTTAGAGGCCCATGGATTAGTCATTTCAGGCACTTCGTTCAACGGTAAAATAGTTGAAATCGTCGAGTGGAAGGATAGTTTTGGGATAGCCACCCAAGCGCATCCCGAGCTGACTTCTAGGCTTGAGAGACCTAACCCTCTCTTCATGGCGTTCGTGAAGGCAGCTGCAAGGTACGGAGCAGAAAAAAGGAATTTGAATTCAAATAGCAGGATTTGAAATCAGAGCTTTCTGAGTTCCTAGTCTCTTTCTCTTTACTTTTGTTAACCTTCTTTCAGGTTTACCAAACAAAAGGCATATAAAACTAAAGTTGGTATCTAGTTCAGATGAGGTGTATACATGGTGCCTCATGGAGAGATGTTTAGAGTTCCGACTGAAAATGAAAGGGGTCCTGCTAGTGGTCCTACAAATCTCAAACCGAGACCAACGCTGTCTGCTGCCCAGCAAAGAGAGATGTTGCAACAAGTTAAAAACTCAAGAAATTACGTGAATGTAGTAGAAAATAACATGCGTGTTGCAGGAGAAAACGAAGAAGTCATAAAGCTTTTTAAGGGCAACTTGCTTTCTCGCCTTGGACAGGTAGAAAAGCTGATAAAGGAAGGAAAGCTGAGAGAAGCAAACGATGAGCTTGGCATAATAAATGCGCGAATGAATGAAGTTTCTAAGGCATACAAACAGATAGTAAATGGAGTTAAAGAAAATCCCTCACTGTTGTCAGAAGCGAGAGGCACGCTAATAAATCAGGAAGTGGCTAAGAAACTACAAGAACAAGGATATGAGCTTACAGTAAACAATCCTAGGGCAGGTTATTCCATTAGAAGTGAGACTGGCAGGAGAACTGCTGGATTTAACGAGAAAGCTCTGATAAAATTGGGGTTTGCGATAAAGAAAAAAGAGGAATCGTCAAGTAGTGTGGAACAAAGAGAAGAGCAAAAACCGAAAGAAGAACCTAAGCCAGTTGAAAGAGAGCAGTTTGATGTTCCTAGAGCTGTATTTGAGTTGGTTTCTGATAAAGACCTTAGATTTGAAACGTTGAAAGAGAATCACGTTATCACTGGGCTACAGAAAGGTGAAGTCGTTGTATTTACAAATGCTCAGAATCAAGCTGGCTGGTTGATAGTAAACGATGTAAGTGCAAAAGAAGGAAAGGCCACATTGCAAATCATCATGCCAGACGGCACCCAGGAAATAGTGGTTCAGGGAAGAGCTGAAACCAAGGATAACTTAAACTACATAACTATCTCTGCTGCTGATCTGATGAAAGTAGGGATTTCTTCTATCGCAACTAAATCTTCAGTAGTCGGACTTCCTGACATTAAGATGAGAAATCTAGATACTTCTGGAACTAAACGATATGAATTCAATCTACAAGGCGGTGACAACAAGGTTATTGCTACAATTACATATGATCCGCATAAAAGACAGCTCTCAATTGGAGAAAAAGAGGGTGCAAGCTTTCATCTGACAGATGTGAAGGGTCTGGTTCAGGAGGAAAACGGATCAGTTACGATTTCTTTGAATGAGCTTGTGAGAAGGCTTTCGAATACATATGAAATGCTCGATCAAATGAGAAAGGAAGGTAAATTAGATCCAGAAAAAAGCGATGCTTTAGATAAACTGCAAAGTTTATTGAATAACTTTATTACGCCAAGGGGAATTGATACAGCATGGAATATATCTATTTTTAAGGTGGGGGTTTCAGAAGATGGAAACGAGATTAACCGTGAGCAGAAAGGCTTTATTACCGAAGTTCCTGCGTATTTTTCCTTATCTACCCTAACATTGAAAGAAGCAGAAGCTGCACACACAACACAAGAAGAAAGAAAATCAGTTGAGACTGATAAAACGAAGGGCCAAGACAGGCCGAGGATAGGAGTAAGAGGAAGTCACTTGCAAGGAAAAGAAGAAACATTTACAGGCGGAGAGGTTTTTTTAAGCACAGGAAGATTGCGTCTGGGTGTGGGCTATGGAGAGTCCAAACAAAAAGGCGGCGAGGTCGAAATACAAGGTCAGCAGAATGCAGATGTTGTTAGAACAAAATCATCAAAGGGCATTACCGGAAGTGTCTCTTACGAAATTCATCGTGGTTTTGATATTACTGCTAGGATACTGCCTCCTAAAGTAGGCAGTAAAGATATTAGAGTGGGTTTTGGTTTGGAAGGCAGTTATGGCCTAGGAAGGAATATGGAACTCTATGGAACTGTTTTGTATGATCCCAAAAACAAAGCTAAAGGCATCTTATGGGGTGCTGGATTAGATATTAAGTTTTAGACCTTTTATTTAATTTTTCTGATTTTTCTAATGCGCTCAGTCTAAATAAACTATTTTAAATCTAAAATTAGGATTAGTGATAGGTGTTACCATGGCAACAGTTGAGAGGAATACTGAGGCTCTTGAAAGGACTCCTGCTCAATCTATTGGAAATTACAATCGATTAATGATCGGTCTGATAGAAGAAAGAAACCTTTTGGAACGACAGCTGAGACAAAGAGGAAATTCTGATGCAGATATTAGGAAGATGTTAAACAACTACGATAAAGCACTTTATAGGCTTAAGATGTTGAAAGGAGATGTTTCAAAGAATTTGCCAGGACTTACTCAAAAGCAACTGGATCAATTTGCAGAATTTGTGTTTAAACTAAAAGGTAATCAGAGGAATTATGCATTTGCTTCATACGCTATTATATTGCTGACGCAAGAAGTTTCATATTTATATAATGCAACAACTATGGATTTGAAGCAAGAGGCAATCCGAATTGCAGGAGATATTGTTAACCAACTCAATCAGGTATCAAGAAATCCTTCTAAAATGAAGAAACTAGCTGACTGTATAAGAAATTACATGGTTGCAATGGCTGCTCTGCGGGACGGAAAAAGCACTTGGAATGGTAAGGAATCGCAAAAAACCCAGCACAATATTGTTTCAAACTTGCAGAATAAGATAACTGAGACGTTTTCTTCACTTCCAGCTGAAATTAAAACTAGGGTAGCCAAAACTGCAAAAGAAAGAGTTATTGATGCCCTCCAAGGCGAGCTTACTGTTGACTATAGTATCTTCTTAATTGGGCAAATAGCCGACATCAGACAGCTATCTAAAGCACTGCCAAGCACCAATGATATATTAAGCATGAAAATAGGCATAGTAAACGAGTCAGGGCAAATAGATATGACCAAATCAAAGACATATATGTTTTTGAACGCATTGCCTTCTCAGATTAACGGAGTGAAACTTGACCCAAAGCAAGAACTTTCGTCAGAGCAACGTGATTTTTTAACAAAAAGATTGGCAGATATAGGTTCAAAACAGTTGGCTTCTGATCTTGGGTTAGAGGAGACTAGTTTACGCACTAACATAGGGAAATTGAACGAAGATCAATTGTTCAGGGTTTGGTTGGCTAGGCAGTTCCTTAGGCCCTTTGTAGAAAAAAAGGCGAACAGAAAGATAGAAGATACCCATGTTGTAGGTACTCTTGATAGATATATTATGCAAAACGCTCACGATAACGGCGTATTGTATATTAAGCAGTCCTCAGAAGTTACTGCAAACGACAAAACTTCTCGGAGTGGAAGAGACGCTCTTGCATTTAGGCCTTCATATGTACGTGGAGTTACTGAGCAATACTACGGCTGGTCTGCGCACGTTAGTAGGGAGAATATTGAATCTACTATCTCACTGCTAGCTGACGGGATCCGAAATATTGGAGCACAATATCATGGAGAGCAAGTTTTGCAAGAAAACAAAACACCAGCACATCAAGTGGCAGGACATCAGGCGTTGCAAGCGACTAGGCAGGTAGTTAATACTTTTGTTCAAAGCATTCTTGATGCTTTTCTTGATAGTTATATTAGGTTTGAGAATCCTACATCTTTGCAGGTTCTTGTTGAGCCAAATAAGGAGCAGAGCACATATATCACTGTAGCAGGAGTCTCTGCTAAACAATCTCCAAGTGCTCGCCAAGAGCTGAACGATAATTTAATGATGAGATTAAATCCGAGGAACTCTCCTACTAGAATAGTATTGCGGATGCAGGAAGCAAACAAGCTGAACTCTTTTCTGGTGTTGGATAAAGATATCGTTTATTTTGCTGTCAACGGTGCTGACGCCAGGCGAGGTGATGAAAGAGAAGAGTCTCATAAACTTCTGTTAAATGATCTCCAGCCAACATACGAAGCCAAAGAGAAAATAGATGTCATAGGGGATGAGAAAAGTTCATATGTGTTAAGAGGTCTTAATGTAGGAGACAGGATTTTTTTTATTCAGGATAATTCCTTAAAAGCGTACTATCTCAAGCAGGCAAGACAAGATGGAATACTACTCAAAGGAGAAAACGGGCAAGAAATAATGCTTCGGGGCAGCATAACAGTTGACGAGAGAAATCTCTTCTCAGTTGCGATAAAAGGGAGCGAGCTATGGGAAAAGCTTCAACCAAATGGGTCTTTGAGCTTGGTAAAAAAAACAGCTGTGCAGCAAAAGGCAGTTGTTATTGACAACTCAGACCTAAGCAAAAACTCTCTTGTTGTAGATATAAAACTTTCCACGCCAGAAGGAGAAAAAGTCCTGAATGGTGTAATGCTTAGAAGCAGAGGCCCACCTGTTAACGGAGTTATTTCTCTGGTTTCGCAAGATGGACAGGTCGCTCTAGAGGTTAATAATGTTTCTGTAAACGGTAGTGCATACATCATACCTACAGAAAGCTTAAGGCGGGTGGGTGTAACGCATGTTTACCAAAGTTTTTCAAAGTTCCAAGATGTGCAGATAGATCTATATTCAGGCAACCTGGTAGGGGAAATAATAGTTCCGCAAAATGGTGCTCTTGGAAAAGTGCCTGTCAAAGTTGATATGGCGTTCAATGGGGTTTCAGCAAGTGCTGTGCAGAATTTCTCGATCAGTTTAAACCAGGATAATGCAGTTCTTAGTGTGCCCGGTGCTAATGTTTCCATAGAAATCCCGATGAGTGATCTCGAAGCTAGAGGGATTATATCAAAAAACAATCATGCGCCAGAATATACTGTTAATGTTGTAGGACTCATGAAAAGATTTGAGGAAGAAACCCAGGGTGACTTGAGAGAATGGATAGGTTTTGTTTTGCGAAATGGCTTTGATGGAGAGGTTGAGATAAACCATAGCAACAGGAGCGGACCTATTGTAAATCCGATATCTTTTAGAGCCATAAGCAGAGGAACTTCTCTTACGGAGCTGTCTGAAGAGCATATTACTGAAATAATTATGGAGCAACCAACAACAGTTAAACCAGAAACAGCTGAAAAACAGAATGGTCGCATATCAATTAATATAAGTAACACTATAGGTCCCCCTAAGTACCGGTATGAAAAAGAGATATACCTTGGCTGGGCTATAACTTACTACGGCTCAGATAAGCCAGAGTTTCCTGGTCAAATGACTGATTTGGCAGGAGCGGCCTATAATGCCTGGAGGTCTGGAGTAGAAAAAGGAGGTAATCCAACAGTAGGCCAGATTTTAAGTGGCCAAGGAGTCAGGGAAGTATTGAATGCCTTAGGATTAGACAGTAACCTATTGTATAGGTATCTTCAAGACATTGAACAAAAGCCTTTTGCTGAAAATCCAGATCGCTTTGTTTGTGCAATTATTAATGCACTTAGAGATAGATACAACAACGACACTTTACTAAGCTTAAATATTGTTACAGAAGATAATGAACGCCCATTCTATGTTAGAGATCAAAATGGAAATATTGTTCCAAATGGAGAATTGTTCGAATTGGACTCTGAAGGAAATGCAATAGGAATAAAAGATAACAGTATTAATCCATACAGATTTGAAGAAGTAAAAAAAGAGCTAGAGAAACGTAGCGAACAATTGAGAAATCAACCGTTAGCGTTGTTCTCATTTCCGGTAACGCATTGGGGAAAAGTTTTTTTAAGAGGAAACTTCTTGATTACGAGAGCAGCAGGCCCTGGCGTTGGAGCGGAAGTTTGTTACAGGACAAAGATTGGTAATAATAATTATTATCTTTCTTTATCTGGATTTGTAGGCTGGTCTCCAAACTCGATGTACTATGGTGCTGGTGCAGGAATTGACATTGGTGATCTGTCTATTGGCGTTAATAAGATTATAGTTGGTCGTAATGTATATAGACCGAGTGTTTCTGTCGGGTTAAATGTTGCACGTTAGCAGATCATCTGCAATAGGAAATGCAGTGTGTTGAAGTTTTTAAAATTAGAGGTTTATATATGATATGCAAGAGGTTTTTGGATTGAGAAGAGGAAAAGCTGTAATTCTCTTGCTGATTTGCTTTACATATGTTACTTGGCTAAATGCAGTTAATTTGAATAACACAATATACTTGAATTTGACAACTAGTTATCTTCATTACAACATATCAGACAAATTCTCGACTAATTTATGTGAGCTTCAAACAGGCAACAATAACAAAACGCTTTGGATTTTTAAAGGAGTATCTAAAGAAGAAATTACAAAAAAGCATATTCTAAATAATCTACTGTATTCAAGGTCTGATATAAATAGTCGTTTTAACCAACTCCTAAACGTGAATAAGTATTTCCCAAACTATATAGATTGCATTTATACATTCAATTCTCAAAACAAAAAACTAGATGTTACTGTGGTGATAAATAATCCAAATGCAATAGATGACTCACAGAGATGTACCCCTCTATTAAATGGAGCTTCTGTGAGTAACTATGGAACGATGTCTGAGACTGCTTCTGTAATGAGCTTGCCTACGACTACTAGTAATCTCCTGACGCTTAACTATGGTTATGGTACTTGCGCTAACAGAGATTATATAGATTATCGTATTCCTAATGCGGTAGATCTTTATAATGAAATAACTAATAGTCTCTTAGTTTGTAATATTACTATCAGGCTCACTGATAATACTCAAAATTCTATTCTGTATTACGTCAGTCCTAGACCAGATTGGAATGTGTCTAAAAATGGTCCAGATGTAATCATCAGATTTAAAAATCCTGCGCAGACAGCAGGAAACTTCGCTTATGAAGTAAGAGGCATGAGAACAATAGACAGTACTTATCCTGAAGATGTGAACGTTACGAGTAATTTGGTTTCGGTCAAGGATTCAAGCGGAAACGTTGTCCAACCAGTTGCAGACAGATATAGACTTCTTCCAGGTACTTATACATTTACTTTTGACCTTACTTACAGATCTGCAACTAATGATTTGGCAAATTCTCAAATAACTCACTTGCTCACGTGGTATCTTTCAAGCGGAAGTGCTCAAGGCATAACGATAAATCCACCTAACAATAATGTCCAGCTCACGAACGGTGTGGTTAAGCAGATCAGTTATACAGTTACTTTCCCAAATTCACAGAATCCTTATTCTGGTAAACTCTCGCAAGGAATTAATTGGATCTCTCCAGTGCAGAATGATATCACATGGGCTAGAACACTTAATGTCCAGCAAACAACTACTTCTCAAGGTAACACTTTGATGAACACTCTAACTTGCGTAGCAAACCAGCCTCAACTCAAAAAGACAGAGCGATATATGCCTTCAACAATCGGTCAAAATATAACGATTGAAGTGACCCCATGCACTAGAAATATCAACTACGATTTGGTTGGAGTAAAAGATTTTGAAACAGGGATACTAATTCCAAAGCAAAATGGCGTTTATTATCTGGTTGCAGGAAGGTCTTATGTAGTCAACTATTCATTCAAATACGTTGGTAGCAGAAGCAGTGTTGGTTTGAATTCTACGTTGCAGCAAACAGGTCTAGGTGGTAGTGGTAATGTTATATTTTTGGACGGCAATAAAAGAACGTTTACAGTAAATAACAACACAATAGTTTATCAGACATGGAAGATAACTGCTGGGACTACAGGGAGCTATTTGTTTGAACTGAAGCAAGATGTAGTAGATAATCGAGCAGATAGTAGTTGTGGTTTTTTGGTTAGCGGTGTACCAGAACGGTTCAATGCAACGAGCAGCATGACATCTGGAGGCAAGATATACATTAGTTATGATTTGAAGAATGCAACACACGTTAGTGGCTCTGTTTACAATGCAGTTCAGCAACAGAATAATAAGTTGATAGACATAGATAAAGTTGGAGATTACAATTTTGGTTATAACGTTAGATTGGATTCTTCCAGGACATTTCCCGGGTGTATACCTGAGGGTAGAGTATCTTCGGTAATTTTCAACATGTCTGCGGTAGCAGTTAGAGGCGTAGTGACTCCAACTTTAAGGAGTTCAGGAGCTGTCTTGGTAGATCAAACCACCAGAGGAGTTAGTATAGGTGCATTTGATTTGCAAAGCAGTACTGCAGGTGGGGGAATCCATATAAAAGTCAATCTAAGCTCAGCGAAAGCAACGAGCCAAAATGCTTTCTGTGACATAGTTTTAGTTGGTACTGTGGACGATGTAAAGAAGAGCGAATGCGCCATAAATATCAACTACGATTTGGTTGGAGTATATAATAAGAGCAATCCTTCACAGAGTTTCTACCCGGATTCAAGCGGTGTTTATAACTTAGTTCCCGGTGAATATATATTGAGTTATAACTTTGCTTACACAGGTTCTAAGCCCTCTGTTAAGTTTAATGCAACGCTTTCTCATTTGGTGTTGCAAGGTGATGGTTCTGTTACTTATCTTGATGGGCAAAAAAAAGAACTTGTTCTTGACTCAAATGGTAACGTAGTCAAGAATTGGGCAGTTAAGGTATCAACACAAGGGTATTTGAAGCTTAATTTCACGCAGTCACTTCAAGTGGAGCAGGATCCAAGCTGTGGTTATTCAGTAAGTAGAGCGAACCACACGTTTGCATTTGTAGGAGGTAAAATCAAGGTGCTTTATAACCTTACGGGCGTAGTAAACTCAACTGGAGGAGTTTTTACTCCTGTCAATGATCCAGCTACAGGTGAAAAATTGTTGGATGTTCACAGAGAAGGCATTTACAGATTTGATTACACATTAAGGCTTTCAGAAGATACTCCAGTAGCTTGCGTTCCTGGCGGAAAGCTCTACCTGAATTTGAGCTTGAAGAGCGCATATAATCTCGGAAGCATTGTTCCTAACACTGTCTCTCTAACAAATCAACTTATCACTACGCAGAGCAAGAATTTCTTATTCCCGGAGCAGCAACTAAAGGATTCAGATAATCACCACGGTCTTAATGCTACTCTTTGGCTTGAACAGAATTCCCAGCAGCTGTGTCCTGTAGAACTGGTCGGTACAAAAGATAGAGTAGTCATTAATGCATCCTGTCTTAACAAGAAGGAAATAATTTCGTTGGAAGTTAGAAATCAAACAACGGCCTTAAACGTAGTCAAACTTTCAGATGGTAATTATAATATAACCGATTCATTGGCCAACGGGACTAAGTACAACGTTACGTTTAAAATTATTCTTACAGAGGATAGCACAGATGACTCAATTCAAGAGAAAGTTTCAGTGAAATCTCTTATACTCGTTGAGAACGTAACGATTACCCCTAGCGAGAGAATTGTCACGCTTTCAAAGAATAGTGAAGCAGAGGTTTCGTTTGAAGTAGTATATAATATAATGTCTAAATCGAAGGTAACTGATTCTATTCAGATATCGATACTTCCAATTGCCGATGTCAGGTTTGCCTGCGCGCAAGAGATTGTCAATGGTGTGCAAACGGAACTAAAGGTTAGTGGTGGAGGTGGAAGCACACCTCCTACGTACGAAGCGATTACATATCAATGTAACGATATAATTCCGTGAATTGAATTTTGAGAGGAGTTCCATATGAATCAAAGAATTGCTCTAAAGGTGTGGTTTGTTTTCTTCTGTTTTCTTTTTTTTCAAGTCGCATACGCAACATCTGGTACTCCGAACCCAGCTTGTCAGTCGATCCCGCAGCAGGGTCTGCGGGCAGTGTGTACAACAGTTGCAGGTGTCTGTAACAGCATTAGACAGCTTATCCCAGCAGTTGCAATGCTTATGATAATAGGCTCTGCAGTGGTTTATATTCTTGGCCAATGGACAGGTGCAGAAACTAGAGCAAGGGCTAATGTTTGGTCAAACAACATGCTTGTTGGCGCAGTCATCGGCTTGATAATTGCTACAGTAGGACCTGTTATAATCAACTCGCTATGGGTAAATGCAGTAGGTGGTCAGGCAGTTACTTGCTGAGTTTTTGTTAGTTAGCTTTTCTGAGCATGCTGAAGCAGTAGTAGCTCTTGTTTTACGAGGTTCTTAAAGTAAGGGAGCCATTCCCTGTAGAATGATGCATAGTCAATGCTTCCGTTTTCTCTTTCAAATTTTGCCAGCATCTTGTTTGCTTCGGAATTGACTTTTAGCACGAAGTCTATCTCCAAAAGCTTTTTTGCTCCCAGCTTTTTTGCCACTTCTGTTATATCATAATATGTTTTTGCCTTGAAGAATGCCTGCATCACGTATTCTTCTAAATTAACCCCGTTATCGCTCGCGCGCTTCCTCATTACAGGCGGTTCAAATACGAAATTGAGATTCTTTTCTAGCTTGGCAAAATCAATCCTTTCAAGTGTCCATGAGTTTGCTTCCTGGTTCTTCAAGAAGAGACAATCTAACTGTGATGTTTGAATGTCTTTCCCTTTTCTAAATCCAAACGTCATGTCAAAGGTGCGTGTTTCTGGATTGGTTTCGTATGCTTCTCCGAGTAGCCTATAAACAGTTTTCTGCCTACCATAACTAATCTTTTTTAGGAAAGAGTATCTCTCAGTAGCAAACATGCTTGCAGCAGGTATGCCAAAAACGAGTTCTAACCTGTCTTGGACATCTCTGAGAGACTGCGCGTGGAGATTGTAAAGTATAAAAACTCCTGGTTGGGTATTAAGGATGTTTATGACTCCCTGAATTGTTGTTCTAGAACGAATTTCGTTTATTATTATGCATGCGTCTCCCATTCTCAGGGAAGCATTAGCCATGCTAAGTAAATCTAATTCAGTGCCTCTTGCAAGGCTAAGACCTTCTATGTCTGAGCTTTGGACGCGCATCGCACCTATGTGGAAACCTCTTTTTCTGTATGCTTTTACTGGTATCTCTTCTATGTCCTGGATCGGAAGAATCCTCATTTTTGTGCCGATTGCTGCAATTTTTGCTGCAGTGAACGATGTTTTCCCTACACCTTTTAATCCGAGGACTGCTTCGCTGCAACCTAATGATATCATCAGATCATCGTATCCTGCAAAGAAAGGAGTCATGGCATGGTAGTTCAAGTACTGGCAGTAGGTAAATGGCAAAGGCCTCATGATACGCAGTGCTGCCTGCAATTCAGAATATGTTGCAGGAGGTCTCTGGAGATGGCATCTCATGCTGAGCCGTTTGAGGACTACGTCTACCACAGGATTTTTCTCATCGAACTTTCTTTTTTCCATAGAAAATAAGACTATGTTTCTGAACGCTTGCTCGAGCAGTCTGCTGTTGTACCTATAGAGTGTGTGGCATAGACCAAATTTTCTGTGCTCTATGTATATCGGAGAATTTTGTGCGTCAATGTAAATATCAGTTATGTTTTCTCTATCCAGGCTTATGTTTTCTAAAGGAGCACCGAGGCCGACTGCCCAGGATGCACATTCCCTTCCCAGAGCCAATGCCTGCTCAGGAGTCAGCTTTATGTTCTCTTTCCTTGCCTTTTCCATTATCAGGTTTCTGTATTCTCTGGTCTTGTTATCGTATACAGCAGCCAGGTCTTCATCTGTAGAGAACTCTTTCATTCCTTCTGAAATGATGTATTTTATGTATGGGACGAGCTCAGCAGGTATGTTTGTTAGATGTGGGTTTTCAACAACGTAAAGGTTTGCTTCGCTTCCTACCAGATCGTAGACCTTGCTTACTATTCCGTAAGGTAGTTGAACGACGCTTTCAGGGTCTTCTAAAGGTTTTGCGTTTTGCGGAAAAGGTAGCAGAAGCATCTCGACAAACTCATAAGGTTTGAGCTTTGCCATTTGTAAAAAGAGCTCTCTTAGGCTTTCTTTTTTTTCCAATCTTTTCAGTAATTCTAGCTCCTTTAATGCTTTAAGGATGGCCTTTCTTATTGCCGCAAATCTCTGATAACCTTCCAGAAAAATGCCTTTTGAAGGGATAGATTCAGAGTAGCTTTCTATTACCTCTATGCTTTTTCTTGGGTCTATGAAAAGGTTCTCGTAGATCTCCTTCATGTGTTTTACTCTCATTGGATAGTTTTCGTCTTGCACCATTCCGAACGTCTTTGGGTCAGCCATCAGATTTTCTATTTCGCGCACAAGAATGACGTACTGTTGTAAACACTTTGTGTCTTGTTCTTCAAAGTCTATCGTTATCTCTTCCTCATATCTTGTGGTTAGCCATTCAGGCTGGAATGAGGAAATGGTTTTTAGGTGACTGCTTATGCACTGGGAAGAAAACATTTCATGGGGGCAGTGTGCGCAGTCCATGATAAGCTTTTTACCTTCAAGTGATGGTAGACACATGTGTATAAAAATAGAATATTTGTTTATAATTTTTGGCCAAAGTTTGGGGTATTAGCATACAGATATGTATTTGATAGTAGCGTTTACCATTCTCTTAACGGTTATTTTGTGCGGTTTTTTGCAGGGATACTGAAATGCCTTGCTCTCTGATTCAAATTCTTTTAGTTCTACACCTGTAAGTGGGTAGTTTTTGAGATGGTCTTCAACATAAAGGATCTTTGCAGAAATAATTATCTCTGGATCAATGGTGAAGCTTAAGTTTAGGTTTTCTGTTAGTAGCCAGAAAGAAAACAAGAAAATGAAGAAGCATAATAATGTTTCTAGAATGTTTATCATGCACAAACCTTTATGTTTGGTCTTGCTATACATGCTCTGTAGCACAGGTTGCAAGTGAATGAGTAAGGTATATTTTCTTCATCAAATATGCTCAGTGTTTTCCCCATTTTTTCCTGATGGTCTGAAAGCACTGATAGGTAAAGTGCTCGCTGAAGTGATATGTTTATCGCGTATGCCTCTGCTTTTTCTTTTTCGGTGAAGAAAAAGAGCTCCAAAAGTGCGGTGAGTATGAGGAAAGTTATAAACCAGTGGAAAAAGAGCTCAATGTTCCACATTGTTGACTACCTCGCAAAGATTGTCTTTTATCTTGAAGTTCTTATCAGCATATATTCCCGGATTTTTCATACCTATGTAGGAATCGAGTGCCATAAGGTTGTATGTTAGACATGCTTTATGATTTTTTTCATCGCGATAGAGATTTGTTGGTCTAATTTCTTGGATAGTGCTCATGAATGAGATTGTAATGATTGCGGATACCGATAAAAAAAGGAGTAGCTCAATTGTCTGCATTGAACATACCTCTCTGGAGTGTCTCGACGAAAAACACGTCTCTCAGAATGCGGCGTAATCCGAATCTCATAAGGGGTTCTACGTATAAGGTATTGCTCTCTGACCAGAACTTTATGTTGCAGACCTTTCTACATTCCATACACGATATCAGTGTCTGTGCTTCTTCCCATTGGTGCACACATAGCAGTTCTGCTTTGAACTCTCTATCGATGAAGTATTGGTATTTAATTAGCTTGTCTTTCACGTATTCTTCGATATATCTTTCTGCTAGAGCCTTATCTTTTTTTGAAAGGAGGGAATATTCTTCTGAGTTCACTCCTTCTACAAGTGCTTTTGTGATTGTATATTCAAGTTCTTTTGCTAGGTTTTTCTTCAGGTAAAGTGCATCTACAGTTTCTGCTACTTTAGTGTTTTGATAAAAATCTGTGAGAGTAATGAATTGGTAAAAAGAGATGATTACTACGGTGAACATGAGCAGTGGTCTGAAGATAATTATCCCCTACTCCCCTAGTCAATGATTAAAAAACATACTGCTCTTAAGGTTAAAATATTTTATTGCGTGTTTTAGGGCCCGTAGCTCAGCTCGGTAGAGCGGTTGGCTCTTAACCAATAGGTCGTGGGTTCGAATCCCACCGGGCCCGTTGGGGCTTTTCCTATCTCTTCTTTTTTGTTTTCTGGGTTTTTTTAGCTTTCTTAACTCTTGCAGATTTGTTATCTGAACTCGTTTCATGGGCAACTTCTAGTGATGGTTCAAGCTGTTTGAGCTTTGAAAGGGCAGGATAGAAAGAACCTGCGTTCATGATTATTCCTACCATAGCCAGGCTCAAAAAGAAAGTTGCGATTAATACATTTGGGTTTATCAGAGAAACAAAGATGCCAAACATGAGGGGAATTACAGGGGTGAGGAAAGAGTAGGTGAAATATGTTGCTGCTTTTTGATAGTTTTCTGCAGCATAGAATTCGTCTTCTATCAACCAACGTAGCATGAGCACTCCGATGAGTGAGGTTATGGTGCATGCTATTAGGATTGAGTTATAAAGCTCATCTGAGATTCTTGGACCATCAAAAGGAGACATGGTAAGCGAATAGTAGACCACGAATGCAGCAACCAAGAAAAGAAATATCGGTGTAAGCACAACGTTCCACAAGCGTGCGAGCTTGTCAGGCATGGATTTTGCTATCATCAGAACCACCCTTTCAGATATACCTAACAATGCTTTATATATAAACGTTATTGCTTCATGAACAGCTTTGAAAAACATAAAAGAATTTTAGTTTTTGCGCATTTTATCATACAATTCAGATGGATCATTTCCTCTTAATGATTCTTGGCTTAGCATTGAGAAAGAAGTTAGTAATTTTTTGTGCTTTTTTGCGTCTTTTACTATCTTTTTTTGGTTTATTTCTATCTTATCTATGGTGATGTTCATCGCTCTCGCTTCTCTTTGGATAAGGAGCATGGCAGAGACTGAAGCCTCTTTTGATAGCTGGTAATCTCTATGGTATCCAGATATTAGGTTTCCTGAGTGAGAGCAGAAATCTACCCAACACTTAAACCGTGTGTGATTGGCTCTTATGAGCTCGAATACATCTGGATTGAGCTTATGAGGCATTGCAGAGCTTCCCTGGGCTATGTTTGGGTCTATGATTACGTATGAGTTATTATCACTGCTGTAAAAAATTACATCACTTGCCATGCGTGCAAAGATGTTAGATATCTTAAAGCAAAACATTGCTATTTCAGTGTGCTTCAGAATTCTCAGGTGTTGCATGAGCTGCGGGTTGACT
>FWWL01001593.1_pt1 | contig 52433 bp, 43 predicted proteins | sample 2228331 | NCBI WGS metagenome assembly FWWL01 (sample SAMEA103939775, study PRJEB20133) | metagenome | reverse complement strand
GAGGCGCCCAAGGTGCAGGAGCGGGCTGCCGCGCCGGCGACGACTCCCGCCGCCCCACTGCGCATCGCCAATGCCGCTCCTGCGGCGCAGGCTCCTGCCGCTCCGGCCCCGGCCACGGCGGCGATCCGCGCCGGCACCGGTGACTTCGTGGTCCAGCTCGGCGCGCCCGGCAGCGAGGCCGAGGCCCGCGCCACCTTCGCCGCGCTGCAGCGCAAATATCCCGGTCAGCTCGGCGGCCAGGCGCCGATCGTGCGCAAGACCGAGCTGGCCGGCGGCAAGACCGTCTACCGCCTGCGCGTCGGCCCTTACAGCCGCGAGGACGCGACCTCGATGTGCACGGCGCTGCAGGCCGCCGGCGGTCAGTGCTTCATCGCGAAGAACTGACCCGGCCGCCATCGTCGATCCCGCCCGAGACCGGCGGCGCCCCGCGCCGCCGGTTTTTTCGTGCCTGTGATGCAGGGCGCGGTGGCCGGGCTTGCCGTTTCGTGGCAAGAGGCCGGCGACAGAGTCGTGTCCTGCCTACGGAAAGAGGATGCGGCCGAAGACCAGAACAGCCTTCCGGAGGACACCATGGACCGCCGTCGCTTCGTCAAGACCGCCGCCACAGGCGCAGCCGGCAGCGCGCTGATCGCCGCGCCCGCCATCGCCCAGTCCCAGCCCAAGATCAGCTGGCGCCTGACCTCGAGCTATCCGAAGAGCCTCGACACGCTGTTCGGCCTTTCGACGCAGGTGTCCAAGCGCGTCGCCGAGGCGACGGATGGCAATTTCCAGATCCAGGTCTTCGCGCCCGGCGAGATCGTGCCCGGTCTGCAGGCGCTCGACGCCGTGCAGAACGGCACGGTCGAGTGCAGCCACACCCTGTCGAGCTTCTATATCGGCAAGGATCCGGCCTTCGCCTTCGAGACCTCGCTGCCCTTCGGCTTCAACACCCGCCAGCAGAACGCCTGGCTCTATGCCGGCGGGGGTCTCGAGCTCTGCCGCGCCTTCATGAAGAAGCAGGGCCTCTACACGATTCCCTCCGGCAACACCGGCGCGCAGATGGGCGGCTGGTTCCGCAAGGAGATCAAGTCGCTGGAGGATTTGAAGGGCCTCAAGATGCGCATCGCCGGCCTCGGCGGGCAGATCATGTCGAAGCTCGGCGTGGTGCCGCAGCAGATCGCCGGCGGCGACATCTATCCGGCGCTGGAGCGCGGCACGCTCGACGCGGTCGAGTTCTCGGGGCCGCTCGACGACGAGAAGCTCGGCTTCCAGAAGGTCGCGAAGTACTATTACTATCCGGGCTTCTGGGAGGGGAACGCCAATGTCAGCTTCCTTGTGAACCTGGAGAAGTGGAACGCGCTGCCGGCCGCCTACAAGGCGATCGTCGAAGCCGCCTGCGCCGAGGCCAACGCGCTCTGCGTCGCCAAATACGACCATGGCAATCCCGATGCGCTGATGCGGCTCGCCGGTACCGGGGCGGAGCTGCGGCCCTTCCCGCAGGAGGTGATGGCGGCGGCCTTCAAGGAAGCCTTCGCGATGTATGCCGACCTCGCCTCGAAGAACGCCGAGTTCAAGACGTTCTATGATTCCTTCCTTCCGTACTGGAAGAAGGAGAACCTCTGGTTCCGCGTCGCCGAACTGCCCTTCGACGCCTTCAACGCGCAGATGTCGCAGCAGTTGCGCTGAGGCGTTTCGTCCAAACCTCAACCGTCATCCTGGGCGACCGCAGGTCGTCCGGGATCCATCCTGGGGCTCCGATGCCCTCCGATGGATCCCGGGCCGCGCCGCTTCGCGGCGGGCCCAGGATGACGGCAGAGGGTTGACCGCGCCTGCGCCTCTTCCTACCCCTCGACCATGACCTCGCGCGCCTTCATCGCCGGCTGCCTCGGCACGAGCCTGACCCCGGACGAGCGGAGCTTCTTCCGCGACGCCCGGCCTTGGGGCTTCATCCTGTTCCGGCGCAACACGCAGGATCAGGCCCAGGTCGCCGCGCTGACGGCGGAGCTGCGTGAGACGGTCGGCTGGCATGCGCCGGTCCTGATCGACCAGGAGGGCGGGCGGGTGCAGCGCATGGCGCCGCCGCACTGGCCGAAATATCCTCCGGCCCGCGCCTTCCTCGGCATCAACGACCCGCTGCAGCAGCGGGAGATCGTGCGCCTCTCCGCCCGGCTGATGGCGCATGATCTCAAGGCGGTCGGCATCGATGTCGACTGCGTGCCGGTGCTCGACGTGCCCGTGGCCGGCAGCCACGACGTCATCGGCGACCGCGCCTATGCGCATGAGCCCGACCGCGTCGCCCAGCTCGGCCGCGCCGCGGCGGAGGGTCTGCTGGCCGGCGGCGTGCTGCCGGTGATCAAGCACATGCCCGGCCATGGCCGGGCGAAGGCCGACAGCCATCACGACCTGCCCGTCGTCGACGCCTCGCTGGAAGAGCTGCGGGCGCATGATTTCCGGCCCTTCCGCCATCTCGCCGACATGCCGCTGGCGATGACGGCGCATGTCGTCTTCACCGCGCTCGACCCGAAGAATCCGGCGACGGTCTCGCGCAGAGTCGTGCGCGACATCATGCGCGGCGCGCTCGGCTATGACGGGCTGATCATGACCGACGACATCTCGATGAAGGCGCTGTCCGGCGGCTTCGCGCAGAAGGCGCGCGCGGCGATCCGGGCCGGGGTCGATGTGGTGCTGCATTGCCACGGCATCATGGAGGAGATGGTCGCCATCGCCGGGGCCGTTCCGGAAATGCGGGGCGATCGCACCCGCCGTGCCGCGATGGCGCTCGCGCGCATCCGCCACGATCCCGAGCCGCTGGATGTCGAGGCCGCCCGCGCCCAGCTCGCGAGCGCGCTTGCCTTGAACGGCTGAAGCGTCGAACCTGTGGCGCCCCCGCGTGCGTCGCAGGGGCGGGAGGGGGACGGCCGGCCATGGCGGCGCAACTGCCATTCGAGGAGGACGGCCCGGAGCGGGACGGCGAGCCGGCGCTGCGGGTCGATGTCGACGGCTATGAGGGGCCGCTCGACCTGCTGCTCGATCTCGCACGCCGGCAGAAGGTCGATCTCCACCGCATCTCGATCCTGGCGCTGGCCGAGCAGTATCTCGTCTTCGTCGAGCAGGCCCGCGCGTTGCGGCTGGAGCTGGCGGCCGATTATCTCGTGATGGCGGCCTGGCTGGCCTATCTCAAGTCGCGGCTGCTGCTGCCGGAGCCGCCCAAGGGCGAGGAGCCGAGCGCGGCCGATCTCGCCACCGCGCTGGCGCTGCGGCTGCGCCGGCTCGAGGCGATCCGGGCCGCCGCCCGCAAGCTCGCCTCGCGCGAACGGCTCGGGCAAGACATCTTCGCGCGCGGCGCGCCCGAGGCGGTCGTCGCCGGGGCGCGGCCTGTCTGGGAGGCGGAGCTCTACGATCTGCTCTCGGCCTATGCGCAGCAGCGGATGAAGCGGGTCCAGGGGCATATTTCGGTCGGCCAGCGCGTCGTCTGGTCGCTGGTCGAGGCGCGGGAGGCGCTGCAGCGGCTGGTCGGCGAGGCCGGCGACTGGACGCAGATCGACCCCTATCTCACCCGCCACATGACGTCGCATGGGCTGCCCGCCCGCGAGATGGCGGCGACCGTGCGGGCCTCGGCGCTCTCCGCCCTGCTGGAGATGGTCAAGGAGGGCGTGCTCGATCTGCGCCAGGACGAGGCCTTCGCGCCGCTCTATCTGCGCCGCCGCTCGGCGCGACCGCCGGCCTTGCCTCTCGCGAGCGGGGACGGCCCGTGACGGAGGCCGCAACGCCGCTTACCGACGAGGCCGATGGCGCGGCCGAGGCCTTCGCGCAGGCGATGCGCGTGGTCGAGGCGCTGCTCTTCGCCTCGGCCCAGCCGCTGCCGGCCGAGGAACTGGCGCGGTCGGTGCCGGCCGGCGTCGCGATCGAGGCGGTTCTGGCGCAGCTGACCGCGCTCTACGCGCCCCGCGGCGTCAATCTGCGCGCCGTGGCCGGTGGCTACGCCTTCCGCACCGCGCCCGATCTCGGCTATCTCCTCGCCGCCGAGGCGGAGCCGCCGCGCAAATTGTCGCGGGCGGCGCTCGAGGTGCTGGCGATCATCGCCTATCACCAGCCGGTGACGCGGGCCGAGATCGAGGAGATCCGCGGCGTCGCAACCGCCAAGGGCACGCTCGACATCCTGCTCGAGGCCGGCTGGGTGCGGCTGCGCGGCCGTCGCCGCTCGCCGGGGCGGCCGGTGACCTTCGGCACGACACCCGGTTTCCTCGATCATTTTGGGCTCGAGCGGATCGACGACCTGCCCGGTCTGGAGGAGCTGAAGGGCTCCGGCTTCATCGAGGGGCGCCTCACGCGCGACCTCACCGTGCCGGTTCCCGACGACGATCCGGAGCTGCGCGCCGACGAGGACCCGCTCGGCGACCTGTTCACGCCGCTTGACGAGAACGGCTGAGCGCCGCACAGGGCGGGCGACTTTCGGCACCAGCCTTCCCCGTCATCCTGGACAAGCGGCGAACGCCGCGCCGTCCGGGATCCATCATCGGGCTCCGTCGCATCCTCCGATGGATCCCGGGACGACCTGCGGTCGCCCCAGGATGACGATGGAGGCCGTTGCAAACTGGAGCATCCGTTGGTCGCCAACGAGACGAAATCGCGCTGGCTGAGCTGGGGGCGGCGGGGCACGGCCGGGGCCGCGATCCCGATGGCGCTTGCCTTCGACGGCGTGACCCAGCGCTTCGGCGAGGTCACGGCACTCAACAATGTCTCGCTGTCGGTCGAGCCCGGCGAGATCGTGGCGCTGCTCGGCCAGTCCGGCTGCGGCAAGACGACCTTGCTTCGTCTGGCCGCCGGCGTCGAGCGGCCGAGCGCGGGCCGCGTGCTGCTGGAGGGCAAGGACGTGTCCTCTCCGGAGAGCTTCGTCGAGCCCGAGCGGCGCGGCGTCGGTCTCGTCTTCCAGGACTATGCGCTGTTTCCGCATCTCACCGTGCTGGAGAATGTCCGCTTCGGGTTGCAGGGCCGGGTGCCGGGGACGGCGGCTGAGGCGACGGCGCTGCGCGCCATCGCGCGCGTCGGCTTGGCCGATCTAGCCCAGTCCTATCCGCACATGCTCTCAGGCGGCGAGCAGCAGCGCGTCGCGCTGGCGCGGGCCGTGGCGCCGCGGCCGGGCGTTCTGCTGATGGACGAGCCCTTCTCCAATCTCGACCGGCGCCTGCGTGACGTCGTGCGCGACGAGACCGCAGCCCTGCTGCAGGAAACCGGCGCGACCTCGATCATCGTCACCCACGACCCCGAGGATGCGATGCGCATCGCCGACCGGATCGTGCTGATGCGCGCGGGCGAGATCGTTCAGATCGGCACCGGCGAGACGCTGTACCGCCGACCGGCCAGTCTCTTTGCCGCCCGATTCTTCTGCGATTTTACCGAGGTCGCCGGCAGGGTCGTGCGCGGGGCGGTCGACACGCCCTTCGGCCGATTTCCGGCACGGGGTCTGGCCGAGGGCAGCGAGGCCGTCGCCTGCATCAGGCCCCATGCGGTCCGGATCGTCCCCAAGGGCTTCTGCCTGCCGGGCCGGGTGGTGACGCGGCGCTTCCTCGGCGAGGTCGATCACCTGCTGATCGCGGTCGATGGCTTCGACCGGCTGCTTTCGGTGCGGGCCTCGCTGGCCGGAGTGCTGGGCGAGGGCGAGGATGTCGGGCTCGACATTCCCACCGACGAAGTTCTTGTGTTCCCCGCGGGGGACACATAGGTTCCGCCACAACAGCCCGGGCCGGGGTCGCCGATCCAGTCCGAGCGCATGAATCGAGGGAGTTCGCCATGGGTGGCGTCAGCATCTGGCACTGGATCGTCGTCGGCGTCATCGTGATGCTGCTGTTCGGCCGCGGCAAGGTTTCCGAGCTCATGGGCGACGTGGCCAAGGGCATCAAGTCGTTCAAGAAGGGCATGGCCGAGGACGAGACGCCTCCGCCGCCGCCCACCGCCGCGACCCCTGTCGATCCGAAGATCATCGACGCGCAGGCCACCCCTTCCGCGCCGGCGAAGGCCGAGACCAAGGCCTGAGGCCTGGCCTCCCGCCCGCGGGAGGCTGAGAGGACGAGCTGTCGATGTTCGACATCGCCTGGAGCGAATTCATGCTGATCGGGGCGGTCGCGCTCGTCGTGATCGGCCCCAAGGACCTGCCCAAGGCGATGCGGACCGTCGGGCAGGCGGTCGGCAAGATTCGTCGGATGGCCTCGGAGTTCCAGGGGCAGTTCAACGAGGCGATGCGCGAGGCCGAACTCCACGATCTGAAGAAGCAGGTCGAGGATGTCGGCGGCTCGGTCTCCAATGCGATGAACACCGACTTCAAGCCGATCGAGATGCCGGCTTCGACCGGGCTCGACGATGCGGCGCTGAAGGAGGCCGAGGCCAAGCTGTCCGCGCTGCCGCCACCCGATCCGCTGCCGCCGGTCGAGATCGCGCCGCCTGCGGCGGCGCCCGTCGCCGAGGCTGCCACGCCCGAGCCGGCCGCCGAATCCTCCGCGCCGGCGAAGGCGCCGCGCAAGCGCAAGGCAGCGGCTGCCGAACCCGGTGAAGGGAGCGCGGCATGAGCGTCGCCAATCCGCGCGAGGGCGAGGACGAGATCGAGGCCTCTCGTGCGCCGCTGATCGACCATCTGATCGAGCTGCGCTCGCGGCTGATCAAGTCGCTGATCGCCTTTCTGGTGATGTTCTTCATCTGCTTCGCCTTCGCGACGCAGATCTACAACATCCTGGTGCTGCCCTATGTCTGGGCGGCCGGGCCGGGCGCCAATGTCCAGCTGATCTACACCGCGCCGCTCGAATATCTCTTCACCCAGATCAAGATCGCGGCCTTCGGCGCGGGCTTTTTCGCTTTCCCGGTGATCGCGACGCAGATCTACAAATTCGTGGCGCCCGGACTCTACAAGAACGAGCGTCAGGCCTTCGCGCCCTATCTGGCGGCGACGCCGGTCTTCTTCGTGCTCGGTTCGGCGATGGTCTTCTTCTTCGCCATGCCGGTGCTGATGAAGTTCTCGATCGGCATGCAGCAGGCGGCGACCGACGGGCAGGCCGGCATCGCGCTCCTGCCCAAGGTCAGCGAATATCTCTCGCTGATCATGACGCTGATCTTCGCCTTCGGCATCTCCTTCCAGCTCCCGGTGATCCTGACCCTGCTCGGCCAGGCGGGGATCATCGACACGGTCTTCCTGAAGGAAAAGCGCCGCTACGCGATCGTCTTCGTCTTCGTCGTTGCCGCCGTGCTGACCCCGCCGGACGTGATCTCGCAGCTCATGCTCGCCGTGCCGATGCTCCTGCTCTACGAGCTCTCGGTCTTCTCGGTCGGCTATGTCGAGAAGAAGCGCGCCGCCCAGCAGGCGGCCGATGATGCCGCGGACGCGCCGAGCGCGTAGCGATCGTCTATTGAGTGTGGTGCGCGTCATGCTCGGCCTTGTGCCGAGCATCCACGTCGTGAACTCAGGTCTCGCCAATCGAAGACGTGGATGGTCGGGGCAAGCCCGACCATGACGGGCGGGATGCCTGCGCGCGAGCGCGACGTAGGTGGTTCCCTCCGCGCCCGTCCCGGTCTAGAGCATCGGGCTGTTTTTCCGACCTCTGACGGCGTGGCCTGACGACGATGTACGACATCAAATGGATTCGCGAGAACGCCGCGGCGTTCGACACCGGGCTGAAGCGGCGGGGGCTCGCGCCGCTCTCGGCCTCGCTGCTGGCGCTCGACGACACGCGCCGCGCCGCCATCGCGAAGGCGCAAGCCTCGCAGGAGCGCCGCAACGCCCTGTCGAAGGAGATCGGCAAGGCGATGGGCGCGAAGGATGTGGCCCTCGCCGAGCAGCTCAAGGCCGAGGTCGCGAGCCTGAAGGAGCTGCAGCCACAGCTCGAGGCCGAAGAGAAGGCGGCCAAGGCCGCGCTCGACGAGCAACTCGCCGCGATCCCCAACACGCCCCATGACGAGGTGCCTGAGGGCGCCGACGAGCATGGCAATGTCGTCAAGTCGGTCCATGGCGAGGCGCCCGAAAAGGCCGGCGGGCGGCTGTTCGGCCAGAATTTTGCGCCCAAGGAGCATTTCGAGCTCGGCGAGGCGCTCGGCCAGATGGATTTCGAGACGGCCGCGAAGCTCTCCGGCTCGCGCTTCGTCGTGCTGGAGCGCCAGATCGCAAGGCTCTCCCGCGCCATCGGGCAGTTCATGCTCAACACCCACACCGAGGAGCACGGCTACACCGAGGTGATGCCGCCGCTGATGGTGCGCGACGACGCCATGTTCGGTACGGCGCAGTTGCCGAAGTTCCGCGATGATCAGTTTCGTGCGGGAGACGATCACTGGCTCATCCCCACCGCCGAAGTCCCGCTGACCAATCTCGTGCGCGAATCGATCCTCTCCGAGGAGGAACTGCCGCGCCGCTACACCGCGCTCACCCCCTGTTTCCGGGCCGAAGCCGGCTCGGCCGGGCGCGACACGCGCGGCATGCTGCGGCAGCACCAGTTCGAGAAGGTCGAGCTGGTCTCGATCACGACGCCGGAAAAATCGGCCGAGGAGCATGAGCGCATGCTCGCCTGCGCCGAGGCCGTGCTGAAGAAGCTCGACCTGCATTATCGGGTGATGACCTTGTGTACCGGCGACATGGGCTTCGCCTCGCAGAAGACCTACGACATCGAGGTCTGGCTGCCCGGGCAGAAGACCTATCGCGAGATCTCGTCCTGCTCGGTCTGCGGCGATTTCCAGGCGCGGCGGATGGATGCCCGCTACCGGCCCAAGGAGGGCGGCGCGCCGCGCTTCGTCCACACGCTGAACGGCTCGGGCACGGCGGTCGGCCGGGCGCTGATCGCGGTGATGGAGAACTACCAGAACGCCGACGGCTCGATCACGGTTCCCGGCGTGCTGGTGCCCTATATGCGCGGCGTGACGAAGATCGAGAAGGCGTGATGGTGCCGTCGTACCAGCGTCATGCTCGGGCTCGACCCGAGCATCTCTTGCAGGAGATTCTCGGGTCTACGCTTCGCTTCGCCCGAGCATGACGCCTCCTGCCGGGAATCCTCCTCGTCGATGAAAGACCTCTGACATGCGCATTCTCGTGACCAATGACGACGGCATCCATGCCGAGGGGCTGGCGGTTCTGGAGCGCATCGCGGCGCAGCTCTCCGACGATGTCTGGGTCGTCGCGCCCGAGACCGACCAGTCGGGCGTGGCGCATTCGCTGTCGCTGTCGAACCCGCTGCGCCTGCGCCAGGTCGGCGAGAAGCGCTTCGCGGTCGCCGGCACGCCGACCGATTGCGTGATCATGGCGGTGCGCTCGATCATGATCGAAAACCGGCCGGACCTCGTGCTCTCGGGCGTCAATCGCGGCCAGAACGTCGCCGAGGACGTGACCTATTCCGGCACGATCGCGGCCGCGATGGAGGGCACGCTGCTCGGCATCCCCTCTATCGCGGTCAGCCAGGGCTATGGGCCGGGTGGACGCGAGAACATCCGCTGGGACTGCGCCGAGCAGCACGCGCCGGGCATCATCCGCCGGCTACTCGAGGAGGGCATCCCGAAGGAGATCCTGTTCAACGTCAATTTCCCCAATGTCGCCCCCGAAGAGGTCGCGGGCGTGGCGGTGACGGTGCAGGGCCGGCGCGACCAGGAGCTGATGCAGTTGCAGCCGCGGCAGGACGGGCGCGGCAACCCCTATTACTGGATCGCCTTCGCTCGCGGCCGCACCGAGCCGGCCAACGGCACCGATTTGCGCGCGCTCGCCGAGAAGAAGATCTCGGTGACGCCGCTGGAGCTCGACCTGACCCATGAGCCGACGCTGACGCGGTTCGCGCGGGTGTTTGCTTGAGCGCCATGCCTCTCACCCGCGCCGTCATCCCGGCCGGAGCGAAGCGGAAGGCCGGGATCCATCGTAGAGCCCTGCGACCTCCGATGGATCCCGGTCGACCCGCGGTCGCCCAGGATGACGGCGTGGTTGCAATGTCCACAGGCGCGGACTGAACCATGACCGACGGCGAGGGCGACGCCATGACCGAGGAGCGGCCGGCGAGCGAGGGCGAGCGCACCGTCGCCTTCCTGCTGTCACTGCGGGCGCAAGGCGTGCGCGATCTCGCCGTGCTGCGCGCCATGGAAAAGGTGGCGCGCGAGCGCTTTGCGCCGGCTCGCTTCGCCGACCTCGCCCGGCAGGACGTCTCGGTGCCGCTGCCCTGCGGCCAGACGATGACGGCGCCGCATACGGTCGCGGCGCTCCTGACCGCGCTCGATCTTCAGGCGGGCTCGCGCGTGCTCGAGATCGGCACCGGCTCGGGCTATGTCACGGCGCTGCTGGCGGCGATGGGCGCGGAGGTCGTCTCGCTCGAGCGCTACCGCACGCTGGCGCTGGCCGCGCAGGAGCGCATCGCCGGCAGCGGCTTCGCCCGCGAGATCGAATTGCGCCAGGCAGACGGCCTCCAGCCCGACCGGACGCTCGGGCGATTCGAGCGAATCCTGGTCAATGGCGTGACGCCCGTGATTCCCGAGATGCTGCTGGCACGATTGGCGCCGGGCGGGCGCCTCGTCGGGGCGATGCGTGTCGAGGGCGCGGCGCGGCGCGTCGTCGTCACGCGGCTGCCGGACGGCAGCTTCGACCATGCGCCGGGGCCGGCGGTGCGCCTCCCGCCACTGGTGGCCGGCCTCGCGCGGGCACTCTGATCGCGGCGGTCGACCGGTCAAAAAGCAAACGCCGAGTCGCGGCGCGAAACGCTTTCGTAACCTGAACGCGGTTTTAATGCTGGCAATCGAGTTGCGTCGTTTGCGAGTGCCAGTTCCATGCGTAGCCCTGCCGGATCGGTTTCGTTCCATCTCGCCCTGCGCGCTTCGACGGCGTGCCTGCTGGCGCTCGCTCTCAGCGCCTGCTCCTCTGAAGCGATGCGCTTCACCGACACCCCCTTCGACAGTCCGTTCAAGACGGCGCAGGCCCCGGCTCGCGACCCTGCGACGACCGGCTCGATCGGTCGCTCGGTCAACACGCCGGTCTATGCGACACCGGCTCCCGCCACGGCGGCCGTGCGCTCGCAGCCTCTGCCGCCGCCGCAATCGGCCGTCGCGCTGCGCGCCGCCGCGCCGCAGCCCATGGCGGGCAGTGCGAATGGCTGGTCGGCCCAGGGCGGCACGCCCGTCGTTCTCGCCCAGGGCGAGACGCTCGATACGCTCTCCTCGCGCTATGGCGTGCCGCGCGCCGCGCTGATCTCGGCCAATGGCCTGTCCAGCCCGAATGTCGCGCCCGGCACGCGCATCACCATCCCGGTCTACAACGCCGCCGGTTCGGCCGCTCCGGCTCCGGCCGCAGCGGCTCCGCGCCAGCAGATGGCGCAGGCTCCGGCCGAGACGCGCTCCGATGCATCCCGATTCGTGACCGGTCCCGCGCCGGCGGCTGCTCCCGTGCGGCCTGCGACGCCGGTGCAGGATGCTCGCGCCAAGGCCCAGGCTGCGGCCGAGGCCAAGGCCCAGGCCGCCGCCGAAGCCAAGGCGAAAGCGGAGGCCGACGCGCTGGCGATGCGCGAATCGCGCGCCCGCTTCGCCGCCGAGGCCAAGGCCAAGGCTGCGGCCCGCGCCAACACGACGGCCGCTGCGGCTCCCGTCCCGACACCCGCTGCCAAGCCGGCGGCCCCGGCCAAGGTCGTCGCCGAGAAGCCGGCCGCCAAGCCGGAAGCCCAGCCGGCCAAGACGGCCGCCGCTCCGGCGCCGGAGAAGACCAAGCCGGTCGTCGTCGCGACGGCGCCCGCCGCTCCCGAGCCCAAGGCCGCTCCCCGGAGCGAGCCCGAGCCCACCACCACCGCCAGCCTGCCCAAGGCGGAGGAGGCCGGCGAGAAGGCCGATTTCCGCTGGCCGGCCCGCGGCCGCGTCATCGCCGGCTTCAGCGGTCGCGGTGGCAATGAGGGCATCAACATCGCCGTGCCCGAAGGCACGCCGGTCAAGGCGGCGGAGAGCGGCACGGTCGCCTATGCCGGCAGCGAGCTCAAAGGCTACGGCAATCTCGTCCTGATCCGCCACGCCAACGGCTATGTCTCGGCCTACGCCCATAACGGCGAGCTCAAGGTCAAGCGGGGCGACACGGTCAAGCGCGGCCAGGTCGTCGCCAGCTCCGGCCAGACGGGCAACGTCTCTTCGCCGCAGCTGCATTTCGAGCTGCGCAAGGGCTCGGCGCCGGTCGATCCGACGCCCTATCTCAACAACTGATCAAGAGTTCACCTTCGACCGGTCTCCGCGAGACCCCACCGGTCGGAACAGGGCGGGGCGGTCCCAGGAAAGGCCGCCCCGCCACTTTTTTGTCTGGCGAACGTCAGGGTCGGGCCTGACCCGACCAGCGGACGTCAGGCAGCCGCGTCATGCTGGCCCCTGTGGCGAGCATCCACGTCTTGAACACGGCCCTCGACGAATGAAGGCTTGGATGGTCGGGACCAGCCCGACCATGACGGCCCCGCCGGCTGGCGATTACTCGTCCAGCGGCTTGCCGAGGCGCCCCGCCAGATCCTGGATGAACTGCCAGGCGGTGCGGCCGGAGCGCGAGCCGCGGGTCGTTGCCCATTCCAGCGCCTCGTGGTGCAGCGTTTCGGGGTCGATCGCAAGGCCGAAATGGCCGACATAGCCGTCGATCATCGCCAGAAACTCGTCCTGGCTGCATTTGTGGAAGCCGAGCCAGAGGCCGAAGCGGTCCGAGAGCGAGACCTTCTCCTCGATCGCCTCGCCCGGGTTGATCGCGGTCGAGCGCTCATTGTCCATCATGTCGCGCGGCATCAGATGGCGGCGGTTGGAGGTGGCGTAGAACACGACATTGCCGGGCCTGCCCTCGACGCCGCCATCCAGCGCTGCCTTTAGCGACTTGTAGGAGGTGTCGTCGCGGTCGAAGGAGAGATCGTCGCAGAAGACGATGGCGCGATGCGCGTCGGGACGCAGCAAACCCATCAGCACCGGCAGGCTCTCGATGTCCTCGCGGTGGATCTCGATCAGCTTCAGCGGCAGGGCCTGGCCGGCGAGGCGCCTGTTGGTGTCGGCATGGACCGACTTGACCAGCGAGGACTTGCCCATGCCGCGCGCGCCCCAGAGCAGAACATTGTTGGCCGGCAGGCCGCGGGCGAAACGCTCCGTGTTCTCGGCCAGCGTGTCGCGAACGCGATCGACGCCGCGCAGCAGCCCAAGCGCGACGCGGTTGACGCGGGCGACCGGGGCGAGCTCCGACCCGGCGGGATGCCAGACGAAGGCGTCGGCGAGCGTCAGATCGGCGGGCTTGCGGGCGGGCGGGGCGATGCGCTCCAGCGCCGCGGCGATGCGCAGCAGGGCAGCCAGCGTCGGGTCGGTCTGGGTCTCGGTCGCAACGGTCATGGGCGGGCCTTCGGGCAACTCGGCGCGGAGCCGTAACGGAGGGTACGGTGCCTTGCAGCGTTAGCGGTTCGTCGGCTCGGAGCGCAAGGCCATTGCGCGAACTGCGGCGAGCCCATAGGTGAGGAGCGCCGCGAGCCGGCCGGGCGCGTCCGATTGATTTAACGGCGCCTCTGGCTATAGTCCGCGCGATTTTTTAAGGCCTGTGACGAAATCCGCCGCGCCCCGCGGCCGGGGGCGCCTGCGCCGCCGCGATGAAGGAGCCGTTTCGTGATCACCCCCGCTTTCGCCCAAGCCGCCGGTGCCGGTGGTTCCACCGACATGCTGATCTCGCTCGTCCCCTTCGTGCTGATCTTCGTGATCATGTGGTTCCTGATCATTCGGCCGCAGCAGAAGCGCGTGAAGGCGCATCAGGAGATGGTCAAGAACGTGCGCCGCGGCGACACGGTGATCACCTCGGGCGGCATCGTCGCCAAGGTGTCCAAGGTGATCGACGATGGCGAGATCGAAGCCGAGATCGCCGAGGGCGTCCGGGTTCGCCTGGTCAAGGGCATGATCACCGACGTTCGCGCCAAGGGCGAGCCGGTCAAGAGCTGAACCGCGCAGCGGCTCCGCGAGGGGCCGGCGCGCGACAACAAGGCGTTACCCGCAGATGCTCCGTTTCCAGACCCGCAAGGTCATCGTCGTCCTGCTCGTTCTGCTCTTCGGCTGCGGCTTCGCCCTGCCGAACCTTTTCTCGCCCGAGACGCGCAAGGCGATCGAGCAGGGCGCTCCGTCCTGGATTCCGCGCATCCTGCTGCCGATCCACGCCGTCGTGCTGGGTCTCGACCTGCAGGGCGGCTCGCATGTCCTGCTCGAGATCGACCGTGCCGATCTCGTCCGCAGCCAGGTGACGCAGCTGCGCGATGACGTGCGCCGCATCCTGCGCGAGGAGCGGGTGAGCTTCCAGGGCGGCATCGGCATGACGGCGCGCGGGGTCAGCCTGCGCGTGCCCGATGCGGCCGATCGGGCCAAACTCCTGCCGAAGCTGCGCGAACTGGCGCAGCCGATCGGGACGCTCGGCGCCTTCGGCCCCTCCGGCAACATGTCGATCGAGGTTGCGGAGCAGCCCGATGGACTGATCCAGCTCAACGTCACCGAGGCCGGCGCCAATGAGCGCGTCCGCCGTGCGGTCGAGCAGGCGATGGAGGTGCTGCGCCGCCGCGTCGACGCGCTCGGCACCACAGAACCTAACATCCAGCGCCAGGGTCTCGACCGCATTCTCGTCCAGGTGCCGGGCCTGCAGGATCCGCAGCGCCTGAAGGACATTCTCGGCCAGACCGCCAAGCTGCAGTTCCGCATGGTCGCCGACGGCCAGGGCGGCGACGTCGACATGCTGCCCTCGCAGGATGCCGGCGGCTCGCTGGTGCCGGTCGAGCGGCGCGTGATCGTCGAGGGCGAGGATCTGATCGACGCCCAGCCGGCCTTCGATTCGCGGACCTCGCAGCCGATCGTGAATTTCCGCTTCAACATCCGCGGCGCGCAGCGCTTCGGCCAGGCGACGACGGAGAATCTCGGCCGTCCCCTCGCCATCGTGCTCGACAACAAGGTGATCTCGTCGCCGGTCATCCAGTCGCCGATCACCGGCGGCTCGGGCCAGATCTCCGGAAATTTCACGGTCGAGGCGGTCAACAACCTCGCCATCCTGCTGCGCGCCGGTGCGCTGCCGGCGAAGATGACGATCGTCGAGGAGCGGACCGTCGGCCCGGGCCTGGGGCAGGATTCGATCCAGGCCGGCAAGATGGCGACGCTGATCGCCACTGTGCTGGTGATTCTCTACATGATCGGGACCTATGGCGTGTTCGGCTTCATCGCCTCGATCGCGCTGCTCGTCCATGTCTGCCTGATCTTCGGGCTGATGTCGGTGCTGGGCGCGACCATGACGCTGCCGGGCATCGCCGGCATCGTGCTGACCATCGGCACGGCGGTGGATTCCAACGTGCTGATCTATGAGCGTATGCGCGAGGAGGCCCATCAGGGCCGCTCGCTCGTCTCGGCGCTCGAGGCGGGCTTCCAGCGCGCCTTCGCGACCATCATCGACTCGAACGTGACCATGCTGATCGCGGCGCTGGCTCTGTTCGCGCTCGGCTCAGGCCCGGTGCGCGGCTTCGCGGTCGTGTTCATCCTCGGCATCCTGACCACGGTCATCACCGCGGTGACGCTGACGCGGATGCTGATCGCGCTCTGGTATCGCTGGGCCCGTCCCAAGACCCTTCCGTTCTGACGCAAGCCAACTGTTCAAGGAGATCAGCGCATGCGTCTGCTTCGCATCGTTCCCGACGGCACCCGTTTCAAGATCGTCCGCTTCCGGCGGTTCAGCTATCCGTTTTCGGCCGCCTATTCGCTGCTGGTGCTGTTCCTGTTCCTGACGGTCGGCCTCAATTTTGGCATCGACTTCCGCGGCGGCACGCTGATCGAGATGCAGGCCAAGTCCGGAAAGCCGGAGATCGCTTCGGTGCGTGCGACGGCGAACGGCCTCGGCTTCGGCGAGGCGGAGGTGCAGGAGTTCGGCTCTGGCGGCGAAATCTCGATGCGGTTCGCCCTGCAGCCGGGCGGCGAGGTGGCGCAGCAGCAGGTCGTCGTCAAGGCGCGCGAGGCTTTTGCGGCCACCTATGATTTCCGCCGTGTCGAGACCGTCGGCCCGCGCGTTTCGGGCGAACTGGTTCAGGCCGGCACGCTCGGCGTCGTGCTCGCGATCATCGGCGTGCTGATCTATCTCTGGTTCCGCTTCGAGATGCAGCTGGCGATCGGCGCGATCCTCGGCACGCTGCACGACATCGTGCTGACGATGGGCTTCTTCCTGATCACCCAGCTCGAGTTCAACCTGACCTCGATCGCGGCGATCCTGACCATCGTCGGCTATTCGCTCAACGAAACCGTTGTCGTGTTCGACCGCACGCGCGAATTGCTGCGGCGCTACAAGACCATGCCGATCCCCGACCTGCTCGATCTTTCGGTCAACTCGACGCTGTCGCGCACCGCCATCACCTCGACCACCACGGTGCTGGCGCTGATCGCGCTGGTGTTGTTCGGGGGCACGGCGATCGAGGGCTTCGCGCTGGTCATGCTCTTCGGCGTCGTCGTCTGCACCTATTCGGCGATGTTCATCTCGACGCCGGTCCTGCTCTATCTCGACGTCCGCGCCGGGGTTTCGCGGCCGGAGGGCGCCGAGGAGAAGGTCGCCGCCGGCGCCAAGAGCTGAGCCGCGCGGCCGGCATGAGCCGCTTCGACGGATTCGTTCCCGGGCGCCACCAGCTCGACGCCTTCGGCGCGGGCGGCTTCCGCTTCGCCGGGATGAGCCATCGGGGCTCGGTGCTGGCGCTGCCGTCCGGCATCCGGATCTGGCCGGTCTTGCGCTTTGCAGACGTCACGCCCGCGGCCTTCCAGCCGGTGCTGGACGAAGCGGAGAGCATCGACTTCCTGCTCATCGGCACCGGCGCCGACATCGCCTTCATTCCGCATGACTGGCGCGCCCTGCTGAAGGAGCGCGGGGTCACGGTCGAGGGCATGGCCACGGGCGCTGCGGCGCGCACCTACAATGTGCTCGTCGCGGAAGAGCGGCGCGTGGCCGCAGCCCTGATCGCGGTCGACTGAACCCAGGACCGACATGCCCGCCGGAATTCAGGGCGCCCATGTCGCGTGAGGCGTAGCCATCCGCCGCCGCCTCGGCCTACACTGTCGCACCGTGGCTTGGGGGCAGCACCGGATCGAGGCCAGATGATGCCGCAGGCAACCGAGACCGACCGCCGCAGCGCCGCCGTGCCGTCCGCCCTGCCGGACGCCTACGCGCATTGCGCGGCCATGGTTCGCGAGCAGGATCACGACCGCTACATCACCTGCCTCTACGCGCCCGAATCGCAGCGCCCCGCGCTCTTCGCACTCTATGCCTTCAGCCTCGAGATCGCCCGCATCCGCGCGCTGGTCAGCGAGCCGCTTCCCGGCGAGGTCCGGATGCAGTGGTGGCGCGACCTGCTGGAAGGCCAGGCGAGCGGCGAGACGCAGGGGCACCCCGTCGCCGCCGCGCTGCTCGACTCGATCGCCCGCTATTGCCTGCCGATCGCGCCGCTGGCCGGGCTGATCGAGGCCCGCATCTTCGATCTCTATGACGATCCGATGCCCTCGCTGCGCGATCTCGAAGGCTATGCCGGCGAGACCGCGAGCGCGCTGGTGCGGCTGGCCTCGATCATCCTGGCCAATGGCCGCGATCCCGGCGGGGCGGCGGCTGCGGGCTATGCCGGCGTCGCCTATGCGCTGACGGGGCTGATGCGCGCTTTCCCCTGGCATGCGGCCGAGGGGCAGGTTTACCTGCCCGGCGACATCCTCGCCCGCAACGGCGTCACCCGCGACGACATCGTGCGCGGGCGCGGCGGGCCGGGCGTGCTCTATACGCTGAAGGAGCTGCGCGGCATCGCGCGCGGGCATCTGGCCAAGCTGCGCGAGTTGCGCAGCACGATTCCCTCCGCCGTGATGCCGGCCTTCCTGCCGGTCGCGCTGGTCGAGCCCTATCTCGCGCGCATGGAGCGCTCGGGCTACGACCCCTACCGCACGATCATCACGCTGGCCGCCTGGCGCCGGCAATGGGCGATCTGGCGGATGGCGCGCGCGGCGGGCTGACCGACCGCTCTACTCCGCCGCCTGAGCCTGCGCTCCGCCCGCCCAGGCCTCCATCGCGACCTTCGCCCGCACCGTCAGGGCGTGCTTGCGGGCGACGCTCTTGGCAGGACCCTTCAGCTTCTTGCCGTCGGGGCCATGCGTCGCCTGGCCCTCGATAGGGGGGAACAGGCCGAAATTGATGTTCATCGGCTGGAAGGAGCGCGGACCCTCGTCGATGGTGACGATGTGGCCGCCGGTGATGTGGTTGACCAGCGCGCCGAGCGCCGTCGTCGCCGGCGGGATCTCGATCTCGCGTCCGAGCCGCTCGGCCGCGGCGAGACGGCCCGCCAGCAGGCCGATGGCGGCGCTTTCGACATAACCCTCGCAGCCGGTGATCTGGCCGGCGAAGCGCAGGCGCGGATCGGCCTTCAGCCGCAGCCGCGCATCGAGCAGCTTCGGCGAGTTCAGATAGGTGTTGCGGTGGATGCCGCCGAGCCGCGCGAATTCGGCGTTCTGGAGGCCCGGGATCATCCGGAAGATCGCGGCCTGCTCGCCATATTTCAGCTTGGTCTGGAAGCCCGTCATGTTGAACAGGGTGCCGAGCGCATTGTCCTGGCGCAGCTGCACCACCGCATAGGGCTTGACCGTCGGATTGTGCTTGTTGGTGAGCCCGACCGGCTTCATCGGGCCCCAGCGCAGCGTCTCGCGGCCGCGCTGCGCCATGACCTCGATCGGCAGGCAGCCGTCGAAATAGGGCGTGCCCTCCCACTCCTTGAACTCGGTTTTCTCGGCGGCCAGCAGCGCGTCGATGAAGGCCTCGTACTGGTCGCGGTCGAGCGGGCAGTTGATGTAGTCCGCGCCGGTGCCACCGGGACCCGCCTTGTCGTAGCGCGACTGGAACCAGGCCACTCCCATGTCGATCGAGTCGAAATGCACGATCGGGGCGATGGCGTCGAAGAAGGCGAGCGCGTCCTCGCCCGTCAGCGACTGGATGCCGGCGGCGAGCGCGGGCGAGGTCAGCGGGCCGGTGGCGATGATGACGCTGTCCCACGCGGCCGGCGGGAGGCCGGCGATCTCGGCGCGGTCGATCGTGACCAGCGGATGGGCTTCGAGCGCGGCCGTGACGGCCTGCGAGAAGCCGTCCCGGTCGACCGCGAGCGCCCCGCCGGCCGGCACCTGATGCGCGTCGCCCTTGTCCATGATCAGCGAGCGGAGCCGGCGCATCTCCCAGTGCAGCTGGCCGACGGCGTTGGAGAGCGCATCGTCCGAGCGGAAGGAGTTGGAGCAGACGAGTTCCGCCAGCCCTTGCGTCTTGTGGGCCTCGGTGCCGCGGACGGGCCGCATCTCGTGCAGGATGACGGGGACGCCGGCCTGGGCGATCTGCCAGGCGGCTTCGGAGCCGGCGAGACCGCCGCCGATGATGTGAACGGGTTCCATGCTCGGCATGTGTCGCCCCCCGCCGCCGCCGTCAAGGGAAACGGGGCCCGAAACGCAAAATGCCCGCCTTGCGGCGGGCATTCGCTCTGCGACCGGTCGCCGCGAGGGAGGATCGCGGCTCCGGGAGAGACTACTCGGCGCCCCGCCTCAGCGGGGCGAAAGCCGCTTCAGACGGCCGCGTGGGTGCGGGCGACGAAGGGGATCTCGGTGCGCGACAGGCCGAGATCGTCGAGCTCGCGGTCGGTCAGGCGGGAGAGCTCGCGAACGGTCTCGCGATAGCGCAGATAGGCGCGGATCTTGGCGGCGATCATGGTGACGAACATGGTGGCAATCCTACTAGGTTTCCGGAGCGGGTCGGTGCCCACAGCGATGAATTCGTTGTGCGCTGCATATAAGTGAGCCAGCGCGCCCGCAACAGAGGCATGGAGTCAGCTCCGTCATGCGTTTTCGGCATGAACCATTCGCAATTGCTTCACTTTTGCCGTCTCGCCCGCGTCCAGCGGTTAACGGTCCGGTAAGATTCGCAAGATTTCTGCCCGATCCTTGTGCATTCCAGCGACGCCGGTCGGGTGGTCAGGCCAATTTGCCGCCCCGATGAGCAGCGCCGGCACCTTAACGATGCTGCAGCGCACATAAGCGCTGATTCACCCTGTTTCGCGGCGCCCGGTGCCCTTCGGGCCCGGAATCGGGCCGGGCGGAGCGAATCGGCCGCCCGGCGGGGTCTCACTCGCAATGGGCCAGATGCCGCGCTGCAGCAGTGACGCCGGCGAGCGAGAACTCATAGCTCGTCGCATTGCCGCGGGCGGAGCGCGCCTCCAGCGCCATGACGCGGCCGGCGCGCATCGCCGCCAGCAGCTCCGGCTCGCGCTCGACCCGGCGCAGCCAGGCATGGCTGCCTTTCGTGATCATGCGGAAGGTCTCGTCGCCGATGGTGACGGTGACCTCCGAGCCGTCCTCGAAATCATAGCCGGCCTGCAGGCTCGATTCGGTCGCCTGCGGCGTCTCGGCCTCCTTGACGAAGAAATAGACCTCGCCATGGCGCAGCGTGGCGGGCTCGGCGCTGGCGGGCGTGGCGAGGATGTAGCAGCTGCGCGCTTCGCCCTCGCCGAAGGCGGCGGCGGTCCAGCTGCCGAACTGGCCGAGCGGGGTGGCGGTGGCGGCGGCAGCCGGCAGGGGGGCGAGGCCGAGCGCGGCGGCGATGAGGGCGGCACGGGTGGCGAGGATCGTCATCCTGTCTCCTTTCGGGTGAAGCGGGCAGGGTGGGAAGGTAGCGGTTAACGAGGCGTGACCATGGCGACAGATGGTTCGGGGCTTCCCGTCATTCCGGGGCGGGCCGCAGGCCCGAGCCCGGAATCCATGACCACGACGACGCCGCATCGGCCTCTCCTCCGGGCTGCGGCGTTCATGGGTTCCGGGCTCTTCGCTTTCGCGAAGCCCCGGAATGACGGGGGAGGCTCACCCGCCGTCCTGCGCGATCTCGGCGGCGACGCGGGCCTGCGCCTGCGCCAGCGCGGCGTCCGGCTTCATCCCCGCGGCACCGTTCTGGATCATGTAGCCGGCGAGGCGGCGATCCTGGTCGGGCAGGGCCCCCATGAAGCCGTGGAGGCAGGCCGCGTCGCTGCGCTTGCAGCTGCGGCCGCGCTGGCAGGCCTTGTCGGTGCAGTCGCGCCAGATTTCGAGGATGTCGCCCATCTTCCGGAGAAGGTCGCGGCGGATCTGCTGGGTGCGGTGGAAATTGGCGATGTGCTCGGGCGAGAAGCCGGAGGGTTTGTTGCGGGTCATGATCGTCTCCCTGCGGGGAGGGGGGCGAGCGCCAGCCCCCGCCCGCTATTGCAGCGTCGGTGGTCGAACGGGGCTGGCGGAGCGCCGCGGGGCGCTTGGGTCGAGGTCCGCAACCGTTGAGCCAGGTCGCGGCGCGGCGGGATTGAGCCACCCGTCGCACGCCCCCCGGCGCTCCGCCTTCGGCGATTTCGGACTTCGGGCCGCGCTTATCGGGTCGAAGGCCAGCCTCCGCCGCGAGCCCTCAAGCGCCAGTTCCCCTCATCGGGTTGTCGCGCCGTCCGGCATGGGACGAAGGCGTGATGCCAACGACCGTTCCAGCGAGCTCCTCGCACAGGGGCCGTAGTACCCCCAGGGCGGTGCCCCGAAGCCTCCCGGGAGTGGATCGTGACTCCACCCGCAGGCGCCGACCCGTCACCCAGCCACTGGCACACCTCCGGATGGCCGCCCCGTTTGGGTGATGGGCGAGGGGAGTATGGGGGATGCGGGGAGGGCGGGGATAAGTTTGCTTCCGGTTTCCACCGTCATGGTCGCCCTTGTGGCGACCATCCACGCCTTTGCGCGGGAAGGACCGGGTTCGCGCTTCGTGGTCGTGCGTCGTCTGACCCCAGCGTCGCAAGGCGTGGATGGTCGGGACAAGCCCGACCAGGACGGGGAGGGAAGCGCCCCTGTCCATTGTCTGCACCGCCGTCATGGTCGCCCTTGTGGCGACCATCCACGCCTTTGCGCGGGAAGGACCGGGTTCGCGCTTCGTGGTCGCGCGTCGCCTGACCCCAGCGTCGCAAGGCGTGGATGGTCGGGACAAGCCCGACCATGACGGCGAGGGAAGCGCCCCTGTCCATTGTCTGCACCACCGTCATGGTCGCCCTTGTGGCGACCATCCACGCCTTTGCGCGGGAAGGACCGGGTTCGCGCTTCGGCGCTGGCGTCGCGCCCGCCCCCAGCGTCGCAAGGCGTGGATGGTCGGGACAAGCCCGACCATGACGGGACGCATCACTCCCTGAAAGTAGTCATCCCGGTCGGAGCCGTCGAAGCGGCCGCTCGGCATGCAGCACTTCTTGAAATCTGCGCCCGGAGCCGCAGACGCAGAGGTCGTTGCGGCCGAGCTTCTCCAGCAGTTCGACATCGCCATGGACGATGCGGACGCCGCGCTTCACGCGCGTTTCGGACGGATAGGATTTGCGACGCTTGCGCGTGACCTCAAAAGGACGGCTGGTCGATGGCGGATGTTGAGCCACGGCTCCGTCTAGGTCATTAGCGCGATGAGTTTCTTGGGGATTGGTTGAATTAGGAGATGCTAGTCACAGACGGAAAGGAGATCGTGGAAGCGAAATGCCTTTTTTGCAAGGTGAACCGTGATCGAGCTTCCGCCGTTTGATGCCCTTGCCCTCTCCCTTCATCATAGCCCTGGGGTCCACGCTATTCTTGTTGGCTCAGGACTATCGCGAGCGGCTGGCATTCCCACCGGCTGGGAAATCACGCTCGATCTGATCCGCCGTCTCGCGGCGCTCGACGGTATTGCCGAGCATGAAGACTGGGCGACGTGGTATCGCGACAAGTACGGCAAAGAGCCTAGCTACTCCGAAATTCTGGACGCGCTTGCTTCGACCCAGGCCGAGCGGCGCTCCATCCTTCATGGTTACATTGAACCAGCCGAAGGCGAGGAAGCGCGCAGACCAACCAAAGCGCACCATGCCATTGCTCAACTGGTGGCTTCGGGCGCGGTGCGGGTTATCATTACAACGAACTTCGACCGGCTGATAGAAAATGCACTTCGCGAAGCTGGCATTGAGCCCACGGTTATCGCAGGAGACGACGCAATTACCGGCGCAACTCCACTGGTTCATGCGAAATGTACGGTAATCAAAGTCCATGGCGACTATCTTGACGCACGGATCAAGAACACCGACTCGGAATTGGAGGGGTATTCGCCCGCCATGGACATGCTGCTCGATCAGGTGTTCGATAATTTTGGGCTGCTGTCGGTAGGGTGGTCCGGGGAGTGGGACACCGCATTGCGGTCGGCCATCCTCCGCGCTCCGTCACGGCGATATCCTTTCTACTGGGCCTCACGCGGCAAGGTGGGAGGATTGGCGCAAGATCTACTGGACCAACGTGGCGGGCGGAGTTTCGCAATCGCCGATGCAGACAGCTTTTTCGTGAAGCTTGCCGAGACGCTAGAAGCACTGACGCAAGCCAACCGTCCGCATCCGCAGAGCATTGAGATGGCAGTCGCGTTGGCCAAACGATACTGTCGCGATGACAAATTCTCCATGGAATGGACGGAATTTCTGCATGCCGAAGTTGACAAGATAGCAAAATTCGTTAACGGACCCGAATATCCGACTGCCAGACCAACAGATCAATCGCTCAATGAATTAGTATCGAGATTTATTAGTTTATCAGAGATAATACGGCGCGCGTGCTTAATTTGCGGGCGATGGGGTACGAGAGAAGCAAATAAATCGGTAATCAATGCCATTCGCTCGGTTTCTTTTCAGAACTCTCCGCAAAGCGGATACACTTGGCTCATCAATCTCCGAAAAACTGCCGCTATGATGTGTTTTTATTGGAATTCTATAGGATTGATCTCACGCGAGGATTGGGTTGGCATAAGTTCGCTTTTCCATGCTGAAACAGTGGCGGACGGTAAGCCAATCCAAATAATATCAATATTGCCACCGACTACATTTGAATCCGTAGATTGGAAATTCCTAACGGGGTTCGAACGAAATTATACGCCTGCCAGCGATTTTCTTAGGCAGATGATCGAGTCCGAGATCCGCGATATTGCAGTTTCGCCGGATGAAATTGATGCACTGTTCGATTCTTGCGAAGCCTTAATTTCTCTCGAATTTGCCGCCGATCGGATGAAACATATGGCAGGCACTGGGCTATGGTTCTGGACGCCAGCAGGCCGCTTCGTCTGGAAAAGAAGCCGTTTGTCAGGAGAGGCGTTGTTCGGTCAGTTCGACGATCTTGCTGCAGATCACCCCATACTGACAGCAGGGCTTATAGGAGGCGCGCCCGCATCATCCGCAGAGATAATAAAAGCCACTCGCGAACATTTCGGAAAAGCCGCAAGTTCATGGTTCTAATACGAGTTGTTCGCAGTCGTTGGGTCAATGGGCGCCGCCGTGCCCTATGATGGATCGCGGCCTTCGCTGCGCTTCAGCCAGGATGACGGCGCGGACGGCTGAAGGCAGGGGGCGGATTACTCCGCCGCCTCCCGCACCGCCTTGCCCTTCGCAATCGGCCGGCGCTCCAGCACCTCCTTGAGGAAGCGGGCGGTGTGGCCCTTGCCGGACTTGACGATGGCCTCGGGCGTGCCCTCGGCCACCACGACGCCGCCGCCGTCGCCGCCTTCGGGCCCCATGTCGATCACCCAGTCGGCCGTCTTCACCACTTCGAGGTTGTGCTCGATGACGACGACGGAATTGCCCTGCTCGACCAGCTCGTGCAGCACCTCCATCAGCTTGGCGACGTCGTGGAAATGCAGTCCGGTGGTCGGCTCGTCGAGGATGTAGAGGGTGCGGCCGGTGGCGCGCTTGGAGAGCTCTTTTGAGAGCTTGACGCGCTGGGCCTCGCCGCCCGAAAGCGTCGTCGCCTGCTGGCCGACCTTGACATAGTCGAGCCCGACGCGGGCGAGCGTCTCCATCTTGTCGCGGATCGAGGGCACGGCCTTGAACAGGTCCTTGGCCTCCTCGACCGACATGTCGAGCACATCGGCGATGGAGTGGTCGCGGTATTTCACCTCCAGCGTCTCGCGGTCGTAGCGCTTGCCCTTGCAGACGTCGCAGGTGACGTAGACATCCGGCAGGAAGTGCATCTCGATCTTGATGACGCCGTCGCCCTGGCAGGCCTCGCAGCGTCCTCCTTTGACGTTGAACGAGAAGCGGCCCGGCTGATAGCCGCGCGCCTTGGCCTCGGGCAGGCCGGAGAACCAGTCCCGGATCGGCGTGAAGGCACCCGTATAGGTCGCCGGGTTGGAGCGCGGGGTGCGGCCGATCGGCGACTGGTCGATGTCGATGACCTTGTCGAGATGCTCGATGCCCTCGATGCGGTCATGCGGGGCGGGGTGGTCGATCGCGCCGTTGAGCTTGCGCGCCACGGCCTTGTAGAGCGTGTCGATGACCAGAGTCGACTTGCCGCCGCCGGAGACGCCGGTGATGCAGGTGAACAGCCCGAGCGGGATCTCGACCGAGACATTCTTGAGGTTGTTGCCGCGGGCGCCGACGATCTTGAGCGAGCGGCCCTTCTGCGCCTTGCGGCGGCGCACGGGCACCGCGACCGACATCTCGCCGGTGAGGTATTTGCCGGTGAGCGAGTCGGGATTGTCGAGGATCTGCTGCGGCGTGCCCTGGGCGACGATGCGCCCGCCATGGATGCCGGCGCCGGGGCCGACATCGACGACGTAATCGGCGGTGAGGATCGCGTCCTCGTCATGCTCGACGACGATGACGGTGTTGCCGAGGTCGCGCAGGCGCCGCAGCGTGCCGAGCAGCCGCTCATTGTCGCGCTGATGCAGGCCGATCGAGGGCTCGTCGAGCACATAGAGCACGCCGGTGAGGCCGGAGCCGATCTGGCTCGCGAGCCGGATGCGCTGGCTCTCGCCGCCCGAGAGCGTGCCGGAGGCGCGGGCCAGCGTCAGATATTCCAGCCCGACATCGAGCAGGAAGGTCAGCCGGTCGCGGATCTCCTTGAGGATGCGCGGGGCGATCTCGTTCTGCTTCTGGCTGAGGCGCGAGGGCAGGCGGGTGACCCAGTCGAGCGCGTCCCTGACCGAGAGCCGCGAGATCTCGCCGATATGGCAGCCGTCGATCTTGACCGCCAGCGCCTCGGGCTTGAGGCGGAAGCCCTGGCAGGCCTTGCACGGCGTCTCGGACATGAAGCGGCCGATCTCCTCGCGGGCCCAGTCCGACTCCGTCTCCTTCCAGCGCCGCTCCATATTGGTGATGACGCCCTCGAAGGGCTTGCGCACCTCATAGGCGCGCAGGCCGTCATTATAGGCCATGCGCACCGGCTCGGCGCCGGTGCCGTAGAGGATCGAGATCTTGGCGCTGTCGGGAAGCTCGGCCCAGGGCTTGGTCATCGAGAAGCCGAGATGGCGGGCGAGCGCCTCCAGCGTCTGGCCGTAATAGGGCGAGGTCGACTTGGCCCAGGGGGCAATGGCGCCCTTCTTCAGGCTGAGCGAGGAATCCGGGACGATCATGTCCGGGTCGATGCGCATCTCGTGGCCGAGACCGTCGCAGGCCGGGCAGGCGCCGAAGGGGTTGTTGAAGGAGAACAGGCGCGGCTCGATCTCGGGAATCGTGAAGCCGGAGACCGGGCAGGCGAATTTCGAGGAGAAGACGATGCGGCGCGGCGAGCCGTCCTCCTCCTTCTCGTCGGCATATTCGAAGACGGCGATGCCGTCGGTGAGGTCGAGCGCCTGCTCCAGCGAGTCGGCGAGTCGCGCGCCGAGATCGGGCCGGATCACAAGGCGATCGACGACGACGTCGATGTCGTGCTTGAACTTCTTGTCGAGCGCGGGCGCATCGGGGATCTCGACGAACTCGCCATTGATCTTGACGCGCTGGAAGCCGCGCTTGAGCCACTCCGCCATTTCCTTGCGGAACTCGCCCTTGCGGCCGCGCACGACGGGGGCGAGCAGGTAGCCGCGGGTCTTCTCCGGCAGTTCGGTGAGCCGGTCGACCATCTGCTGCACGGTCTGGCTCTCGATCGGCAGGCCGGTGGCGGGCGAATAGGGGATGCCGGCGCGCGCCCAGAGCAGGCGCATATAGTCGTGGATCTCGGTGACGGTGCCGACGGTGGAGCGCGGGTTCTTCGAGGTCGTCTTCTGCTCGATCGAGATCGCCGGCGAGAGCCCGTCGATCTGGTCGACATCGGGCTTGCTCATCATCTCCAGAAACTGGCGGGCATAGGCCGAGAGGCTCTCGACATAGCGGCGCTGGCCTTCGGCATAGATCGTGTCGAAGGCGAGCGAGGATTTGCCGGAGCCCGAGAGCCCGGTGAAGACGACGAGCTTGTCGCGCGGAATCGCGAGGTCGACGTTCTTGAGATTGTGCTCGCGAGCGCCGCGCACGGTGATCATGCGCGAGTCGGTGCGGCGGGCCTCGTCGAACATCGCCTCCAGCGCGGCGGCCTGGTCGGCGAGCGAGGTCTTGTTGCCGGACGAGGTCTGGCCCGACGAAGTTTTGGCGCCGGAGGAGGGTTTGCGAGCCATGGGGGCGTCCGGAGAGGGATGAGCCGTAGAGATAGGGCAAATGCCGCGCCACGCCAGACCGGCCGGCAGGCGGTGGCAATGTCTATCACGCACATCGCCAGCGGCGCGGGGTCGCAGACGGTGCTGCTGACAGGGGATGGCAGGAGCGGGCGAGACCAAAGCTCTCATCCTGAGGAGCCGCGGAACGCGGCGTCTCGAAGGATGCTCCAGATGGCTGCGGAGCCTCTTGGAGCATCCTTCGAGACGCGCTCCCGTGGAGCGCTCCTCAGGATGAGGGCTTGGAACTGGGACGCGCGAAGCGCTTCAGGCCGTCGCCGCGCCGAGATAGGCCACCGCGGCATCGACGCCGCCCACGCCATGGGGCACGCCCTTGGCCTGCAGCGTCATTTCGACGACGGCGAGCGTGCCGAGCACGGTCGGCGCGTTGACATGGCCCATATGGGCGATGCGGAAGGCCTTGCCACCGAGCTCGCCGATGCCGAGGCCGAGCGAGACGCCGCCGACATCGCGGGCGAAGTCCGTGAGGGTGGCGGTCTCGATGCCTTGGACCAGCACCGGCGTCACTGACGGCGCGCGCTGGAGCGGGTCGGTGATGTTGAAGGTCACGGCCTGGCCCTCGGCCCAGCGCGCGACGGCAGCATGGGTCGCGCCGGCGAGCAGGCGGTGGCGCTCCCATACGGCTTCGAGCCCTTCCTCGAAGATCATGTCCAGCGCCGCGCGCAGGCCGAAGAGCAGATGCTCCGGCGCCGTGCCGCAATGCTTCATATAGGCCAGCGTGTTCATGCGGGACGACCAGTCCCAGTACAGCGTCTTCATCGTCGCGGACTTGTGGGCGGCGATGGCCTTCTCGTTCGCGGCCACGAAAGCCAGCCCCGGCGAAGTCATCAGCCCCTTCTGGGAGGCCGACATGGCGACATCGACGCCCCAGGAATCCATCTCGAAGGGCATGCAGCCGACCGAGGCGACGCCATCCACCATGAACAGGGCCGGGTGGCCGGCGGCGTCGATGGCGCGGCGGACCGCCGGCACGTCGTTGACGACGCCCGAGGCGGTGTCGATCTGCACCATCAGCACGGCCTTGATGGCGTGGGCGTCATCGGCGCGCAGACGGGCCTCGACGGCGGCGGGGTCGATCGCGGCGCGCCAGCTGCCCGGAAGCACCTCGACATCGGCGCCCATGAAGGCCGCCATCTCGCCCCAGCCGATGGCGAAGCGCCCGCTCGCCAGCACCAGCACCTTGTCGCCGCGCGACAGCACATTGGTCAGGGCCGCCTCCCAGCCGCCATGGCCGTTGGCGGCGTAGACGAAGGTCTCGCCGGTGGTGCGGAAGATGCGCTTCAGATCCGCCAGGACGGACTCGGTCAGATCGACGATCGTCTTCGAGGCGAGCTCCTCCGCGGGGCGCATCATCGCCTGGAGCACGCGGTCGGGAATATTGGTCGGCCCCGGCATCGCGAGGATGTGCCGGCCGTTGGCGACGCTCATCTGACGGGAATCCTGTGTGGAGGCGGGGAGCGGGCGGGTCTGCCGTCGCCATAACGACAGCGCCCGGCCACAAGCAAGAGCCGTGCACGCCGCAGGGGCATTCCGGTGCTGCCGGAGGCGTGCATGGCGCCCCTGCCAATATTCCGCTGGCTTGCGAGCGCGCGCGGGTTCAAAGGCTTGAAGCTCTGGCCTGGCTCGAACCGGACACGCCTCGGATATGACCGCCACCACGCCCACCGCCCGGATCGCCCAGGGCGCCGCCATGCCGGTGCTGATCGCGCTCAGCGCGACGCATCTGCTCAACGACATGATGCAGTCGCTGATCCCGGCGATCTATCCGATCATCAAGACGGCCTATGGGCTGGATTTCGGCCAGATCGGTCTGATCACCCTGACCTTCCAGATCACGGCCTCGCTGTTCCAGCCCCTGGTCGGCGCCTATACCGACAAGAACCCGATGCCCTATTCGATGGTCGTCGGCATGGGCTTCACCCTCATCGGGCTGATCGGCCTCGCCTATGCCGGCAGCTATGGGCTGCTGCTGATCTCGGCGGGTTGCGTCGGGCTGGGCTCCTCGATCTTCCACCCGGAAGCGACCCGCATGGCGCGCAACGCCTCGGGCGGGCGGCACGGGTTGGCGCAGGGCATCTTCCAGGTCGGCGGCCAGACGGGCGGCGCGCTGGGGCCGCTGCTCGCGGCCTTCATCATCGTGCCGCGCGGGCAGGCGAGCCTGGCCTGGTTCTCGGCCACGGCCCTGCTCGCCATGGTGCTGATGACCTGGACGGCCGGGCGCTATGCCGAGCTGCAGCGCCAGAAAGCGGCGGCCGCGCCCGCGGCCAAGGCCGCGACGGGGCCCGCGACGCCGGTGCGCTCGGCGGCAGCGGTCGCCTTCGCGGCGACGGTGCTGGTCATCCTGCTGTTCTCGAAGAACGCCTATTCGCAGAGCTTCAGCTCGTTCTACACCTTCTATCTGATCGGGAAATTCGGGGTCAGCGTGCAGACCTCGCAGGTCATGCTGTTCCTGTTCCTGGCCTCCTCGGCCGCCGGGGCGATATTCGGCGGCATTCTCGGAGACCGGATCGGCCGCAACAAGATCATCTGGTTCTCGATCCTGGGGGCGCTGCCCTTCACGCTGGTGCTGCCGCATGTCGATCTGGTCTGGACCGGCGTACTGACCATCTTGATCAACCTGATCATGTCGAGCGCCTTCGCGGCGATCCTGATCTATGCGATGGAGCTGATGCCCGGCCGGATCGGCCTCGTCGGCGGGCTGTTCTACGGGCTGTCCTTCGGCCTCGGCGGGCTCGCCGCCGCGATGCTGGGCGAACTCGCCGACCGCATCGGCATCGACGCGGTCTATCATCTCTGCGCCTTCCTGCCGGCGATCGGGCTGCTCGCCTGGTTCCTGCCGCGGCTCGCTCCCGAAGGCCCAACCGCTTCGGGGCACTGAGGCCGGCCGGATTGATCTGCCCCAATGCGCGCCGCGCTGCTCGCGCTAGGCTGACTCCCAAAAGCCAGGCCCCGGCCTCGTGCCGGAGGCGAAAGCGGGGGAGAGGCCATGGACGAGATTCGGAGCGGGAGCGGAGCGGTGGAGCCGCGGCGGCCGGACCCGGTGGTGCGGCGCATCGGCGTCCATGACGTGGTCGAAGCCTTCGTCGCGGGCTTGCGGGATTTCCAGGCGGCGCCGCTGTTCGGGCTGTTCTTCGGCGGGCTCTATGCGTTGGGCGGGCTCGCCATCCTGATGTCGCTGACGCGCTTCGGCCTGCCCTATCTCGCCTATCCGCTGGCGGCGGGCTTCGTGCTGATCGGCCCCTTCGTGGCGGTGGGGCTCTATGAGGTGTCGCGGCGGCGCGAGGCGGGGGAGCCGCTAGGCTGGGGGCCGGTGCTCGGCGTCGTCTTCGCCCAGAGCCAGCGGGAACTGGGCTGGATGGCCTTCGTCACGCTGTTCGTGATGATGATGTGGCTCTACCAGGTGCGGCTGCTGCTGGCGCTGTTCCTCGGATTCCAGTCCTTCTCCAGCTTCATGGGCTTTTTGACCGTCATCACCTCGACGGCGGAAGGACTGATGTTCCTCGCCGTCGGCCATGTCGTCGGGGCGGTGCTGGCGACGATCCTGTTCTCGCTGACGGTGATTTCCTTTCCGCTGCTGCTCGACCGCGAGGTCGATTTCATCACCGCGATGATCACCAGCGTGCGGGCCGTCTCGATGAATCCGGTGCCGATGCTGGGCTTTGCGGCGGCGATCGCGGCGCTGTGTCTGGTGGCGATGCTGCCGGCCTTTCTCGGCCTCGTCGTGCTGCTGCCGGTGCTCGGCCATGCGACCTGGCATCTCTACCGGCGGGTGGTCGAGCCCGCGGCCTGAGCCGTCTTCCGCCTGCTGACATGACGCGACACGCGCCTGCTGTCAGTGTCCGCGGGCAGGAGGACCGACCATGGACGTGTTGCGACCCTACCGGGCGATGGCTTTCAACAATCTCTGGGCCAATCACCGGCTGCTCAGTGCCTGTTCGGCGCTCTCGGCGGCGGAGTGGGTGGCGCCGCGCACCGGGTTCTTCCCGAGCCTGCGGGCGACGCTCAACCACATCCTGATCATCGATCATTTCTATGTCGACGCGATGGAGGGCGGGACGCTCGGCCCCGTCGCCTGGGCGAACCGCGAGCCCTGCGCCACGCTGCCCGAGCTTCAGGCCGCGCAGAAGGCGATGGACCGGCGGCTGATCGCCGTGGTCGAGGCGGCGGCGGGTCATGACGGGCTGGAGCGGATCGTCAGCGTGCATCGCGGCGCGCGCATCCAGCACGAACGGCTCGACCGGCTGCTGCTGCATCTGTTCCAGCACCAGATCCACCATCGCGGCCAGGCCCATGCCATGCTCAGCGGCAGCTCGGCGCCGCCGCCGCAGCTCGACGAGTTCTTTTCGGTGGGCGAGGCGGAGCTGCGGGCCGGGGAGTTCGCCGCGCTGGGGATCAGCGAGGCGCGGGTGTGGGGGGAGGGCTGACGCCGTCTAGCCACTCCGTTCTTGCACGGGACCACGCCGTCATACCGTGGCGCCGCTGCGCGCTTGTCGCTTCTGCGCAACACGCTCAGGCGGGCGCGGCGATCCTGTTGGCTCCGCCGAAAACAGGGGACAACCCCGCGGAGGGCCCTTGAACAAAACAAGAACATCATTGATAGTGAGGCGGTCGGCCGGTAGGGTCCTGCTCCGGTCGCGGGCCGGTTTCGAAGTGCGCAGGAAATGGAGCCTCTCATGGCTGGTAGCGTCAACAAGGTCATTCTGGTCGGCAATCTCGGGCGCGACCCGGAGGTCCGCCGCCTCGGCTCGGGCGAGCCGGTCGTCAATCTGCGCATCGCCACCTCGGAAACCTGGCGCGACAAGCAGTCGGGCGAGAAGAAGGAGCGCACCGAGTGGCACTCGGTCGTGATCTTCAACGAGAACCTCGCCAAGGTCGCCGAGCAGTATCTGAAGAAGGGCTCGAAGATCTATATCGAGGGCCAGCTCCAGACCCGCAAATGGCAGGACCAGTCGGGCGTCGAGAAATACACCACCGAGATCGTGCTGCAGCGCTATCGCGGCGAACTCACCATCCTCGACAGCCGCGGCCAGGGCGGCTCTGACGAATATGGCGAGGGCGGCGGCATGATGGAGGATCGCTCCTCCGGCTCGTCCTTCGGTCGCTCGGGCCCGATGGGCGGCGGTGGCGGCGGTTCGCGCCAGCCGGCGATGGCCGGCGGTGGCGGCGGCGGGCGCTCCTCCTCGAGCCATCTCGACGACGACATCCCGTTCTAACGGGCGGTACTTAATACTTTGTCAACTATCTCTGTAACACGCTGGTCTGATTGATGAAATCTGTCCAAACTGTTCAGGGAAATGCAACCAGTCCCTTGTTGCAATATGCGGGCTCTTGGTTTTGTAAACCGAGAGCCCCTAAGGGGCTGGAATGTATCAGGAAGTTGCGCCTTTCCACGTAAAGCAAGGCCGGTTCGGATCAGGGGAGCGCTTTCCGCGCCTCGTCGATGGCGCCGGCATCGTAGCGTTTCACCCGACGATCTATGCGGTGCATGTCCTGCGAGCCCGAGAAGGCTCCGCCGGCACGATGGAGGCCCATCTCCGCGCAATCGCGCTGCTGATGAATTGGGCCGTCGCGCGCGGCATCGATCTTCGAACTCGGTTTGAAACGCTGGAGTTGATCTCGCCCTCGGAGATCACCGATCTTCGTGATACGCTCAGGCTGCGCGTCAATCGGGAAGCTTCTATTGAGGCAAAAGCCCGGCCGGCCACGATTGGGGCTGGTAGCTTCTACAATAGATGCCGGTTCGCGGCTGAATTCATCCTCTGGCATGCTCGCAATGCGCTGATGCGCATGCGGTTAGGTGACGCCCGCCTTCCAGAAGGCCGTCGACGCATCGAGCAGTTCGAGCGGCTGATGCTGGAGAACCTTCCGCGGGGCCGTTCCGTTGGCCGGGAGGGTATCGACGAGGCCGCGCAGGCACTGTTCCTCCAGGCGATCAAGTCGGGCAATCCGCTCAATCCGTTCCAGGACCAACATCAGCTGAGAAACGAAGCGCTCTTGCTGCTCTACTACGAGACCGGCATGCGACGGGCTGAGGCACTGAAGTTGAAGGGGGAGCACCTCATCGCTCTCGGGAGTAGCTCTCCTCAAGTCAGGGTCATCCGTGACCCTGACGATCCTGGAGATCCCCGTCAAATCGAGCCTCGCGTCAAAACCTTGCCGCGCGACATTCCGATTAGCGCTGAGCTTGCCCAGCTCCTGCTTCGTTGGATGGGAGTTCGTCGCGATCGCAGTCGCTACGGTGAAGCACGGAAGACGCCCTACGTCTTTGTCGCTCGTACAGGTCGCCCGTTGGGCCTTCGGACGGTCAACGACATGTTTGATCTGTTGCGCAATAGAATCGGCGGCTTACCTAAAGAGCTGATGCCTCACGTGCTTAGAAACACTGCCAACGATCGTTTCTCGGCCGCTGCGGATGCGCAAGGGCTCAGCGAAGAGCACGAGAAGCAGGCGCGGAACTATACGATGGGTTGGTCGAAGGACTCCCAGCAGGGAGACAAATACACACAGCGGCACACGCGCAAGCGCGCTGAAAAGGTAATGCTGATCATGCAGGACAAGAGTAGCAAAGGGCGAAACCGTTGAGCATCTCGTTGCGTGCGCGAAAAGTTGGGCGGCCTTTTCCGTCGCAAGGCTCTCTCGTCGACATGGCAGGACTTCCAGTTAAAGCCTCCGGATGGCTGTGGAGACTTAATCGGGTAGGCGGAAAATCAATACTGGACTGGTCGAGATTGTCGTTTCTTTCAGACGAAGCATTCAATGTTACAGTAAAATATATCTCTAATTTGATAAAGCATCGATCTTCGGATAATGTTAGAAATACATTTGAAACGATCATTCAAATCAAAAATTCCCCGGTGGCGATGCAGTCGTTCCGAAATGGGGTGCCGATACCATCGAGTTTCTTTCTGGAGCTAGTCACACATTTTGAGGAGAATGCTTGGCGGCTACATTATGTACGGCACTGGTATCGCTTTGGTGTCGATCAAGGGAGCGCTGCTTTCTCGGAAGAAGTGGCCTTCGACCTCGATGCTCGTGTTGTAGGCGGGAACAAGAAGGGCCATGCGGTCCTTTCACTCGATCCTGAAGAAGGACCTCTCAACGATTTAGAGATCACGGCATTGTTGAATGCATTACGCGCCAATAACCGATCGGCGCATCTTTCGCTGGAAGAGCGAACTGCGCTTTGGCTGTGCATCGCCTTCGGCGGCAACCCGCTCCAATTCGCTCTCCTTCGTGAAGACGACGTGAGCGTGATTGAGGAAGAGGGGAGCCGGTTTATCCATGTCAACGTCCCGCGGGTGAAGAAGCGCACGGAGGCTCCGCGCCGCGAGTTTCGGCTTCGAAAACTCAATCAGGAAATCGGTCAGGTAGTACTCGACTTAATGGATGAAAATCGCCGACGACGCGAAGCGCGAGGTTGGTGGGATTCCGATCATGCCTTGCCACTGTTCGTTCGCGGCTCTCCTCGATCAGACGAAGACGGACCGCTGTCAGAATATGCTCGACACCTGTACGCCTCCGAGCTGACGGCACTGGTGCGGAACGCAGTGGATCGCCTAGAAGTAATCTCGCCGCGCACCGGGCGCCCACTTGAAGTCACACCCCGCCGTTTGCGCTACACATATGCCACGCGGCTGGTCCGAGAAGGTGTCAGTAAGCGAGAACTCGCCGACCTTCTCGATCACACGGACCTGCAGAACGTCCAGGTCTACTTCGACATCAAGTCGGACATCGTGGAGTCGCTCGATAAGGCCATGGCGCTGGCGCTCGGACCTGTCGCTCAGGCGTTTCTCGGCAAGATCGTGCGCGCCGAGCCCGAAGCCGTTCGCGGGGACGATCCCAGCAGCCGCGTGAAGACACTCGACAAGACCAGCGACCAGGTCGTCAGTTTGGGCACATGCGGGCAGCACTCGTTTTGCGGGTTCTTGGCTCCTGTCGCTTGCTACACCTGCGCTCAGTTCCAACCTTGGATGGATGGTCCGCACGACGTCATACTGAACGACCTTCTGGCGACGCGGGATCGGAAGCTGGCTGCCGGCCAGGATGGTCGGATGGTAGCGATCTACGACTCAACGATCCTGGCAATCGGCGATGTGATCTCGCGGATTGAGGCGGCTCGCGCAGGCGAAGCTGCATGAGCCTTCACACTCTTCCGTCGGCGCGCAATCTCGATGCGCAGCAGAATCTGGCCAACTTCATCGCAGGCGCTCGGAAACTCAGCGCTTTTGGCCCTGTGGACTTCGACGATCCGATCTGGCGGGTCGAATCCATCAAGAAAAAACGCGCGTCGAGTTCTCGAACCGGCGTGAGGACCCTCTATTTTACGCAATCGAAGCCCGGAGATCGGAAAGGCGAGGATCGGGTGCCACTGCGGTCGCCGTTGGCCGACTTCATAAAAGCGCTCGTCCGGAAGCGCGAGGATGCGGCGCCAAAGCACATTGAGGACCACCAGATCATCATCCGCGCGGCTCGGTTCCTGGAGCCGGTTATGGCGGGCATTGAATACGATCCTTGCCGCCTGCTCTCTGATCACTTCGCTAACGCCGCGAAGGCATCTCGCGAGACCGATACGGGAGCGACGGCCTACGCTCTTGGCAAGAAGCTTGCCGAAATTGCCGATTGGCTGAACCGGTATGGCATCGGCAGAGCCAGAATCGACTTCAAGAACCCCAACCCACGCGTGGACGATAGCAACGTCCGGATTGGTGAGGCCGCAGATGCCCGTCGGGCTCAGAAGCTGCCACAGGAGGAAGAGCTCGATGCGCTCGCGGACCTCGCCAATCGTGTGACTGAACCAGCCGACATCGTTCGCATGCGTGCGGTCGAGTTGCTGGTCTGCGGCGGCTGGCGCATCAACGAGCTGCTGAGCATTCCCGCTGACTGCGAGGTTGAGGAACTCGCGTTCGAGAACGGCGAACCGGTGCTCGACAGCGGCGGAAAGCAGATAGTTCGCTATGGCATCCGGTACTTCGGCGAGAAAGGCGCGCCTCCGCTACCGAAATGGATACCTACGGCTCTGGTCGACGTGGCCAAGCGCGCGATCAGTGACGTCCGACGTATCACCGCCCCGTCGAGGGATGCAGTCCGCTTTATGCATCAAAACCCCGGCTACATCCCGGCTCCCGGGCTCGATCGTGGTGATATGGACGAGTTTGTGAGTGCCGATCAGCTTGAGGTAATCCTCGGGTACAGCAAGTCCGGCGTCAAGCAATGGCTCAAGTCAAGAGGCATTCGCGTAAACATAGGCAGCCAGTTCGGCGCTTACAAAAAGGATGTCGTAACGCAAATCCGATCCGCAATCTCGGGCACGGATGATGGATCGCTTCATAGGGTGGACGATTATCTCTTCCTGATCCCCGAGAACATGATGAGCGCGTACAAAGCGAGCTTGCCTGGCTCAGTTCGCTTGGTCACGGATGGCATGATATCCGTCTTCATAGGCGGGAAAACAGGCGTGCCCTCGATCTTCGAAAAGTTCGGCATCAGAGGTGCTGACGGCCAGCCAATCCGTATGAACACGCACCAGTTCCGCCATTGGCTCAATACGTTGGCTCAAGAAGGCGGCATGAACCAGATGGAAATTGCGCGGTGGTCTGGGCGCAAGGATGTTTGGCAAAATGCAGCGTATGACCACGTCTCCGGTGCGCAGCTGGCCAAGCGCGTTCGGGCCTTGGTTGAAGCCGGGGACATCCGCGGCCCATTGGCAAAGGTCCAGGATCGGTTGCCTCCGGCAGATCGTAAGCAGTTCCGCGAAGCCACGATCGCAACCGCACACGTGACCGATATCGGCCAGTGCATCCACGACTGGAGCATGATGCCTTGCCCCACCTTCGGGGACTGCGCGGGGTGTGACGAGCATCTCGTTGTGAAGGGCGACGTCAGCCAGCGCGCAGCTGCGGAACAGCTGCTCAGCGAAACGGAACGGTTGCTCGCCAAGGCGCGGGAGGAGGCAGCCGATGAGACCTACGGTGCATCGCGTTGGGTTGTCGCTCATCAGCGCATGGCCGCCAATCTGCAAGCAGTCATCGCCGTGCATGGCGACACCACGATACCGGAGGGCACACTCGTGCAGCCCTCGCTTCAGCGTGACTAGGCCGAGACGAGGCTGACCAATGGGACTTGCAGCCTGCCGCCGATACGAGAATCAACTACGGTTCGGCCGCGGACAGGGGCGATCGATGACCGGCTCAGACAGAAAGCAAACAGGACGCGGGAAGGTGAAGCCGCGAACCGGCCCACGTCGCGCGATCGACGATGCGGCCGTACAACGTGTCTGCCAGCTCATCAGAAACTGGCCGGCCACGATCCCATTGACCTGGGAAGCACTCGTCAAAATGACTGCTCAGGTCGAGAAGGGCGGCTGGACCCGTCAGGGGCTCAATCGACACAAGGCGATCGTCGATGCATTCCAGCAGCGAAAGCTCGATCTCAGGAAAAGCCCCAAGCCATCGAAGGACCCATTGGTCGTCGTGTTGCGGCGCCAGATCGAAGATCGTGATGCCGAGAACCGGACGCTGCGCGAGAAGCTCTCGCACTACGAGGAGCGGTTTATCGTCATGATCAGGAATGCGACAGCTCGCGGCCTCACTCAAAACGACCTCGAGGCCCCACTGCCTCCTATCGATCGTGCGGGAACCTGACTGTGACCGAGGAACTCTCCGGGGCTGCTCTCGGCGCGGAGAACGTGGAGAAACTGCGTCGCTATCTGCGTCAATTATCGGATGAGAAGCAGCCGCTGCCAGAGCGCAATGGCCGCGCGAACGTCTCAGCGATCGCTCTGGCCTGTGGGTTCGATCGACAGGTCCTGTATAAGAACCCGGGTGCGAAGCGCTTGCTAGCCGAGGCTGTCGCCGAACTCGGCCTTGACGCGCCGGCGCCGACAGACGCTGCATCCGAGGTCCCGCAAGCGGATCGCCGTGATAAGCGTATCCAGCGGCTGGAGCAGGAAAACGCCGCTCTCCGAGCGGAACTCACGGAACTCCGCGAACGAATGCGACGCCTGCATCATGTCGAAGCCCATATGGTCGAATCTGGCCGCTTCGTCTCGCAACTCTTCCCGTCCCTCGGTGAGACCGGGGAATGACCGTCCCTCGGAGCCGACCTGCGATCAGCAGGCCCTCGCGCGCAGGGGAAGAGAAGGGGGCGCGCGTTTGCGCGCCGCTTGCGCTTGCCCCTTCTCTGGACCGAGCACGAGGGCATGATGTCGTCGGGTTGGCGGGGCAGGCTCCCAACCAGCGGACTCTGGTTAGGCACCTAGCGGAAAGCCCGACGTTCCAGGGCATCGGATACGCTCGTGCAGCAAAACTTGCGGACCGGTTCGGGGCGGAACTGCCGCGGTTGCTCGCTGACGGGGATCCGGAGCCCTTCGTCGAGATACTGGGCCACCCCGGGGCTCAGGTCCTTGTAGCGGCTTGGCGCGAGGATCTCGCGCGCAACGACATCGTGGTCTGGCTCGATGAGCTCGGCCTGGACCCGCGTTTGGCTGGCAAGATCCTGAAGCTGTGGGGTGCCGAGGCTGCCGTGCGGCTTCGAGCCAATCCCTATCTGCTCATGGCGCTCGCAGGCTGGCGTGAGGTGGACCTTGCTGCTCGGCGCCTCGGCATTGCTCAAGACCACAAACAGCGCCTGGTGGGCGCTGTAGAGGCCGTTCTGTACGAGGCCCTGCATCGCCAAGACACTTGGGTCTCCAAGCAAGTGCTGGATCGCCAAGTCACGAAGCTGCTGGGCAGTCAGGCATTGGCGGAGCGCGCCATTGTAGCTGCCCAGGAACTTGGGGCGGCAGTAAATTGCGGAAACGGGTGGCAGCCTGCGGGCGCCAGTATGATGGAGCGCTACCTCGCCAAGCGTCTCGAAGCGATGCTCGCCGACGATGAGATTGACGACCTCATGGTCCGACGCATTGACGGCGCCAGCGTCGATCGATGGCTTGATGATGCAAAGCGTGGTCGCGGAGTAGAACTGAACTCTGAACAGGAAGCGGCTGTTCATCTGGCCTTGCGGCAACGCTTCGGTCTCGTCGTCGGCGGGGCGGGCGTTGGCAAAACGACTGTCTTGCGGGCGATCTGCGATGCCGCTGAAATGTTCGGGAGAGCCGTGCATCTCATGGCCCTAGCTGGCCGGGCGGCTGTCCGGATGCGCGAGGCGACACATCGGCCTGCTTCCACGATTGCCGCCTTCCTCAAAGGGGCTGAGGCGCGGACAATCGCGCTCGGACCAGAGAGCCTCGTCATCATCGATGAGAGCTCGATGCTTGACCTGCCAACCTTCTACCGTCTCCTTCGAGCGCTTCCTGTCGGGGCCAGCCTCTTACTGGTCGGGGATGAGGCTCAGCTTGGCCCGATCGGGTTCGGCCTCACGTTCCACGCCTTCGTCGGGGTAGCGTCGATCCCGTGCGTACGGCTGACGCAGATCTATCGCCAATCCGACGCGTCTGGGATACCGACCGTAGCCGCCGCTGTGCGCCGTGGCCGGCTTCCATCGTTGCGGGCAGACCTAACCAGTGATCATGGCGTGGTACTGGTACCCACGATTAGCCAGCCGACATCAGACGACATCATCGACGTGGTGACATCCTTGGGTGGCTTCGCCGACGATCTCAGGGTCCTAACTCCGCTGAGAGCCGGTGATGTCGGTGTTGCCACCCTCAATGCACGCTTCCACGCTCTCGCAGCATCGCGGCAATCAGCGTCGCGGCCGGAATCCTACATCGTCGGCGAGCCAATCATCTTTTGCCGAAATGACTACCAGCGAGACCTTCGCAACGGCAGCCTCGGCGTCGTGAGCCATGTTGAAGGAGCGGCCATCGTCGTGGACTTCGACGGGGTGCCTCACAGGTTCAGCCTGGGCGGGCCTGCGGAAGATATTGCGCTGGCTTATGCGGTGACGGTTCACAAGGCTCAGGGCAGCCAGTTCCGCACAGTGGTCATTCCGGTGACGGAGAGCAGGCTGATGGACCGCTCACTTATCTATACCGCCATCACCCGCGCGACCGAACGAGCAATCTTGGTGGGTTGCAGAGAGACGCTGGAAAAGGCGGTGGTGGTGGATGGAGCCGCCAATCGTCGCCTGACAGGCTTGCGTCGCTGAAGGTTCGGCTGGACAGTCCTTGCAACTTGTAGGGAACGAATCCGTTGGCATGCTGGGGACTGACACACACAGTGGACAAACTGTACCGCATAAAACCGTTCTAGGGTCGGGCCGCTTCAGGCTCGATCTCTGGTTCGGTCCTGCGCGATGGGCGGCGGGACCCGCCGGCAGCCTTTTCAGCCAGCCGCGGCGCGCTCCAGCGCCGCGATATCGAACTTCGTCATCTGCATCATCGCCTGCATGACGCGGCCGGTGACGGCCTCGTCGCCGCCATTGACCAGTTCGACGAAGCGCTCGGGAACGATCTGCCAGGACAGGCCGAAGCGGTCCTTGAGCCAGCCACACTGGCTCGGCTCGCCGCCTTCGCAGAGCTTCTCCCAGTAATGGTCGATCTCGGCCTGCGTGGCGCAATGGACGACGAAGGAAACCGCTTCGCTGAAGCGGAATTGCGGGCCGCCATTCAGCGCCGTGAAGGTCATTCCCTCCAATTCGAAGGACACGACGAGGACGTCGCCGGCGCGGCCCGGTCCGGCGCCGGTGTTGCGCACCACCGGTCCCGGCCGACTGTTCGGGAAGACCGAGCGGTAGAAGGCGGCAGCCTCCTCGGCCTGATGGTCGAACCAGAGGAAGGGCGTAATCTTCTGGAGCTTCATGACGGTCTCCTGGCGATCTCCTGCGAAGCGGGACGCTCGGGTGCGGGTCTAAACTTATCCAAATGGTTTAGTATTAGACCGCAGCTGTCAAGGCCGGCAGCCCGCGCCATGCCATCAGGGCAGGGCGCCAATGCCCGTCTCTTCGCTTGCTCACGCGGACGGGCCCGGCCAAGGTCGCGCCATCATGAGCACATCCAATCCCGTCTCCGCCCTTTCCGTCTGGCTCGCGTTGGAGAGCCCCACCCATCACGCCCCCGGCGTCAACGGTATGATGGACCTCGTCGCCGCCGAAGTCGCAGGTCTGCCGATCGCGGTCGAGCGCGTGCCGGGGCGTGACGGGCTCGGCGACAGTCTGGTGCTGCGGGCGGGCCGCGCCACGGGCCAACCCGCGATCGCGGTGATGTCGCATCTCGACACGGTCCATCCCGTCGGCACCGCCGCGCGTGACCTGCCGGTGCGGGTCGAGGGCGACCGGCTCTATGGGCCCGGCGTCTACGACATGAAGGGCGGGGCTTATCTCGCGCTGCAGGCCTTCAAGCAGGTCGCACTGGCCGGTACCGCGAAGCGGCCGCTGGTCTTCCTGTTCACGCCGGACGAGGAGATCGGCTCGCCGACGACGCGCGGGCTGATCGAGGAGATCGGCCGAAAGTCGGCAGCGGTGCTCGTCACCGAGCCGGCGCGCGAGGGCGGCAAGATCGTCACGGCCCGCAAAGGTGTCGGGCGCTTCGAGGTGAAGCTCGAGGGCCGGCCGGCCCATTCCGGCGCGCGCCATGCCGATGGACGCAGCGCGATCCGCGAGGCGGCGCACCAGATCCTGGCGATCGAGGGGCTGACCGATTATGCCCGCGGCGTCACCACGACGGTCGCGCTGATGGGCGGCGGCACGGCGGCGAACGTCATCCCGCAGCATGCCTGGTTCAGCGTCGATCTGCGCGTCGCCACGGCCGCCGACGGCGCTGCGCTCGAGCGCGAGATCCTCGGCCTCACGCCCAGGGACCCGGATGTCCGCATCAGCGTGAGCGGGGGCATGAACCGGCCGCCTTATGAGAAATCACCCGAGGGAGCGGCGCTGTTCGAGACGGCGAAGCAAATCGCGGCCGGCATCGGCTTCGATCTGCAGGACTGCCCGATGACCGGCGGCGGCTCAGACGGCAACTTCACGGCTGCGCTGGGCGTGCCGACGCTCGACGGGCTCGGCATCGACGGCGAGGGCGCCCATACCCTGTCGGAATACGCGCTGATCTCCTCGATCGCGCCGCGCCAGGCGCTGATCAAGGGGCTCCTGGAGACGGTGTGAGGCTTTCTCGTCCTTTGGACGAGGCGCGGGTCATTCCGGGCGACCGGAGGGAGACGCGGGATCCATGCCGGAACGGTTCAAGCATGGGTCCCGGACCTGCGCTTCGCTCCGTCCGGGATGACTCGTTCTGGTCAGGACAAGGGGTGGTCAAGAAAAAGGGGCTGCATCGCTGCAGCCCCTTTCGTGTTTTCGCCGGCCGTGAAGCGCTTACGCCTCGCTTGGGCTCTCCGGCGCCGCCCCGCCCTCTGCCTCGGCCTCCTCGCCTTCGCCATCGTCGCCGATGCGCTCGACCGAGACGACCTTCTCGCTGGCATCGGTGTTGAACACCGTCACGCCTTGAGTCGAGCGGCCGGCGATGCGGATGCGGTTGCCCGGGCCGGCGTCGACCGGCACGCGGATGACCTGGCCGCCATCGGTGACGAGCATGATCTGGTCGCGGTCCTCGACCGGGAAGGAGGCGATCAGCTTGCCGTTGCGCTCGTTGACGACCATGGCGACGATGCCCTTGCCGCCGCGGCCGGTGACCCGGTACTCGAAGGAGGAGCTGCGCTTGCCGTAGCCCTTCTCCGATACGGTCAGGATGAACTGCTCGGCGAGCTGCATCTCGAGCCGCTTCGCGCCGAGTTCGACCTCGCCGGCCGTCTCCTCGCCATCGCCATTGGAGGACGTCTCGGCCGCGTCCTCGGCTTCGCCATTGAGCGCACGGCGCTGGGCGGCGGCGTCCTTGAGATAGGTGGCGCGCTCCTCCGGCGTGGCGTCGAGATGCTTCAGGATCGCCAGCGAGATGACCTCGTCACCCTTGCCGAGATTGATGCCGCGCACGCCGGTGGAATCGCGGCCCTTGAAGACGCGCACCTCCGGCACCTCGAAGCGAATGCACTGGCCGTTGGCGGTGGTCAGCAGCACGTCGTCGGCCTCGGTGCAGATCTGCACGTCGACGATGTGGTCGCCCTCGTCGAGCTTCATCGCGATCTTGCCGGCGCGGTTGACGTTGACGAAGTCGGAGAGCTTGTTGCGGCGGACATTGCCCGACGCGGTCGCGAACATGACGTCTAGCGTCTCCCAGCTGGCCTCGTCCTCCGGCAGCGGCATGATCGTGGTGATGCGCTCGTTCTTCTCGAGCGGCAGCATGTTGTTGAGGAACTTGCCGCGCGAGTTCGGCGCCGCCAGCGGCAGGCGCCAGACCTTTTCCTTGTAGACCTGCCCCTCGGAGGAGAAGAACAGCACCGGGGTATGCGTGTTGGCGACGAAGAGGCGGGTGACGAAATCCTCGTCGCGCGTCGCCATGCCGGAGCGGCCCTTGCCGCCGCGCTTCTGCGCCCGGTAGGTCGAGAGCGGCACGCGCTTGATGTAGCCGGCATGGGAGACGGTGACGACCATGTCCTCGCGGGCGATCAGATCCTCGTCGTCGAGGTCGGAGCCCCAGTCCTGGATCACCGTGCGGCGCGGCGTGGCGAAGGCGGTCTTCACCGCGGCCAGCTCGTCCTTGATGATCGCCTGGATGCGGATGCGCGAGCGCAGGATATCGAGATAGTCGGCGATCTCGGTGGCGAGCTTCTGGAGCTCGTCGCCGATCTCGTCGCGGCCGAGAGCGGTCAGGCGGGCGAGGCGGAGTTCGAGGATCGCCTTCGCCTGCGCATCCGAGAGCCGGTAGGTGCCGTCGGCATTGATCGGGTGGCGCGGATCGTCGACCAGCGCGATCAGCGGGGCAATATCCTCGGCCGGCCAGTCGCGCGCCATCAGGGATTCATGCGCGGCGGCCGGGGTCGGCGCCGTTCGGATCAGGCGGATGACCTCATCGATGTTCGCCACCGCCGTCGCCAAGCCGCACAGCACATGGGCGCGCTCACGGGCCTTGTTGAGCAGGAAGCGGGTGCGCCGGGAGACGACCTCCTCGCGGAACTCGACGAAGGCGACGATGAAGTCGCGCAGGTTGAGCACTTCGGGCCGGCCGCCATTGAGCGCGACGAAGTTGCAGCCGAAGGAGGTCTGCAGCTGGGTGAAGCGGTAGAGCTGGTTGAGCACGACATCGGCCAGCGCATCGCGCTTGATCTCGATGACGACGCGCACGCCCTCGCGGCTGGATTCGTCGCGCAGGTCGGAAATGCCCTCGATGCGCTTCTCGCGCACCATTTCGGCGATCTTCTCGACCATCGAGGCCTTGTTCACCTGGTAGGGAACCTCGGTGACGATGATCGCCTCGCGTTCCTTGCGCATCTCCTCGATATGCGTCTTCGCGCGCATCACGATCGAGCCGCGGCCGGTGTGATAGGCGGCGTGGATGCCGCTGCGGCCCATGATCGAGGCGCCGGTCGGGAAATCGGGGCCGGGCACGATCTCGATCAGCTCGTCGATCGTGATCTCGGGATTGTCGATCAGCGCGATGCAGGCATCGACCACCTCGCCGAGATTATGCGGCGGGATGTTGGTGGCCATGCCGACCGCGATGCCGCCCGCGCCGTTGACCAGCAGGTTCGGGTAGCGCGCCGGCAGGACCGTCGGCTCCTGCTCCTTGCCGTCATAGTTCGGCTGGAAATTGACCGTGTCGAGGTCGAGATCCTCGAGCAGCGGCAGCGCCGCCTTGTCGAGCCTCGCTTCCGTGTAGCGATCGGCCGCCGGGCTGTCGCCGTCCATCGAGCCGAAATTGCCCTGGCCGTCGATCAGCGGCAGGCGCAGCGAGAAATCCTGCGCCATGCGCACCAGCGCGTCATAGACCGCGAGATTACCGTGCGGATGGTACTTACCCATCGTGTCGCCGACGATGCGGGCGCATTTGGTGTAGGGCCGGTCGGGCAAGTTCTTGTTCTCGTGCATCGAGAACAGGATGCGCCGGTGCACCGGCTTCAGGCCGTCGCGGACGTCGGGCAGAGCGCGGCTCACGATCACGCTCATGGCGTAATCGAGGTAGCTCTTCTTCATCTCGTCGGTGATCGCGATCGGCTTGATCTCGCCGCCGAACTGCGGCTCGTCCGGGCGCTTGTCTTCGGTGTCGTCGCTCAAGGGATTCAGTCCCGATTCCGGTTGTTTTTCAAGCTTCTGGCTAGCCGATTCCGGCGGTTTAGGCCAGCTTCGCCGGCGGCTTTTCGGTGGAAAAAAAGATCAATGAAATCCGTGTCTTACGGGGTTGATGAGGGCCGCCGGTCGCAGCCCTTCACATTCCCGCCTTGATTGAGAGGCGGCGCGGCTCGAAATGGCTCGATCCCATCCGTTGGCGCCTTGCCGACACAGTGCCCTCATCCTGAGGAGGTCGCTTCAGCGACCGTCTCGAAGGATGCTCCATTGTGCTCGGAACCTTCTGGAGCATCCTTCGAGACGCTGCTGCGCAACTCCTCAGGATGAGGGCTGAGTGCGGGGCGCTGGGCTTCGCAGTGCTGCCCCTTCCCGTGTGACGCGCAGCATGTCTTTAGTGCCCCCATGCCGATCGACTTCATCACCTCAGCGCTGGTCACACTGCTCGTCACGCTCGATCCACCGGGGCTGGCGCCGATCTTCCTGTCGCTGACGCAGGGCATGTCGGCGGGCGAGCGGCGGCAGGTCGCGATCCGCGCCTGCATCATCGCCTTCGGCATCCTCGCCTTCTTCGGCGTGGCCGGCGACATCGTGCTGAAGGCGCTCGGCGTCTCGCTGCCGGCCTTCCGCATCGCGGGCGGGCTGCTGCTGTTCTGGATCGCCTTCGAGATGGTGTTCGAGCGGCGCACCGAGCGCAAGCAGCAGACCGCGACGACCGCGATCACGCAGGATCACATCCGCAACGTCGCCGCCTTCCCGCTGGCGATCCCGCTGATGGCGGGGCCGGGCGCGCTGACGGCGATCATCCTCCTCGCCGGGCGGGCGGAGGGCGACCCGCTGCGGCTGGCGGCGCTGGCGATCATCTGCGGGCTGGTGATCCTCTCCTGCCTCGTCGTCTTCCTGCTGGCGACGCCGCTCGCCCGGCTGCTCGGCATCACCGGCAACATCGTGCTGACCCGGCTGCTCGGCGTCATTCTCGCCGCGCTGGCGGTGCAGTTCGTGATCGACGGGGTGAGGGCGGTGGTGCGGGCGGGGTAGGGCCGGCGGAGAACGCGATGGATCGAAGAGCGTCGGGGCGCGTTGCCCGTACGCATGCGAGCGTTCGCTCTACCCACGGCCACCATGAGCTTCGACCTGTCCTCTCTCAGCCCGGCCGCCCGCAATCTTTTGGCGGCCTTCGGCGATGCCATCTCGGACGGCTGGCTGCTGGCGCAACTCGCCGCCATCATCGGCGGCTATGTTCTGTCATCGTGGATTGCGGCGGCGCTCGAGCCGCGGCTCGAACAGCAGGCTCGGCGCATCCGCGGCAATCCGGACCTGCTGCGGGTCGTCATCGCCTTCCTGCGGCGGACGCGGTGGCTGGTCTATACCCTCTGGCTCTATGCCTGCGAGGTGGCGCTGCTGCTATCCGGACCCTTCGACGTTCAGCTGCTCGCGGCGGCGCGCGCCCTCGCGGCCGCCTGGTTCTTCATCTCGGCGCTGACGCGGATCATCCGATCCGTCACGATCGCCCGCATCGTCGCCATCCTCTGCTGGGGCTATGTCGCGCTGGCCATCGTCGGGCTCGACGAGGCCGTGCTCGCCGCATTCGACCGGGCCGCCCTCACGCTGGGCGCCGTCCGCATCTCTCTGCTGCTCGTGCTGAAGCTGCTGGTCGCGCTGGTTTCACTGGTCTGGTTCGCGGTGCTGCTCGGGAGTGTCCTGTCGCACTGGGTCGAACGCTCGCAGGACCTCTCGGCGTCCTTCAAGGTTCTGATCGCGAAGCTGATCAAGATCGCGCTCATCATCGTGGCGGGCGCAATTGCGCTCGCCGCCACCGGCATCGACCTGACCGCCATCACCGTCTTTTCCGGAGCGGTCGGCGTCGGCATCGGTTTCGGCCTTCAGAAGGTGGTGTCGAACTTCATCTCCGGGATCATCATCCTGCTCGACAAGTCGATCAAACCCGGCGACACGATCTCGCTGGGCGACACCTTCGGTTCGATCCGGGACCTGCGCTCGCGCTTCGTCTCGGTGATCACGCGCGACGGTCGGGAATATCTGATCCCGAACGAAGATCTAATCACCAATCAGGTGATCAATTGGTCCTTCTCGAGCGACTATGTCCGGATCGACGTCGAGTTCGGCACATCCTATGACAGCGATCCGCACGAGGTCAGCCGCATCGCGATCGAGACCGCAAAAGCGGTGCCGCGCGTCAGCACGCACACAGCCCCGGTCTGCTGGCTGACCGGTTTCGGTGCCTCATCGCTCGATTTCAAGCTGCGCTTCTGGATCGCCGATCCCGGCAACGGCCTGACCAATGTCCGCGGTCAGATCCTGCTTGGGCTGTGGGACGCCTTCAAGTCCGCCGGCATCGGCATTCCCTTCCCGCATCGTGAGATCATCCTGAAGACGCCGGTGGTGGTCCAGGGCGCGAACGCCGCCCTGGAGAAGGACAGCCGCTGAGCCGTGCGGGAAATGAACAGTCGTGATGGATCACTAACGCCGCGATCCATTGGTGCAGTTCATGAACGCCATGTGAGCGCCTGTTCCAAGTTTTGGCGATCGCCACATTTTCCGTCCGGGACGGTGCGGATCATCCACGACGCGGCCGCCATTGCTCAGCGCGCATGAGCAGGACCGCTGATCGCGCATGCCATGACATTCAGCGAATACACCCTGCGCCGCACCAGGACCTGAGGAAGTGAAGCACATCAGCATGACACTGCCGATCAAAACTGCCAGACGCATGATGAAATTCCCCGAGCCGCAGTAAAACCTTGCACGGCTCGGGGCGGAGGTCCAGCGATCTCGCCTGCGGGACTCACAGCGGCGCCAGATCGGTCCGCACGCCTTGCGAGACGCAGTCCCCTACCTCTCCAGGAAAGCCCGGATCGCGCCCTCGGCCTGCTTCATCGAGATGACGCCGTCGAGATGGCCGCGGGAGCCCTGGATGTGGACGTGGGTGACGTCGACGCCGCCCTTCTTCAGCGTCTCGGCGGTGTGGTCGACCGCATCGGCCGTGAAGACGAGGTCCTTGGGCTGGGTGATCAGCAGCACCGGCGCCTTGATCTTGGTGGCTGCATCGGAGAGCGACGTCCCGCCCGTGGCGAAGAGCTGGTTCGCCTTGACCAGATAGAGGAAGTGGTTGGCGTCCGAGACCTTGGCGCGGGCCTCGCCGGCATTGTCGAGGATGCTCTGGACCTGGAACTTGCTGCCGAGCGACTTCGCCGGATCCTCGCCTTCCTTGGCGGCGCGGCGGCCGAAGGTGGCGTTGGCCCAGTCCTGGTGATTGGCCTGCAGCGTCACGACGGTCAGTGCCTTGGCGAGGCCGGCATTGGGCGGCGTCTTGCCGTAATAGTCGCCCTTGTTCCAGTTGGGATCGAGCAGGATCGGCGCGGCCCAGACGTCGAGCCAGGCGATGAGCTGCGCATCGGCCTCGCCGGCGCCGATCACCGGCATCGCCTTGGCGACCATCTCGGGGTAGCGCGCCGCCCATTCGAAGGTCTGGAGCGAGCCCATGGAGGGCCCGGCGACCAGCGCCAGCCGCTTGATGCCGAGGCTCTCGACCAGCGCCTTCTGGAGGTTGACGAAATCGGCGATGGTGACGATCGGGAAGTCGAGCGCATAGGGCTTGCCGGTGTCGGGATCGATCGAGGCCGGGCCGGTGGTCGTCGTCTTCGGGTCGCCGGTGTTGAGGTTCACCAGCGTGTCGGAGGAGAGGACGAAATACTTGTTCGTGTCGATCGCCTTGCCGGGGCCGATGATCGCGTCCCAATAGCCGGCCGCGGCGTCGGTCGCCGCATATTTGCCGGCGGCATGCGAGTTGCCCGAGAAAAAGTGGCAGATCAGCACGGCGTTGGATCTGTCGGCGTTGAGCGTGCCGTAGCTCTCCCATCCGACCTTGACGTCCTTGAGCGTGCGGCCGCTCTGCGTGGTGAAGTTCGGCAGGGTGAAGACCTTCTTCTCGGTCGTCAGCTCCTGCGCCGCCGCCGGGGCGCCACCATTCGACAGATCCATCGCAACCCATCCCAACAGGCCCGCCGTGGCCGCGATCCAGCGTTTCATCGTCCGTTCCTCCCGTCGCCTCGCTCAGCGGCCGTGCGCTCAGGCCTTGGCGCCATCCAAGCGGAAGTCGGGCGGCGACGGAAGCGGAAAGGCTGAGCCGCTCAGCGCAGCGGCAGCGTCTCGCCCTCAGCGGCGCCGGCCGGGCGCAGCAACGCGTCGGTCTGGAGCTCGAAGGCGGGTGCGGAGAGCGGGCCCTTCAGGCTGAACGGCAGGCGCAGGGGCCCGCTCGCGGGCTGCAGCAGCGCCGCCATGTCGAGGGTCGGGCCGCTCAGCGCCGCGGTGCCGACCAGCGTCATGCGGTAGCCGGCACCGGCCATCTGGGCGTCGCTCAGGGTGAGTTGGCCGTTGGCCACGGTCGCGGTGAAGCCGGCACTGTCGAAGGCGGTGCGGCCCTGGCGCCAGTCGCGCAGGGCCAGCCCCGGATTGCGCTCGGCGCGGCGCAGGAGATCGGCGAAGGCGAAGCCGGCGAGTTCGCCCTGGCGCAGCGAGACCGTGCCCTTGCCGGTGAGCGAGGCCAGGATCTCCGGCACGGACCGTCCGAGGCCGTCCAGCCCGAACTGCATCGTGCCGATGCCGGTGAGCCGCGCGAGTTGCGGCAGATCGGCGCCGGCGCGGCCGAGATTGAGCCGCTCGACGCCGCCGACGAGCTTGACGTCGATGCCGCCCGGCACTGTCATCGCCAATAGGCGCCCCTTGACGCTGCCGCCATAGGCGTTGGCGCGCAGCAGGCCGGTTTCGAACCGGCCCTTTTTCACGAGCAGATAGGTGGCGACGTCGGATAGGCGCGCGCCGTCGAGCCGCGCCGACTCGACCGAGATGCGTAGATCGATGTCCTGCGCCGTCCAGGTCTCGAAGGGCAGAGGCGGCGCATCGGCCGTGGTCTGGAGGGCGGGCAGATCGAGGCGGGCGAGCAGTTTGCCGAGGTCCAGCGTCGCTCCGGCCAGCGTGCCGGAGAGGCTGCTGCGGCCCCCCGCCGTGGCGAGGTTGAGCGCGCCGTCGAGCCGGTCTCCCTCCAGCCGCAGCGCGACATTGGTCAGGGCGGTGTCGTGGGGGCGGATGCGCGCCTCGGCCGTGAGCGACAGCGGCCCGAGCGCGGCGGCCAGACGCGGCGTCTCGCCGAACCAGGCGAGAAGCTCCGGTATGGAGCGCGTCGACAATGTGAGCTGGCCGGTAATGATCGGCTCAGGCGCGCTGCTGCGCGATCCTTCGAACTGGAGCTTGAGCAGCGGCGCCTCGACGCTCAGCAGCGTGCGCCCGCGCCCGCCGGCCATCGGCCAGACGAGGCTGATCTCGGCCGGGGTGCCGCGCCAGTTCACCCGGCCCGCCAGAGCGAGCGGCGCCTGCGCGTCGCGCTCGTCGATGACGAGGTTGACGTCGCGCAGGATGCTGCGGATCGCGCCGTCCGCGCGCACGAAGACGGAACCGCCGCCGATGACGATGCGGCTCTGCTCGCCGAGCTTCTGCAGCGCGTCGAGCGGACGCGAAAGCCATTCGCCCGGATGGTCGCTGCCGGGAGCGACCGCCAGATCGAGCTGCGGCGAAACCAGGTCGATCCGGTCGAAATCGAGGCGGCCGACGAGGAGTGGCAGCAGCCGCGCCTGGGCGCGGAGGCGCAGGGCCCGGCCCGACACGCCGCCATCGGGCTGCGCAAAGGCGACGTCGCTGAGGCTGATGCGCGGCAGCGGCAACAGGGCGATCTCGGCCTTCTCCAGCCCCGTCACGGCGAGCCCCGTGCGCGCCTCGATGGCGCGGATGACGTGCCGCTCGACCCGCGCCGCAGCCAAGTTCCACGACTGCAGGCCGAGGAGCCCGAGAACGAGGAGCAGGCTGTAGGCGAGGATCGAGGCGCGTCGGGTCATGAACTCTCGGAACGGGGTATCCGGGACATCGTGCTGGAGCGGGGGCGAGAGGCCGCGCCCCCGGAGCATGGCGCGCCGCAGGAGGGTGGCGCTGCCGCCATCCCGGGCTTGAACGCGGCGCCCGCCCAACCAGGAGGCGACCGGGCATCGGGCGGGGCGCAGCCGGCTGCGCTCCCATCCCGCGCCCCGTCCTGCGCGGCCACCGGTTTAGGCCGATGGCCGGGACTTGTCGAGCCGGCTAGCCCGCCCGGCCGCCTGCGCGGGCGAGGCGATAGGCCGGGTAGAGGCCGGCCAGCACGATGAGCAGCCCGGCCAGCGCGCCATCCTCGAAGGCGCCGCGCGAGGCATGGCCATAGACGGTGGTGGCGAGCGTCTCGACATTGAGCGGCCGCAGCAGCAGCGTGGCAGGCAGTTCCTTGAGGCAGTCGACAAAGACGAGCAAGGCGGCGGCGGCGACGGCCGGGCGCGCCAGAGGCCAGTGCATCTGTCGCATCACCTGCGGGGCGCTGGCGCCTAGCGTGCGGGCGGCATCGTCGATGCGGGGCGAGATGCGCGACAGCCCGCTCTCGACGCCTGAGACCGCGATGGCGAGGAAGCGCACGAGATAGGCCAGGACGAGCGCCGCGCCCGAGCCGATCAGCAGCAGGCCGGGATTGACGCCGAGCCAGCGCCGGGCCGCGTCGGCGACGAGGTTGTCGAAGGCGGCGAGGGGCACGAGCAGGCCGAGCGCCAGCACCGTTCCCGGCACCGCATAACCGAGGCCCGCTACGCGCGACAGGGCCGGTAGCCAGGGTTCGCGCCCCTGCCGCCGGGCGGCGGCGATGCCGACGCCGAGCAGCACCACCAGGCCCGCCGCCAGACCCGAGAAGGCGAGCGCGTTGGCGAGGCTGCGCAGCATGGCGGCGTCAAATTGCTGCCAGAGACCACGCTGCAACACCTCAGATCCGAGGAAGGCGATGGGCAGAACGGCGCCAAACAGAACGGGCAAGGCGCAGGCGGCCGTGGCCGCGGCGGCGCGCCAGCCGGCGAGCGGCCGGCGACCGACGGCG
>FWWL01001592.1_pt1 | contig 52437 bp, 48 predicted proteins | sample 2228331 | NCBI WGS metagenome assembly FWWL01 (sample SAMEA103939775, study PRJEB20133) | metagenome | reverse complement strand
TACTGGAATGGTTGGTCACGACCGGCGATCAGGTTGCGCCAACCACCCCGGTGGCGCGAGTGCTGACGGCGGAGGCGGAATGGATTGTTCCCGCCCAGTGCGAAGGGGTTGTAGCAGAATTGCTGGTTCCGGCTGGCGGTCAGATCGATCCTGGAGCGCCGCTGGCCCGTTGCGCACTGCCGCCGCGCGCGCGGGCGACTCCGCTGGCGCGACGTATCGCTGCTGCGCTGGGTATTGATCTGAGTATCGTGCGCGGGCGAGGGCCGGGCGGTCGGATCGAGCGCGCCGATGTTCTCATGGCAGCGGATCGCAATGGCAGCGCGGCAGAGCAGCCCGATCCGGCGCATGTGACAGGCGGCGATTCCGGCGCCGCGCCGTCGGTGCGCGCAGCGGTGAGCGATGCTGGGCCGATGCAATCCGTATCTTCGCCGACGCCGTCTGCTCAGCGCCAGCTCACCACCAGCCCGGCGCCGGCTGCCGATGCCCTGATCCCGCTGGCCAGCGCGACAATTGCGGTCAATCTTCAACCGGTCTTGCAGCGCTGCGCGGCGCAGTCTGCGGTCTTCGCTGCGCGCGGCCTGCAATCCACGCCGTTGAGCGCCGTAATTGCCGCCGCTGCGGCGCTGTTTCCCGCCCATCCGTTAATCAATGCGGCCTGGAGGGATACGGTCATCGTCGTGCGGCATCGTTACCACGTCGCTGCCGGCATGGCCGACGGTCAGTGGGCCTTGATCACGGATGCGGGCGATCTGACCGAACGCGGCATTGCGCGCGCGTTGACCCATCCAACCCACGATCTGACGGCAGCGACGATGTCAATCGTCATCACCGCAGACTGGTGGCGGATCGCGCCACCGTTGCCGGGAACCGTCGCTGCGCTGACTCTGAGCGAGCCGCAGCTCCAGCCGATCGCGGTCGATGCGACGACGCTCGCAATTGGCGCGGTTGCCCGGTTTAGTCTGTGTTACGATGCCCGCGCGCTCGATCACGTGATCGCAATGTCCTTCCTCACCGATCTCTGCCGACAACTGTCGGTCTCGCCGTTATCGTAGCGAGGAATCAGTTTCAATTCTGGTTACAGCCTCGCAATTCAGGTAACGGTTGCTGACATCATCATGCCATGGCATAGTTGCGCGTGGTATAATTTGCTCATCAGGTCGAAAAAGTCGGCGTAATCGAAACATCTACCCGAGGGGGTAAGCCATGGCGAGCAAAAAGCAGCGGATCGGCGTGTTGACCAGCGGTGGCGACGCGCCGGGTCTGAATGCCGTCATCCGCGCAGTCGTCAAGTCGGCGTCCAGTCTCGGTTGGGAAGTGCTCGGCATTCACGACGGGTACGAAGGTTTGTTGGGCAATAAGAGCTACCGTATTCTCACCAACGCTGATGTGCAGGGGCTGCTGCCGCGGGGCGGCACCATTCTGCGCACCACGAACAAAGGCCATTTTGGGCCGCGCCGGAGCGATGAGCTGTCTGAGGCTGATCCTTACGTGCAGGCTGTGCGCGCGATTGAGGAGCTGGGGTTGCGCGCGCTGATTGCAATTGGCGGCGAAGGGACGCAGCGCATCGCGCTTGAATTGCACAGGCTTGGCGCGCCGGTTATCGGGGTGCCCAAAACCATCGACAACGACCTCGCCGGCACTGACCGCACCTTCGGATTTGACACTGCCCTCCAGGTGGCAACCGATGCCATCGATCGTCTGCACACGACGGCGGCCAGTCACAACCGGGTGATGGTTCTGGAAGTGATGGGGCGTCACACGGGCTGGATTGCGCTGCACGCTGGTCTCACCGGCGGCGCTGATGTCATCCTGATCCCTGAGATTCCCTTCTCGATCGAACGGGTGGCGGCGAAGGTTCACGAGCGCGATATGCAGGGCAGCTCATTCAGTATCATCGTTGTCGCTGAGGGCGCGCGACCACGCGGCGGCAGCGAGATGTACATTGCCGAGGGGCGTCTTGGTGGAATCGGTCACTGGGTGGGTGAACATCTCGAAAAGCTGACGGGCAAGGAAGTTCGGGTAGTAGTGTTGGGTCACCTGCAACGCGGCGGTTCACCTTCCCCCTACGACCGGCTGCTTTCGACCCGTTACGGCGCAGCCGCCGTGCAGGCTGCGGCGCGCGGCATTTATGGCGAGATGGTTGCGCTGCGCGGGCAGGATATTGTCACCGTGCCGCTCGACGAAGCCTGCGGACATCTCAACCGGGTGCGTCCGCACAGCGATCTGGTGCTGTGCGCGCGGAGTTTGGGCGTAGTGTTTGGCGATGAACTCTGAGGTCGTCTCGTCAGGCGGCAGCAGAGCGAGGATTGCGTGACAATGATTCGTTATGAGATTGCGGCGACAACGGTGACATCCGCGCCGCCAGAGCGAGTCTTTTCCGTGCTCGATGACTTTAAGAACTGGCCGCGCTGGATGCCGTCGTTGGAGCGCGTGCGCATTGAACTGCCGCCAGGCGATCATCCCCGTCTTGGCTATCGGTTTAAGCTGCACGGTATGCTGGTGCATGCCGATATGGAAGTGATCGACTATACGCCATTGAGTCGGGCGACTCGCTTTCGGATCAGTTTCCCCTCGTTTCAAGGAATTAATCGTTGTCAGGTGGTTCCCCTCGGTGATGGGCGGTATCGGATCGAACGTCTCGATCAACTGGAACTGCCCGATCTGGTCGCGCACCTGATTGATGCCACGCAACGCAAGCGATTTGAGAAGCTGGCGCTTGAGTTTTTGCATGCCTTGCGGCGCGTGGTCGAGCAGACGCCCCATGCAACCGTCACCGCCTCTGCGTCAACTGGTCGAGCAGATTGATCGCGCCGGTCTCAGTGTGCCGGTCGCGATCATCTTGCAGATCGTCGCTCCGCTCGATGTGCTGTGCAGTCATGGCGCGCATCTGATTGCGCCACTGGCGCGGGGCACCGCCCTGGGGCCAGTCTGTGAATTGATGGCTACGCCAGCGCACTGGCCGCTGTTGCGCGATCTGCTGATGCTGCATCTGCGCGAGCGGTGATCTTCCCGGCGAGCAGGGCGCTCATGCGGCGCATGCACCCTGTGACGGAGCGTTTTTGCTTCAAATAATTGACAAAGCTGATCTGGTGGGTTACACTCAATAGCAAATTATTGACCATGCTGTAAAAAATTGCCCGTGATTAACGGGAAGGAAACCCATCTGTGAGCCTGTCAGCACTCTTCGTTATTATCTCTGTCGTGGTAGTCGTGACCATGATCTGGCTCCACCATGCGCGAGTCCTGGCTGGTCGGCTGCCGCAGCGGCGTCCGTTGCCTGCGCTGGATGCATTGCGCGCCGCGCTGGCGCGCAGCGCGGAGACGGGCCGCCCCGTGCATCTCTCGCCTGGGGCCAGCACGTTCAGCGCCAGCGAAGGGCGGCGGGCGAGTGTAGCCGAGTTGCTGGCTGGTCTCAACCTCATCGGTCGCGCAACCGAGCAGGCTGCTGCCAGTGGCGCGCCAGTGTCGATCAGCTCTGCCGATGCGGTTGCGCATCTGGCGTTGCGCGGCCTGGTTCGCCAGTCGTATCGCGCTGCCGGTCAGCCGCAGGCGTTTGAGCCAGACCGGATTGAATTGCTGGCCCAGGAAGATGGGCTGGCGTATGCAACTGCGATTGCTGCCAGGTATCGCCGTGAGTCGCTTGAAGCCAGCGTCATGGCAGGCGCATTTGGGCAAGAGGTGTTGCTGGCAACCGAGACCGGCGCGCAGCAGGCGTTGCCGCAGGTGGTGGGCAGCACCAATCCGGCAGCCTTGAGCCTGATGACGATTACCAGTCCTCATGTCTTGATCGGTGAAGAGATCTTTGCCGCCGAGGCGTATCTTACCACGGCCCCTGCGCCGCAGGCGCGCCTGCTGACGCACGATACCCTGCGCGCGCTGCTGATCTGGTTGTTCGTGCTCGCGTTTGGGTATGGTCTGCTGCGGGCGGTGATGGGCTAGCCGGGATGGAATGATGATGTCATCGCCACTACGAAATCCTCGCCAGTTGCTGGCTGTCTTGATTGCCGGGGTGAGCGGATTAATCGTCTTGCTCGATTTTATCGGCGCTGGCCCGGTGGTGCGACTTGTGGCCGGGATTCTGGTGCAATGGGCGGCAGTCATTACCGCCCTTGCGCTCTTAATCGGTGTCGTGAGCGTGCTCAATGCTCATCTGCGGCGGGTGCGCCGTCGCGCTCCGGAAGCCGGCTATAGCGTAGTGCTCCTTGCCGGCATGGCGATTGTGATTATTGCCGGCATCCTGTATCCAACCCGCACTGCGACCGGCCTGACTCTGCCGACAACACTGGCGTCGCCGCCAGTTCGCGCCGTGTTTCGCCTCATCTACGAGCCATTGGCAGCCAGCTTACTGGCGTTGCTGGCCTTTTTTGCCCTGAGCGCGATGCTGCGTGTCTTGCGCAGCGGTCGCGCCGAGGCGATTGTGGTAGTCGTGATTGCTGTTCTGGCGTTGCTGATCCAGTTGCCGCCACTGGCGGTGGCGCCCGGGTTGGGGCACATCGTTCAGTGGTTCAACGAGTATCTGGTTGCCGCGGGCGCGCGCGGTCTGCTGCTCGGATCGGCGATTGGCGCGCTGGTTGCCGGCATTCGTTTACTCATTGGCTTTGATATGCCGTATGCGGATCGGTAACTCGATTACGCATATCGCTCCTGATGGGCCGCTATGGAACATTTGCCTCCCTGGCTGCGTAATGTGCCACTCCCGCCGCCGCCGGCAGGTGATGATGAAACGCCGGCCTGGTTACGTGGTATCGATAGTCTTGCTCCGCCAACCCCACCGGCTGCGACCAACCCGCCAGATTGGCTGAATACCGAGGAGTCGGTCTCTGATGCTGCCGGTGTGCCTGACTGGCTGGCTGATCTACAGTCCGAAGTCAGTGATCCGCTGGCGGCAGCGACGCCGGCTGCGCCCTGGCTGGAGGGCGTGCAACCTGAACCGCCTGCTGAGCGGCCATCAACGTTTGGCGCGACCGGATGGCTGAGTGGTCTTGGTGGTGAACCGCAATCCGGCGTTGATCCGGCTCCCGAACCGCCCCCCACAACCAGTTCCCGCATCCGCATGCCGGTTGGACCGACCGATTGGCTGCGGAGTATGGGGCACGAAGAAGCGACTGATGAGCCGCCTGCTCCGGAGCGCCCAGAGTCGGCGCCAGCCGATATTGATAGCGGCGTGCCGGATTGGCTGCGTGAGTTGAGCGAAGAGGAAATCGACGAGATCACGGAAACATTTACGGAACCTCCGGCCTCACCTGCGCTTCCTGCGGCTACGCCTAAACCTGTTTCGCCGCCAGAATCAACCTTCGCTGATTGGCTGGACGAAGTGCTGGAACTGCCATCGCCAGATCGCCCTACAGTGGTGTCGGCAAATGATGAGACGGTGCTGGCTTCTGAAGTGCCAGAGTGGCTGACTTCCGATCAACCAGCTCTCCCTCCTGAGCCGTCAGCCGTTGATCTGCCTGCCTGGTTGCAGAACATTGCCGGCGATGAACCGCCTGCCGCGCCTGGCTCTGTCCGGCTTGATCTGCCCTCCTGGTTGCTCGACGACAATCTGATCGTGCAGCCGCCGACCACAACAACTCCCCCGATTGCGCCTGATGCGCCGACGCTGCTGGCCGATAGTTCAGTGCGCGATAGATCGGAACAGCAATCCGATCCGCTCGCGTGGTTGGCTGGTGAGCCAGAGCAGCTACAACCAGAAGAAGCGGCTCCGCCCGACTGGTTGCAGGAGGTAGAACAACAGATAGTCGCGGAACCCTCCGCGCCTGCTGCTGCCGAGGCCGAGATTCCGACCTGGCTGCGCGAGGCGGATGCGAGCGCGGTGAGCGACTGGGCGGACGAGCCGCCCGCGCCGCCCGCCGCGAGCGCCGCGCCAGACTGGTTGCGAGAGGAAGCGCCCGCTGCCAGTGACGTGCCGGACTGGTTGCGAGAGGAAGCGCCCGCCGCGAGCGCCGCGCCAGACTGGTTGCGAGAGGAAGCGTCCGCCGCGAGCGCCGCGCCAGACTGGTTGCGAGAGGAAGCGCCCGCCGCCAGTGACGCGCCAGACTGGTTGCGCGAAGAGGCATTGACTGCGCCGTCTGCGCCTGCCGAGGCCGAGATTCCGACCTGGCTGCGCGAGGCGGATGCGAGCGCGGTGAGCGACTGGGCGGACGAGCCGCCCGCGCCGTCCGCCGCCAGTGACGTGCCGGCGTGGTTGCGGGAGGAAGCGCCCGCCGCGAGTGACGTGCCGGACTGGTTGCGGGAGGAAGCGCCCGCCGCCAGTGACGTGCCGGCGTGGTTGCGGGAGGAAGCGCCCGCAGCAGCGAGCGCTGCGCCAGACTGGTTGCGGGAGGAAGCGCCTACCGCGAGTGACGTGCCGGCGTGGTTGCGGGAGGAAGCGCCCGCAGTGAGCGACGTGCCGGCGTGGTTGCGGGAGGAAGCGCCCGCAGTGAGCGACGTGCCGGCGTTGCGGGGAGAAATGCCAGCGCGCGTAGAAGTGACCGGTGATACCCCTGATTGGTTAGCAGCCGACATCTCGGCGAATGACCTGTCGTGGTTGGCGGCAGAATCATCTGAACCGGCTCATGCGGACGTTGCTCCAACCACGAGTTCAGCCAGCGATGAGTTTTTCAGTGGCGCTGATCTGCCACCCTGGTTGCGCGCATCGACGGAACGTGTGGCAGAGACGCCGGTTGCGCCCTCTATCACCTGGTTGCAGCAACTCAGTCGTAAGGAGATTGAAGAGGAAGAAGCGCACGCAGTGTCTGATGTAGTGGTCGTCAAACCGCCACTACCTGCGCCGGTGCCGCGTCGCGCTGAAGATCTGGCAGCAATGGCGCTCCTCGAGCGCCTCGTCCAGACGCCGTTACCGGTATCGGTGCCGACTGAACAACCTGTCTCCACTCGTCGTCGCCTGCCTGTTCTCGAACAGTGGCTGGCGCTGGCGCTCATCGTTGCGGCGCTGGTTGGTGTCATAGCGCCGGGTCTGGTGACGCCGTTGGTATCCCAGGTGCAACCCTCCCCCGCAGCGATTGCGTTGAGTGAGCAGTTGATCGATTTAGGCAGTGATGATGTCGTGCTGGTGGCGTATGAGTGGGGGGCGCAGCGCGTCGCCGAGCTGCGTCCACTCGAACAGGCGCTGCTGAATGAGTTGACTGCTGATCGCGTGAAACTGATCATCGTTAGTACCGATCTGCAAGGCACCCTGCTTTCGTTTGATCTGATTGGGCCATTGCGCGCCGCTGGTTACAACAACGAGAACGGCGTAACCTTCGGTGGCCGTGATTATGTGCTGCTGGGCTATCGCCCCGGCGGTGAACTGGCCTTGCGGAGTATGGCCATCGATCTGCGCGCGCAGTTGCGTCGCGATTACACTGGTCAGGATGCTACCGCTGGTTTGCTGGCTACGTTGCCTGATGGCACGCCGCGCATCCAAACCCTGAACGATCTGGGCATGATCGTTGTGCTGGCTGATGAAGTGCAGGACGTGCAGATATGGATGGAGCAGATCCACAGCGCTGCGCCGGAAGTGCCAATTGCTTTTCTGATGCCGCAAGAGGTTTACCCGCAGGCGTTGCCGTATCTGCGTCTGCCGAACGTGTATGCGATTGCTGGGCAGCGTGGCGCCAGCGATCTGATGGCGGCTGGAAGAGCTGATGACAACGCCGTTGCAATGCTTGCCTATCAGACCTGGGCGACGATTGTATTCGTCGCTGTGCTGGTCGTCGGTGGCCTGATTGTGATTGTTGGGCGGCTACGACGATCAACGCGAGGTGCAGTGTAATGGATGCGCTGATGACCCTGATTCCGGTAGTATTGACTCTGATGGTGTTTAGTCGTATTCTGGGTGATACCGTAGCCTTTCGCGTCGCTCAATACCTGTTTGTGGGCGTGGCGCTGGGCTATGCCTTTGTGGTGATCTACCATCAGGTGTTGCGTCCCGCAGTGATTGATCTGCTGGCAGCCAGCGGTCAACCCGCCCTCTTATCGGTGCGTTTCGTGCCCTTTGCGCTCGCTGCGCTCCTCTTAACGCGCGTCAGTGGTCAGCAGGCGAGTTCATGGCTGGCGAATCTGCCTCTGGCCCTGGTATTCGGGGTAGGCGCCGCGCTGGTGATTGGTGGCGCATTGATCGGAACCATTCTGCCTCAGGTGCTGGACACGACACGCCAGGATCTCTCGTCGCCAGCGACGGTGCTAGGCGGCGTGACCTTGCTCATCGGAACCATTCTGGTCTTGCTCTCCTTTGCGCGCACGCAGTCGTTGAATCCGGCGCAGCAACGCCGGCGTGAGCTGGCAGTTCAGGCCGGGCGCTGGATCCTGCTGGTGGCATTTGGATTTTTCCTCGCTGGGAGCATTACCTCCTATCTCACGGCGCTGAATGAGCGGCTGATCTTCATCGTCGATTGGGTGCAGAGATTGCTGGGTGTGTAGCGATTGCGTTGTGGTGAGGGATGAAGGATTACGTGCATGACCGACGTTGTGCGATCGGTTTTGGTAGTTGAGATTGGAAGTCTGACTACCCGCGTATCGTTGATCGATCAGGTCGAGGGGCTGAATCGCCTGATCGGTCAGGCCGAGACGCTGACCAGCCGCGAGTTGCCGTACCAGAATGTGCTGTTTGCGGTGTTTGAGGCAACAGCGCAACTGGCCGATCTGACCGGTCGGACACTGCTGCGCGACGGTCGCTTGCTCGTGCCGCAAACGAATGCTGGTGATGGCGTCAATGCAGTAGTGGTGGCAGCATCGGCGCTTGAGCCGCTGCGGGTAGTGGTAGCGGCAATCGCCGCGGATGTCTCGGCGCGCAGCGCGTTGCATGCAGTGCGCGGTGCGCCGGGCGTTGTGCAGGCAGTGATCACGCTCGACGACACCATGGGGCGACCACCGGTAACCGATGATCAGTCGTGGATTGAGCGTCAATTGGAAGTGATCCTGCCTTTACAACCTGATGCGATAGTCGTCACGGGCGGTCTGGAAGGCGGGGCGATCGATGCCGTGATGCGGCTGACACATTTGATCAATCTCAAACTCATGGTTGCTGAAGCGAGTCGGCAGCCGTTGCCGGTGATTATCTATGCTGGCAACACGCAGGCTCAAGCTCAGGTGCAGGTGGCGTTATCCGATCGCCGGTGCGAACTGATCCAGGTTGCCAATGTGCGCCCAACGCTCGATCGTGAGGTGTTGACTCCGCTCAGGCAGGCATTGCTTGCGCTCTACGCCCGTCAGGTGGCGGATTTGCCGGGTATTCACCAGCTCGCCGAGGCAGATCGGACGCAATTGCGGACAGTTGTTGAGGCGCACTACACGATCGCGCGCTTCCTGGCCGAGCGCCTCGGTCAGCGAGCGCTCTACGTCGATACCGGCGCAACCACCACGACACTGATTGCGACAGCTCCGGGTACCGTTCAGGCAGCCATCCATGGCGCGCGCGGCACAGCGTATGGGGTCGGCGCACTCTTGCACGAGGTTGGTCCAGCGGCGATTGCGCGCTGGTTGCCGTTTCCCATCGACGAGTCAGAAGTAACTGAACGAATCCTGCATCGGCTTTTGCGTCCGCAGATTATGCCGGCGAGCCGTGAGGAGTGCTATCTCGATCTGGCCCTGGCGCGTGAGGCCCTGGCGCGAGGGGTTGCCGAATTGCGTGATGAGGCGCCCGCGCTTGCGTACAGTTATCTCGTTGCCGGAGGTGGACCGCTGCGTTATGCGCCGCATCCCGGCATGGCGTTGCTGGCCTTGCTCGATGCGTTGCAACCGGGCGCGGAACTGCCTGGTCTACTCTTGCGCGTGCATCTCGACACGCTGAGTCTGGTGGCTGTGTGTGGCGCGCTGGCTGGCGTCAGCGCTGATGCTGCTCTCTCGGTGTTCGATCACGATCTGTTGGCGAATACCCCACTGGCTACCTGCGTGGTTACCCTGGGCGGCAGCCGGGTTGGTGAGCCGGTCGCCGAAGTGGAGTTGATCACCGTTGGCGGCAGTCACGAGCGGGTGCAGGTGACGTATGGCGAGATCGCGCGTCTGCCGCTGCCGCCTGGACGGTTTGCCCAGGTCAAGGTGCGCCCGGCGGCTGGAGTGCGAGTGGGGCAGGCTGCGGCAGGCGAACCGGTCGAAAGCGATCCAGCCGAGGTTCCCGGCAGTCTGCTCGGTCTGGTGATTGATGCCCGCGGACGTCCGCTCAGGCTGCCGGAAGATGGCGCCGAGCGGCGGCGTTTGATCTGGTCGTGGCTGCACGCGCTCGGTGTTGAACCACGCGACTCACCCTATCCTGAGCCAGTCGTCGAGCCAGCCGTTCCAGCGCCGATCCTGACCGAACCGCAACCGGCTCCAGCACGCGCCTCCCGACGTGGTTGGGGGCGGCGCGGTAAGACGGCTGATCAGGGGAACAATGGCGTCGCCGTTGCGGTAGCTGCTACTGACGAAATCAACCAGAGCGCGCCTGCAACCGATGGCCAGCAGATCGCGGCAGCGCCAGCCAATCCCGCGCCACGGCGCGGCTGGTTTGGCTTTGGCCGGCGGAAATCGTAGAGCTATGATGCGCTTCTGGCGCTGATCGGGGCACGGGATACCGCGCCCCGATCAGTGCGATCGGGGCTGTGGTCGTCTATCGTCGATTGCTGCTCACGACTCGCTAATTGTGATGCCTAGAATCGTCTCGCCTGGCCGCGAGAGATCGGCAGGATTGCCTGGATCGCGCAGGGGAATCCCATCAACCACATCCTGACCGCTGATGACCCGACCAAAGATGGTGTACTGTCCGTTGAGCCACGGAGCTGGCGCAGTAGTGATGAAGAACTGCGATCCAGCGCTGTTGGGATCTGCCGAACGCGCCATGGCGACGATGCCTGGGCGGTCGAAGAGGATCTGATCGGTGAACTCTGCCGGGATCGAGTAGCCTGGTCCGCCAGTGCCATCGCCGCGCGGATCGCCGCCCTGGGCCATGAAATCGGGTAGCACACGGTGCCAGGTCAGGCCGTTGTAGAAATTCTGGCGCGCCAGAAAGACAAAATTGTTCACCGTTTGCGGCGCTATCTCCGGCAGCAGCTCGATGACGATCTCGCCGCGCGGCGTGTAGATAGTCGCCGTATACTGCTTCGTCGGATCAATCGTCATCGGCGGCGGGCTGCTGTACTGGTAAGTGGTGGCGGTGGGCATCATCGGCATCGCGCTGACCGGCGTTGGCTCGGCAGGCGGCGTTGTCGGCGGCAGTGTCGGCATTTCGCTAGCCGGGACGGTGGGTTGCGCAACTGCTGGCGGGCTGGCGCGGCTGATCAACAGGCCAGCCACCAAACCAAGAATGATGAGCATGATCGCAATTGCGACGATGCCAGCCAGTGGATTCGTTGATGATGATGGACGATTCGCACTCACAGAACACCTCGTCAAGAACCGATTACCAGATGGCATTATACCAGTCTTGGGTCAGGGAATGCGCATTGATTGCGCAATGTGCGTCACGCGCCTTGCGGGCCTCACCTGACGCGCTCAGCCCAATCGGGCGCGTAACGAGCCAGATCGTGGCGGAGCCGGAGCAGGGCTAGATCGCCGGCTTTGGCTTCGAGCATCAGGTCGAACGAGGGCATGCCGCGACTGGCGCGCAGCAGAGAGATCGCATCGCGCGCGACGATAAAATCGGCATGTTGTCCGGCGCGCGGCGGCAGCACTCGCGTCTCACCATGGCGACCCGCAAGCAGATGCGCCTCGCTCCGCTGACTGCTGAGATGCACCTCTGGCCGTACCGCTGATGGCCAGGTAGCCAGGCACAGGCCAAGCGCCAGCGGCAGACTCCAGCCATCAGGATTGTGCAACTGGAAGTGGAGATAGTCGAACACGATCGGAGTGCCGTAGCGCGCTGCCAGACCGAGCAATGCGCGCAACGAGGGGCCGGTGCTGTTGTGTTCAATGGCAGTGCGTTGACGCGCCTGCGGCGACAATGCCTGCCAGCGCTGGCCGATGCGATGCAGCGTAGCCGGATCGGCGCTGCCGGCATGCACGACCAGCGTGTGGCTAATCGCGCCCGGTTGATCGAGCGCGGCAAGTAAGGTGATGGCTGATTCGATGGCGGCGAGTGTCTCGGCGGCAACCCGATCGTCGGCATGGCCGAGAACCATCTGTGGGTCGAGATGAAGTCCCAACCGCAGATTGAGCGCGCGAATCCGGTGCGCCAGCAGATCGATCTGGGGCTGGCATTCCGCCAGTTCCGCTGACGAAAGCCGGCGCGGCAGCGCAAACCGGTAGAAACGAATGCTGGCCCGCTCGAGGTAGCTCAGCAGGTCGTGGAGTTGGGTAAGCAGAATGCTCAAATGAGCCGGTGTACCGCCGACCAGGCCAGGACGGTTGACCGAGCGCACAGCAAAACCAAGCCGGATCACAGGCATGTCCTGAGTGTTTACACGTTTTCGGATATTATACCATGTGATCAGACGGTTCGCTGGTCGATGAAGGCGATTGCGCTGGCAGCAACAGTGGCTGCATGGCTGTTCGCCGATGATTGCGGGTGTAGTAGCGAATCTGCCGCGGCAGATTGTCTTCAGGGGGGGTGGTGCGCGCGTGTTCAACCAGTCGGCTGGCGATCTGCCGGATGGCGTCTGCCTGAGCAGTCGCAGGGGTAGCCCGCAGTTCCGCCGCCCACGGCACTGTGCATACGCCATGCACCACAATCCCGATCACTTCGGGCAGCAATTTGCTGTGGCGGCCCCAGTTGAGCGCCAGGCAAAATCCTGGACTGGGGACAGGGATCCGCTCGCGGGTGAGCGTGAACAGGTCGGCTGACTCGCCCACCGCCAGCGCGATCAAAACCGGCGCTGCCACATCGGGAAGATGGTGGATGTTGAGCAACGGGATGGCGAGCAATTCAGCCAGTGCGGTCGCAACCGGTTTACTGATCAGATCGGGGGCAACCACCCCGGCAAACTGCCAGTGGCTGCTCTGCGCCAGGGCGATGAAGCGCTGGAGCGTCACAGCGACATCGATGTCGCGGAGGTGATAATCGGTGAGGGCCTGAATGTTCAGGCCATTGTCCATCGCCGAACCAAGGCAGATGGCGCCGCTTTGGATGTAGTATTCATCTTTCAGGCTGGTGCAGACGCGAAATTCGCGCTGACGCTCGATTTTTTGCAAATGAGCCAGCGCTTCCAGTTGCGCTTCGGGGGTTGGCGCGCGCTGGAGAGCTTGCTGCCAGGCCTGCTGCGCCTCGTCATAGCGCTGCAGGCCAAACAGACAGCGGCCCAACAGGTGATACACGGCCCAGTCGTGGTGATAATGTTGCAGGGGCGCAGCCAGCAAATTCAGGGCGTCAGTGTAATGGCCGCGCGCAATATTGATATACGCCAGCTCGAGCCGGGCGGCAGTATCGTCAGGATCGAGTTCCAGACAGCGCCGGAATTCGCGCTCAGCTTCATCGTACCGTTCTAGCTCGATCAACACGAAGCCGAGATTGAAGTGGGCGAAATAGTCATCGGCGAGGTTGGCAACGGTGGCGAATTCATCGGCTGCTTTGGCCAGCAGCCCCTGTTGTTGATAATGAAAAGCCAGCGCGTTGTGCGCGTCGCGCAGGTTTGGGTCAGCAGCAATTGCCTGCCGGTAGTGATCGGCAGCAGCCTGCGGGCGCTGCGCGCGCTCGAAGGCCAGACCATAGCGCAGATGGCGGCGACTGGTGACACGTTTCGTTTCATCTGTCATAGCGATCCTCCGTGTGCGAGGATGGGACGTGCCATGCGTCGCAGGGTGCCGGTGATCTTACGCAATGTTACGGTGATTGATCGTGGCTCATGAGATTGTGAGGCAACGCCGCTGCCAGTGCCGTAGCCTGAACGGCCAGAATCTGGCGAATACCCTGTTCGGCAAGGTTGAGCAGGGTGTCGAGTTGACTGCGCGATGCGGGTGCGCCTTCAGCAGTAGCCTGCACTTCGATGAAGGCGCCTGCTTCGTTCATCACCACGTTACAATCGAGATCGGCCTGACTATCCTCTTCATAACAGAGATCGAGCAATGGGACGCCATTGATGATCCCAACGCTCACTGCAGCGAGTGGCGTGAGGATCGGTGGCGTCTCCACTGCGCCGCTGCGCGCCAGGTAATCGATGGCCAGCGCCAGCGCGACATAACCGCCACTGATAGCCGCAGTGCGCGTGCCGCCATCAGCCTGCAACACGTCGCAGTCGATGGTGATGGTTCGTTCGCCAAGCGCGCTCAGATCAACCGCGGCCCGCAACGATCGCCCGATCAGGCGCTGAATCTCTTGCGTGCGTCCGCTCGGCCCATTGCGCTCGCGGCGGGTTCGCTGCAACGTAGCGCGCGGAAGCATCGCGTATTCGGCGGTGATCCAGCCGCTCTGCTGGCCACGCAACCATGCAGGGACCCCGTCTTCAATCGTCGCAGTGCAGAGCACGCGCGTGTTGCCGTATGCGATCAGGGCTGAGCCTTCGGCATACGGCGCAGCGCCAGTGGTGATCGAGATTGGGCGGAGCTGATCCGGTGTTCGTCCATCAATTCGCATCATACGCAACCGTTGTGCTTATGTTTGTTGATCATCATACCATACGCAGCAACAAGAAACAATGCGGAACGTGTTGATCTCCCTGTCATCGAGTCCGTCGGCGGGCCTGCCAGAGATACCAGCTCGCGACGCTGCGGTAGGGGCGCCAGCGTTCGCCGAAGGCGCGCAAGGCGCGAGGGGTAGGCAGGTGAGGCAGGTTGTACCAGAGCCGCGCGCCGTCGCGCAGGCCCAGATCGTCAGCCGGCAAGACATCCAGGCGGCCAAGCGCAAATATCAGATAGATCTCTGCCGTCCAACGCCCGATCCCTTTGATCGCAGTGAGCCGGGTAATGACATCCTCATCATTCAGTTCTGGGAGGCGGTTGAGATCGAGGCGCCCGCTCGCGATCTGTTCAGCCAGATCGCGCAGGTACGCGGTTTTCTGCGCCGAGAGACCCGCGCTGCGCAGCGTGGCGTCATCGACGCTCAGCACAGTGAGCGGTTCGATTGCGCCCAACGCGGCTTCCAGCCGATCACGGATGGCTCGCGCTGCCGCCAGCGAGATTTGCTGGCTGATGATCGCATACGCCAGGGTGGGGAAGCCGTGCGGCTGACGTTGCAATGCGAATGGGCCAATCTGATCGATCAAGGGCGCCAGCGCGGGATCTACCGCGCGCAGATGGCTGATAGCGTCTTCCATTGCGTTGTTTTCACCGTACAATAGAATCGGCGCGCAGATACGGCTAATGGACTCGGTCAGGCGCGGCAAGCGTCAGAATACCCGCTTATTGTACCCGGTTTGCAGGAGCTGGCAGGTATGACGGTTATCGGCACAGCGGGTCACGTTGATCACGGCAAATCGACCCTGGTCAAGGCGCTGACCGGGATCGATCCCGATCGGCTGCGCGAGGAGCAGCAGCGCGAGATGACGATCGATCTCGGCTTCGCGTGGCTGGTGTTGCCGAGCGGTCGAGAGGTGAGCCTGATCGATGTGCCGGGTCACGAGCGGTTTATCAAAAATATGCTGGCCGGCGTAGGCGGGATCGATGCTGTCTTGCTGGTGATCGCGGCTGACGAGGCGGTGATGCCGCAAACGCGCGAGCATCTGGCGATTATCGATCTGCTTGGGATTACGCGCGGAATTGTCGTGTTGAGCAAGATCGATCTGGTTGAGCCGGAATGGCTGACGCTGGCCCAGGAAGAGGCGCTGGCAGCGCTCGCCGGGAGTGCGCTGGCTGACGCGCCGATTGTGCCCGTCTCGGCCCGCACCGGCGTTGGTTTAGATGGATTATTGCGCGCGCTCGATGCGCTGCTCGCTGCCATCCCGCCACGCTCCCAGTCATCTGGCCTGCCGCGGCTGGCGATTGATCGCAGTTTCGCGGTAGCCGGTTTTGGCACGGTCGTGACCGGCACGCTGCGCGATGGCTCGCTCGTGATCGGGCAAGAAGTCGAGATCCTTCCCGCCGGTCTGCGCGGGCGTATTCGCAATCTTCAATCTCACCAGCGCCCGATTGAACGGGCTGAGCCTGGGATGCGGGTGGCAGTCAATCTGGCCGGGATTCATTACCGTGATCTCGGGCGGGGCGATGTGTTGACGGTTCCTGGTAGCTTGCAGCCGACCACCCTGCTCGATGCGCAGGTGCGGGTGGTGGCCGATGTGCCGCCATTACGCCATCAGGCTGCGCTCGATCTCTTCGTCGGCAGCAGCGAGACGCCGTGCCGGATCAGCCTGCTGGCGACCGATGAGCTGGCTGCCGGCGCTCAGGGTTGGGCGCAGCTCCGGCTGGCGAAGCCGGTGGTGGTCGTGCCGGGTGATCGCTTCATCTTGCGCGTGCCGTCACCTTCGCGCACTGTGGCCGGCGGGGTAGTGGTCGATGCCCATCCTCCCCGGCATCGCCGGTTTCGCGCAGACGTAACGACTGCGCTCGAGCTGCGGTTGCGCGGCAGTCCGGCAGAGCGGCTGCGACAGGCGCTGCGCGATGATCAACCACGGCGTGTTGATGAAGCGCTGTCCCTGGCCGGATTGACCGACCGCGCGGCGCTGGCCGAGTTGCTGACCGGCGGACAGGTTGTATTGCTCGGTCAAGATGTTGTGATCAGTGCGTCGGGCTGGCAACAACTTCAAGCAACATTGACGACCCTGCTATCGTCGTATCACCAGCGCTTCCCGTTGCGGCGCGGGATGCCTCGCGAGGAGCTGCGGCAGCGTTTGCAGTTGTCGCCGCGCGTGTGGGCGGGCGTATTGAGGGCGTTGCAGGAGTCTGGCGCAATTGCCGGCGATGAGACGACAGTGCGGCTGGTTCATTTCACGCCGCAGCCGACGGCTGAACAGCGGCGCCTGCTCGCGCAACGACTCGCTGCCATGGCACGCGCGCCCTCCAACCCGCCGTCGCTCGATCTCGACAGCGAATTGATCGCCTGGGCGGTTGATCAGGGGTTGGTAGTTAACATTGCGCCCGATCTGTACCTCTTGCCAGAGACCTATACCGACATGGTGCATTGGGTGCGCCAGACGATTGAGACGCAGGGTATGGTAACGGTGGCGCAGGTGCGCGATCATTTTGGCGCTTCGCGTCGCTATGCCGTGGCGCTGCTCGAACACCTCGATGAGCGTCGAATTACCCGTCGCGAAGGCGATCGACGGGTGCTGGCGTGAAAAGATTTCGCCTGAGGCCGGTAGACAGACCAGCCGAAAACGTGATAGACTCTGAGACAGGCATTTCCCATCCGGCGCTGGAAAGGAGACAGACTTGACCAGCAAACAACAAGAACTACGCCGTTTTGGCGCTGCCCTACTGATTGGCATGGCTGCCGGTCTGGCCGCTCGCTACTATCTCGATGCGCGCGCTCGCAATGGTCAGCGCGCTCAGACTGGCATGATCGACTGGGAACAGGCGCGCCAGGCGGCATTGCGCATCTCGCAGTGGGAGCAGGCGCCGGTTGATGATCGCGCGTTCCGCAGCGAGCAGTATGCGCGCATGGTAGCGCTGAGCGAACCGCTGATTGCTGACTACCTCGGCGTCCGTTTGCCAGCTCCCGTCACTCGCATCCATGTCTTTGATCGGCGGGAATGGCTGGAAGCCAATATCGTCTCGTTCGGTCAGCTCTTCCGCCCCATTGAAGAGATGTACGAGCGTAACGGCGGTGGGCGCGGCGCGCTGGGGATGATGATGAATGAGGTGAGCAGCAAGCTGCTCGGCGTCCAAATTGGCGGGTTGCTCGGCTATTTAGCTCAGCGCGTGCTCGGTCAGTATGATCTCAGCATTCTCTCCGCCGAGTCGACCGGCGGCGCGCTCTATTTCGTTGAACCAAATATCGCCCGCGTGCAGTATCAGCTCGGCCTCAATGATCACGATTTCCGCCTCTGGATCACCCTGCACGAAATGACCCATGCCTTTGAGTTCGAGGCGTATCCCTGGGTGCGTTCCTATTTCCGTCACCTGATCGAGCACAACCTGACTCTGGTCAGCGAGCAGATGCTGACCAGTGGCAACAATCTGTTCGACACGCTGATGCGGATCCTCCAGGGTGTAGGCAGCGGTCAACACTGGCTGGAAGCGGCGCTGAGTCCGGAACAACGCGCCATCTTTGACCGGATTCAGGCCCTAATGTCACTGATCGAGGGGTATGGCAATCACGTGATGAACGCCGTCGGTCGGCGTTTGTTGCCCAGTTTCAGCCAGATCGAGCAGCAGATTGCCCAGCGCCAGCGTCAACGCACGCTGCTCGATCAGATGGTGTTTCGGCTGACCGGCCTCGACCTCAAGCTGGCGCAGTACCAGCAGGGCGAGGCATTCGTTAATGCGGTGGTCGCTGCGCGCGGCATTGGTTTTGCCAGCCGGGCGTGGGAGCGACCGGAAAATCTGCCGTCGCTGCACGAGATTCGTCACCCTGAGCAGTGGATCGCCCGGATTGAACGAGCGGGATAGGCAACAAGCATCATGGCGCAGCACTGCTGCGCCATGATGCTGACGTTGGAGATGTCTGAACGTCTCTTGTTCAACGGATCGCCGCCGAATGGCGTCCACGCGCTGACATGGATCGCAGCGGTGGCGCTCGCGCTTAGTTCGCGCTTCGCGCCGCGACAAAGACAGCTTCGCTGAGCGTTGGGTAAGCGGCAAACACCGCCGCCAGATCAGCCAGGGTTGCGCCGGTCTGAATGGCGAGCGCGACCGGGGCCAGCAATTCGGCGGCGTGAGCGCCAACGGCAATCCCGCCGCGGATCTGGCGGTTGGCCGGATCGACCAGCAGCTCGACCCATCCCTCCGTTTCATCGCTCAGGTAGGCTTTCAGCGATGTGCTTAACGGCGCTCGCGCCCGCTGAAGTTCGTGTTCGCCGCCGTTCACCAGCCCCACCTGCGCGATCTCAGGCGCAGTGTAGACGGCGTGTACCACGGTGTGCGGGCAGTAGGCGGGCGCGGGTAGGTCAGCCGCCGTTCGTCCCGCAATCCAGGCCTGGGCTAGCGCGCGATTGGCCAGCATCGGCCCGCCTGCCGCATCGCCTACGGCGAAGATGTGTGGAATAACAGTTCGCCCAAATCCATCGACCGTCAACTGCCCCTGCGCAGATACGGTCAGCCCGGCGGCAGGCAATTGCAATCGGCTCAGATCGGGCACGCGCCCGATGGCCAGGAAGGCCATCGCGGCGGTGAAGACGCGGCCATCCACCGCCGTGACGGTTACCCCATCTTCGCTACGCTCGGCTTTTTCAGCATCAACCTGATGAATGGCAACGCCGCGCGCGCGCATGATCTGCGCCAGCGCGCGCCCCGCTGCCGGATCAAACATGGGCAAGACACCGGCTGGGCCAACCAGCCAGGTCACCTTTACGCCCAGGCGGCTGAAGAGCGAGGCAAATTCGCTGCCGGTCGGCCCGCCGCCAATCACGATGATGTCCGGCGGCAGCGCGTTGAGATGACTGGCAAAGCGCGGCGCAATGATCCGCTGGCCATCGGGCTTCAGAGTGGGCGGAAATCGCGGCACCGAGCCGGTGGCAATAATCACCGCGTCAGCATGCAACACGCGCTGTTCGCCGTCGGCGCGCGCAATCAGCTCGTGTGGCCCAGCAAATTCAGCCACGCCGTGGATGACGGCGACGCCAGCGTTCGCCAGTCGCTGCTGCTCGTGCGCGCTCCATTGGCTGGCAACCTGCTTGATACGCTGCAACACTGCTGCCGGCTCTACCGCGCGACCGCTGCTGTTCACCCCGGCACTGGCCGCAGTGGCGTTCATATCGACAAGCTCAGCGACGCGCAACCATACCTTGCTGGGCAAGAGGCTATCCCAGCCGGTGCGCCCGCCGATCGGTCCTTCGCTGATCAATGTGACCTGCGTCTTGCCCTGGGCAGCGGCGACAGCCGCCTCGACTCCGGCTGGGCCACCGCCGATCACGACAATCTGCTTCATCGTTGACCTCCATCTCAAACTATCCCCATCTATGATGATGCATCAACGCAGGCCCTGGTTACAGCGCCGTTCGGTTTGCCCAGGGGTGACGATCCCTCGCTCACAGCCGGAATGTGCCGGTGCGGTTTCAGGGATATGGTACCATGGAGCAGGAAGCGAGCCGCTCATTGCAAAGGACAACCATGACGATCGTTTACCTCATTCGCCACGGCGAGACTGACTGGAATATGCAGGGAATCTGGCAGGGACATACTGATATTCCATTGAACGAGATTGGCTATCGGCAGGCGCGGCTGCTGGCCAACCGATTGGCGCGAGATGGCGTCACCTTTCATGCCATCTACAGCAGCGATCTGTCGCGCGCGTATCAAACGGCCTGGGAGATTGGCGCGGCCCTGAAAGTGCCGGTGCAGCTTCTGCCTGCGCTGCGTGAGATTGATGTCGGTTCCTGGGCCGGGATGACGAGCGAGCAGGTGCGTGCTCGTTTTCCCAGAGAATGGGAAATGCTCAGCGCTGGCCAAGACCTGCCGCGCGGCGGCGGCGAGACATCAGCAGCGTTTCGGCAACGGGTGATCACTGCGATTGAAGCGATGGTTGCCCAGCATCGCGGCCACACCATCGCCTTTGTCACTCACGGTGGTTGTGTTCGGGTAGCGCTCGCGCGCGCCGAGAATTTTCATGGCAATGTTTTCGGCTACTCTCGCCATATCGCCAATACCTCGATATCGATTTTGGAAATCGGCTCCAAACACTGGCGCGTCAGGCTGGTGAACGATGTCAGCCATCTGGAAGCGCAGCGCGAACCGGATCTGGTTTCAACGCCGCCTGATGATGCCGAGTTATCGACGCCAGAGCAATGATCGCAACGCCAACGGTCGATGAACCATACCGGATAGAAACGCCTGAGGGTGTGCTGATTACCTGCGCCACGGCTGGCGCGGCCAGTCGCAGCCTGGCTGCGCTGATTGACTATGGACTGCTATTTGCGATCTTTTTGGTTGTGTGGATGGCTGTCGCTGTCGGCACTGGATCAGCGAATAGCATCTTTGCGTCGGATGTGATTCTGGCCTTCCTGTTCATCTTCATCTTCGTGATGAACTGGGGCTACTATATCGTCTTTGAGCTAATCTGGAACGGCCAGACGCCGGGAAAGCGACTGCTGCGGCTGCGCGTCTTGCGCGAGGGCGGGCGTCCGGTTGATGGCGGCGCGATTCTGGTGCGTAACCTGATGCGAGCGATCGATTTTCTGCCGGTGTTGTACGGGCTTGGCCTGGTAGCGATGTTTGTCGATCGGCGGAACCGACGGCTCGGCGATCTGGCTGCCGGCACGATTGTGGTGCGCGAAGGCGATCCGATCCGGCTGGCCGATGTGGCTGCGCCGCAGCAACTGACGCTGCCGCCGCGAGCGCCCGGAGCGCCGCCTACGCCGCTGCTGCCCAATCTTGAGCGGCTGACCCCGGTCCATCTCGATCTGGTGGTTGCCTTCTTGCAGCAACGGTCAAAGCTCGATGCCGCAGCGCGGGCTGCGCTGGCGGCTGAGCTGTCGGCGCTGATCCATCGCTGCCTCGAACTGCCGCTGGGTGATGGCGACCCGGAGAAGTTTCTGGAACATCTCATCCGCGAACATGCCGTGGCTCAGGCCATGATGGCGCGCCAGTCAGGGTGATCCGGCGTCCAGCGCTCGAGGTTAGGCAGGCGGCGAAACCACATCTCTTGACGACGGATGAAATCATGGGTATCGAAGCGCAGGCGCTCAATACATGTCGTCAGATCGGCTTCGCCCTGGAAGTAGGGGCGAAACTGAAGATAGCCCAGGCTCGACATCGCCGGCAGGCGCCAATCGTAGCCGCGCGCCAGCAATGCCGCAATTTCATCGATCAATCCAGCCTCGATCATGCGGCTGATGCGCCCATCGGCGCGGGCGTACAGTTCTGTGCGTGGGCGCTGGAGCCAGATCACGCGGGGGCGAAAAGGCGGCGGTTGGCGAACTTGCAGCCGCGAGATCGGTTCGCCGCTAACCAGGTAGACTTCGAGGGCGCGCACCACCCGACGAACGTTGGCGGCGGGAATGCGCGCGGCGGCTACGGGATCGACCGCGGCAAGGCGATCGTGCAGGGCCTGCGGCCCTTCCTGGCTGGCTATCTGCTCTAACTCGGCGCGCAGGGCAGGTTGCGGCGCCACGCGCGGAATCTGCCAGCCCTCAAGCAGCGCCGCCAGATACTGTCCGGTGCCGCCAACCAGCAGCGGTACCCCTCCACGCGCCTGAATGTCGGCGATCGCGGCCAGCGCCAAATCCTGAAATTCGGCCAGTGAAAACGGCTCATCCGGATCGCGAATGTCGATCAGATGATGCCGCGCCTGCGCCCGTTCAGCCGGCGTTGGTTTGGCAGTGCCGATATCCATCCCCCGGTAGATCTGGCGCGAATCGGCAGAGACAATCTCGCCGCCGATCCGCTGCGCCCAGGCGATGGCCAGCTCGGTTTTGCCAACAGCGGTTGCGCCAACGATTGCAATCAATTCCATCAAGGTATATCCTCAGCAGTTGCAAGATGTTGATAACGCATTGCGTCATCCGAGCTTCCTCGCTGTATCACGCTCATGCTACAATACCTTTAACGCTGCTGGCGCATCGCGTGCCGAACTATTCGCAGGTTCAGGGCTAGCGCAGCGCACCGTATCGCCTGCAGCACGGCAGACGATACAGGGGAGGCTTGTATGAACGATCAACGTGTCAGCCTGTCACTACCGCTCACTATTACCACCCGGAATGGCCGCGCGTTGCGCGTGCGCAGCCTCACCGCTGCGGATGCGGTGCTGCTTGAGCGGATGTTTTACCATCTATCGCCAGAAACCATCTACCGCCGTTTTTTCATTGCCGCAGAGCACGCTTCACCAGAACTGGTGCGCAAGTCGGCGCAGCGCCTGGCAGCGATCAACCCGCGGCGTGAAGTCGCCCTGGTCGCGCTGGCAGGCGATGAAGGAAATGAGGAGGCTATCGCGGTGGCGCGGTTTGCCCTCTTGCCGCACAATCGTCGGGTGGCCGAGGCATCGATACTGGTGCGCGATGACTATCAGGGAACCGGTGTCGGGCGGCAGATGATCGATCTGCTCGTCGCGGCTGCGCGCGAGCGCCAGCTCGAACGTCTGATCTTTTTGACGCACGCCGATAATGCCGCTATGATCCGTCTGGCAACAGGTCTGGGATTGCCCTGGCGTGGTCACCATGCCGATGGGCTGTATGAAATCCACGTCTTGTTGGAACCGACTACCGTGCCGGGGTTCGAGTTTGTGAGATCCTGACGAGGGGCAGGTATGGCTGGCAAATCAGGATGGAATCTCTGGCCGATGGCGCTGACCGGCGCCATCGGTTTGTTCGGCGGCATCACCGGCGCCGCCTATTATGTGAGTCTGCGGGTCAGTCCACCGTCGCGGCGGACGTTTCTCGATACCTATACTTTTACGCCGTGGGAACTGGGGGTGCCTTACGAGACGGTTGAGTTCCGCAGCAGTGATGGTTTGCGACTCACTGGCTGGTGGTTGCCGCGGCCTGAGACGAATGCGGTGATTGTCGGCAGCCACGGGCATGCCGGGAGCAAGGATGAGTTGTTGGGGATCGGCAGCTATTGCTGGCGCGCTGGCTACAATGTGCTGCTGTTCGATTATCGTGGGCGGGGCGAGTCGGATCCGTGGCCGCAGACGCTGGTGAGTCGCGAGGTTGATGATCTGCTGGCGGCGCTCGAATATGTGCGCCAGCGCATGCCGGGCGCGCCGATCGGTGTGGTTGGTTATTCGATGGGGGCAGCGGTTGGCATTCTGGCCACGGCCCGCGATCAGTCGGTGAAGGCGCTGGTCGCTGATAGCTCGTTCACTGCTGGTGATGACGTGGTAGCTCACGGGGTGGAACAGACGCTGCGGATTCCACCGACGCCACTGGTGCGTCTGGCCGATCTGATCGTGGCCCGTCGCCATGGCTATCGCTTCAGTCAGGCTCGCCCGATCGATGCAATCGGTCAGATTGCGCCGCGTCCGGTCTTTATCATTCACGGTGTCGATGATACGCTCATTCCGGTCAGTCATGCGCAGCGGCTCTATGCTGCTGCGCGCGAGCCGCGCCTGCTCTGGGAAGTTCCTGGCGCTGAACACTGCGGCGGGTATTTTGTGGATCGAGTAACCTATTGCCGCCGGGTGATCGAATTTTTCGATCAATACCTGCGCAGTGTTGAGGCCTGATGGCAATGCGGTTCGATATTGTAACCCTCTTTCCGGCCATGTTTCACGGCCCGCTGACCGAGAGCATTCTGAAGCGGGCGCAGCAGGCTGGTCTGATCAGCATTCACCTGCATGATATTCGGGCCTGGGCGACCGATCGCCATCGCACTGCCGATGACGCCCCCTATGGTGGCGGCGCCGGGATGGTGATGAAGGCCGAACCGCTCGCGGCTGCCATTCGGGCTGTGCGCGCTGCCGACGCCGTGCCCGGCCCAACCATTCTGCTGACCCCAGACGGCGAGGTGTTCACCCAGGCTGTTGCCCGTGAGCTGGCGGCCTTGCCCCGTCTGATTCTGGTCTGCGGTCATTATGAGGGTATCGATGAGCGCGTGCGCGCGTCGCTCATTGAGCGTGAGATCAGTATCGGTGACTATGTCTTGACCGGTGGTGAGCTGGCGGCTATGGTGGTCGTCGATGCGGTTGCGCGACTGGTGCCGGGTGTGATCGACAGCGAGTCGATTGTGGAAGAGAGCCACAGCGATTTTTTGCTCGAGTATCCGCACTACACGCGCCCGGCGGTATGGGAAGGTCAGGCAGTGCCGGCAGTCTTGCTCTCTGGTCACCACGGTGAAATTGCCCGCTGGCGGCGCGCCGAACGGCTCCGTCGCACGCTGGAGCGGCGGCCAGACTTGTTGCCGCGGGCAGCGGCTGCAGGAGTTTTGACTGCTGCCGATCTGGCGTTGCTGGCCGAACTGGGCTGGCGACCAGATCGAGCATAGCAACGTTGCAATGCAACGTTGCTACGCTGGAACAGCTACCGCCGTCTCACACCGAACGCTGGTATTCCTGCCAGAGTCGGCGCAGCTCGCTGGCCGGATGACGCCAGAATCGATCGGGATCGACCGGCAGAGAAGGAAGAGCGCCCTGCGCTGGCAAGGCGCGGATCGCCTCGCGCAGCGCAATCCAGCTCTCTTTCGGCTGTCCGTCAGCGCGCCAGAGACCCCATGCGCGCGCGATCCAGCCACGATCAAACGGCGGAATGCGCCATTGCGGTTCGCTGGCATCGACGAAGCCGGCCAGCCAGACGGCTGCGGCCTGCTGGCGCGCCAGCGCGCTAATGGCGTTCTGTAAGGCGGTCGCCGCCTCATCCTCTCCGGCCAGAAAGGTCTGCGCTGGCTGCGCAAAGACTTCATCAGTCTGCCAGCCTTGCAGCGCAGGTGTTGGCGCGGTCGGCCAGCCCAGATCGGCGACCACAACCTGAGCGGTAGCGGCATCATTCACCTCTTCGGCCAGCAGCCCCGCGACCAGCGCGTGGAGAAAACACGCGGCCTGCCCGCGAGCTGGCGGCCCGTTCCCGATTGGCGGCCACGGCCCGACGCTGACCACCGTCTCGCCGCCAGCCATAGCGATGTCATAGGGACGGAGACTATCGGGCCGGCTGAGCGTAGTCGCATCAACCTGTCCAAACAGCCGTCGCGCGCCATAAGCGCGCGCCCGCTCAGCCAGATCGCTCCACCAGGCGGCGTAGTCGCGATGGTGATCGAGCAGTCCCAGTCGTTCGATCCCTGCGCCGAGCAACCAGCCGATGATTGCCGGATGGGAGGCGAAGTTTCCCACCACCTCGCGCAGCAGATAACGCTGCGCATCGCGAAGTTCGGGATCGGTGCAGAGATTGCGCACCGTATCGCGCCGGTAGTGCCGTTGATCGAGGATCGTCAGCGACGGCGCTGAGAGCGCCGTGACCAGTCCCTGCGCGCTCAGCGCCTGCGCTGGAATGCCTACGGCCCAATCGGGCAGATGCAGCACCGACCCGAAAGTGACACCCATCAACGAGACAACGACCTGCAAACCGTTGTCCTGAGCCAGATCAAGCCCGCGATGAAAGCCGTTGAGCGCGGTCACTGAAATGCGCTGGATACCGGGCTGCGCCTCAGCCCACCGCAGATCGAAGCGCGCGTGCTGCGCCCCAATCTCACGCAGTTGCTGGAAATATTCGCGCAGCGCGCCGTGATCGTAACTCGACCAGCTTGCGGCCAGCGTTTGTGGTCGCGCTGGCATTGGCGGCCAGATAGTGACTCCAATTTGCATAGGCGTTGCGACTACCCGATGAAACAACGAACACCTTTCTATGAGTATAGTATAGCAACCGAATCAAATCTGATGTGGTACCATACAGCAATTCAGGCGCGCTCCGGCCTGAATTGCTGCCTGTATAGCTGCCTGCGCTGGCGCACAACCCAGCGATCAGGTCACCAGATGCGCCATGACGTATCAGATTGAAATCGTTGTCCCGGCGGGGATTGAAGCGCTGGCGCGCGCCGAAGCGCAGCGCATTGCCGGGTTGCGTCTTAGCTCGCGCGCAGAAAGCGGCGTGATCAGGGCGACAATGCATGGCGCGCTGCCGGCGCTGTTTGAGCTGCGCTGTGCGACGTCGGTGTTTCTGGTGCGACAGTTTGCCATACCTCGCCCGCGTGCCCTGCTTGGTGACGAACATTTTCGCGCAGTGCTGGCCACAATTGACACGGTGCGTCGCTGCCACCCGCCGGGCGCCTTCCAGAGCCTCTTTCTCAGCGCCGCTGGCGCTGAAAGCAGCGTCTTGCGTCGCTTCAAACAGGAGCTGGCCGGACGGCTCGGTTTGACTATTGGCGACGATGATGGCGATTTACTCTTGCGCCTGCGTCCGACCCATGATCGAACGGGCTGGGAGCTGCTGGTGCGGCTGACGCCGCGCCCGCTGGCGACCCGACGCTGGCGTGTGTGCAACCGCGAGGGAGCGCTCAATGGCCCGGTGGCGCATGCCATGGCCCTGCTCAGTCAGCCTGGCTCCAGCGATCGCGTGCTCAATATTGGCTGCGGTTCAGGATCGCTGCTGATCGAACGGCTTCTGATCGGGCCAGCAGCGCGGGCCATCGGGTGCGACATCGATCCGAGCGCGCTGGCCTGCGCCCAGAGCAATCTGGCTGCCGCTGGCCTGATTGGCCGTGTCGAGCTGCACGATTGGGATGCCTGCCAGTTGCCGTTGCCAGCGGCGAGCGTCGATGTAGTGCTGGCCGATCTACCGTTCGGGCATCTGGTTGGCTCGCATAGCGAAAATCTGACCCTTTACCCCGCGTTGCTGGCAGAAGCGGCGCGGGTGACCCGACCAGGCGGGCGCGCCGTGCTGATCAGTCACGAAGTGCGGTTGATGGAACGCTCGCTGAATGCGCTGCCGGTGTGGCGTCTTCAGCAGCAGGTGCGGGTTGATCTGGGCGGCCTGCATCCCCGCATCTTCGTTTTGCGCCGCGACGATCACCATCGGTAAAGCGCAAGGACGCAAGGAATATGCTCTGAACACCCGTAACAGCCCTCAGCCGCGCGCAATCTGGCAATCCGGCGGGGAAAGCGATCAAAGATGTGCCCGCAGCCGCCCGCTACTCTGCCGATGGATGTCGAGAGTTCACCTGACATATCCCACTCGGCCAGAGCGAGGGCGGCGCAGCAATCCCCAGCTATAGTGTCAGGGATTGTGCCTTCCCTCGCGCGCTAAGGTTACGGATTGACGCCGCCGCCCGACTCAAGTTGAGCGGCGCGCGTCTGCTCGAGACGCTGGCGCAGCATCGTGAGCTGCGCCTGCAATGTCTCCATCTCGCGCCGCTCCAATTCCATAATCCGCAACAACTGCGCTTTCTGTTCCAGCTCAATGCGATCGGTCGTCCGGTTCAGCCGCTGCTCAAGTTCGCGTAACCAGCCATCAACCCGCTCAAGCCAGGCGGTGAGCTGGCGCAGATATTGTTCGTCAGTCTCCTGCAACGCGCTCATGCGCTCATCGGCCATCTGGCGCAGCTCTTCGAGGCGCTCTTGATTCATTAGAAAACGATCGGTTGAAATGCGTTCAACCCGCTTGATGTCTGCGATAAGTTCGGGTATACGCTCATTCAGTTCCTTGATCTGAGCGGGCAACAGCTCGGCGAACAGATCGATCCGCTGGCGAATCTCTTCCAACCGATCAACGCGTGATGTTTGCGTTTCGATCAGAGGGCGTAAATCTGCTACCAGTTGTTGCGCTTCAACCGCCATTCGGCGCATCTGTTGTTTCTCGACCTGAATATCATCGTTGAGCCGCCGCACATCCTGGGCAACGGCAGCGTCGGCTTCGCGTAACCGCTCGATCTGCAAGGCAAGCTGACGCTGTCGCTCGTCAAGTTCTTTGATCTGTGAGGCGAGCGTAGCGATCTGTCGCTCGGCTTGTTCAATCCGGATCAGCCAGCCCGCCAGAAAATCGCGATCCTGCTTGCGCGCTTCGGCAATTTGTTGAATCTGCGCCTGCATGTCGCGAAATGGTCGCGTGCCCTCTTCAATCTTGACCAGCGCGGAAGCGACCTCGCGGCGCAGATTCACCACATCACGCCGGATCACTTCATTGGCCTGCGTTACCTCGGCGGTGTGGCGCTCGAAGAGACCTTCGATCTGCGCAATGGCGCCTTCGTTTTTGCGCACCTGTTCCATCGCCCACTGATACTTATTGGTCTGGTCTTTCAACAGGCGACGGAGTTCGTCGATCTGGCCTTGCAGATAGGCGATCTGCGATTGTTCTTGCGCGCGCAGGCGCTCTTCTTCATAGCGCGCAGTGAGATCAGAGTTTGACATAGGATCTCCTACAGTTATGCGGTTGCTGCGGAATGGACGGCGGCAATTGCTGCGGACAGACTGAATGCGCCTGCGTAGAGCGCTTTGCCGATGATCGCGCCTTCAACGCCAAGCCGGGCAAGCTGGCGGAGGTGATCGAGAGTGGCGATGCCGCCGCTGGCAATAATGGCCGGGCCGTCGGGCTGGATCAGTTCGGCCAGCGCGGCGACATTGGGGCCGCTGAGCGCGCCGTCGCGACTGATGTCAGTATAGATGATCCGCCGCGCGCCGAGGGTAGCCATCTGCCTCATCAGCGTGGTGGCCGGGATCGCTGACGTAACCGTCCAGCCATCGGTCGCCACCATGCCGTTGCGAGCATCAATCCCGATCACGATCTGCTCGCCGAAACGATCGAGCAGGCGGGCAACCAGATGATGATCGCTGACCGCGGCTGAACCCAGAATGACGCGATCAATGCCCAGCGCTAATGCGGCAACCACATCATCCTCGTTCCGCAGCCCGCCGCCGAGCTGGACGGGAATCTGCACCGCGCGCGCGATAGCCAGAATGGCGTCGATGTTTTGCGGTCGCCCAGCGCGCGCGCCGTCGAGATCAACCAGATGTAGACGCGACGCTCCCTGAGCCTGCCAGTTGAGCGCGACGGCCACTGGATCATCAGCATAAACCGTCATCTGGGTAAAATCACCCTGATACAAACGGACACAACGGCCATCTTTCAGATCGATTGCGGGAATAATTTCCATGAAGATAGCTCCTTACGCGCCGACAGCGCGGCTCCAGCGGACGAAGTTGGCGAGCAAGCGCAGGCCATAGCTCCCGCTCTTTTCGGGGTGAAACTGAACCGCAGCCAGCCGGTCACGGATGATAACGCTGGGGAAAGGGATGCCATACTCGGTGCGGGCGGCAATGAGCGACTCGTCGCGCACATCACAATAGTACGAGTGAACAAAGTAGACATCGGCCTGATCGGGAATGTCGGCCAACAGCGGATGGGCGCGGAATGCAGGCGCAATCTGCAACTGGTTCCAGCCGATCTGCGGGATTTTGCCTGCGCTGGCCGGCAGGCGGCGCACCGTCCCGCCGACGATGTTGAGACAGGGATGGAGGCCGAACTCCTCGCTCTCGCTCAAGAGTACCTGCATGCCAACGCAGATACCCAGAAATGGTTTGCCGGAAGCGATAATCTCGGGCAGCGCCTGCGCGATGCCGAGCTGGCGCAGGCTGTTCATCGTATCAGCGGTAGCCCCGACGCCGGGCAATACCACTGCGTCGGCAGCGCGCACTACCGCCGGATCATCGGTAATGGTAAGTTCGGCGTCGGTTCGTTGTAATGCGCGAACGACGTTGGGCAGATTCCCGGCGCCGTAGTTAATCACTGCGATCATGGTAGTTCCTGAAATCCAGACTCAACAAGAAGGGGATGCTGTGAGCGCAGCGCAGCGATGATGTGACTGACATCAGGTTCGGGCGCTCCGGCGCGACCCAGCGGATCATTACCCGCATCCATACCGAGCAACAGGCGAAGGGTAGCGACGACGCCAGCCGCCAGCGCGGGCAGGCTATACCCTCCTTCGAGCACAAAGCCGATTCGCCCCGCGCACAATTCATCAGCCCAGCCCAGCAGATGCTGCACCAGCCGGGCGAAACCATTCACCGACAGCGCCATCGGCCCGATTGGATCGCTCCAGTGCGCATCGAAGCCAGCGGAAACGAGGATCAGTTCTGGTCGAAACCGCCGGATCGCCGGCCCGATGAGCTGCTGAAAAACCTGGTCGTAGGCGTTGTCGCCAGCGCCGTAAGGCAGGGGTACATTGAGCGTGGCCCCGCGCGCAGCGCGCGGATCACCCGTTTCATGCGCTGCCCCCGTGCCTGGGTAGAGCGGCGCCGCATGGATCGAGCAGAACAAGACACGCGGATCGCGGTAGAAGATGTCTTGTGTGCCGTTGCCGTGATGAACATCAAAATCAACAATGGCGACTCGCTGCAAGCCATGCCGGTCGAGCAAGACTCGCGCGGCGATAGCAATGTTGTTGAAGAGACAGAACCCCATCGAGCGGGTATCGGTGGCATGATGGCCCGGTGGTCGCACCAGCGCAAAGCCATTGTGACAGCGACCGGTGACGAGCGTCTCGGCCATCGTGATCGTCGCTCCCGCTGCCAGACACGCGGCATCCCATGAGTCGGCGGTCACGTAGGTGTCACTGTCGATCTGTCCGCCGCCGTAGCTGGCCAGTTGCCGCACAATCCGCACCATCTGCGGGCTATGAACGGCAGTAATCTCGGCGTCGGTGGCAGGCCGCGCCGGCAACTGGATGAGACGGGAGAACAGTCCCGCCGACTGAATCGCCCGCTGAATGGCGTGCAGCCGTCCAGCATGTTCCACATGACCGGGCCAGGTATGCAAATCGAACCGCTGATCGCTCACAATTGCTGTTGTCATCATACCGTTTACGGATGAATGAGCCTGCCAGTTTGACTCCGGCATTGTTGCGCCTATTGTACCACGAGGGCAAGCCGCTACGGGAGTCTTCGCCGAAACCGGCTTGATCGCCTGAATGTCGATAGATTGTCGCTGATCGTGAAGCATTTCGCGCTGTTGGTGAATGAGAAGATTGTGTACACTGGCACTGATTTCTGCGTGGGAGAAGCGAGCCGATGATCGTTCAGGAACGAAGACTCGGGCCTTTGCCCAGCCTGATCGCCGGGCACGGCGAATTTCTGCGGCGGCGAGTTTTTACGGTAAATGGTTGGCAAAATCTTTTTATTAGAGTATACTTATTATCAGAATGTGTATCATCTAACGATAAGGAGCTGTCGCTATGGAAACAGCCGGTCTGCTTTCGCTCATTCAAGGGTTGCTGGCGCTGGTCATTGTCGGGCTGGTCTGGCCGTTGATAATCGGTCTCAGAGCCGAGCGCCATGAGCGACAGCGCCGCGCCCATCAAGTGCGCCGTCCTGATCGATCGCGGCGGCTGGTTCCGCGCTGGCTACGCCGTGAAGGATGAGCCGGGATAGCGCTGCTGCCCTGCGATGACAGACGCGAAGCTATCGCGAAAGGAATGCTTCAGACACTTGTCATTCTGAGTTTTCTGTTATTCCTCCCAACGATACGCCCGGCGCGCCAGGCCGACGGCCAGCTCAACCGCCAGTTCGGTTGCCTCATCCTCGCCCAGCAGCCCTTCGCTAACCTGCCCGGCCAGCCAGTCGCAGGCAACGCGCCGCCAGACATCGTGGCGCGCCGGGATTGACGGGAAAGCGCGGGTATCGTCGTTGAAGCTGGCAGTGTTGTAGAAACCGGCAGTTTCGATGACCAGATCGAAGTAGCGACGCATGCCGCGCGCACTGTCGAAAAACCACCACGGCGGGCCGAGGCGCACGGCGGGATAGTATCCGGCAAGTGGCGCCAGCTCGCGACTGTACGTGCTTTCGTCGAGGGTAAAGAGAATCAGCCGCAAACGTGGATCGGCGCCATATTCGTTTAACAGCGGGCGCAGATTGCGTGTCCATTCGGTTGCCAGCGGAATATCGGCGCCGCGATCGGGGCCGAACTGCTGCCAGAGCCGGGCATGATGGTTGCGCAGGCTGCCGGCGTGCAGTTGCATGACCAATCCGTCTTCGCAGCTCATCCGGGCCGATTCCATCAGCATGTGAGCGGTAAAGCGCGCTGCATCGGTCTCGTCCGCCGCGCCGCGTAGGGCGCGCGCGAAGATGGTTTCGGCTTCGAGCAGACTGAGGCGCGCTGTCGCTGGCGTTTCAACCCCATGATCGCTGGCAAGCGCGCCGTGCTGTTTGAACCTGGCGCGCTGCTGTTCCAGCGCCGCGATGAAGCGGTGATAGCCGTTGACAGTCATGCCGGTTACAGCCTCTAGCTCACCGAGTCGCGCTCGCCAGTCAGGATCGTTCAGCGCGAAGAGCGCATCGGGCCGGAAGGTCGGTCGGATCTGAGGCAAGCCATCGGCATGGAGTCGTCGATGGACTGCCAGATCGGCGCTAGCCTCGTCTGTCGTCGCCAGCAATTCGATCCCAAACCGCCGGAAGAGGGCGCGTGGCGTGTATGCCGGATCGGCCAGCCGTTCGGCCAGCCGATCATAGAACGATTGCGCGTTGGCGCTGGTCAGTCGTTCGTCAATCCCAAAGACCTCACTCCATTCAATCTGGAGCCAGAAGCCGGTTGGCGTGCCGCGGAACAGGTAAATATGATCGGCAAAACGCTGCCAGATCCGGCGATGATCGCGCTCGACCGGCGTGGCATCGCGCGCCGGCAGCCCCAGCTCTGCCGGTGTCACGCCCTGACTGATCAGCATCCGCTGTACGTAGTGGTCGGGCAGCACAAACACATCAACCGGCGTGCCCCAGGTTGCTGCCGGATCGGCCAGCAGGCTGGGCGGCACATGGCCGTGCGGACAGAACAGCGGCAGGTTGCGCACCTGCTCGTACAGGCGGCGCGCCAGCGCTCGCCGACCTGGTTCGGCAGCAAAGCAGCGATCCGGGTCGAGCATCGTTCTTCCTCAATCACCGAACGAGACGGCCAGCGGGCGAGCTATGGTGTCAGCGCTCATCCACTGCCGGTACGCGACCGTCCACAGGCTGACGAACAGGCTGTTTATGAGACCGCCGATCAATACGCCAAAGATCAGGTTCAGCGCAAAGGTAACGCTCAGCCACAGGCCGATGTTGGTCAAGGGATTGGCCCCGCTGGTCAACAGCGCGATCCCGGTCAGCGTGCCGACCGGCAAAGCGTATACAACTCCTACCCCCACCGTAATCAGCCAGATGACCAGTACCGTCCCGATCTGACGGCGCAGGAGCTGCCAGCTCCGTTTGAGACTGGCAACCGGCCCCAACGCCTCCATGACGCATGCTCGCGCCGCCAGTGGACGCAGGAGACTGAGAAAAATGCCATAGATGAAGACAATCAAGCCGACGCAAATAAAGACTGCGAGCCAGGCGATGACCGAGCCGATCAGCATGTCTACGCCCGGTCCATCGCCGATCATCGTGATAACGTTGACAGCGATGGCAATGGTGGAGCCAATCAGGATGATCAGGGGGATCAGCATCGGACTGAGCAAGATTAGATCAACCCCGATCAAGGTGCCGAGCCGCCGCAGGCCATTCGCGAAACTTGCTGCCAGATCGATCTGCCCGCCCTGGTTGGCCTGATCGGTTTGCCAGATCGCTGCCGCTTCGACCAGATTCCCGATCACCAGCGTCAGGATGATCCCGGCGATCAGGACAACGACACTAACGGTGATCAGCCAGCTCACAACTGCTTCTGGCGAAGTGTCGCTCAGGCCAATCGCGCGCAGATTGCGGAAGATTGTTTCGGCAGGCACTGTTGCCAGGCTGTCTGGCTCGAAGTTGAAGTTGAACGAAATACCACTGCCCCGACCGGTCAGCACCAGGAGCATACCGAAGATCCAGAGCGCCTTGTGCTGCCACCAGATTGAAAAACCGCGTTTGATCAGCGTTCCAGTATCCATCGCCGCGCTGTCCTTTCTGTGTTTATCGATAGCCAGCCGCCTGCAAATTGAACAGGCGCGCATAGATTCCATCGCGCGCTACCAGCTCCTGGTGCGTTCCGATCTCGTTGATCCGGCCTTTTTCGAGCACCACGATGCGGTCAGCCATGCGCACGGTCGAAAAACGATGGCTGATCAGCACCGCGATCCGCCCGGCAGTCAGATCGCGGAAGCGCTGAAAGATTTCGTACTCGTGTTCAGCATCGAGTGCCGCTGTTGGCTCATCGAGCACCAGCACCTCACTGTCGCGCATAAATGCGCGACCCAGCGCAATCTTTTGCCACTGGCCACCGGAAAGTTCTGCGCCATGTTCAAACCAGTGCCCTAACATCGTATCAAACCCTTGCGGTAGCCTGGACAGCACCTCGCCCGCGCCGCCGCGCTCGGCTGCCGAACGAATCCGTGGCTCGTTGTCCAGCTCGTCGATCTGACCAAAACCGATATTTTCGCGCGCCGTTGTCTGGTAACGAACAAAATCCTGAAAGATCACGCCAATTCGCCGGCGCAGCTCGGCGATATCGTAGTCGCGCAGGTCAATCCCATCGAGCAGGATCTGCCCTTCGGTCGGGTCATAGAGGCGCGTCAACAGTTTGATCAGCGTCGTCTTACCGGCGCCGTTGGCACCAACCAGCGCAATTTTCTCGCCGGGGGCGATGCAGAGATTGATGTCGCGCAACACCCACTCATCCTGACCCGGATAACGAAAGCTTACCTTGCGAAACTCGATTCCCTGCCGAATGACCCGCGGCGCCGGCAAGCGACGCCCGTGCGTGAGCTGCGGCTCGATAGCCAGGAAATCAAACAGATTGGTCAGAAACAGGCCGCTCTCGTAGAGCTGAGCAAGATTGCCGAACAGGGTCTGCACCACTGTTTGACTCTGACGGAAGAGGGTCAGGTAGAAGGTCATGCCGCCAATCGTGATGACACCGGCCACCGTTTGCCAGACAATCCAGCCATACGCCGCGTAGTACCCGCCGCTGCTCACCAGTCCCCACAGCGCGCTGATCAGCGAGCGGCGACGGGCCAGCGCGGCATCTTCGTGAAAGAAGATATCAAACTGCGTCTGATAGCGCTGAATAAGCGGTTCGCCCAGCCCGAAGAGTTTGATCTCCTTTGCCGCAGTATCGACCGTCAACAGGTATTCAATGTACTGCATGCGGCGAAATTCCGGCGCGCGCCATGTCAGCAGACGGAAGCGCAACCGACTGAAATGGGTTTGGGCGAGGAAGGCAGGAATGGTCGCGCCAAACAGGATCAATCCAATCAGCGGGCTAAACCAGAGCAAACTGGCCGCAAACGAGATCAGGGTCAAGACCTGTTGCGTGGCGCTGAAGACCGTGTTGATGATGGTCATCGCCCGCCAGTTGGTTTCTCGCCGCGCATTCTGGAGTTTGTCATAATACTGAGCGTCTTCAAAGTAATGCAGATCGAGGCTTACTGCTTTGCGCATGATCATGAGATTGACGGTATTGCTGAGACGCGCGTGCAAGATGTGCTCGCTCAGCGAGCGTCCCTGGCTCAGGATCATGCCAAGGGTGATCAGGCCAAACTCGCCGAGCAGCCATGGCAGCGCGCGTTCCAGGCCAGTCAGGGCTGACAGGTTGCGCTGCACGGCATCAACCACTGTATCAACAATCACTTTGCCGACATACGCCTGCGCCAGCGGTAACCCGGCAGCCAGCAGCGTTATCAGCGCCATCGCGATGGTTGGCCAGCGGCCAGCCCGCCAGACCAACTGAAACGCGGCGGGAATGTTGCGCAGTGCCTTGCGCGTTTCGCGCAGCCACTGGCGCAGCGTCTGGCGTTGGGGTAGCGCAGGTAACGGGCGCGGGCGACCGCGGGGCGGATCAACCATAATATCCTCCGGTGCAGATCGAGCAAGGGGTTCGTATTCGTGGTAGTATGATACGCGAACCCGGCGCAACTTTTCGTCGCAGGGCATCGTCTGATCCTAGCGACACGACACCTGAGACTGTCGGCATACAACGATTGACCCATCCTCTCACTCGCGGAGAACAGTCATGGAGACAATCATAACTCTGGCTAGTTCGCTTGGCCTGGCCACTGCCACCGGTCTGAATGCCTATCTCCCCCTGCTGACGGTAAGCGTGCTCTCGCGGCTGGGGCTGATCCAGTTGAGTGAGCCATTCGATCTGCTAACCCATCCGGCAGCCATGATTGTGCTGGCTGTGCTGGCGATCATCGATTTTATTGGCGATAAAGTGCCGGCAGTCGATAGCGTTCTGCATGTCATCGGGCTGGTCATCAGCCCGATTGCCGGCGCCATCGTCGCCCTGGCCGCCGCCGGGAATCTGGCCGCGATCCATCCTGCCGTGGTCGCCGTAGCAGCAGTGATCGCTGCGGCGGGAACGCAGAGCGCGCGCACCAGTATCCGGCCAGCCGTAACCGCAGCGACTGGCGGGACAGCCAATTCATTTCTGAGTTTTCTCGAAGACGCGCTCTCGTTTGTGCTCAGTCTGCTCGCCATCTTTCTCCCCATCCTGGCCCTGATCATCGCGCTGGTATTGGCCTTCGTCGCTTTCCGCGCCATTCGGGGCGCCGTCCGGGTCTGGCGTGAAGCGATGATGCGCGGACGTGATGTGGGATCGCGGGCTGGCGTGAATGGCAGGCACTGAACCTTTATACGTTAATCTGCTGGTGAAAGTTGCATAGCGAACGTTGGGTGTCAAGACGAACTGAATCCACCACTGGTGTCGCTGTATGGAAACTCCGCAACCGCTCACCGATTTGCGGCGGCGCGTCCCTGAGGCGCGCGCCCTGATTGCCTGTCTGCTGACCGAACTGCTCGGCCCGGTTGAGTTGACTTACGACTTTTATCGCGAATGGAATGGCTGCTGGAAAGTGCGGGTTACCATGCGTGGCGCTGTATCCGGGACACTGGATTTTACTCTCCTCGCCACGCCTTCAGGAGGGATGCTGGCGTTGCCCCGGCCATTGCCCGAGCGCTGGCGCGCGCAGACCGGGATCAGGGCGAATGATGGCACAATCTGGACACTCGACGGCGACGGCAATTTGATCCCATTTCCATCCTCGCAGTGAAGCGGGATCGGGCAGGCGCGTGATATGCGTTCACGGCATGGCCATTCCGTCAGCAACCAATCGTGTTTGCGCCACGAAGGCACAAAGGCATCAAGGCGACGCCGATGGAGCGCGCAGCCCGCGCGTTTCTTGTCCGCCGGGAAAATCTGTCTATCAGCGGCTGGCAGGAGCGTAGCAGAAAGTATGGAGCTGTGCAGGTCGTAATGCGCGATCGCGCTTGCGACGCGAAGGCGCGAAGACACCAAGGCGACACAGATGGGGCGCGCGATCTTTTCCTTCCTCTCCCTGGCGAGAGCGCGTGGGAGTCGAACCCACCGGCGCAGTTCGTCACTCCGCCCAACGGTTTTGAAGACCGCGGCAGCCACCGGGCCACAGGCGCTCTCAGCAGGGGATTGTAGTCAGCGTTGGGCTGGCTGTCAACCATGACAACGCAACCCTCATCCCATACACCGAATTATTCCTGCGCCCCACACGTTATCGCGCGCCGTGCGCGGCGTGGCAAGCTCTTGCTCGGTCGCCCGGATCATCTTTGTGTCATTGCGAGCCGCGCGCAGCGCGGCGTGGCAATCTCCTGCTCAGTCGCCCGGATCATGCCCTGTCTTCCGCTATCGAAAGGATTGCGTCAGGCGCGAGCGCGCTCGCGCGATGCCTCCCTGCTGTTTGTGACCATGCGGGAAGGACAATGCGCGCATGTCTATCCGATTCCGTGGCTTGACCTTTGTGAATTTCGCGCCGTTGTGGCGCGATCGCTGCTGCTGTCGGAAAGGATATTCCGTGAAACAGGATCACATCACCAGATTGATTGCCTTCGGCAACACCTCAACCTCAACGCGCTGCGCAGCGGTGGCGACGACTTCGCCGTCGGTGGCGACCGGTATCGGGGTTGGACAGGTGACTTCAATCCGACGGGCGCGGGCCATTGTCACCTCTGGCTCACCGGTGTGGACGCCGCGGATTAGCAGCGGAATCTTGCGCAGCGCGCGCGGAATCGGCATCGTATCAACGATACAGAGATCAAGCAGGCCATCGTCGAGACGGGCGTCGGGGGTCATCCAGAAGCCGCCGCCCTGACAGCGCCCGTTGCCCACGCTGGCGAAGAAGAGCTGGCGGCTGATCCGTTGACCGTCGTAGCGCACGGTCATCGGGCCGGGGTGATACGTGGCCAGCGCTTTGAAGACGGCGAGCAAGTAAACGGCAAAGCCGCGCAGTCGTTTGATCTTGAGGCTCTCAACCGCGACGGCGGCGTCCAGTCCCATCCCCAGCCCATTGATAAAACAACGGTTCAGTGTCAGGCGACCGGCTTCAACGTGGATTCGTCCCACATCGATCGCCTGCGCGTGATTGTTGACCAGTCGCTGGACTGCGCCGACCAGATCGTTTGGGCGCATTCCGGGTAATGATTTGACGAAATCGCTGCCGGTGCCGAGTGGAACAATGCTCAGAGTGACTTGGCGATTGCGCCGGCTATCGATGATGCCGTTGACGACTTCATTGATCGTGCCATCGCCGCCGACAGCGACAAGTTGAGTCGTGCCGCGATTGATCGCCTGAATCGCCAGTTCGGTCGCGCCGCCGCGGGCATGGGTGGCGAGGATTTCAAACTCGATCTGATGGCGACGCAGTTCGGCTTCGAGCGCGCTGCGCCGACGGCCAGCCAGTCCGCGCCCTGCTGCTGGATTGAGGATGACGGTCACTGTCATTGCGCTGCTCCGCGCTGATTGGTCGGGTGCAATAAGAATCATCGTTGGGCGGAGAGCGCTCAATCGCCACGCCCTCCGCCATCGCTTATGCGCCGGATGATATCGACACTCCCAGCAGATCGGCCACTGTAAAGATGTCTTTGTCGCCTCGCCCTGAGAGGTTGACCAGAATGATCTGATCGGGGCGCATGGTTGGAGCGAGCCGGATAGCCTCGGCGACCGCATGCGCGCTTTCGAGCGCGGGAATGATACCCTCCAGCCGGGCCAGCAACTGGAACGCCTCCAGCGCCTCTTCGTCACTGGCTGCGGTGTAGGTGGCGCGACCACTGTCGTGGAGCCAGGCGTGCTCTGGGCCAATACTGGCGTAGTCGAGACCGGCGCTGACCGAGTGGGTTAACGCGATCTGGCCGTATTCGTCTTGCAGCACATACGAGTAGGTTCCCTGCAATACGCCGGGTGTGGCGGCGCGGAAGCGCGCGGCGTGGTCGCCCAGTCGCTCGCCGCGACCACCCGCTTCCACGCCGCGCAACGCCACTTCGCGGTCATCAAGAAAGGGATGGAAGATGCCGATTGCATTCGAGCCGCCGCCAACACAGGCAAGAACGACATCAGGCAGGCGACCGGTCGCTTCACGGATTTGCTGGCGGGCTTCGACGCCAATAATGCGCTGGAAGTCGCGCACCATGGTGGGGTAGGGATGGGGGCCAAGCGCTGAGCCGAGCAGGTAGTAGCTGTCGGGGTTGGTGACCCAGTCGCGCATGGCTTCGTTGATGGCATCTTTGAGCGTGCGCGATCCGCTGTTCACCCCGCGCACTTCGGCGCCCAGCAGGCGCATACGGAAGACGTTGGGCCGCTGGCGCGCCATGTCGTCTACTCCCATATAGACTACGCACTCCAGACCGAGCAGCGCGCAGACGGTAGCGGTAGCGACACCGTGCTGGCCAGCGCCGGTTTCGGCGATGACGCGCCGCTTGCCCATGCGCTTGGCCAGCAACCCCTGGCCGAGCGCGTTATTGATCTTGTGCGCGCCGGTATGGGCGAGATCTTCGCGTTTAAGGTAGATGCGGGCGCCGCCGCAGTGTGCGGTGAGACGCGCGGCAAAGCTGAGCGGCGTCGGTCGTCCAGTGTAGCTGCGCTGCAACGCCGTCAGTTCATCCCAGAAGCTCGGATCGGCTTTGGCCGCTTCGTAAGCCTCTTCCAGCGCGCTGACCGCCGGCATCAAGGTTTCGGGAACGTAACGACCGCCATACGGACCGAAGCGGCCCGGTCGGGAATGTGTCTCGTGCATGGGGGTAGACTTTCCAGGCGTAACCACAAACTACGCAATGAACTCAAACCATTGCTGCGCCGGATGCGCACCTTCGCGCCAATGCGCATTATCTGTCATATCCTTCCCCGCTTCATCCTTCCCCTATGCTCTCGTGAGCCGCTGATTGAGCGTTTGTTGCGCGTGGCCGGGAACGAAAGGATGCGGGAGAGAACAGATGTAATTGCAGATCTGTCAGCGTGACCCTGGTCAACTTCATCCCGCGATTGCTCGTTGGCGCATGAACGTCGCCTCCTGGTGGCTGATGAAGCGGATATTCCGTGAAAGTGTGTCTCTCGCGAGGGTGGATACCCGCCGACATCAATCACTGGCGACAGTATGATTGCTTCAGCGCTCTTGTTGGATGGGGCGGGGGCGACGCATTGCGTCGCCCCGGCTGCTCATGCGCGACTGAAGTCTCACCAGACCGATCGGCCAGGCCAGATGATGCTACTTCTGGATCAGGCTCTCGTCCTTATTCTTCTCGCCCTCTTCCAGCAGCATCACCGGAATGCCGTCTTCAATCGGGTAACGATAGCCGTTACGCCGGTTGACCAGCCACTCCTTGCCATTGGCATCAACCATCAGCTCAACCGGCCCCTTGTCGCCAGGGTCGGCCAGCATGCTGAGCAGTTCGGGGCTGATGCTGCCGCTCTGACCAGTCGTGCCGGAATTATTGGTGGCGGGGGTCAGATCAAACACACTATCCTCCTGATACTGCCGCACTGCGCGGAAGATCGCAATCGCTAGCCCGATGACGGCGGCAATGCCGAGTAGACGCCAGACATTTTTCATCACTAGCCTCCTTTGCTAACTGGTGCTTCAGCTACCCTGATGCCATGCAATATTCTGCCCTTATTGTACACGACTTTGCCGGCGGTTCCGCAGCGGCGGCGCCTCTTCACGCCAGGGCTGAGGCGGCTGATCGACGCCGTTCCAGACCAGCAGGCGACCTACCGGCGCGCCATCGACGCCAATGGTGATTTCCAGAAAGGGGTAACGTTGCGCAGGCCGTTGCATCATCTCAACGTCGAAGATGATGTCGGTCCAGGTGCCGGTGTTAATGTAGCAGCGACCGTTACCGAGGTCGATCACTCTGGCCAGATGGGTATGACCGCACACGAAGAGTCGATCGTCGCGGTAGGGCGGCTGGCGCGCGATCAGGGCCATCTCGCGCGCGATCTCATCGTTGAACGCTGTCACTTCCCGGGCGGCCTGGCGGCGCGCTTCGTCTTGCACCTGATCCATCATTTCCGGCAATTCTCCGCCAGCGCCGACCACATCGCCTACCTGACGGGCAATCGCCTGGTGGCGCGCCACGCGCCGACGGCGGAAGGCGGCGATTGGCTGCCAGAGCGCGATCAATGGCGATTGTTTGAGCCACGGATCGGGTTCGGTTGAAAGATGGTGGGGCGGCGCCCAGGCGGTGACTTGCAGAAAGCCGACGACTCCTCGCGTGACGAAGCGTCGCGCAACCGGATCACGCAGGCGTTGCAGGCTCATCAGGTGCCAGAAGAAAGCCGATGAGGGCTTGATGTTGTCGATCAATGGCGCAAGCGGAAAGCTGTCATCTTCCAGCTCGTTGATCACCTCTTTGACCAATTGAGTGCCGCGCACCACTTCAAATGGCTCGCTGATGCTGGCGAAATTGACAAAGCGATTCCACGGATCGAACTGGTTGCCATGCACAATGTAGACGCCGCCGCCATGGTAGCTGATGCCAAACCGCAGCCGCGGATCATCGGCAGGCAGCTCAAGCGCGCTGCGCAAGACCGCTTTTGCTGCCGGGTAGTGTAGCTCGAAATCATGGTTGCCGATCAGGATGGTGAGCTGGCAGCCCGGTTGCTGCACGAACCGGCGCAGCGCATCCACTACTCCCGCATGCGCGGCCAGGATTGCCTGTAAGCGCAAGGCGGCAGCTCGCTGTGACCACTCATCATCGGCCACATCGGGCAGACTGACCTGCAAGAACTCGAAGGTATCGCCGGCCAGAATGAGCTCGGTTGGTTCGCGGCTCGCATAATGATCGAGAAAGGCGATCAGCGTTGCATCGTCACTGAAATCGTCGCGGCGGTCACCATTGCCGAGATGCAGATCACTGATCACAATCCGACGACGGTGACCGTTAATTTCGCCTGGCCCGATCGGCGGCGTGGCATACGGTGTTGGCGCAATCTTCACCCGCCGAAAGCGGAGCACGATCCAGCGCAGCACAATCAGCAGCGTAATCGCGCTGATCAGCCGGAAGAGGAGGCGCCAGAGCCAGCCCAGCCATCGTCGCTGCATGCTATGCTTCCTGGGCCGCCGCGCCACGCGCAGCGGCGACAAATGCCGCAATCAGGGCGGGGTCTTTTTGCCCATTACGTTCCACACCGCTGCTGACGTCAACGCCGAGCGGATTGACCTGCGCAATTGCCGCGGCCACATTGGTCGGGTTCAGCCCACCGGCAAGAATCGTCGGGCACTGACGGGCAATGGCCGCAGCGCGCGTCCAGTCGGCTTGCGTGCCGGTGCCGCCGTAAGCGCCCGCCACGTGGGCGTCAACCAGCGCACTCAGCGCTGGCAGGCGCGCGCCGGTTGGTCGTGGCGTCGTCGCAATCCGGCTGAGCCATGCCTCTTCAACGGCGTCGCCGGTCATCCGAATTGCTTTGATCAACGGCAATGCTGACGGTGCAGGGTAATCAGGCGGCTCGTCTCCACTCAACTGGATCGCCTCCAGACCAACGGTCGCGGCGATTGCCGCGACCTGATCGACTGGCTCGTTGACGAACAGGCCAACGATGACTGGACGGGGTGGCGGCAATGCGCGCGCGGCGACTGCAATCTGCTGCGCTTCAGCAATAGTGACGCGCCGTCGGCTAGGCGCGAAGACCAGACCGATCAGATCAGCGCCGGCAGTGGCGGCTGCCAGCGCTCCTTCAACCGTGCGGAGACCACAGATTTTAATCAATCGATCCATGCGCGATGATACGAAGCGCTCCGACAGCGAGCGCTGTTGCCGGAAGTAGCGCTCGCTGTCGAAAGATTACAGATTCTCGACCAGCGTATAGTAAACCCGTCGATTGCGGGTGGAACGCTCCAGCATGCCGTGGTGGATCGCCTGCTTGAGCATCGTCCGGTTTTCTTCCGTCGTGCGCGGCAGATTGTGCTGCTTGCGCGCATTCTGAAGGGCAGTGAGCAACTGCTGGAAGGTGGCCGGCTTGCCCAGCTCACGCACTGTCGTTCGGAAGAGTTCCCATTCTTCGGCACTGAACTCAACGCTGAAATCGACGTGACCGATTGTGTCTTCGGTCGGCGTTGTCGGCCCAGGAGGCGCTGACTGGACTGTGCTTTCCATTGCAGCGGGTTCCGGCGCACCTGCCGGCGCTGGAGTGGGTTCCGGCGCACCTGCCGACGCTGGAGCGGATTCCGGCGCAACCGCCAGTTCTGAAGCTGGTTCCGGCGCGATTGCCGACGCTGGAGTGGGTTCCGGCGCGATTGCCGGTTCTGGGTTAAGCGCGACGTCAGACTCAACAACCGGTTCAGTCGCTGTCTTGCGCGAGCGACGGCGGCGATTGCGCGAAGGTTTCGCAGTCGACTCACTCTCTGCCAGGTCAGGAAGCAATACCGGTTCGGCGGATGTGTTCGCCGTCGGCTCCTCGGCCAGAATCGGCTCCGGTTCGACCGCTGCGATCGCTTTCAGCTCAGTGAACTCTATTGCTGCCGGTTCATCGATGAGCGGCGGAGTGAACTCAGGCTCCTCCTCTGCGAGCAGTTCACTGCTCGTCTCAACGGCAGCAGTGGTCTCCTTGCGACCGCTGCGACGAGAGCGGCGGCGGCGGCGACGCGCGCCATTGGTTGCCACTGCGGCTGGCGCTGGCTCTGGCTCTGGCACAGTCACCGTCTCCTCGCTGATCGCGATGCTGAGATCGGCCAGTTGCATATCGCCATTGCTGCCTACCGGCGGATCGATCACAACCGGCTCCGGTGGCAGCTCTTCCAGCAGGGTTGGGGCGAAGCGCGAGAGCTTCATGGGGTCTTCGCCCGGCAAAAAGACCTCATTGACCGAGCCTTTAGTAAAGACCTGCACCTTGCCGCGCTGTTCAGCATCGAGCACCAGGTCTTTGAATTTGGTGAAGGGGCGACCATTCAGGTCGCGGTAGCGATTCTCTTTGAAATCGCCGCCCATCAGCTCCTTCATCAGCATCTTGAGCGAACCGAGCGTTGTCACATAGCCTCGTTTACGGGCCAGATGAATCGCCTGTACCAGCACATCGTAGATGTCAGTCTCGGCAGGCGCTGGAGCAAGAGGAGTGGCAGCAGGAGGCGGCGCGGCCACAGGAGGCGGCGCCGGTTCAACCGGTTCGAGCGGGCGGGTTAGCTCGGTGGCGCGATTGGCGATGGCCGTGGCGGCGGCGCTGGCGTTAGGCTGACGTCCGATCAACTGCTCGTAGAAGACGAATTCATCGGCGCTCTGGGCGAGATGGGTGCTGGCGGCGCCGCCGATGCCGATAATGTAAACCTCTTTGCCTTGCTGACGAATGCTATGCACAAGCGGGATAAAATCGCGGTCGCCGGTAACCAGCACAAAGCGGGCTACATTTGGGTTGGTGAAGAGCGTCTTCATTGCGTCGATACACAGATTCATATCGACGCTGTTCTTAATTGCGCGCCCGGTGCGTCCGGCATCTTTGTCGTAGTAGTACGTGGCGACGTAGATGGGTTCGATAGCGTTAGCGTAGAGTGCGCTGGTAATGCGGGGATAGCGGTACCAATCGGCGTAAGCGCGTGAAATGACCACGCGGCCGAGATCATTGCAACGGTCCATTATCGCTTCAAAGTTGGGTGTGGCATTAAGCTTATCGCGCACACTCACATAGATATTCTCGAAGTCGATAAAGACCGCGACATCAGGTCGCTTTGGTTCGTACATCGTTGTCTAATCTGCTCCTGTTGTCCATAGCCGAGGGCGGAGCGCGGAGCATTCATCGACGCCAGCTCACGCGACGATACTGGTGATCGATTGTGTATGCTGCAACATCAACTCGTTCATAGAATGTCGCCGTAGTGAACGGGATGCGCGAGTGCTGATCTGAGCATGTCACCGGTCAGAGTTGCGGAGCAATGCGTCGGTATGTTCACGCGAACCAACCTCACATTGTTCGGATCGAATCGCGATTTGTTCCAGGGATGAGCGGCACAGTCCCGCCAGACTGCGCGCGCTCTTGTTGCTACTATAGCATCAGCGCGTGACATTCGCAACCGCCAGCGGGTCGGAATTCGTAGTTGTGCCCAGAATCAGGCTGTAAGCGAGCAGATGGGAGCGTAGCTCATCGCGACTGATCCTTCCGGTGAGGTAGGCATACCAGGCATTTCCGATCAGCCGCAGCATGCCAATGGCGACCAGAACGGTGTAAGCGCGCCGGATCGCTGGCGAGCCGAATCTGGCTATGTAGCGCGCCCGCGCCCGCCAGAGCGCGACGAACATGCGCCAGCGCAACTGGCGTGTGGCCGCGCCGCCAACATGAATCACCCGCGCTGCCGGCACCTGCCAGATCGCCCAGCCAGCCTGTTTGATGCGCCGACACCAGTCGATCTCCTCGCAGTACATGAAATACCCTTCATCCATTCCCCCGACTTCAGCAATCGTCGCAGTGCGCACCATCATGCAGGCGCCTAACGGGTAATCGATGGGGAACGGCGCATCGGCCAGTTCAGCCGGGTAGCGTCCATGCCACCACGAGTCGTAGAGTCGACCGGGCAACACCTCGCCGGGCGGGAAGAGATCGAGCGCTGTAGTGATCAGGTCAGGAAAGCGAAAGGCCGCCCGCTGGAGTGTGCCGTCGGGATTGAGCAGGCGCGGTCCGACCATGCCGACGCGAGGATGGGCGATGAGAAAATCGGCCATGGCCTCAATCGCGCCGGGGAGCGTCTCGGTATCGGGGTTGAGCACCAGAATGGCCCAGCAGGTAGGGGCGAGCGCCCGAATGCCTTCGTTACACGCAGCGGCATAGCCCGGATTGTCGGGCAGTTCACGCACGCTGACCCAGGGAAATGCGTTGCGAACCAGCCAGACACTCTCATCACGCGAGCCGTTATCGACCACAACAATCTGGAGCGGTCGCTGACAGACTTGCAGCGATTCGAGGCAGCGACGGAGCAATGCGGCAGTGTTGTAGGAAACGATGACGACGCCGATCGGCGTTGATGTGTCTTCCATAGCAGGCTGATTGTAGCCGTGACCGGCTGAATTTGCAAGCCGCGGCGCGCCGGAATGCGCGTTACACTCCACCGGCGCGGATCAGGCCGGCCAGGTTGCTGCGCCCCTGGTCTGCCAGCAGGGTTGCCTGGGCCACGAACAACTGTGCCGTGGTTACCGCATCGTTGAGCGCATTGTGCTGAGCGTACACGGGCAGACCAAGCGCCGTCGCCAGACCGCGCAGCTCCACTGCCGGTCTCGGCATATCGCGTGGCTGTTCGCCAAGCCATTGCGCATTGAGGTGCAGCGTCATCGCCAGCCGCGCCGTGTCGAGAATGGGTTCGCGCAGCCGACCGCCGAAAGGCTTCAAAGCGGCATTGATGAAGCGCACATCGATTTCGGCCACATGCACGACCAGCACCCGACCGGCAATCCGCTGCAACAGCTCGGCCAGCACCTCATGCGCAGGCGGGGCATGGCGCAACTCTTCCGGAGTGAGATGATGCACGCGAATGCTCTCGACGCTCGGTTCACGATCGGCTGGGGGGCGAATGAGCGAATACCAGGTCTGTTTGAGCAAAACCCGGCCATTCTCGACGTTGACTGCGCCAACCGCAATCAGGGCATCGTGACGCGGATCAAGCCCGGTTGTTTCAACATCGATCACCGTATAGGGCGCCTCGCGCCAGGGCAGCCGTCGATCCGGCATCGGGAACGCTTCGTAAGCGCGGACAAAATCGGCCGGGGGAATCCGCTGAAACAGGCGCGACCAGAACGTCATGACCACCTCTATGCCAATCGCTCGGTATGGAAGGTGAGCGCTACACCGCGCTGCACCGACGCAATCACCTGTAACGATTCCTTGATCTCACGACGCTCGCGCGGCCCCAACTGATGGAAGTTAATCAGGTTGTCGGGCGGCAATCCTTGGGCAATTTGTTGCTGCTGATGGTGCAGACGCAGGGTAGAGAGCAATTCAAAGGCGCTGATCAGATTATCGCCATCTTCCCGGCTCAACACGCCAGCGGCTATGGCTGCGCGCAGGCGGGCAATCGTATTGGTTTCGTTGCTGCGCGCCTCTAACCCGAACAACCGCGCCAGATCGACCACCATGGCCGTGCCGCGCAGCTTCAGATCGAGCAGATCGCGCTGATCGCCCCGTCGCTCAAGCGCAACCTGGCGAAAGAAGGTCAACGGCGCTGGCTGGCGCAATGCAGCGCGGGCAAGGCGAGCCATGAAGATGCGATGATCGGCAGCGTGCTGGGTAATCGCGCGCAGCGCCGGCTCGGCGGGCAGCGTGCCATGCACCTGCCGGTAGTCGAAGAAGATGGCCGTGCGCAGCAATGATTCTTCATCTGGCACTTCAATCCAGCGCCGAAAGTAGCGCTGCCACACCGACAATGGCTGGCGCCATTCGGGATTGGTTGCCATGATGTTCCCTGGGCAGCGCGGGAAGCCACACTCGACCAGCCAGTTCACCACCAGTTCGGCGAGCTGCTCAAAGTAAGCGACCGCTTCCGGTGAAGCGTCATCATCGTAGACCAGCGCATTGTCCTGGTCGGTGCGCAGCGTCTGCTCATACCGCCCCTCCGAACCGAGCACCAGCCATGCATACGGCGCGGGCGGCGGTCCCAGGCGCGCTTCGGCATCGCGCAGCAGACGCTGCAAGAGCGCATCGTGGGCAACGGCCACTACCCGGCCAATATCACTTACCCGCGCCCCGGCATCGGTTAGGGTTGCCACTGCTTCGGCCACCTGATCGGAATATCGGCGCAGATCGGCAAGTGAGGTGGCGCGTTGCAGCAGTCTGGGCAAGAAGAGCGGACTGTTGCTTTGCCGCCGGAGAATATCGGTGTGGGTCACCAGACCGACGACCTGCTGGTCATCGATCAACGGCAGATGGTGAATGCCGCGCTCAAGCATCAACAGCAGGCCTTCAAAAGCCAGCGCATCTGCTGAGAGCGTCGTTGCCGGCGCGCTCATCACCTGGCGCACCGGCGTTGTGTCAGGCAATCCTTCGGCCAGCACCCGATTGCGCAGATCGCGGTCGGTAATGATCCCAGGGGGAAACTGATCAACAATCAGCGACGAAATCCGTTCGGCCCGCATCAGGCGCGCGGCATCGCCGACGGTGGCATCGGCGCTAATGAAGACGGGCGGGCGGGCGATCAGATCGCGCAGACGGGTTTGAAACAAGGCCGGATTGGCTTCCGACTGACGCGACTGCAAGGCATAACCCAGTCGTTCGATCACCGAAGCGGCGAAAAATGCGGCGAATTGTGGTTGTTCAGCCCGCAGACGGTGAAAAATTGCTCCTGGCAAGAGATAGAGCAGGGTGTCAGTGTGGGCGCGCACAGTCACCAGCGGCGCCTGACCACGGATGAGCGATGGATGACCAAACGCCTCGCCAGGGCCGAGCGTATCAACGACCTGGTCTTCGCTGCGCAAGAGATCAACCGATCCCTTGCACACGATATAGAGAAACTGGGCTGGGTCGCCGCCGCGGGTCAAAATCGTCTGCCCAGCGCGCACGAACTCGATCTGTAGCTCGCCGGCTATCTGGCTCACCACATGATCAGGTAGACGGTCAAACGGCGGGTATGAGCGCAGAAAGCGCGCGATCTCTTCCATAGACCGATCACTCGCTGGGATACAAGGTGAGGCATCTCCGCGTGGAGATGCCTCACCTGCGACGACGGAACCACACAGGAGGCTACCGACGTTCGATCAGGAGACGGATGGCTGTGCGTTCCTCATCATCGATGGCGACATCGATAAACGAAGGAATGCAGACGATGTCAATCCCCTCCTCGCTGAGATAAGCGCGAGCGATTGCCACGGCTTTGATCGCCTGATTGGTTGCGCCAGCGCCGATCGATTGCACTTCTGCCGAACCATTTTCGCGCATGACACCGGCAATGGCGCCGGCTACAGCGCTCGGCCGTGAGCGCGTTGAGACCTTCAAGACCTCAGCACTGCGCTGCTGCCGAGCGGGGGTAGCACTCAACTCGCCGACGGCCCGCTCAAGCGGCTGGGCGTTGCTCATAGCTTCCTCCTGTTGGTGACGGGTAGATAGACGGCTCGCATCATCGGGCGGAGTTGCCAGGGTCATACCGGCGCAGCCTCCTCGTGTAGAAATCCCTCTTGACCGATGAAATCGAATGTGTGTTGATTGTACCACACACTATCGTGATTTGGCAGCGCAAAAGGGAACAATTTTGACTGCGTTGCCCGTGATGAATGCTGGTTGCGATGAGCGTGCAGGTTTATCCTGGCGCATTGCGCATCTGACCAGCGCGCTGCCGCGATGTCATTCGCGTGCTGGTAAGGCACGCGAATGAGCGGCCAGCTCACCGCAACCGGCAATTCCCTGATGGCGCCAGCCTCACCGCGCGTAATCCACTGCGCGGGTTTCACGAATAATCGTTACTTTGATCTGGCCCGGATATTGCAAACTCTCTTCGATCTTCTTGGCGACATTGCGCGCCAGATGAATGCTGGCCAGATCATCGATCTGGTCAGGTTGCACCATCACGCGCACCTCGCGACCGGCCTGCACGGCAAACGCCCGCTGCACGCCGGGGAATGAGGTTGCCACCGTTTCTAACGCTTCGAGGCGCTTGATGTACAGATCGAGCGTTTCGCGGCGAGCGCCGGGGCGGGCGCCCGAAATCGCGTCAGCGGCGATGACGAGAAATGCCTCGACGGTCTGAGGCTCTTCATCATAGTGATGTGCGGCAATTGCATGCACGATCGCGGGGGAGCGACCGAGCCGACGCGCAATTTCAGCGCCGATCAGCGCGTGCGGGCCTTGCACCTCGTGATCGACCGCCTTGCCAATGTCGTGTAAGAGAGCGGCAGTTTTCGCGATATTGACGTTAGCCCCTAATTCGGCGGCCATGTGCGCCGCCAGCAGGGCGCATTCCAGCGAATGCTGTAAGACATTTTGACCATAGCTGGTGCGATACTTCAACCGACCAAGCAGCTTGATCAGATCAGGGTGGAGACCCTGGACGTTGGCTTCGTAGGCCACCCGTTCACCCTCTTCACGCATAATTTGCTCAATCTCAAGCTGCGTCTTGTGAACCACCTCCTCGATACGGGAAGGATGAATGCGACCATCCTTCAACAATTTGAGTAACGCAACCCGCGCCACTTCACGGCGCACTGGGTCGTGACACGAGAGCGTTACCGCTTCGGGGGTATCATCAACGATAATATCAACACCGGTGATCTGCTCGAAGGCGCGGATATTGCGACCTTCGCGGCCAATGATTCGCCCTTTCAACTCTTCACTGGGCAGATTCACCGTTGAGACGGTCATTTCTGCAACGTAATCACTCGCGCAGCGTTGAATTGCCAGTCCAATCACCTTCCGGGCAATTTTATCGGCTTCTTCCTTTGTGCGCTGTTCGAGTTCACGGATGCGCCGGGCAGCTTCTTCGCGCGTCTCACGCTCTACCTCGGCCAGAATAATCGACCGGGCTTCATCGCGTGATAACTGCGAGATCCGTTCCAGCTCCTGCGCTTGTTGCTGTCTCAGGCGTTCAGCTTCTTGCGCCAGTTGTTCGGTCTGGCGCTCGCGCTGTTGGATCAACCGCTCGCGGCGCTCGATTCCTTCGAGTTTGCGATCGATATTCTCCTCTTTACGTTGCAACCGCTCTTCCTGTTTTTGCAGACTCTGCCGCGACTCGCGCAATTCTGCTTCCGCTTCAGCGCGGATGCGGAGCGCTTCGTCTTTGGCCTGTAAAAGAATCTCTTTTTGCTGGGACCGCGCCTCTTCGAGAAGCAGTCTGGCCTCAGCGGCTTTGCGTTGCACCAGTGAGTTTGCGCCGTTGCTTGCCCACCAGATGCCAATGCCAGCGCCGCCAGCCAGTCCTGCAATCAATGCGAGGACAGCCCAGAGTAGCTCTGTCACGGTAGCCTCCTATGCAGTTGTTAATGTGCATTGCGCTGGCAATCACCTTCGCGCCAGCGATATGCGTACAGGTACAATACATGTAACGATGGATTATTAATCCATTAGATAATCATCATCATACTGATCGATGTACCGGCTGTCAAGGCTTGAACTAATGGATGTATTCAGGTTTCCTCGGCGCAGGATTGGAACCGGCGATTGTATCATGCAAGAGGATTGTGCGACCTGGTGTAACGATTGCCTGTCCTTTCCCAACCTGACCGTAAACGCGCAATAACTATATTCCTGATCCGAACGGCGAAGGCGCTTTCCAACCATTTCATTCGCGACAAGGATAGTCTCTGATACCTGAACAACCCTGGTTCATGATCCTGCCCTACCCTGGCGGTTGGGCGAAATATCTCTTCAAGACGCCCATCCTGCTCTATCGGCTGGGAATGGGCGTTTTCATTGGCCATCTGTTTATGATTTTGACCACCGCCGGCCGGAAGAGCGGTCAGCCGCGGCGCACTGCCATCGAGTTCCACGAGTTTGCCGGCCAGCCGACTGTGATGAGCGGTTGGGGGACGAACACCGATTGGTATCGCAACTTGCAGGCTAATCCGCTCGCAACGGCGCAGACCTGGCGCGGGACGCAATCGGTGCGGGCGCGGCGAATCGAGGCGGACGATGAATTGCGCTGCGCTTTTGCCTGGGCGCAAACCAATCCCACGCTGCGGCTGATGATGAAACTGTCCGGGGTTGCAATGACGCCTGAGCAGTTTATCGCGGCCAAGGAGCGTTTCGTTTTGGTGACGTTCGAGCCGACTGCTGAACCCACGCCGCCGCCGCTCGAGGCTGATCTGGTCTGGGTGTGGGCTGTCGTGCTGCCGGCGTGTCTGGGGCTGGGCTGGCCGATCCTGCGCGCCCGACGTGGCCGGCGCGCAGCCCAGGATTGCTGCTGATGGCATATATCTTTACAGAACAGGCGCGCGAACGCTCACACCCTTGCGGGGTGGGATGAAGCGCGCTGTTCGCGCGCGGATCCATCGTGCATCGCTCCGCAAGCTAATGAAACAGATGTTCCACTCGA
>FWWL01001591.1_pt1 | contig 52474 bp, 38 predicted proteins | sample 2228331 | NCBI WGS metagenome assembly FWWL01 (sample SAMEA103939775, study PRJEB20133) | metagenome | reverse complement strand
GGATTATTTTTGGTTTGACCCAAATAGCTTAGAATTCGCGGGCTTTCATTTAGTTGATGGCAAATATCAGCCCATAGAACCGAATGAGTTGGGTTATTTATGGAGTGATTCACTCAAGTTATACTTGGGAGTATATGAAGGAAAATTACGCTATTTTACTCCCGAAGGTAAGTTAGTCCCTACCCCAGAAGAATTAGCGGCTAAGTTAGCGGCGAAACTGCGGGAATTAAATATTGACCCAGATACTCTGTGATTTTTCAGAGGATTAGAGAAGTATAGAAACCGCGTTTCTTTCGATTGTCGTAGAAAGCCGGTTTCTTTATGGTTGCGACTATAAAATATCTTGAACTTTGGCTAAAAATCGTTCTACTTGTTTTTCCCAAGTCCAGTCTTCCATGAATTTGGCGGCTTTTAAGCCTTTTTCTTTAGCTTCTCGACGATTGGTATAGACTCTTTCTAAGGCACTAATTGCCTCACTGACTTCAGACTCTCCCCAGCCAACTACCCCGGTAAAAAAATGAGGGGTGGGTTGCACTGGACGCTGACGAGATAAGGCATAACAATGGTGGTCATGGATTAGGTCTAAATGCCCGGTATTTGCTGATAAAATAGTGGGAATTCCACAGGCCATAGTTTCCATTGCTGCGAGGTTTGTTCCCCCTTCACAACGACTGGTGAAAATTGCTACATCCGCTTCTCGGACAATTTGGCCTATTTGATGATTGGGAACTATTCCTAGGTCAATGAATGAGTCTGGGGATAAGCCATTGGCAATTAACCAGTCGGCGATTTTTAGTTGTTTATTTTCCCCTATTTCGGGCAGTCCGACTACGTTACCCGTTTGTTCTAAGCCTTGCATATATTGCGGCCAAAAGTTATGCCATGCGGTGATGAGTAGGGCTTCAGGATGGCGGCGTTGAAATTTTTTAAATGCGGCAATGACAATATCTTGCCCTTTGCGAAATTCTAGTTTCCCACCGGAGAAAATTACAAAGCGATCGCTCCATAAGTTTGATTTGGGTGCAGGATGAAATATGGTCGGATCGATGCCTTGCTGCACGGTGCAAACATGGTTAATTCCGTAATGCTTTAATAGTTTTTCATTCCAGGTAGAACCAGCAATAATCAGATCGTATTTTTCGGCATTTAGACGCGCTTCTGCGGTCATATTGGTATCCTCTAAGAAAATAACGCCGATATTTTTATTGCCCCTGGGAGTATCTAAGCTAGTCAGGTTTTTGCCCAAGGCATGAATCACGGGAAAATCACAGGCAATTTGTTTTCCTTGATTCCGGGATATTAATTCTTGCAGTTTTTGATAATTGCTTAATACTGGCTGTAATAATGCCCGGTATAAGGGATTTAATTCCGCTGGATTTATGGCCGGTGGCATTAAGAGAACCGGATAAAATCCAGGAGTAACGCTGGGAGATTTTAATAATTGTAGGGTGAGGTTCATCCCATAGATTCCCCAGCCGGTCATTTGATTTAATTGCCAACCAAGCCCTAATCTTAACCGGGCATTTGATGATAGATTCATAGTTTTTTCCTGACAGAGAAACTGGGTTTCTGGACACGAAATATTAATTGTTCCCTGTCGCTCCGAGTCAGCCTCCCGGTTTGTGAGGGCAATCAAGGCTAATTTTAGCTGATGAAATACACTTTTCCAGTCGCCGGGTTGAGGTTGGCGAAATAGTTTCATGGTGGGATACCAAGGACTTTCGGCGCAATTTAATCCCCAACGCCAATCTGGGGAAAATGGCAGTAACACCCAGACAGTTTTTCCCATTGCCCCAGCTAAATGAGCTACAGAGGTATCAATGGTAATGATTAAATCCAGAGAGGCGATCGCCTGGGCAGTGTCGGCAAAGTCTTGGAATTTACTGCCTAAGTCAGTCACCGGAACTGGGGTAGTTTGTTGGCTTAATTGTTGGCTTAATTGTTGGCTTAATTCGGCGGTTTTTTCTCCCACTTGTAAGCTGTAAAAAGATAGCCCAGGTAGCTCCATTAAAACATAGAATTCTGCCAGTTGACAAGTGCGATCGCGCTGATTTCCATAGCGAGCGCTACCTGCCCAAACTATCCCTATTTTATAGTTAGCTTCTATGGTATTCTGGGGTAGGGGTAGGCACGAAGGCACTACTCCTACAATAGTTTTTGTCGTTTTTTTCGCTGCATACAAGTAGGGAATTTTTGCTGGAATAGTTGCCTGATTTGTCCCTAAAAGATAGGGCAAACTCATTAAGGAAGCATAGACATCAAATTCCGGCAATTTGTCAGTTTCTAGGATAAGTTGATGAATCTCTGGAACTGTGGCAAATAATCGCTGTAAACTGGGCGGAACTCGGACAATTACTTGGGCAAATTTGGCTGCCACTAAGGGTACATAACGGATAAATTGAATGCTATCGCCGAAACCTTCCTCTGTATATAATAGGATAGTTTTTCCTGGCATGGCCGAACCATCCCAAGCCGATTGATTAAATTTGCCTGAAGGGTTAAATTTTTGATAGCTGTCTCGCTTTAGTCGCCATTCGTATTCGGCAAATCCGCGCGTAAAGTTACCGGACATTAACAAGGCAAATCCCAGATTTGTATGGGCATCTGCTTGCTGCGGTTCCAGTTTTATGGCGGCTTCATAATGGGCGATCGCCTCTGGAATTTGGTTTAGTTCTAGTAAAGCATTGCCTAAGTGGTAATGGGCTTTAAAATAGTCCGGTTTTAGTACCAAGGCTTTTTGGTAATAGGCGATCGCTTTTAGCAAATTTCCCTGTTGTTTGAAAGTATATGCTAAATTATGATATGCCTCTGCATAGTTCGGTTGCTGAACAATAAGCTGCTGTAATTTTCTTACCTCTACTTGATAGCTATCTGGAGAATTGCGCCAGGTCGTCAGAGTTGTTTTTAGGGCAGCAAAAACTCGCTGAAATAACTCATCCCAGTCACCGGGTTGTGACTGCCGAAATAGTCTCATGGTGGGATACCAGGGACTGTCTTCTCTCTCTTGCATCCAGCGCCAATCTTGATGATTTCCTAGTAATAACCAGACCGGTTTACCCATTGCCCCGGCTAAATGCGCTACTGCTGTATCCACCGTGATGACTAAATCTAATTGGTCAATAATAGCGGCAGTATCTGCAAAATCATTTAGCTGGCTATCTAAATTTTCAATATTAGATAAATCGGTTTTTATTTCCGCCCCTATGGTTTCTATATCTTTAACGCGCTCGCCTTTTTGCAGACTATATAATTTAACTTCTGGTAAATTCAGTAACGGTAAAAAATATTTCAACTCACAAGAACGCCAAGCATCTTGTTTATGATTGGGATTACCAGCCCAGACAATGCCTACTTTAAAGTTAAAATCCCACAGCACAGAGCTCTCCATGATTTTCTGATGCAATATTTTTTGATGCAAAAATAAAGGAGGATGAATATAAGGAATTGGGGCGGGAATTGTGGCTAAAGTAGTGCCGAAAATATGGGGTAAACTCATTAAAGGACAATGCCAATCAAATTCTGGGAGAGGTTCTCCTTTGATGACAATTTGCTGGACATAAGGAACCGTTTGAAATAAGCGGGCTAACGGTTGGGGACATTCAACAATTACCCGTCCTCCCTGTTGGGCAACTAAGGCAACATAGCGGATAAATTGAATTTGATCGCCGAATCCTTGCTCGCTATATAATAAGATGGTTTTGCCATTTAATGGGGTGCCATCCCAAAGCGGTTGCGGGAAAGAACGGCGCGGAAAATCTGCGGTTTGCCACCGCCATTCATACTCAGCAAAACCTCGTTTTAAGTTTCCGGTAATTAATAAACTAATACCTAAATTCCAATGGGCTTCGGCATAATCGGGTTTAATAGCTATAGCTTGCTCATAGCAGTTAATCGCTTCAGATACTTTGCCAATTTGTTTAAAAATATTGCCTAAGTTACTATAAGCTTGGGCAAAGTTTGGCTGATATTTGATGGCTTCTCGGTAATGCCATATTGCCGCTTCTGTCTGACTGGCGTTTTCTAATAATCGGGCTAAATTATAATGGGCTTCGGCAAAATTTGGGGATAAATTAATTGCGGATTGGTAGGCTTTAATTGCCTCAGCAAATTGACCAGTTTCTTCTAAAGTTGCGGCTAGATTATGATAAATTACGGGTAAGGGTAATTCGTTGGCATTACCAAGTTCAACCGCTTGACGATAATGACCGATCGCTTCTAATAAATTTCCCTGTTGTTTCAAAGCAACAGCTAGATTATTATGGGTTTTGGCATAATGCGGGTTAATCGCTAATGCTTGGCGGTAATAAGCGATCGCCTCTGATAAATTCCCCGCTTGATAAGCGTTTACTCCTTGTTTATGCAGGTACTCAACCTCACTTTCACCCTCAGACGTCAGAGAAGTAAGCTTAATTACTGCTGGTGAACCCCATACTTCACCCTTACGAGTGTTATTAACTAAATCTTTTAAAGCCAACTTCACCTGAGCAAATACCCCCTCCCAATCTCCCGGTTTGGGTTGGCGAAATAGGCGCATAATTGACGGATACCAAGGGCTATCGACACGATTTAACATCCATCTCCAGTCTGGGGCAAAAGGCAATAAAACCCAGACAGGTTTACCCATTGCCCCAGCTAAATGGGCCACTGCTGTATCGACGCTAATCACTAAATCTAAGGTCGCGATCGCCTGGGCTGTATCCGCAAAATCTTTCAACTTACTGCCAATATCTCGGATATTGTTAGCCGATAGGAGAGATAGTTCTGCCCCGGTGACTTCCTTTTGCAAACTATATAACTGTATGGGGAGATTCTCCGCTATTTTATAATCCGATAATTGCAAAAAATGCTGGAGTGAACAGGCGCGATAACGACTGCGATCATTCTGGTAAAAAGAATTACCTGCCCAAACAATACCAATTTTCAGCGTTACGTATATCCCCGGAGTCTCTGACCTGGACGAATGGAATTTGGTGGGGATATCTTCCGCATATAAATAAGGAATATCTGCGGGAATAGTTGCCAGAGTTGTCCCGAAAATTCGCGGCAAACTCATCAACGGAGCATAAACATCAAACTCTGGTAAATCCTGACCTTCAAGAACTAGTTGATCTAAATGCAGCAGCGATTCGCATAATCGGAACAAAGGCTGAGGACATTCTAAAATTACCCGCCCGAATTCCCCTACCCGTTGTTTGACTAAATCCACATAACGCACAAATTGGATTGTATCGCCAAATCCCTGTTCGCAATGTAATAAGATTCTTTTCCCCAGTATATCTGAACCATCCCAAAGGGGTTGGGAAAAATTCCGGGGAGAACGAAAATTGCCGCCGCGCATTTGCCAGCGCCATTCGTATTCGGCAAAGCCCCGTTTTAAGTCACCAGCTAGTAGTAAGGTGAAGCTTTGATTCCACCTAGCCCCCGGATGATGAGGATTCAGTTCTAGCACTTTTTTGTAGCAATCTAATGCCTCTTTTAATTTACCCTGGGCTTGCAATACATTGCCTAAATTGTTGTAAGTTTCGGGATAGTTAGGATTACGGCTTAAGGCTTGTTGATAACTGTTAATCGCCCGATCTAGTTCACCTAAAGAGGCAAATACATTGCCCAGTCCATACCAAGCATCCGTATAATTGGGATTAGCGGTTAAAGCTTGTTGATAATGGGCTTTCGCGGCTTCTAGCTGGTTTTCTTGCCAGAGAATATTGGCTAAATTGTTATGAAGATAAGGGGCATTTGGTTCAATGGTTAATGCTTGCTGCAACAAGGCGATCGCCTCGGTAAATTGTTTCTCTTGTTTAAGGGCGATCGCCAAATTATTCAACGCCTCCAAATTATGCGGTTGACAGTCAAGCACCTGACGATAAAATTGAATTGCCTCCTGCCGTCGTCCGGCTTCATGGTGCGATCGCCCTTGGTTCAATAGTTCGCTAATTTTTTGAAAATCCACAGACAATAAACCTTTACTTGTATTAAATTAAACACCCAGCAAATAAACACCCAGCAAAATCCATCAAAATCCATCAAAGTCCATCAAAGTCCATCAAAGTCCATCAAGATCTATCGCTAATTGCTTTTGCAAACAATCGCGAATCACGATATGATGTTGAAAAGCCAAGTCAGTGTGCAAGGCGGTTGCTAAATCAAACCATTTCGCCTCTTCCACTTCTCCCGCGGAAACTTGTGGTGACAGTTTCGGTAAACTATCCACCCAAAACATCAGGGCGAATAAAAGCGTGACATTTTGTTTCCCTCTGGGGATACTTTTCACCAAATAAGGGTGTTCAAAACTCCCTTGAAACTTGTCACAGCGATCGCGAATTTCCAGTAAATTTAGCCCCAACTCTTCATAAGTTTCTCGAATCACCGCTTCCGTTGCGGTTTCATCCCAATCCAGATAGCCCCCAGGAAGACCCCACTTACCCACTTCGTCGGGTAAATCTTTCCCCCGTTTGCCTAAAGGGACAAAAATGCGCTGTCCCTCATCCCCAGACAGCACAAATAATAACACTGGCAACACCGTGACACTGCGGCTAATCCAATAAACTTTACCATCCTGTTCTATACACCAATTATGACGATTCTTAAACTGCATGACTGATAGTTACTCCATATTTGTGGGAAAATTGGCAAGTTGGAAAGTTGAAAAGCTGGAAAGTTGGAAAGTTGTTATTTGTTTACTGTTTGTTGTTTGCTATTTGTCATTTGTTGGCAGCCATTGGTTATAGGTTACAGGTTATTTGTCATCAGTTAAACAAGACAAGCACCTCCCAACAGATAACTAACACGCAATTACAAATAAGTAAATAAAAAGTAACAAGCAATAAACGAATAACCAAAAAGTAATCAACTTACTATATAAGCAGAACTTCCTGATTTTCTCACAATTACGCTAGACTACAAATATTACTCCATCAGCAGCATTCATTATTGGTCATTGGTTATTGGTTATTTGTTATTCAGTGATTTTTCCTCTCATCAGCAGATAACAACTAAACGAATTGCAAATAACTTAACCATAAACAAGAAGACAAATCACCTGAGAAAAAATATGAAATCTACTTCAACTAGGATTTTCCTAGCCATTCTTTCTTTAGGCTTAAACGTAGGAATTCATCAATCTTTAGCCAGAGAATCGATGCCCAATTTGATTAGAGAAACTTTTAGAGAAAGTTTTCAGAGTTATTTGAATGATTCACTGGAAGCAGAAGCTCAAGCTGCGGCTTTATATCAACAGGGAAATTACCCCCAAAGCCTTGAAATTTTAGAAACTTTAGCCAATCAATATGCCGCCCAAAGAGACGCTCTGAATCAAAGCAGAATTCTTCGTAATCTCAGCTTAGTTTATCTAGAAAATGGGCAATTTAATCAAGCAGAAAACTCAATTAACCAGAGTTTAGCAATTATTTGTCAAAATATCAATTGTGATGCTGCTGTAAGTCCCGCGAAGGTGGGCAGAAATGCTAACAGAGATGCTAATAGAGATGCTAATAGAGAATTTATCCAAATTCTGGCTCAAGCTTTAGAGGTGAAGGGCAAAATAGAATACAATTCGGGAAATGCCGAAGCTGCCCAAGAAACTTGGGAAAAAACCGTTAATTTGTATGACAGCCTCGGCGATATTCAAAATTCAATTCGGGCTAAGATTTCCCAAGTTCAAGCGTTGCGATCGCTCGGACTTTATCGGCGGGCATTAGAAAATTTAATGGCAATGGAACAAGTGTTAGCGGCACAACCGGATAACTTAATCAAAGCCCAAGCATTGCAAAGTTTAGGTGAAGGACTCAGAGTAATGAGAAGATTACCTGAATCCACAAAAATATTAGAACAAAGTTTGGCGATCGCCCAAAAAAAAGCCAATCCAGACATGATTTCTAGAGTGCTAATCAGCCTGGGAAATAACGCCGAATTTCTCCAAGATGATGAAGCTGCATTAAAACTTTATCAACAAGCGAGTCAAAGCTCTGATAACCCCAGTGCAAGCGTAGCAGCTGAACTGCATCAAATGCGCGTATTGCTGCGTCAAGAAACCCCGGATTTATCCTTAATTAACTATTTAAAGAATCGAATTAAAAAACATCTAGAATTATTGCCATTGTCTCAACAAAAAAATTATGCCAGAATAAATTTTGCCTTACAGTTATTAAACCTAAAAAATCATCATAATTTTCAGCAAAAACCATCTCCCATAAGCTTACCTGAAATTGCTCAATTATTAGCGGTTTCTGTTCAAGAATCTCGGCAGTTAGGCGCTCGCCGAGGCGAAGCTTATGCCCTGGGATACTTGGGAAATTTATATGAACAAAATCAACAGTGGGAAGACGCCAAAAGTGCTACCAGAGAAGCCTTGCTCATTGCTCAAGCAATAAATGCCGATGATATTGCCTATCAATGGCAATGGCAACTAGGGCGAATTCTAAGCGCTCAAGGAGATAGAGAAAAAGCCATTATCTTCTATCAATCCTCTGTCAAAACCTTGCAGTCTTTACGCAGCGATTTAGTCGCCATGAGTGCCGACGCCCAATTCTCATTTCAAGAAGCGGTTGAACCTGTTTATCGAGAAATGGTCAGCTTATTATTAGACCCGAATCAAGAGGTGACACAGGCTGACTTAATCATGGCTCGTGAGGCGATTGAAGCGTTACAACTTGCCGAACTGGATGACTTCTTTCAAGATGCTTGTTTAGATACAAAATCTGTCCAAATTGACCAAATAGACCCAACCGCTGCGGTATTCTATCCGATTATTTTGCCCGATCGCCTAGAAGTGATTGTCACCATTCCCGGACAACCCTTACACCGTCACAGCACCCCAATTGCTCAAAAAGAAGTCGAAAACACCCTCCTGGAAATGCGGAACGCCCTCACCGCCCCTTGGCGACGGCGCAGCGTCCGTACCTTTCTGCCCTTCTCCCAGCAAGTCTATGACTGGTTAATTCGGCCATTTGAAGCCGACCTTGCCGCCCACAAAGTCGAAACCCTAGTCTTTGTCTTAGACGGTGCATTGCGTAGCAGCCCGATCGCCGCCCTCTATGACGGAGAAAAATATCTCACGGAAAAATATAATATTGCTCTGACTCCAGGCCTACAACTCTTGCCCCCCAACCCCATCCCCCAACAAGCGATCCAAGCCCTTACCGCCGGACTCACCGAAGCCCGTCAAGGGTTTCCTGCCCTACCTGGGGTCGGCATTGAATTTGACCGGATCCAGGAAAAAATCAACACCAAGAAACTCCTAAATGAATCCTTCACTAAACTGAATTTTAAAAGCACCTTCCAAGAACTGCAATTTCCCATCGTTCACTTTGGCACTCATGGGGAATTTTCCTCCAACGCCGAAGACACCTTTATCCTCACCTGGGATGATCGCATCAACGCCAACGAACTAGACAACCTGCTGCGGTTAGAAGAACGCCAAGGAGCCACCATTGACTTACTCATTCTCAGCGCTTGTCAAACCGCCGTCGGTGACAAACGCGCTGCCCTAGGACTCGCGGGGGTGGCGGTCCGTGCCGGAGCCCGCAGCACTATGGCCTCTCTTTGGTATGTCAGCGACGAAGCCACCGCCGAACTAATGAGTCAGTTTTATCGACAATTGATCGCAGATCATCCCACATCAGGGCGTCGTCAAACCAAAGCCGAAGCCCTCAGTGCCGCACAACGAGCTCTGATTCAAAATCCAGAATTTTCTCATCCGTACTGCTGGGCGGCTTTTGTCTTGGTAGGAAATTGGTTGTAGGCTAAACTAATCGGTTTAATTTCCTGGTTGTGCCAAAAAAACCGAGGATATGGCCATTATACGGCCATTAACTGAAAAGTGTCGGTTGGGTTGTTATGCCCCAACCGATAGGGCTAATACCAGGTTACACTTTCACCAACTCACTGAAAACCAACTCACTTAAAACAAAACCATGAAAATTAAGAATGGCATTACTGGCATTACTCAAATCGCTACCGCCACCCTTTTAACCCTAGCGGTAGCGCTTCCGGGCTTCGCCCAATCGATTTTTGGTAAAAGAGAAGTCGATCAAAGTAACTTCATTGCCGTAGCCCAGCCTCGTACTGGTGGCAACTACAACCTAGTCATCATCGAACAGCAGTCAACCGCCAGACAGTGCTGGAGCGAAAGCGGTTCTAACCCCACTACCGTCAACCTACTGCTGCTCACCTTTGACTTTACAAACATTTGCGGACGTAGTTTAGACAGTAATGGCTACTCAATTAGAATGGCTGATGAAGACCTGGGAATTAATTACAACTTAAGAGCAGTCCGACGAGGGGGTGAGGTTTATTTGTTAGGGGTGCCCCGTCTTTCCAGTCAACCAGAATTGGTGATTGGCAGAACTTTCGGCCTTTCCAGCGAACCAATGAAAATTGTTTTGAACTCCGGTTGGCGTTTTACCAAAAGAACTTACGAAAACGCCACCCTCGGTCATGTCTATGTCACCAACGACCAAACCCTAGCGGCTGTGGCTGGTAGCACCCCGACGCCAACGCCGACGCCAACCCCGACGCCAACCCCGACGCCAACCCCGACGCCAACCCCCGGATTTGCTGATATCACTGGGGATACCTATGCCCAAGAAATTACTCAGGCGATCGCTGAAGGATTTATCTCTGGCTTTCCAGACAATACCTTCAGACCGCGAGAAACCCTGACTCGCGAACAAGTGGTTTCAATGGTGGTCGAAGCCTTACAAAGAATTCCCGGAACCAATATCTCAGTTCCCACTCAAGCCACGGTCAGACCTTATCCTGATGTAGCGCCTACCCGTTGGAGTGCGGCAAAAATCCAATTTGCTCGCGATAACAATATTATTAGCGGCTATCCCGACGGGACATTTCAGCCCGGTCAACCTGTGACCCGCGCTGAACTGATGGCAATTTTGCGACGAGCCGCCGAGTTTGCCAAATCTCGTAAAGGGGCCACAGTTGCCTTAACTCCCACCCGAACCGCCACCAGATTTGCCGATACGTCGGGACATTGGGCGTCCACTTTGATTAGCCAAATGTCTTCCTATTGTGAAGTGGCTTCACCGTTGAATGAAACCGGCAGTTCATTTTTCCCGAATAGTTCCGCCCAACGCAACTATGCGGCAGCGGCAACTTTACGCATGATGAATTGTGTGAAAAGCGGGAATTGATTAATTTTTTGGTTGTTGGTTGATTGTTGTTGGTTGATTGTTGTTGGTTGATTGTTGTTGGTTGATTGTTGATTGTTGTCTGTTGTCTGTTTTTGCTGTTGGCCTTTTACCAACAACTAACAACCACCAACCACCAACTAACAACAAACAACCAATAATCAACTATTTTGCCTGTTGACGCGCTTGTCTAATCATGGCAATTAAAGTTTGATGGGCGTCTTCCGAGTCTTGGAGGACATGATCAAATTTAATTTGCACTGGCACAGTTGCTCCATTGACTTCCGCCGCAATCTCCATGCTTTCCGGAGTAATGGAATTCATGGTAGCGGCGGTAGCTGTGGGTAAATTGCCAAAGGTTTGAGCGTAGATTAAAACTGCATCCGCATGGTCTTCGTTCATGTGTTTGCAGATGCGATCGCTCACGGTCTTGGTAATCGGATCGGCCATAGTTTACCTTCCTTACATCCTACAACAAATTTTCAGAAATCTTCCCCAGCAGAGCATTTAACAGCAGCCAAGAAGAATAGCCAATAAAACTTAACAGAAAAATCAACAGACTGATACTGAAAAATGCTGGCAATTTGGCCAAAAAATCTTGGTTCATGTCTTTTACATCCGTAATTTTCGTAATTTTATTTCCCTAAGTAGCAAATAATAACTAACAGTTAATTAGGAAAAACTGGACACCGCAGTCATCACCGTTCCGAACAAAGACCCCCCCAGCAAAGCCATTGTAGCTAGGGAAGCCATGCCGAAACCCACAAAGCGTTTTTCCGGGGCTTGATAATAACCCCAAGCATACAAAATGCGGCCAATAATCCAAACTGCACCAATTGATGCCGCCCAAATCTCGTTAATAAACAGAGAAAATATCCACAAAGCGGGTAAAAATATAATCAATTGTTCCAGGGTATTTTGCTGTACTCTGACTACGCACTCAAACTCCGGATTTCCAGACATAGCCGGTGGTTTTATTCCATACTTAGCTCTGGCTCGACCTACATTGATGGTCACCACAAAGTACATTAATAAAGCCAGAACTGTGACTAAACTAGGCCAAGAATACATAGAATTAATTTCTCCATTATTTCCTGAAAATTAACCAAAAATTAATCATTGACTGACATAAATAGCCTATTAGCTAATAATCTTAGCATAAATTCAGCGTAAAAATGTCCCTAGCAGTCTAAAAAATTAGAAACTTTTTTAGACTGTTTATGTTTAAATGCTACAATTATAGCAGTAAAGTTATCAGTTTTCAAGCCCATGTTACAGTCTAGACCCGTTTTATCAATTTTTGTCACGAATCATGGTTTTGGTCATGCGGTGCGAGCCGCATCAGTGGCTGCCGCAATTCAAAAGTTAAATCCAGAAATTGTGCTGATTCTGGTGACAACTGCCCCTCGTTGGTTACTGGAAAGTTATATTCCGGGGGATTTTATTGTGCGTCCTCGGGCTTTTGATGTGGGGGTGATTCAAAGTGATAGTGTTAACATGGATTTAGGAGCAACCTTACAAAAGTTACGAGAAATTCGCCAAAAACAAAATTATTTAATCGCTTCAGAAATTGATTTTCTGCGGCTGAATCGAGTGGGGTTAATTTTAGCCGATATTCCCCCTTTAGTGGCGCCTTTGGCTAAAGCTGCCGGAATTCCCTGTTGGATGATGGGCAATTTTGGCTGGGATTTTATTTATCGTCCTTGGGGGGGTGAATTTGTGGCCATGGCTGATTGGATTGGCGAATGTTTTAGTCAGTGCGATCGCCTATTTCGTTTACCTCTAAATGAACCAATGAGCGCTTTTCCCCAAATCGACGAAGTGGGATTAACTGGGGGCGATCCCCATTACTCTGCCGCTGAAATTAGGGAAAAATTTGCCTTAACTGCCCCCAAAGAAAAAACAATTTTGCTCACCTTTGGCGGCTTGGGGTTACAGGGCATTCCCTATGAAAATTTAAGCCAGTTTTCCGATTGGCAATTTATCACCTTTGACCAGCAAGCCCCGGATTTAGCTAATTTGGTGAAAGTGAGCGGTCATCAATATCGCCCGGTGGATTTAATGCTCGTTTGTGGGCGAGTGATTTCTAAACCGGGATATAGTACCTTTGCGGAAGCTTTACGCTTAGAAGTGCCTCTGGTTTCTTTGTTGCGAGAAGGTTTTGCCGAGTCTCCATTACTAATTGAAGGTATCCAAAACTACGGTTTCCATCAAATTATTACCCAAGCAGACTTTTTTGAAAGTGGGTGGGAATTTTTACGTCAAGACCCCGAACCGCCGAAAACATCTAATGTTCTAGCTAAAGATGGATCGCAGGCGATCGCCCAAGCAATTGTGGACTATTTTCAGAAAAGTGAAGCGAAAAACCCTGAATTGACCTAGGCATTTCCCGCCGGTTTTTTAGTCTAGTTTCATTTAATTGCCAAAAATGGGTATAGTCTTTTATAGATTATGCAGATTATGCAGATTATAATTAGATTATAATTAGATTATAATTAAAAAATATCGGTAAACCTCCGTAACTCATAAGACTGCATCTATGACTTTTTTAATGGGTCGTCAGCGCCAACTATTTTTGAGCATTTGTGCTTTTTTTGCCACCACACTCCTGGTAATACTCTGGGGAGGAATGGGCGATCGCCTCTGGGCAAACCCCACCAATCAAACCCCAGCCTTAGCCTTAACCGAAGGATGGGAGTATCGTTGGGGTGACTCTCCCTTGAACGAGGCGGGACTGCCCATTTGGACGCTGAAAAATGCCGATTCGTCTCCCCAAGAGTGGCAGCCATTGAAGCTGAAGCAAAAAATTCCTAAACCGCCGAATGTAGCAATCGTTTGGGTGCGAGTTCCTTTGCCCGATAATGTTTGGCGGTATGCCAGTATTTACCTGCGAGGATTGCCTTATCAAGCGGATATTTATTTAGGGTCGCAATTACTGGCTAAAAACTTTATCCCCATGTCAGCCTTACGAGAATTTAAATTTGATAATTATCAATATCAACTGCCGATTTTATGGTTGAATTACTTAAAAAATGAGACTTTATTTTTTCGGCTGAATGTTGCCAGTACGAAATCCTTAACCATCGCTAATTATGATCAGATTTTCATCGGCGATTTTTCCCAAATTTTAGCAGATTTTTTGGGCAAAGATGTTGATAATTTGGTTTTAGGATTTTTGCTACTTACTACAGGTATTTTTGCGCTTTTTATTCTGGCTAAAAATAAAGAACACCAAGAATATTTACCGTTTGGGTTTGCAGTGTTTGCGATCGCCTGGCAACTGCTTGTTTATACAGAAACAATTTATTTACTAATAAAGATGCCGGTATTATTATATAATGTTCGCAGCATTAGCTTATACTTAATTCCAGTATTTTTCTATAATTTTTACGAACATATTTTTGGGGCAGGGTACAAAAAAGTCATTACTAAACTATGGCAAATTCACGCTGTATTTGCCGTGGTTGCCTTCGGGCTAGAAGTATTGAACTTAGTGGACGGATTCCTGCTGAAAAAATTGTTTTATATCTTGGCTTTAGTCGGATTGTCGATTCTGATCGTTCATGTGATTAACTCTTCCGTCAAAGGCGATCGCGACTGCCGACTATTTAACGTCGGATTTACAATTTTATTACTTTGTGCCGTTCACGATATTTTCCGGGATGCAGCTGGGTTGTATCTGATCAACTATACCTTATACCCCTGGGGAATGTTTCTGTTTATTGGCTGCTTGGGATTAATTTTAGAATCGCGATTTTCTGAAGCCAACCGGCAACTAAAAACCTACTCTAAGCAATTAGAATCACAGAATTTAGAATTACAAAAACTCGCTCAGTTAAAAGATGAATTTTTAGCCAATACTTCTCACGAACTGCGTACCCCCCTGAATGGCATTATCGGTCTAGCAGAATCCATGATTGATGGCGCCACAGGTGCGCTTACAGATGTTCAGGCATCTAACTTATCTATGATCGCCTCCAGTGGCAGAAGACTCTCACAATTAGTCAACGACTTGTTGGATTTTTCTGAACTCAAACATCGGCAAATAAGACTGCAAATTAAACCTGTAGGTGTCCGAGAAGTTGTGGATTTAGTCTTGCAGATATGTCAGCCACTGACTCAAACAAAACCCCTGCAACTGATTAGTCATATAAGTCGGGATCTGCCACTGGTGGAAGCGGATGAGAATCGTTTACAACAGATTCTGTATAACTTAATCGGCAATGCCATTAAGTTTACGGCAAGTGGGGTGGTAGAAGTTTCCGCAAAAATTATCCCAGAAACTATCCCAGAAACCAGTGAATTATCTAGTAAATTATCTCCGGTAAATCCTCAACTAGCGATTACGGTTGCTGATACAGGAATTGGCATTCCTGAAGATAAATTAAACCGAATTTTTCAAGAGTTTGAACAAGTTGATGGATCTACTGCCCGAAAATATGGCGGCACCGGGTTAGGGTTAGCGGTGACAAAAAAACTCGTAGAAATCCACGGCGGCAAAATTTGGGTAGAATCTAAAGTGGGAGAAGGTTCGCGCTTCACTTTTACCTTGCCTATCAGTCCAGCAGAAGCAACCACAACCAGAAAAAATATTCCCCTATTTCGGGAAAAATTAGAAACCATCTCTAAAAGTTTACCTTGGGTGGAACGGCTGGTAGACCATTCAGGGCAATCCAATTTAATGGACTCTAATTTATTAGATCGGGTGGTGGATTTAGAACAGTTTCCCGAAGCAACTTTTCAAAATCAGCATTTCCAGATTTTAATTGTGGATGATGAACCCGTGAATTTACAGGTGTTAGTGAATCAACTCTCGGTGCAAAATTATCAGGTAGTGCGGGCTTCTAGTGGCGCCGAAGCATTAGATTTAATTGAACAAGGATTTAAGCCTGATTTGGTGTTATTGGATGTGATGATGCCCGGAATGACCGGGTATGAGGTTTGTCAACAATTGCGGCAAAAATTTCCGGCTACGGAGTTGCCGGTGGTGATGTTAACCGCTAAAAATCAAGTGTCTGATTTGGTGATTGGCTTGGAATCTGGGGCGAATGATTATTTAACTAAGCCGATTTTCAAGAATGAACTGTTAGCCCGAATTAAAACCCATTTGCGTTTGGCAAAAATTAATATTGCCTATGGTCGGTTTGTGCCTTATGAGTTTTTGCAATTTCTGGAACGGGAAAGCATCGTTGACGTGCAGTTGGGCGACCAAGTGCAGAAAGAGATGACGGTTTTATTTTCTGATATTCGGTCATTTACTACGTTGTCAGAACACATGACTCCGAAGGAAAATTTTGATTTTATTAATGATTATTTGCAGCGCGTTGGACCGGTGATTCGCGATCGCCACGGGTTTATTGATAAGTATATTGGCGATGCGGTGATGGCTTTGTTTCCCCAAACTGCCGATCATGCGGTGCAAGCAGCGATCGCTATGCTGGAACAAGTGGCAATATTTAATCGCGAAAGACAAGCGCAAGGTCAAGAGGCGATCGCGATCGGTGTGGGTTTACATACAGGTACCCTGATGCTGGGAACTATTGGCGAATCACAGCGGATGGAAAGTACCGTGATTTCTGATGCGGTTAACTTAGCTTCACGGTTGGAAAGTTTAACCAAACTTTACGGCGCCTCGATTTTAATCAGCGAACAAACTTGGAGAAGTTTGCCGAATTCAGCCTTATATCAAAGTCGGTTTTTGGGACAAGTGCAAGTCAAAGGCAAAAAACAGCCCGTGGGGGTGTTAGAAATTTTTGATGGCGATCGCCCGGAAATTAAACAGCTAAAAGAAGAAACCAAAGTTGACTTTGCCGAAGGGTTATCGTTATATGAGCAAAAACAGTTTAAATCCGCGAAAAAAATCTTCCAAAATATCTTAACTCAAAATCCGGCGGATCGAGCCGCTCAATTTTATATTAGCCAATGTGAGAAGATGGCTCAAGTCAAGCAGATTCCTGATCAATGGAGAGGGGTGATTATTTTGGATGAGAAATAATTTTATTGATGGTTGATGGGTAGGGATTTTCTGGTTGATGGTTGTTTGGTCACTTTCGTCCGTACCAGTCAACCGTTAACCAATACAGCTGGTTCAGAAATAATCGGATCTGCTGATTTCTGAACCAGCTATAATTGAAAACAACTAACTAAAAACGGTGTCCAAGCGGCGGGCTTTCAGCCAATCAGCAATAATTGGGGGTAAATCATGTTGCACTTTGCCACTGACATACATCCCAATATGTCCTACGGGGAAAGACTTGGCGGTATAATCTTCGCTGCCGATATATTTTTCTAGGGCAATGGAAGAGGCGGGGGGCACTAAGTGATCTTTTTCCGCATAGATATTTAAGACGGGCATTCTAATATTGCCCAAATCTACCAAGCGATCGCCGATTTTGAGTTCGCCTTTAATCAGCTTATTCTGTTGGTAGAAATCTTTGATAAATTGGCGATAAGCTTCCCCTGCTTGATCCGGACTATCGAAAATCCATTTTTCCATCCGCATAAAGTTGAGCAGCTTATTTTTATCGGCCATTACTTTAGGAAAGTCGAGATATTTATCAACAGCCAACTGCCAAGGTTTCAGCATCAAGAATTCCCAATTCAGGAATTCTCCGGGCATATTTCCTAAGGCTTTCACCAATAAGTCCACATCAAGTGCATCAGCACCCATTGTCGCTCCGCCCCAAAGATTTAGCAATCCGTCACTAACATGAAAATCAATGGGTGTCACCGTGGTGATGAGATTTTTGACTTTATCCGGGTGGAGGGCACTGTAACAGACACTAAATGTTCCCCCTTGGCAAACTCCTAAGAGGTTAACTTTGTCTAATTTGTGGCGCTCGCGCAACACATCCACACAATTATCAATGTAACCATTAATATAGTCATCCAAGGTTAGCCAGCGATCGGCGCGAGTCGGATATCCCCAATCAATTAGATAAATATCCAGCCCCAATTTCAGTAAATTTTGCACCAATGACCGACCCTCTTGTAAGTCCACCATATAGGGACGGTTCACCAGGGCATAAACCAACAGAACGGGAATCTCAAACGGCTTTTCTACCAGGGGCTTAAAATGATAAAGAATCAGTTTATCTTCCCGATAAACTTCTTCTTTTTCGGAAACCCCAATCTCAATATCTTCTTCCCGGAGATTCTTTAAATTTTCCAGCCCGGCAAAAAAGTTACTGGCCATTTCTGTATATTCGTGCAGAGCATCTTCTAAGCGAAGTTGCGTTAAGAATGGTAGCATAGTTTTTCCGTCTTATTCTCCAAAAATCAACAATATTTTTTATTTGTTGATTGGTGTTGGTTAAGGGTTTATTGTTGATTGTTATTCGTTATTTTTTATGGGTTATTAAATATTTGGCCAACAAACAACCAGCAACCAACAACAGTAGAATTCCCTACCCAACAACAAACAACAATTAACAATCAACCATTAACTTGTTTCTTGAGAGCTTTGATTTCTTTTTTCAGTTCATAAATGCTCTGATGAATTTCATCAACCTCGCTCCGAATTGGCGCATTCAGCATTTTCATATTCAGTTCCATTAACTCTTGCTGATAAACTCGGTAAGCATTGAGAGCGTTGATAAAATTACCCCGCAGTTTCAGGTTATCTTCTGACTTAAAGGCTTCGGCAAATACATCGTCAGCTACTTGACTCCAGAGACTTTGGAAATCGCGCCAATTCTCTACTTTTTGCCCTTTTTCGGCCAAATCCACTAATTTTTTCATTAAGGCATCAAAAGAGCGAATTTGAACATCACTAAGAACCACTTGATAATCCAAGGCGGCTTTATAAAGTTTTGTCCAAGCATCAAACCCATCCATCAGTTTTGCATTCAGTTCTCGGTTTTGACCCAAACCAGGAGTCTGGACAAAACCCCCCAAACTGCGTTGATATAAATCCCAGTAAAGGTTATTTAGTTCCAGCAAACCGCTGCTATCCCCTAAACCCACTTTGCTCAAAGGTTCTAAGGATAAGCTTAAAGGAATACCCCAAAATTGGCTGAAAGTTTGCATTTCTTTGATGTAGAGTTGCCATAATTGAGCCGTATCTTGGCTAGTTTTTATGGCAGACATGGGGAAATTGCCAAATTGTTGGCGCAGTTGCTGATTGTAACTATTCAGAATAGATTGCCAGTCACCGCCAGATTCAACTTTGGGTAACATATCTTTCCAGGCGCGAACCGACAGTTCGAGAAATCGCACGAATAAATCCCGGTTATTCATAAACCGTTCGGTGGCGGTTTTGACTTCTGGTTTGGCGGCAGATACTTGTTCCGGGGTGGGGACAGCAGTCATTAAGTCAAACCAGCTTTTCCACATTTGGGTTCCGATTTCAGTCCAGGTGTTGACCATTTTTGTGGCTATATCTGTCCATTGAGCCGTTTCTTTATCCATTGTTTTTTCCTCAATTTGTTGTTGGTTGTTTGTTAATAGTTATTGGCTAGTTATTAGTTATTGGTTGAGCTCATCACGAATAACCAATAACCAATAACCAATAACCAATAACAATTTATTAGGTATGATGAGCACCGTTGACTCGGAGCACTTGACCACTGATGTAGCTGCTGGCGACTGGTGAGAGTAAGAAGGCTACCGCCCAGGCGATTTCTTCTGGTTCGCCGAAACGACCGAAGGGAATTTCGGCGGTAATTTTTTCTTTTACTTTGTCGGGAATTTTGGCGGTCATTTCGGTGTTGATGAATCCAGGGGCGATCGCATTAGCGCGGATGCGGAAGCGAGCTCCTTCCAGGGCTAAAGATTTCATCATGCCAATCACTGCGGCTTTGGTGGCAGAGTAGTTGGTTTGGCCAATGTTGCCCCGCTCGCCAGAAATGGAACTAATCGCGACCACGGAACCGCCATCTTTCGGGCCTTCTTTTTTCGGGTCGTTGCGATCGCGCATTTTAATAAAGAAAGGCTGGATGGTATTTTTCACTCCCTTGAGGTTGACGTCGATCACCTTATCCCAATCGTCTTCGGTCAGTTTATGAAATAAGTTATCGCGGGTAATCCCTGCATTCGCCACCACCCCATACACCGGGCCGAGTTCCGCTTCAATTTTTTCTGCGGCAGCTTCCATGTCCGCTAATTTAGTCACATCCGCTTTCATGGCCAGTCCGCCTGCCGGGGCTTCCCCATCGATCACATCCAGGCAAGCCACTTTTGCCCCTAAGTCGGTCAGCAATTTGGCGATCGTCGCCCCAATTCCTCTGGCACCACCGGTCACGACGATGACTTTACCTTCTAATCCGAGAGATAGCATAATTTTTGCTCCTTTTTATTCTCTTATTGGTTATTTGTTGGAAAGTTGTTTGTTGGTGGTTACTGGTTGGTTTAGGGGAGTCTTCCTTAACCAACCAATAACCAATAACTAATAACCAATAACCAATAATCAATAACTGATAATCTATAACTGACAACCTTAAACCAACTCCACAGCGATCGCGGTTCCGCCGCCGGTGCCATGACAGATCGCGGCAAGGCCGAGTAGTCCGCCTTCTTGTTGTAGGGCATTCACCAGAGTGACAATGATCCGAGCACCGGATGCGCCAATGGGGTGTCCGATCGCGATCGCCCCACCATAGACATTTTGCTTGTCGCGAGGAATGTTGAGATCCCGCTCAAACAGCAGACTATTCAGGGCAAAGGCTTCATTATTTTCAATCAAGTCAAAATCCGCGATCGACTTGCCCAACTTATCCAATAACTTCTTAGTGGCATGGACTGGATACTCGGGGAAACGCCAAGTTTCACCCCCAGCGATACTGCCACCGAGGATCTTAGCAATGGGTTTCAGACCATATCGATCCACAGCCGCTTGAGACGCTATCACTAAAGCCGCTGCCCCATCAGAAATTTGACTACTATTTCCCGCGGTCAAAACCCCGTCGGCATTAAAAGCGGGACGGAGTTTGGCTAAGGACTCAACAGTAGTACCGGAGCGAATACCTTCATCCGCGGCAATAGTTTCCGGACCTTTTTTCCCCTTAACTTCTATTGGGGCAATTTCCTGACTAAACTTGCCGCTGTTGGTCGCCGCTTCAGCCCGTTGTTGAGACAAGGCAGCAATTTCATCAAGCTCCGTGCGGGTGACACCACGGTCTATACATAGGCGATCGACCTGACTGCCCATACCTTCCTGGGTTGTAGAATCATATAGACCATCATTCAGTAACAAGTCTGTTAGCTGTTCCGGTGCGCCCAATAAGAACTTATATCCCCAGCGAGCCCGGTGGGAAAGGAAAAACCCGGTTTGGGACATTGATTCCATCCCCCCGGCTAACACCAGGTTCGCTTCTCCAGCGCGAATGGCGGTGACAGCGTTCATTACACTGAGCATCCCCGACGAGCAGACCATATTCACCGCATACCCATCAACACTCGTGGGAATTCCCGCCTTAAATGCGGCTTGACGGGGTAATAACTGTCCATGTCCCGCCTGTAGGACATGACCAAAGATATATAAATCTAAATTTTCCGCTGCCACTCCCCCTGCTGCTAATGCGGCTTTCATCGCGTGGGCGCCTAGTTCAGCCGGGGAAAAACCGGATAGACCGCCTCCAAAGCGACCGATTGGGGTTCGTTTTGCGGAAACAATATAGGCTTCGTTCATAAATCCTCGCCGTGGTAAAATGTTAGATTCCCTTACTTTGTTTAGAGTCAGGATGATGATTAAATTGAAAGTCCTGATTTGGGTTAATTTTCGTTAACTTTTTGGCATAATTTTCGGTTTCTCCCCAGTTTTACTTCCTGAATATTTTGGGGTTAACTTTAGCCTAACTATTTAGCTGCAAAAATGACTAAACTAGACTGCTTTCCTGCCGTTATTTTACTTTTTTTGTCATTTTTTTCCCATAAATATATTTGCTCTAACCCAGACAGGTTTTTATGTGGTTTCGGAGAGTGAACACATTTGACGAACTTAGTTTAACAAACTTTTTGCCAATTTTCTAAATTTTTATTTTATTTTAATATTTTTATTTAAATTTCTATGGCTCCACGCATTCTCGTGAATTTATGGTTTTCATCTTACCATGACTGTTGAGAAATGCTTTGATTTTTGTTTATAAAGTTTTGTTAAAAAAATTAATCATATTTTAAGTTTTGAAACAAAAGAAATTAGCGGAGGGAAAAATCTATCGGCAATCGGTGACTAATACAATTTCAGGATTGTTTAACTGTGCGCTTGCCTCAGCGGAGGTGAGGCGATCGCCTCCGAGTCCCCTTTAAATCGACAGATCCGCAAAAATTTAGCTTTCCCGACGCGATTCCCTCCCCCGCAGAAATGCGGAGCGAGTGATCTATCTAGACGGGGGGTTGAGCAAATAATTATCTTATTATCTTAATGACTGATATAGGACGTAAAAGACCGCTGGCATAATTATGGAAACATCCCGCCAACCACCATTAAAAATAGGGTAAACTTCAATTTATGCAAGATGTATAAATGATTAAAATTACTTTATACCGAGCCGGTTTCGCTGGTTGGATTAAGAAATATAAACCAGAGCAAGCCTGACTAAATCTCTATTGTCCAGAGATTTTAGTGATGAAAGTTTGACAAACAAAACATTGGCGAAATTGCCAAAAAATGATGACATAACACCGTCAAATAACGCCAACTAACTTTTCTGGAAATTTGTAATATTTTTTAATATAAAATTTCCCAAAGTGATGTAAAATACTAAACATCAGTAAAGGACAAGTAAATATCTCAGGACAACCTATCAAACCGCAAAGGGATATTAGATCCCCAATGAATCATCAAACCTAGGAATATCGGCCATCTCTGCTCTCAAAGTCAAATCAGCGATTCCCTTGGGAACGCTTCGCGATCGCTTCACGGTTTCGTAAATCACCAGCTAAATATCCTGAAAGAGTAAAACTCAAATGCTGGGAGCAAGGGGTTCTTTGTGCCTAGTTTGTGCCTAGTTTGCCAAAAAGTCAAAAATTGAGCCTAATCTTCAGAAATACCCGACAACTTTTCTATCTATACTAACAGTATTGATAGACAATGAATTCAGCGATGTAAATAGGCAGATCATTGTTAAAGGTTTGGAAACATCTGGTTTGGCAGCCAGTTGAAAAGGCATCAGGTTTTCCAAACTTATGCTTACATCTCAAGTGCTGGGTTAACCAGCAATCCAGCCAGCATAGAAGTGAGCGTAAATCGGGCCAAATGGCTCAATTAACCGGAAATTGACCTCGCGGATAATTGAGCCAAATTAATCTCTACTAACTTTACGAATGAGGAACATATTATGAGTAGTCAAAATGACACACCAGTAACAACCAAAGCCCCCGAACAATCAGACAGCAACGATGGAAATATCTATCAGAATTTATCCGCATCATCAGTGATCTTAAGGACCTTAGCGGTGCGAGAATCAGAAATCTTAAGTAATGACAAGGCAGATAGTTCGGCCAATGCCAGCAAAACTTATGGACTAGAATCTTTACAACTGAAAAATCTGGGCAATGTTTATCGAAACTTATCGGTTGCCAAGCTGGTTGAACATGCCTTAGCCCGTGGGGAAGGTGTTTTAGCAGAAAATGGGGCTTTATGTGTCAAAACTGGCAAATATACCGGGCGTTCTCCAGATGATAAGTTCATCGTGGATGAGTCTTCTTGTCACGACGAAGTAGACTGGGGCAAAACCAATATACCTATCAGCGAGAGAAACTTTAATCGCCTCTATCGGCGAGTAATTTCCTACGTTCAAAATCGTGACCTTTATATCTTTGATGGCTATGTTGGAGCCGCTCCCAAATATCGTTTTGGGGTAAGAATTATCACCGAATACGCCTCGCAAAACTTATTTGCTCATCAACTTTTTATTCGTCCCACCGCCGAAGAACTCAAAACTCATCAAGCAGATTTTACCGTGATTGCCGTTCCTGGTTTACAGGGGGATCCTGAAGTTGATGATGGCATTAATTCCGAAGCGTTTATCGTGGTTCATTTTGCCAAAAAATTAGTCATCATTGGTGGTTCTAAATATGCCGGAGAAATCAAGAAATCTATCTTTGGTATGATGAATTACTTTATGACTAAGCGGGATGTGCTGCCGATGCACTGTTCGGCGAATATGGATGAAAACGGCAAAACCGCTCTATTTTTTGGTCTATCCGGTACAGGTAAAACCACTCTGTCCGCTGACCCAAATCGGAAGCTAATTGGCGACGATGAACATGGTTGGTCTCGGGAAGGAATCTTTAACTTTGAGGGCGGTTGCTACGCCAAAACGATTCGTCTATCCCGAGAAAATGAGCCGCAAATTTGGGAAGCAATTCGCTTTGGGGCGATGATGGAAAATGTGATTCTCCATGCAGAGACTCGGATTCCTGATTATGACAATGACCAGATAACGGAAAACACTCGTGCGGCTTATCCTTTGGAATTTATTCCCAATGCGGTGATTCCTAGTGTCGGTGGTCATCCAGATGCAGTGATTTTCCTCACCGCTGATGCCTTCGGGGTACTGCCCCCGATCGCCAAGCTGACCCCCGAACAAGCGATGTACTATTTTATCTCCGGGTACACCAGCAAACTAGCGGGGACAGAACGCGGTATTACTGAACCCCAAGCGACATTTTCTGCCTGTTTTGGCAAACCATTCCTGCCTTTATCCGCCACTGCTTATGCTCAAATGCTGGGCAAACGGCTGGCCGAACAAACTCACGACGTGGGAGTTTACCTAGTCAATACCGGCTGGTCTGGTGGCTCCTATGGAGTGGGCAAACGGATTGCCATTAAACATACCCGGGCGATGATCTCTGCCGCCCTGGATGGGTCACTGAACAATGTTAAATTCCATCCGCATCCGATTTTCAAGATATTAGTGCCGGAGTCGGTTCCCGGTGTTCCCGACAGTATGCTCGATCCCAAGAATACCTGGAGCGATCCCGAAGCTTACGACCAACAAGCGAAGAAACTGGCCAGTCTCTTTGTGCAAAACTTTAAGCGCTACCCAGAAGCGGCTCCAGAAATTGTTGCCGCTGGTCCCAATGTAGATTAAGGGACAATGAGTTTGAGTGATTAAATGAAATCCCCAGAGTTACAGAAAACCCTGGGGATTTTTCGCCGAGTAATCGCAAATCCGGCTGTCAAAACCTGTTGATAAAGCCAAAAACTTTCTAAAGACCCAAACTCAGCACAAATCTACTCTAAAGCTTGACGGGAATTAGCTTTCAGCCCCAGATCGAACCCTAACTCTCCTCAAAGACTCGTTGTATTGTTAATTTTACTGAATACAGGAGTTTTGGATAAATTATGGCTACCTTAAAAGTCGGTATCAATGGATTTGGTCGAATCGGACGCTTGGTTTTCCGGGCTGGCATCAACAACCCTAATATTGAATTTGTGGGCATTAACGACCTAGTTCCCCCTGATAACCTGGCTTACTTGTTAAAGTATGATTCCACTCAGGGCAAATTCTCCGGCACCGTGGAAGCCAAAGAAGATGGGATGACTGTCAATGGCAAATTTATTCCCTGTACCGCCGTGAGAAACCCTGCCGAATTGCCTTGGGGTAAACTGGGAGCGGATTACGTCGTAGAATCTACAGGATTATTTACCAACTACGATGGCGCTGCCAACCATATCACTGCCGGGGCAAAAAGGGTGATTCTGTCTGCACCGACGAAAGATCCAGATAAAGTGGCCACTTTTTTGGTTGGCGTCAACCATGACAAATTCGATCCAGCTAAAGATATCATAGTCTCTAACGCCAGTTGCACCACAAACTGCTTGGCTCCCATTGCCAAAGTGATTAATGACAAATTTGGTCTGGTGGAAGGACTGATGACCACGGTTCATGCTATGACCGCCACTCAGCCTACCGTTGATGGACCAAGCAAAAAAGACTGGCGCGGTGGTCGTGGGGCGGCACAAAATATTATCCCCGCTTCCACCGGCGCCGCCAAAGCCGTGACTTTGGTGTTGCCAGAACTGAAAGGTAAACTCACCGGGATGGCTTTCCGGGTACCCACCCCTGACGTTTCCGTGGTCGATCTAACTTTCCGCACCGAAAAAGCCACCAGCTACAAAGAAATTTGCGCGGCTATGAAAGAGGCTTCGGAAACTTCCCTTAAAGGTATTCTGGGTTACACCGAGGATGCTGTGGTGTCTACGGACTTTGTGGGTGATTCTCATTCCAGTATTTTTGATGCTGATGCCGGAATTGAACTCAATTCTCATTTCTTTAAGGTGGTTTCTTGGTACGATAACGAGTGGGGTTATTCTTGCCGCGTGATCGATCTAATGACATCAATGGCCAAGAAAGAAGGAATTTTAAGTTAATCCTTTCGTTTCTTTTGGATTAATCAGCCCAGTTTCTTAACAAACCGGGCTTATTCCCATCCTTAAGTCTGCTCCCCTCTGCACCTAAAGCTCCCCCACTCCTCTGTCCGATTTGTTGTTGGGAAGATGATGGAAATATCTGCCGGTTATTTGGCGATCGCATTAGTCAATCTAATCAAGTTTCTTTACGACAAGCCCAACGAATCCCCTGGCAGGAAATCCCAGATAAGTGGCTGGAGAATTTCTCGGATGTTTTTGCTTTTATGGATGGCACAGGCTTTCGCTATTATATCCCAGCTTATATGATTTGATGCTTGAAATATCAACAATTTGATAGTAACTATTATGGGAAACTATTATTGGAGTACGGTTGAATATTTGAAAAAGCCTCATCGCGACCATTTTGATTTTTTTAGTGACGAGCAAATTACTGTCATCACAGAATTTATTGACCCGACACAAGCATTTATTACCTAACAAATTAGGTTGCCTTTTTATCAGTTATAATCATCTATAATAATCCCGCTGCTTGACTAATTGCGGCGGCTAATTTATGTGGTTGGTCGGTGCCAATGAGAAAATGTTTGCCCGAGCGCAGGGTAATTTCTACCGCATCTAAACCGGATACGTTAAACATCCAACCTTTAGGGGTTAACCGAATACCCCAACCATAATACCAAGGATAACGAATAGTTTCCACTGCGGTAATTTCTGCTAAATCAAACTTTTTGCGAGTCAACCCTATCCCAAACCAGCAATAAATTTTAGTTTCAGTGATTTCTCCGGTCTGCCAAATAAAATGGTCATCAATATCAGCATAAATGCCGTGAATCCAGCAATTAAAATCAAACCATTGAATACTAAGAAAATAATCATGGGGACAGTCAAAGCTGCCCCGATTAGCCGATTAAAATTATGGTGCCAATTTGGGTATGTTTATAATTCTTCATATTTTGATTGTTGATTTTTTATGGGTTATTTGTTCTTTGTCTCTGGGGCACCCTCAAGAACGAATAGCCCATAACCAATAACCTAAGCAAATAACCAATGAATCGGGTTAACCCTGGATGAGAATATGCTCAATTTAATCGGCTTGCCGCCGTCGAACATGATAGGTAGGAAATGTGCCATAACCTTTGGCTAGGGGAATTTGTCCTACATAATCGCAGGTAAAATCTGTGACTCCTTCCGAGTAAGTCATGGCGGCAAATTCTTGACTGGCGTAAACTTTTCCGGGGGGAGAAATGGGTTCAATTCTGGCGGCATGAGAAACATGAGAGCCAATATAATTAATTTGTCCGGTAATCGGATCGATGAGTCGATAAACTGGGCCAGAATGTAAGGCAATGCGTAAATTTAAATCTTTGGGTAGATGTTTTTCTTCCCAGTTTGTATTGTTGACGAATTCACAGAGTTCTAGGGCAAATAATCCGGCGTCGCGGACGGTGTTAAAGACAAAATATAGTCCATCGCCCCAGGTGTTTTTCATTACGGGGGCATGGGGCGATCGCTTCATTAAATCGGCGACGGCACCGAGGAAATTTTGCAAAAATGGCAACATTCTATCCTCGGTTAATCGGGAAAATTGTACCACGTCGGCAAATAATAAAGCCACGATTTGCCGTTCACAAGATGTCGGCTTCGTGTGCAGAGATTCTGAAATCCGTTTGGCGATCGACCATTCATAGATCCCCGGCTGTTTCAAAACCTTATGGCATTGATGCGGGGCGGTGACAGTGGTGGTAGTTATTGCCGTTTCATAAGATGACAAAATTGCCGTTAAATCAATCACCTCTACTTGATAACCCCATTTTTCCCAGTCCTGAACTACACTGCCAGTCCCTCCAACTCCTCCCGGTTTGCCATCCCATACCGCCAAAGGTACTAAGTCAGTTTCTAGCTGTTCCGATCGCATTTTAGCTAACCCATGCAGCAGCCGGTTAGCATATTCATAAACCACGTTGCCATGTTCCAAACATTGGTGCGAAGGCACGATTACTTCTGTGGCTTGTTCCAGTACCCGATGGAAGCGTTCTACCCAATTGCTTCCAGGAATAATATCCACTGATTCTTTGATAAATTGTTTTCGTTCATAAGGCAAAACTACATGGGCTTCACCTCCCAATTCTAGGATAGCTTCTAGAAATAAAATATCGGCCCCGCAAGCGGCAGAAGCATAACCCAAACGAGCGTCTAATTTTTGCAGGCGATCACGAATAGCTTGATAAACTTCGGTTTCTAATTCTAGGGGAAATCTGGGAGATGAGCGATCGGGTTGGTCAATCATATGTCCTGTAAATACCGCCACGCGAGGAATGGGGAATAAGTCCCGTATGGTTGCCGATGGCCACCCGGTTTCTGAATGTTTTAATAATAAAGTAGCATTGCGTCGAGTAGAACTTAAATCTCCAAAGCGTTTTTCCCCTAACTGAATCGCCCTGGCATACCATTCTTTTGCTTCGGCAAATTGCTGTAAAATTAGGCAACTTTCGCCTAAAGTTGCCATCAACCAATAATCATCGCTGGTTCTTGGCTGCAACGGTTTTAGCTGCCCTAAACAGCGATCGCGCACCTCTTCTGCCAGGGCAAACGCCTCTTCTTTGTTCCCCATTAACATAGCCATTGTTGCGGCGTTAATTCCCGGATAATAACTATCACTACGCTGATAGGCTTCTTTATACCGTTTTGCCGCTAATTTTAAATGTTCTTTTTTCTCTTCTGAATCCGTCGCCTGGAGCCATAAATCTTTATGAGTCCGGGCTAAAAGACTAAGAGTTTCCTCATCTTCATGGCCTGATTCTAGCAATTGTAAAAGCATAGCATTAGCCCGATGAGTGGCACCGCTACGCGCCAAAGCCAAGGCCATTAATTGTTGTAAACGAATATCATTAGGCCATTTTTCTAACCCTTCGGCAATCACATCATAAGCCATTAAAGGCTCACCTAAACGGAGGATTGAATCCCCCAAAACTCGATAAATATCCGGGGTTTTCGGATGGAGATGAATAGCTTCTCGTTTGATTTGCAGCAAAGAAAGTAAATTCAAATCAGAGGATTTTTTTAAACTTTCTAAAATCGGCACTAAATTTGTCGTCAGCTCGGTCGTCAGCTCGTAGGTATTTCCATTCTGATTGGGAAACCAATTTTGATAGGCTGATAAATTTGTGGCATTTCCTTCAATCCGATAGCCTAACGCCAAAAAAGTTTTAATCGCACCTAATGCGGTGCGGCGATCGTATTCTTTCTCCGATTCCGGTAAATCTTCATAAGGAACTAAACAGGGATGTTCTTTTTTGACATCATCCCGTTTTTCCCCATATTTCCACCCTTCAGCTAATCGCTGCTGTGACCAAAGTTCGTGGGTGTTCTTCGCTAACAACTCAGTCAGTTTTAGGTGTTCAATGGTCAGAATAACTTTTTCCGTATCTATGGGTTTTGGCTGGTAATTCAAGCTATTTTTCTCCTCTGCCAAAAAATATTGCATCGAATCCGAGCGCTTTGTGGTAAAGTTTTGGTAAAATATCTGTTGATATTATATCTATTTTTAAATTTATGGTGGCGCTGGCCTCCGGGAAGCTTCAAGATTGCCCATAACCATGTTTAATATAGGCAATATAGCCGTGAATTTATCACATCTTTGCGGTTTAGCTATCCCGGTAATGGCCAAAAGGTTTAGCCAAAAAATTGTTGTTTGCTCAAAACTTACTTACAATTTTAACGAAACAAATACACTTCGGAGCATCAGGAATGAAACTCTCTAGTAAAAATCTGGAAACTCGCCTAGACACCCTCTATGATGCTATCATAGTCGGTGGCGGTATGGGGGGAATTTCTGCCGCCATTTATCTTGCCCGCTATGGTCTGAAATGCCTGGTAGTGGAAAAAGGCAAAGGGCGATCTTTTTGGATGCAGGAACTGCGTAACTATGTCGGACTGGATCCCAATACTCCGGGGCGGGATATTTTAAAGCATGGTACCGAACAAGCGATCGCCTGGGGTGCGGATCATCTCCGGGGCTATGTAGAAGAAGTGATCGATGAAGGGGAAACCTTTGCCGTCCGGGTGAGAGTGGGCAAAAAAGATCCTACAGGTTCGGTATTTCGCAGCAAATATTTAATCGCCGCTTCGGGAATCATCGATATTTTGCCCCAACTAGATGATATGCAAAATGTCTATGATTATGCAGGCTATACCCTTCATGTTTGTATGATTTGTGACGGCTTTGATATGTGGGATCAAAAAGCGGTCTTAATTGCCGGAACTGAAGGACAAATCAATACCGCCTTTGTGCTCAACTGGTTTACTCCTTATATATCTGTACTCACTCATGGTTTGTGTTCGGTCAGTGATGCCATGAAGCAAAAACTCGCAGATCATGGCTATCCCCTCTATGAAGCCCCGATCGCCCGCTTTTTAGGCGAAAATCATCAACTCAGTGGCGTCGAACTGGTCGATGGCACCATTGTAGAAGCCACCACAGGTTTAGTCAGCATGGGTTCGATTTACCACAACCAATACCTCAAAGGAATTCAAGGACTAGAGTGGGACGGGGAAAATCTAATTACCAACAATATGTGCCAAACCAGTCATCCGCGTATTTTTGCTTTAGGGGATCTCAAGCAAGGACTCAATCAAGTCTCGATCGCCGTCGCTGATGGCACTTTAGCCGCCACGCAAATCTGGCGCAACATTCGGCGAGCTTCTCCCCCGCGTAAATGGGAAGAAAACCTGTTAGCCACTCGATAAAAATAAACCCCCTGCCATTGACAGGGGGTTTATCTAAAAGAAAGCACTGTTTTCTATGGGGCTAAAGCATTTCCCCGCAGTAAGCTGCCAATGGTCTTGGCAGTAATCTTTAGCTGCACCAAAGGATTCGCGGGAACCACGGTTTTGTAGAGATAGCTGTCAAAGGTCAGTCTCTGGACATCCGCATCGGCGCACATTTCCACGAAAGCCTCGCGGGTAGCGTCGGAACGGTAAAACACTCGTTGCAGAATATCCAGCACCAGATAGGTCATACCATACTGTTTATCCCATTTTTTCAGATAAACTTTCAGGTCATCTTCCGTAGGAATCCGTTGACCACCATTGGAAGCTTCCACAATGGTTTCCGCACACATCCGGCCTGATTTGGCGGCAAAGTAAATCCCTTCACCAGAAGACTTGGTGACGGTTCCTGCGGCATCACCCACCAGGGCAACCCGACCGACCACCCGACGCGGACGCGGATGTTCTGGGATGGGGTGTGCTTCTACTTTGATAATTTCGCCGCCTTCGAGACGTTTGGCAGCGCGGGCTCGAATTCCGGCTTGGAGCTGTTTAATTTTGGCTTGGTTGACTTTCATGGTACCGGTTCCCACGGCCACATGGTCATATTTGGGGAATACCCAAGCGTAGAAGTCTGGGGAAACATCGTTGCCCACATACATTTCCGCTAGGTCGTGGTAGTAGGCCATTTTATCTTCCGGCAGCCGAATGCGTTCTTGGAAGGCGATCGCATAATTATAGTCACCGGCATCAATGGCTTTAGCCACGCGGGAGTTTGCCCCATCTGCACCAATCACCAAATCCACTGACAGGGTTTTTTGCACTCCAGTGGTGCTGCCATCAGAATGATCGGCATAGTGGAGAACATAGGGACTGGTATTATTCGTGGGAATTTCCAGCTTATGAACGGTGCCGTTGATTACCGTCGTGCCCAACTTGGCAGCGCGATCGCGCAGGAACCCATCCAGGACTTCCCGACGGCACATGCCAATATACTCATCTGGTTTAATTAAGTGCAGATCCACTTCAATATTAGAAGGCGAAATCATCTTCATATTTCTGACTCGCCGATCCACAATTTCCGGGGGCAGGTCAAACTCACTGACCATACACAGGGGAATCGCGCCGCCACATGGTTTGGCATTGTCTAGCTTGCGCTCAAAGAGGTAAGTTTGAATTCCTGCTTTCACCAATGTTTCCGCAGCGGAAGATCCTGCGGGACCCCCTCCAACAACAGCAACCCGTAGTGCCAAAACTTTTCTCCCAAATCTTTTTCAATAATCTTGTGCGATCGTACCACGAACTGTGGGGGCGGATAATTCTCTCTTGACGAATTTCAATGAAATGCAACAGACTTTAATATTTCTACATAAATCAACAAAATACTTGATGATTACCCTTAGAGTTACCCATAGAATCAGGGGTCAAGGGTTTACGAGGGGAAAGGAGAGAGGATAGAGGATAGAGTAAAGAGGATAATTAAAACGACTATACCAGCCCCGCACGGCGCTCGCAAATATTGTGTAAATAATCACAAAAAACCGACTAATTTTTTGACAAATTAGTCAGTTTTTTGATTTATGTTTTTTTGATTTATTTTTATCCCCTGAAACATGGTTGAGGGTTTTGTCAAATCGGAGCGGCGGGATTTGAACCCACGACCCCTACCACCCCAAGGTAGTGCGCTACCAAACTGCGCTACGCCCCGTCTTGCCTGTATTATAATAGCACATTATTTTTTCCTGGCAAGGGTTTTTCTGAGTTTTTTTCAAAAAGTTTTCAGAACTTGTACCGCGTGCAGAATTTCTGGAACAACAGCCTCTGGCCATAAGGCTTCACAGCGGCGCCCGGTATTGAAGATCGCTTGCAGGTTATAGGCATGGGGATAGCCTTCTACTTGCATCCAGACTAAATCCGTCTCCGCTTCACAGGCAATTTTTTCTGAGTCCATCAACTCATCAGCCATCAAAGTCATGTTTTCGGCTAATTGGATCAGCAAGCGACAAAAATCATCTAATTCGGCCTGAGTCAGTTCGATCGCCCAGTCTTCCGTCCCGACTAAGCCTTGATATTCCGGGGCATCTGGATCCCAGCCAATGCGCCAGCCAGGGCCGCTTTTGAGTATTTTTGCCATTGTTTGTTTGTCAATCAGTCAGCAGAGGCAGAGTCGGGACAGGCAGAGTCGGCAGAGTCAGGGGCAAGCGGGCGATCGCGGTTCGGTTAACCAGACTTCCGCCGCACTTAGTCAGCAAGAATTTCTGGTTGATTTAATTCTTCCCACATTTCAATCACCGCTTGGATCACGGGTTTCATCGTAGGTTCATCCATACTATCAAAATCTTCTTGACGCCGACGCTTTGCCCGGTTAGCCACTTGGACGGTAACACGGTAACGATTAGATGATGCTCTAATTAGTTCTTCTGCTTGACGCATCAGTTGATTACTCTGCGAAGAATGACGGTTATACATATTACTGAGGATTAATTGGGATAATCTTGGTGCAACTTATCAATCAAACTGGATCCAGGTTATAGCCTGAACCAAAGCCCAGGCTGGCACCGGATCGATCTTTTGGGTAAACTTGTCTGCACCTCTATTTATGATAAAGCAAATTATAGAGCAATTTTCGGAGTTATGAAGTACAAAAAACCTGTCCCTAACCGCGCAGGAGGGAATCCAGCCAACCTCTATAATCCAATAAAAACCGCTATATTTCCTAATGGTTTATGTTTTTGGATTTATGTCAGTTGATTTTTTCTCTCGAATATTAATAATTTTCTGAATCCAACAATCAGCTAACTGGTGCCGCACTCAAAAGCACCCACACCCACGCTAATCCGCCGATTATCCCTACAAAAAATAAATATTTGATTATGGTTAAAATTATCTTTTTCATCGGTTGATTTCCCCCCTCGGTTGGTAGATTAATTAACATAAATCATCAGGAAATTAATCACTGATGAAAATTTTTATTTTTTCCGTGTATATTGATTTTTCATTGAGATCTAAACCTACTCTAATGGTAATATCAGAGTTGATATCTCCGATTGAACTAGGCTCAACTTTTCCCACCGCCAGTAAATTTCTCAGCCATTCAGCTTCTTGAATATTGCCTTTTTGGGCAATAATTTGGGTTGGTCTCTGAGCGATCGCCCAAGGTTCGACTTGAGCAACATTTTTAAAACCTTGGGATTTTAAATATTCAGCTAATTCTTCACTGTATCTGGGATTTCCCGTAGCATCTTGAATAGCAATTTTAATGTTTTTAGAAATTGGAGTATTTTTCCGAAAATTTATAGGTCGATTCTCAAAATTTTCTTGAATAATTTGCTGTTTAACTCCCGGAGCCACCAGCCAATCGCTACTATCATCGCTGGTTGACTCACTAAATTTACCGGGCAACAGCAGCATTTTTAATTGCAGCGGATTACTTGACACCATAAAATGCACTAAAGTAAACAGTTCTTCAGTGGTCAGGTTACTGTCAATGTGTTGTTGGCAGACGGAAATTATTTTAGGTAAAGCGGTGATTAAAGCTGGATTAGAAATACGTTGACGCAAAGCGGCTAATAGCGATTGTTGTCTTTGAATTCGACTAATATCCCCCAATTCATCACTTCTAAATCGGGCAAATTGCATCGCTTGATTGCCGTTGAGAATTTGCCAACCGGGAGCTAAGTTAATGGTTAATTGACCGGTGATATCTGTGTATGACATGGCAGTGGGCACAAATACTTCTACCCCTCCGAGTAAATCAACTAATTTCGTTAACGCGGTGGTGTGAATTCTCACATAGCGATCAATGGGAATATAGTTAAAATTGAGACTAACAACTTGTGCCGCTAATGCCGCTCCCCCGAGCGCATTTGCTTGATTAATTTTTCCTTGGCCGTATTTCGGAATATGCACTGGAGTATCCCGAGGAATCCATAACAAATTAATCGCGGAGTTAGTCGGAGCGAATCTAACTAAAATCATGGTATCACTACGACCGGAAAAGCGATCGACTGCCTGTAATTCCTCTGGTGTTGAAGCCGGAATCACCGGCTCGATTCCCATCAGCAAAATAGTGACTGGTCGAGAGAGTTGATAATGCTTAAATCCTGGAGTTAATTCATTTTTGGGATAAAAATAAGATTCTAAGGGCAGTGGGGGAAAATTTGGCCGCAGTAAAGCGGCAACCCCACCCAGTGTGGCGCCGATGGTGGTAATGAGCAAACCAGTAAAGCCCCAGGAGATTAGCCGTGCTACCATCTCAATGAATGATTTCGGAGGAATGAGTATTTTTCTGGGATCCGGGAAGTGGCGGCGATCGCCGATTATTTATGAGCCCAGGCGTTCATGGCCTATTTTCATAGTCTATTTTCATAGTCTATTTTCATAGTCTATTTTCATGGCCATAATCAAGCGATCCCTCAGAGATCGCATCTAAGCATAAACTAAAATAAGCAGACCACATATAATTATGAACCACACAGTAATGATACCTGTGATTCTGGCGGGGGGAAAAGGGGAACGCTTCTGGCCCCTCAGCCGCCAGCAACGACCGAAGCAGTTTTTAAGCTTAGATGGCAGTGGCCGATCGCTGTTACAAGCTACCGCCGATCGCCTATTAAATATTAGTGGCGGTTGGCAAAATTTATGGGTAGTCTCGCGGGGGGATTTAATCGACGCCTTGCGAGAACAGTTGCCGGACTTGCCACCGGAAAATTTACTCCTAGAACCGGAAGGACGGGACACCGCCCCAGCAGTGGCTTGGAGTACCTGGGAAATTGTCCAGCGTTATGGGGAAGATGCGGTGATCGGGTTTTTCCCCGCCGACCATTGGATTGACCAACCAGAAGTTTTTGAGCAAACTTTAACCGCTGCCAGTGAGTTAGCCAAAGAAAAACGGGCGATCGTCACCTTGGGGGTCAAACCGGGTTATGCCGCCACCGGCTACGGCTATATTGAACAAGGGGAAGCTGTAGGCGAATTTGGTGGGTTGCCCGCTTACCAAGTCAGCCGATTTACGGAAAAACCGGATCTCGCTACCGCTGAGGAATTTTTAGCCACGGGTCGGTTTAGCTGGAATAGTGGGATGTTTATTTTCCGAGGAGGCGTGGTTCTCGACGAACTGAGGCAATATGCCCCGGAAATTGTCAACCCGATCGCCGAGAAAGGGGTGGCTGGTTATGGGGAAGTTCCCAAAAAGAGTATTGACTATGCCCTGATGGAAAAGACCAAACTGGCTTATGTCTTACCCGTAGATTTTGGTTGGGATGATTTGGGGGACTGGAATGCGATCGCCCGCTTACTTCAAGGGGACAAACCCAACGTAGAACTAGCCCAACATTTAGGACTCGACACCACCGGATCTTTATTCTATGCCACTGGAGAGGACGATCTAATTGTCACCATTGGACTAGAAAATATGGTGGTAGTCCGCGATGGTAACGTCACCCTAATCGTCAAAAAAGACCGCACCCAAGAAATCAAGCAAGTTCTGAAAAAACTGCAAGACCATCCTAAATTTAGTCAAGAATGTTAATTGTTGATTGTTGGTTGTTGTCTGTTGATTGTTGATTGTTGGTTGTGGGAAAGTTGTTTGTTGAGCCAACCACCAACTAACAACAAAGAACCAACAGCAAAGAACCAACACAAAATTATCGGAGAAAATAATGAGCAACGAAATCAAAGAAAGTCAACAAGATCCCATCCCCACCACCCAAGCAGCAGAGGGAGAAACCGAATCTAAATATTGGGGCGCAGTTACAGTATTAGAAACCGGACCGCGTTATCGGATCAGTCGGGTAGAAGTCAAACCCGGACATCGGATGATGACCCAAGTTCACTATCATCGCAGTGAACATTGGATCGTAGTCTCTGGTACAGCCAAAGTGGTTTGTAACAATCAAGAAACCCTGGTCATGCCCAACCAGTCCACTTATGTCCCTGCTTGCACTCCCCACCATGTAGAAAATCCGGGCGTCATTCCCCTGGTAATGATTGAAGTCCAAAATGGTGACTATTTAGGTGATGATGACACCGTTCGCTTATCGGACGAAGAAGCATTAACCTGGAAATAGGATGATTTATAAACCGGATTTATTCTGCTAAAAAACCCGGTTTTTGTGTTTTTTTGTGTTTTTACCGTAGGGTGGGCAAAACTTGCCCACTCTACAATCAACTCTGTTTTTTTATGTTTCTACCGTAGGGTGGGCAAAACTTGCCCACCCTACAACTACTAACAACCAACAACCAACAACAAATAACCAACAACCAACAACCAACAACCAACAACCAAAATTACTATGTTTTCCAGTATTGCCAAAGCCAGTGTCCGACAAAAAGAAATTTTTGAAGTAGTCCTGCGTAACGGCTGGGATTATATGTGGAGTTTGCTGACTGGTGGCAAACCGGATGAACCCAAATTACCCACTCCAGCAGTATTGCGAAATATCTTAATCGAACTTGGGCCGGTCTATGTCAAATTAGGACAACTTTTAAGCACTCGTCCCGACCTGTTACCCCAAGCTTACATTGAAGAGTTAACCGCATTGCAAGCGGATGTTCCCCCGGTCGCTTGGCCACAAGTAGAAGCACTACTACAAGAACAAATGGGCGGTTTATTTCGGGAGAAATTTCGCACCTTTGACCCCAAACCTGTGGCTGCCGGATCGATCGCCCAAACCCATCGCGCAACGTTGCCCAATGGTCGAGAAGTGGCGGTAAAAGTGCAACGTCCGGGCATCGATGAAATCGTCAATCAAGATATTGCCCTGTTAAAATCTTTAGCGGAATTAGCGGATTTAACCGATTTAGGAGAAACCTATAATTTTCGGGAATTAGCGGCAGAATTTATTACCTCTTTAAACGATGAGTTAGACTTTTCTCAAGAAGCTAGTTATACCGATCGCTTACGGCGAAATTTAGCCAAAAGTCGTTGGTTTGAAACCAAAGAATTGGTAATTCCAGAAATTGTTTGGGAACTAACAACCCAAAAAGTTTTGGTGATGGAATGGTTGGATGGTAAGCCAATTTTAACCTGGGATTTTCAGTTGCCCAATGGCAATGAAGACCAAGCCAAAAAAAAGGCGATCGCCACCTTATTAACCCGCGTATTCTTTCAACAAATTTGTCTCGATGGCTTCTTTCATGCCGATCCCCACCCAGGCAATTTATTTTATCTCACCGATGGTCGAGTGGCTTTATTAGACTGTGGCATGATTGGCCGCCTTGACCCCGTAACCCAGAAAGTTTTAATTGAATTACTCCTCGCAATGGTCAACTTAGATGCCCAACGCTGTACCCAATTAACCTTAGAACTTTCTCCATCACCAATTAGTATTAATTTAGCCCGATTAGAAACCGACTATGACAGACTACTGCGAAAATATTACAATCTAAATCTATCAGAAATAAGCTTTGGTGAGTTATTTTATGAAGTGCTAGAAGCTGCCCGCAGTAACCAAGTCCGTCTTCCGGCAAACTTGGGCTTATGTGCCAAAACTTTAGCCAATTTAGAAGGGGTTGCCCGTACCCTAGATCCGGAATATAATATTTCCGAACAAATTAAACCCTTAATGACCGATTTATTTAGTCGGCAACTGATTGGAGAAGCCCCAATTCCTGCCCTACTCAGAACCGCCTTAGACCTAAAAAGTTTATCCCTACAATCACCTCGACAGGTCGAAGTTTTATTAGATCGGATCACCTCCGAAAGGCTGCGCTGGAATTTCCGGATCCAAGAATTAGATGACCTGCGCCGTAGTATTGATGATTCCGCGAACCGTCTGTCTTTTAGTATTTTGGTCGGTTCTTTAATTATGGGCGCCGCGATTATTTCCTCCCAAGAACCGATCGCCCAAGTTTCTTGGGTCAGTGAGGCGTTATTTGCCGCTGCCAGCTTATTAGGTTTATGGTTAATTATCAGTATTCTGCGGGCGGGAAAATTACGTTAAAGATTTGGTAAATTATTGTAATTTATTGACAATTTAATTGACATTTTGCTTGGTTTTTGCCTAGGGTTAAAACCAATATTTTCTGGGATTTTCCTCTTCCCAATGAGCAGCAATTCTCCCGAAATATCAGAGGCGATCGCTTGTTAGTGTAAATCAGATAGCCAACCGCATTAAAATTTACAGAATCTTTAGAATCAATCAAAAAATATAAAATTTTATTAAAGCTAGAAAAAATTAGCAAAAAATCAGTATAATAGTTAGCAAATGCTGGGGTTAGTATATGTGCTAAAAATCTGCTAAAAATAATCTACTAGAAATAATCTGCTAAAAATCTGCTAAAAATCTGCTAAACCATTATCTTGATGGCCAAAACAAACAAGTTAGATTAGGCAATGCCTACCTCTAATCCAGATTAGCTCCCGCCCTGTGCTGAAAAAAATCAGCGCCAAAAATATTGGTTTGCCCGCTAAACGTGAGCGGATGATGTTATGTTACAAAAATTACCAATCTAATGGGTTGAGCTAAAATCATAAAAACTATCTATATTATGATTTAGATAAATCTCAAGCAAAAATCAAACAACTAGACCAGCAGCAACTAAAACTATCCTTAGCTTCGGGAGAAAACCATACCAACGGATATGACCATCGCTTACTTAATCAATCAATATCCCAAGGTCAGTCACAGCTTCATCCGACGTGAAATCGCCGGACTCGAAGCTAACGGCATTCCCGTGGCTCGTTTTTCCATTCGCACTTGTGCCCCAGAACTGGTTGACGAAGCTGATAAACAAGAGTTAGAAAAAACCCAAGCTATTTTAGGAATTGGCATTGCTGGATTAGGATTGGCTTTACTCCGTGCAGCCATGACCAAACCAGTTCCTTTCCTCAAAGCTTTAAGTCTAACAATTAAAGTTGGCTGGAAATCAGAACGAGGCATATTGCGTAATTTCGCTTACCTAGCGGAAGCTTGTGTTCTCCTCGATTGGTGTTCCAAATCAGCAATTACCCACATTCATGCCCACTTTGGCACCAATTCCACCACGGTGGCGATGTTATGTGAAGTCCTCGGTGGTCCACCATATAGTTTCACCGTTCATGGACCAGAAGAATTTGACAAAGTAGAAGCGATCGCCTTGTCAGAAAAAATCAACCGGGCTGCATTTGTAGTCGCGGTCAGTTCCTTTGGCAAAAGTCAACTCTGCCGCTGGTGTAATTACAAACATTGGTCAAAAATCCATGTGATTCACTGTGGGGTAGACGAGACATTTTTAAATCAAACCCATGTCCCGGTGCCCAATGAACCGCGCTTAGTTTGTGTCGGCAGACTGGGCGAACAGAAAGGACACTTGCTACTTGTAGAAGCAGTCCGCCAGTTAGCCACTGAAGGATTAAAATTTCAGCTAATATTGGTGGGCGATGGCCCACTACGGGAAAACATAGAGGCAGAAATTGCCAAATCTAATCTCCATGATTATATTGAGATTACCGGCTGGGCGAGTAGCACCGAAGTGCGCCAACAAATTTTGGCCTCAAGAGCCCTAGTCTTACCCAGTTTTGCCGAAGGTTTGCCCGTGGTAATCATGGAAGCATTAGCCCTGGGTCGTCCGGTGATTAGCACTTATGTGGCAGGAATACCGGAATTGGTCGAACCCGGTGTTTGCGGTTGGTTGGTGCCAGCGGGTTCCCTCGAACCCCTCACCGCAGCAATGCGATCGGTATTAACCAGCCCTGTAGAAAACCTGGAAACGATGGGTAAAATAGGGTGCGATCGGGTAGCGAGTCAGCACAATGCCCTCACCGAAGCCAAAAAATTGGCTGCCCTGTTTCACCAATACAGCGGCTAATTAGCTCATCATCCCAGCATTCAAACCACCAGGAGTCCTAATGCCTGAAACGGAACCGCAAAACCAGCCCACAAAAGCAGAAACCCAGCAAGGTTCATCTTTAAAACAAAAAGCCATCCGGGGGGCAGCCTGGACTTTATTTGGCTATGGTGGCAGTCAGACCCTGCGCTTAGTCAATAACCTAATCCTCACTCGCCTGCTGGTTCCAGAAGTGTTCGGCCTCATGGCTTTGGTGACTACCTTCCAGGTTGGGCTAAATCTATTTTCCGACATCGGTATTCGTCCCAGCATCATCCAAAACAAGCGGGGTGAAGACCCGACTTTTCTCAACACGGCTTGGACATTGCAGGTAATTCGGGGTTTTTGGATTTGGTTTGCTTGTACCATAATCGCTTGGCCGGTTTCTAGGTTCTATGGCGATCTAAGGTTGCTTTGGCTGCTCCCGATCGTTGCCCTCGCTTCAATTTTTCAGGGTTTTGAGTCCACCGCCCTAGCCACCCTCAACCGCAGAATGGAAATTGGCAAACTGACCATATTTGAACTTCAGACCCAAATTATCGGTCTAACGGTAATGATTATTTTAGCTTGGTTTAATCGGTCAATTTGGGCGATCGTTGGGGGAATTCTGGTGGATGGATTTGTAAAAATGTTGTGGAGCCATCGCTTAGTTCCAGAGCATTCTGACCGCTTTGCCTGGGATAAATCATCCCTCAAAGAACTGATATCTTTCGGTAGGTGGATATTTATATCTACCGCCCTGACATTTTTAGCAATGCAGGCAGACAGACTAATTCTGGGCAAATTATTTTCATTTGAAATGTTGGGAATTTACACCATTGCCTTTACCTTTGCGGATATTCCCAAACAAATACTAAACAGGCTTTCCGCTCAGGTTATTTTTCCGGTGTTTTCCCAGCAGAAAGATATTCCTCGCCAGATACTGAGAGCAAAAATTATCAAAAAACGTTGGCTAATTCTGGTTGTACTCGCATTGGGCTTAACTTTTCTAATTGGCTTTGGCGATCTAATTATCTATATTTTATACGATCAAAGATACGATGCCGCCGGTTGGATGCTACCAATACTGGCCTTAGGTATATGGCCACTGGTGCTTTCAGAAACAATTGAAAAAGCTCTTTATGCTTTTGGCAAACCTCTTTACTCAGCTTGTGGTTACTTTCTCAAGTTTGTTTATATGTTGATTGCATTACCTTTAGGATTTTCTTTCATGGGCGTTCTTGGGGCTGTCATTGTAGTGGCTCTTAATGACATTCCTTTTTATGTGCTAGTCAGCTACGGTTTGTGGCGAGAAAAGATTAACGTGATCTATCAGGATATTCAGGCTACGGCGTTATTAATTGGCATCAGCGCTGTTATTTTGCTCTGCCGGTACAGTTTAGGTTTTGGCTTACCGATTGATGGAATATCATGGAATATCATAGATACAAATTAAGTGAACCATAAAATGAAGTTAACCAAGGCAATTGACTTCAGCAGGTTTAAAATAGAAATTGAGCAAATTGAATTCTACAGTAGTTTTAATTTAATTGCGCTGTCCTGGCAGAACCTTCACCGCAGATAATTCATGACTCCTCAAGCCCAACTTGCCCTGATCGCTTGGTTGCCGATTGTCTTTTACTTTTTTACCCGTTATCCACCGCGAACGGCGGTGATGGTCAGTTTCCTCGGTGGATTGATGTTCCTACCGCAAGAATGGGGGTCAGGATTTTCTCTGCCAGTCATCCCGGACTATAAGGGAATGACGGCCACTTGCTATGGCATTTTTCTGGCTTTAGCTGTGTACGATGCTGACCGCCTTAGTGCTTTGCGACTAGGCTGGACAGATATACCGATGGTGCTGTGGTGCATTTCCCCATTTTTGTCATCAATCACTAATGACTTAGGGGCTTATGATGGCTTCAACGAGACGCTAACTCAAATAGCAATGTGGGGACTCCCATATTTTCTAGGGCGACTCTATTTCACTAACCTGGATGCACTAAAGGAATTGGCGATCGGGATTCTCAAAGGCGTTTTAATCTATGTCCCCCTATGTATTTGGGAAGGTCGCATGAGTCCTCGATTACATCTACAAATTTACGGCTACTGGGCCCATCCATCTGGCCTGCTTCAAGCTATCCGTTATGGGGGATTTAGACCTAATGTGTTCATGCAACACGGTCTGATGGTGGGGCATTGGGTGATGACTGGCACATTGATCGGCATTTGGCTGTGGCAAGCTGGGCTGGTCAAAGAAGTCTGGGGAAAGCCGATGAAAACCCTAGTTTGGGTGATGCTGTTCACAGTGGTTTGGAACCGATCCACAGGCGCCTATGGCTTAATGCTTTTGGGTTTAGTAATCTTATTCATAGCCAAGCATTTGCGGACATCTTTACCTCTGTTACTGGTCATCTTCCTCATATCTTACTATTTATATGCAGGAGTCACGGGAACATTTGCCGGGGATGAGATTGTGCAGTGGGTATCGGACAATATTAATCCGGAACGCGCTCAATCTTTGGAATTTAGGTTTGACAACGAAGAACTGCTGGCAGAAAAAGCACGGGAAAGAATCATATTTGGCTGGGGAGGCTGGGGCCGCAACCGCGTGTATGATTATGACTGGAAAGGAGACCTCGTTGATATTTCCGTCACCGACAGTTTGTGGATTATCGCCTTTGGCATTCGTGGAGCATTCGGTTTAGCCTCTGTCACCGCATCCCTGTTACTGCCTGCTACGGTCTTCTGTTTCCATTATCCAGCCAGCACCTGGTTGAACCCCAGAGTGGCACCAGCCGCATCTCTGGCTGTAAGTGTCGTACTGTTTATGTTTGACTCGGTTTTGAATAATATGTTTAATCCCATATTTCCGCTGATTAGTGGCGGGATATCGGCTTTGGTATTGAAACCCACCGAACCACTAAATCCCAAAAAGAAGCGCAACCAGCGGTCATCAGTGGCAGTCACTTCCAAAGTGCAAAGGCGACCCAACCAACAAAGAAGGTTATCTCGCAGGCGATCGGTCCAGCGTAACCGGGGCTCAACATAAAACCTTTGATGTCGTTTATATGAGAGTTAAATTTTTATGTTATCAGATTCATATTTAATAATTAAAATTATTTATTTTTGGCCATTGATTTAGCCAAAATGAAAACTAAAATTCAGCATAAATTTAGTTAAATAGCTTTATCAAACCGAATAAATTGCTAATTTTAATTTTAAAAATCAGAATAAAAACGCTCTTTCATGAAAAAACGGCAAGGTAATATGGAAAATTTCCGGGGTTATACCGCCGTCTCTGCCAACCAATGGGAGAAGAATATGCAGAGTATCTGTGACGGCACGGCAAATTTTACAAACTTGGCGAAAATTATTGTAGCATTCTGACTTCCACACTTCCACAGTATTCACTGACCCAGAATATGTAAAAATTGGCAACAACGTCCACTTTTCAATCTGTACTTTGATTGGACACGATGGCTCTATTGCTATGATGAACCGAGCTTATAATGTCAAGCTAGATTCTGTTGGCAAAATCGATATTAGAAATCATGTATTTATCGGCTACAATGCTATAATTTTGCCCAACGTGACCATTGGTCTAAATGCGATTGTTGCTGCTGGTGCTGTTGTCACAAAAGATGTGGCTCCAGGGCAGATGGTTGCCGGAGTTCCTGCCAAGTCTATTGGTCGGGTAGAAGACTTGGTGAAAAAATTACAAGTAAAAACCCAACAGCTTCCTTGGTCGCATATAATTGAACAATCTCAGTGAGGCTTTGCTCCAGAACTAGAACCACAGCTAATTAAATTGCGTGTAGATCATTGTGTAGATCATTTTTATGGTCAAACCGATAGAGACTTATGAGCGTCTAATTTTTAAAAGCCCAGTTCTATAACAGTTTCATCAAAAACAGCTTTATAGAAGCGCGAAATTATGTCCGATCAGATTAAACAACATTGCCCCACTGGTTTACTGGTAGTTATCCTTAACTACCGCACGCCCGATTTAACTATCGACTGCCTGCGATCTTTAGTGACTGAAGTCGAATCATTGCCCGGTACGCGGGTTGTCGTTTCTGACAATGCCTCTGGGGACGGTTCCGTGGAAAAAATCAGCACCGCCATTGAAACTGAAGGCTGGGGTGAGTGGGTATCGGTCATGCCCCTTGAACGTAATGGCGGCTATGCCTTTGGCAATAACGCAGTCATTCGCCCAGCTTTACAGTCTGCCGATCCACCGACCTACTTTCTGCTACTCAACCCTGACACCATTGTTCGCCCAGGAGCGTTAAAAGTTCTGGTAGATTTTATGAATCAGCATCCCCAGGCAGGGATTGCCGGCAGCCGCTTGGAATATCCTGATGGCACGCCGCAATGCTCCGCGTTTCGCTTTCAGACCTTTCTGAGCGAGCTTGATTCGGGATTGCGTCTGGGTCTAGTATCAAAGTTGTTGGCTAAGTGGGTTGTGGCCCCGCCAATTCCTGAAGAAGTTTGCCAAACCGATTGGGTAGCGGGAGCAAGTATGATCGTTCGCCGGGAATTATTTGAACAGGTCGGCTTACTGGATGAACAATATTTTATGTATTATGAGGAAATGGACTTTTGCCTACAGGCGAAAAAGTCCGGCTGGACTTGTTGGTATGTCCCCCAAAGTCGAGTTGTCCACCTGGTCGGACAAAGTTCCGGAGTAACTGACACTAAGCGCCCACCAAAGCGTCGTCCTCAATACTGGTTTGATTCCCGGCGACGATACTTTGTTAAGAATTATGGCTGGCTATACGGTGCATTAGCTGATACCTTGTGGATATTTGGGTTTGCCCTGTGGAGATTGCGCCGGGTAATTCAAGGGAAGCCGGATCCAGATCCACCCCAATTACTCGGTGATTTTATTCGCAATAGTTTGTTTTTGAAGAGAGGTTAGATACTATTTTCCGCTTTCAAATTAATTTGAAATTAAAATGTGTCATTACCTGATAGTTTAGAAGATTCTCAGCAAAAAAATAATTATGGTGACAGAGAAAGACCTAATAACAAGGGAAACAGAACCAGAAAATAATCATGCTCTGGGACTTTGGGAACAAATCAAAGAAGACTGGATAGCTCATAAATGCGATTGGACTATGCCCGGATTTCGGGCAGTGGCAGTTCAGCGCTTTGGGGTCTGGAGAATGAAGATTCGGCCCAAGCTACTTCGGGCTCCTTTCAGTATTCTTTACCGGGCTTTGTATCGGAAGATCAGAAACACCTATGGGATTGATTTGCCCTACACGGTTAAGCTGGGTCGCCGTGTAATTATTGAGCATCAAAATGGAATTATTATTCATGGGTACTGCACAATTGGCGACGATTGTATTATCCGTCAAGGTGTAACAATGGGGAATCGTTACTTGGATCGTCCTTTGGAAGCCCCAAAGTTGGGCCAGCGGGTTAATGTGGGTGCTGGGGCAAAAATCCTGGGAAATATCACCATCGGAGATGACGTCAACATTGGTGCTAACGCGGTGGTTTTATCAGATATTCCCCCAGGAAAAACTGTGGTTGGCATTCCGGCAAAAATTGTTACTACCAAACATTCCTCAGATCATGGCTAAATTAGAAGCAGAGAAACGTTCTTTCCGCTACAGAACCGGACTGGGAACGAGAAAAACTCAGACGGTGGTGGGACCCCAGCCGCCAATTACTCAAGTCCATCCGGGGATATCAAAAGTGGCATTCCAGAAAGAGTCTGTTGGGTCGTTTGATTGCCGCTATTAAAGTCATTGAATATCGTTTTTGGACGGTTGTCACGGCTACGGATATACCTCTAAACTGGCAATTTTCTGGGGGTCTAATGTTGCCCCATCCCACTGGGATAGTGATTCATCCTGATGTAGAAATCGGCCCAAATTGCCTGATTTTTCAGCAGGTGACGATTACTGGAGGAGTGAAAATTGGCGGTTATGTGGATATTGGTGCGGGGGCAAAAATTATCGGTCCTGTCACCATTGGAGACCATGCTAAAATCGGGGCAAAGGCGTGGTGCTTTGCGATGTGCCTGAAGGGGCAACAGCGGTTGGGGTGCCCGCTAAAGTGATTAATGTCCCTGAGTCTGAAAGAGTCTGAAAAAAATTCAGCATAAAAATATAGATAGACACTCTTGCAGAGCCTCAGTCGGGGCATTCCCAGGCTGGAGCCTGGGAACGAGGGGAACCCACGAACGCTCAAAAGTAAAATACGTCGCCAAATATGTCGCCATATAGCCTGTAATTTTTAGTTAAAATGTTTAAATGTGTTTAATAAATTTTAACATTATCCTATTTACAAAAAATCATGCAACAGTATAGGCGCAATGCTTGCGCCCCCGAGGTTGCGATGATTTAGAGCGCAGTGCTTGCGTTTCCACACCAGCCCAAATAGCTTTCTTAGTTGCAGCAATAATTTTTAAATTTTTCAAAAAATTATTATGCCTATTAAAGCTTTTGGGAACAGTTCATGGAAATACTTTTTAAGCTAAAAATGAAAAAAATAAATGCTATATTAGCCGGGGTGATTCTTTTCTTCATTGGGCTATTGAGTTTTGTCTTAATTTCTTTATGGATGCCCAAGAATATCATCAATCAGGCCAATAATAATTTATTCCAAATAGATAGTCCGCCGAAGATATCTCAGGCAAGAAGTAGTGAGTTAGCTGTGGGGACTAATTTGAGCGGAATTGCCGATTGGTCAACGCAAATGCCGTTTATTGATGCTTTTAAGTCTGCGCGAAAATGGATTACTCAATGTAAATCTGAGGAACCGGGTTGTAGGGGTTCTTGGGACACTGAAGAATTTGATAAATTAGATTTGGATGAATATGGATGGGTAAAGTCTTTACCAGAGCCAGAAGCTCCTCCGGAATATACTCGTGTGGGAACATTGCTATTTAGAGATGTAGAAAGGTATCCGGGGGGAAAGTATGTGGTGCTTTATGAGGGAGAAGGGAAGATAGAATACCAGTTTGATGCTCGTAAGGATGAAAACGCTTCGGTTCCGGGAAGAGATGTGATTGATGTAACTCCATCTTCAGCAGGTATCTATTTAATTATTACAGAAACAGACCCTCAGAAAACTGGCAATTATATTCGCAATATCCGCGTGGTTCCGGCAGAGTATGAAGCAACCTACGCAACGGAAATATTTAATCCTAAATTTTTAGCCAAAATTAGCCAGTTTAAAGCGCTAAGGTTTATGGACTGGATGGGGACAAATAATTCTGAGCAAAAGGAGTGGCAAGATAGACCGACAGTAATGAAGGCATCCTACGCATACGATGGGGGAGTGCCGATAGAAATTATGGTAGAACTGGCTAATCGCCTCCAGGTCGATCCGTGGTTTAATATGCCACATCTGGCAACGGATGATTATTTGACTAATTTTGCCCGTTTGGTGAAGGAAACGGTAGATCCAAATTTAACGATTTATGTGGAGTATTCTAATGAGGTTTGGAATCCTCAGTTTAAACAATTTCACTGGGTGAGAGATAATGGCCCTGTTCCCGGCGGGACTACTTCATTTCAGCCCTATGGGGTTCGTACTGCTCAAATGTGCGATATTTGGAAGGGTGTGTTTGGTGAGGAACGTGACCGAGTTAAGTGTGTGATGGGGACTCAAACCGATAATCCTTGGGTAGCTGGTCAAGTGCTAGATTGCGATCGCTGGTCGGAAGCTCCTTGCTATAAACATGGAATTGATGCTCTGGCGATTACGGGATATTTTGGCGGCAAACTAGGCAAGCGGGAACATGAACAGACGATTATGACTTGGCTAAACGATCCAAGCATTGATGAGTTTGCCTTGGCCATGACTCAGTTGAAAGATGGTACTGTACTGGCAGACCCGGGGGATAGTACCACAGATTTGTTGGGCACGTTTACTAAATATGCAGAAATGGCTGGGGAAAAAGGGTTGGAATTAGTTGTCTATGAGGGCGGAAGTCATGTGGTGGGCACTGGCGGAGTGGAAAATAATCAGAAAATTACAGATTTTTTCATAGAGTTACACCGCCGACCAGAATTCTATGAGCGCTATATGGAAATGCTGAACGCTTGGAAAGATACTCCCGGAAATCGTACTGTATTTATGAACTTTTCAGATATCGCTCGTCCGAGTAAATGGGGCAGTTGGGGCGCATTGGAGCATGTTGACCAAGAAAGTTCGCCACGATACGATGCGCTGATGGATTTTATTAAGCAAATTATTAAGCAAAATAATTGAAAGGGGGACAACTGGAGAACACGCAAGGGGGAGGTAAGCATTGAACAAAGTCGGATTAGTGGCCATTGGCCGCAATGAAGGCGATCGCCTACGCCAATGCTTAGTTTCAGCGATCGGCAAGGTACATCCTGTGGTCTATGTGGATTCGGGATCCACTGATGGCAGTGTAGAAATGGCTCGTTCCCTGGGGGCAGAGGTCGTAGAACTTGACCTATCAATTCCCTTTACCGCTGCTCGTGCCAGGAACGCTGGATTTGAGCATCTGCTCAAAGTAGCTCCAGACACCAAATATGTTCAATTTGTGGATGGAGACTGCGAGATAGTACCGGGGTGGCTGGAGAAAGCCGCAGGGGAACTCGACGCTAGACCTGATGTGGCCTTAGTTTGCGGTCGCAGGCGCGAACGCTTTCCCGAACTGTCTATATATAATAAGATGTGCGACATCGAGTGGGATACCCCAGTTGGTGAAACCAAATATTGTGGTGGGGATACCATGATGCGGGTGGACGCCCTGCAAGAAGTCGCGGGTTTTAATCCCACTTTGATTGCGGGAGAAGAACCAGAACTCTGTGTCCGCTTGCGCCAGAAGGGTTGGAAGATTTTGCGGATGGATGCGGAAATGACCCTGCATGATGCCCAAATGACTCGTTTTGGTCAGTGGTGGAAGCGAACCATGCGGTCTGGTCATGCGTATGCGGAAGGAGCCTGGTTACATGGTCAACCCCCAGAACGCCATTGGGTCAAGGAAAGCCGCAGTATTTGGTTTTGGGGGTTAATTTTACCCATACTGGCATTGGGAATTGCATGGCCATCCCACGGATTTTCCTTGTTGTTATTGGCGGGCTACCCGATTAGTACCTATCGGACTTATCGTTATTATATGCAGGCTCAGGGTTTGGCCTCGAAGGACGCCGCCCTTTATGCCTTCTTTTGCACTCTGGGTAAATTTCCCCAGGTACAGGGTCAGATGCAGTTTCATTTCAACCGGTTGCTGGGACGACAGCGGAATTTGATTGAGTATAAGACCGCGTGATTTATTAATCCGGCGAATCAAGGGTATCCCGTTCAGTGCGGACCCACTTGGTTTGCGGCTTGAATAGAAAAGCCAGATACAGGGGAATTTTCCAAAGTAAGTATAACGGCACCGCTAATAAGGTGAGGGCGGGTAAGCTTTCTCGGCCAAATTTCGCCCAAGCTACCAGAATTGAAAGGAATATGAGCAGCCCTTGAATGCCGAAAATGATTGCCGGTAGCCCCGACCCGCCCAAGGTGGTGGCTAATAAGGCCGCGCAAGCCCCTCCGACCCATATCATTACTAAAAATGAGAGGGGCGGTACGCACAACTCTAGGGCTAAGGCGAATAAATCTAACCGTTTTTGGGTTAAAGCCGCGGCCAGCATTTGGGGAACTTGGGCGAACAAAGTTTGTAAATATCCGTGTTCCCAGCGGGTTCTTTGGCTTTTTGCTGCTTCCTGCTGTTGGGGCAAAATTCCGGTGACTTTGGCATCGCCACAAAATCGGGGTGCATATCCCGCGATCGCCAAATCTAAACCCAGTTGTAAATCTTCCACAATATTACCGGAAGCCAGGGAAGCTTGGCGAATCACCGACCAAGGAAAAGCCATCCCCGTCCCGGTTAATAAACAAGGCAAACCCAGGCGGTTTAAACCCCTCGGTCGAACTAAATTCTTGACCATAAATGCCAAGGCAGAAACGGCATCTCTGGGACTGGGTTTAGGCGGTTGTTCCATCAAGTAGAGGGCCTGAACTGGTCGATTTTCTGCTAATGCTAAACGGGCAATGCGATCGATACTACCTGGGTGACAAATACAGTCAGCGTCAACCAGGACAACCACCTCTGGCGGTTCCTTTTCAATAAACTTTAAACCATAGTCTAAGGCATAGCCTTTGCCTCTACGTTCCGAGTCTTGGCGTTCGATCGCTGTTGCTCCTAGTTCGTGAGCAATTTTGGCAGTTTCATCGCTACAATTATCCGCAATAACTACTAATTTGTCATCGTTTTTTAACTGCGGCAGCAATGTTTTTAAGGTTTGACTAATCACCGTTGCTTCATTGTGGGCTGGCACCAGAATTGCTATTTTTGGTCGATATTTTTCCTCACTTTTATTATTTTTTTCTGGTTCGGGCAATATGGCTGCTATACATTCAGTCAAAAGCACAGTAATTGGAATAAAAATTATAGCAGCTATGATTGTTAAGAGAAATTCTAGCATATTTTCTTTTCTTTTTTCTCTTTCCTCTTGCCTATTTCGTACTTCTTATTTTCTCGAGGCTTAAACCACATGCAAATGGGTTAGTTTTAACAGGATTTGAACTAGCGCCAATTAATTCTACCTCACCGTTAGCACCAATTACCCACCCGGCTGCTTGCCCCCCGTTGGGCATCGGCGATAATATCGCTATTTTCTAAGGCAACTAAAGTCTGGGTATCGATTCTCATATTGCCGCCATTCCCCTAGTTGCCTGCGTTGGTACTAATTGCACTTTCCCGCCGTTGCACAATTTCCTGAGTTTGTAAATGAATATTTCCCCCTTCCCCCTTCCCCCTTCCCCCTTCCCCAGAGACAGTTTTGGCAATTATCACTCCTTGACGCTCCAGAAAAATCCCATTAGCCGCGATCGCTAAATTTCCCGCATTTCCTGTTCCTTGATTGTCCACCGTCACCGCAGCGCCAGGTGATGATGTCAGAAATATTGGCAGGGTTGTTAAAAAATGCTTCGGTATTTGGGGGAGAGAAAATTCTTGGAAAGGAATAGCCGCTCGCCCACCGTAGTTCCTCCTTCAATATTGAAAATTCCCTGGGGGACGATCGCGGAATTATTCGGCAAAGTCCCATCCGGGATAATTTGCGATTTTGCTTCCGGAATACTTAGAGGAAACAGTAACAGGGTCAGGGAAAATACTGGAATTAGTCCAATAACTTTTCTCCCGGATAAAAAATCATGCCAAAAATATTGAATCCCTGGGGTTTGAGCAGTACGCATAAGCCAATTTATAATTCAGGATTAATCGGAGCATATCTCAGATTATATCAATTTTTATCTGACTTTGCTCCTAAATCCGCAAAATTTGATACTAATACCATTTACAACAAGTCATCCAACAGCCCCTAAGATGCTTCGGGTGGGCAAAAAGAGAGAAAATAGAAGAGAGAAGAGAGAAGAGAGATGCCTAGAGGGGAGAAAAGAGAGGGGAGAAAAGAGAGGG